>Ga0115005_10003566_pt1 | contig 12431 bp, 12 predicted proteins | sample ArcOceMetagenome_FD_87163 | JGI IMG/M metagenome (GOLD analysis project Ga0115005, IMG submission 87163) | Marine eukaryotic phytoplankton communities from Arctic Ocean - Arctic Ocean - Greenland ARC118M Metagenome | ecosystem: Environmental > Aquatic > Marine > Oceanic | place: Arctic Ocean... | reverse complement strand
CTGATAGTGTCATCAAATTTCGAGCTGATCTTGGTATTTGCCTAGATGGAGATGGAGATCGAGTGGCCATTGTTGATCAAAGAGGTTCTGTCGTTGATGGTGATCGTCTCATTGGTATTCTTGCTAAATTTATGATTGATACAAATCAACTTGGATCTTCTAAAGAAATTGTTGGGACTGTCATGAGCAATTTTGGTCTTGAAAAGTATATCAATTCTATTGGTGGAAGCTTCTATCGATCAAAAGTTGGTGATCGTTATATCGTTGAACGAATGCTTACATCAAAATCAGTCTTTGGTGGTGAGCCATCAGGTCATATCATATTTAAAAACTTCTCAACAACAGGGGATGGAATTCTTGCAGCCTTAAAAGTCATTGAGTGTTTAAAGTACTATAACAAATCACTAGACGAATTATTGCAAGATGTTCAGCTTGTACCACAAGTTCTAAAAAATATTATTGTAAAAGAGAAAAAGGATTTTGATTCGATTCCCGCTCTAAAAAATAAAATGAATGAAATAGAAGCTCAAATGAAAAATAGTGGTAGAATTTTATTAAGATATTCTGGGACAGAAAATTTGGCAAGAGTGATGGTCGAGGGTGAAAATCGTGATCAAGTAGAATCAGCTTGTCAGGAATTAGCAGATATAGTTCAAAAAGAAATTGGTGCTTAATAAGGATATAAAATGAGAGTCGTAACAGTTAAAGAAATGGCAGAAATCGAGAAAATCACAAAAGATGAATTTCATTTTGATGATAAACTGGTTATTGAGAATGTCGGTATTTCTGCAGCAAGTTACTTGGATAAAATTTTTAATGAAAAAGAAATTGATGATGAAATCGTTTTTCTCATTGGAAAGGGAAAAAATGGAGCAGACGCTCTCGCAACGGCCAGACATCTCTCTAATAAAGGCCATCGTTGTAGGGCTTTTATTTTATTTTCTGAATCTGAATGTAAGGCAGAAGTACATCTTCAAAGTCAGATGGCCCAGTCATATGGTGTCAGTATAAATTTTATTGAAAATATAGATCAAGTTACAGGATACTTTGATCAAATTGGCCCAGCGATTATCGTTGATGGTTTATTTGGCACAGGAGTTCAATTACCACTGTCACAGTTTATGTACGATGTTATTGATTATATCAATCAAAATTCTCTTTTTGTTGTCTCTATTGATATTCCATCTGGGGTTCAAGGAGATACAGGTTTTATTCAAGGAAATGCAATTGAGGCCGATCTCACTCTTGCCATAGGATATCCAAAAGTAGGTCATTATATAAGTGATGGATCTAAGCATTGTGGTGATATTAAAACAATCAAAGTTGGAATTCCAAGACAGTTTGATTTTAAGGGTAATAAATTTTTATTAAGACCAGAGCATATGGTGGATTTATTAAATCCGAGAGATAAATTTGCGGATAAAAAATATTTTGGTCACTCTCTTGTTTTAGGTGGCTCACACGGCCTTACTGGAGCACCAGCACTCTCTTCACACGCATCTTTGCGAGTTGGTTCAGGGCTAGTCACTGCAGCCACATGGGAGCCTCAGTATCAAGAGTTAATTCAAAGGCTACCTGCAGAAGTTATGTATGGATATGTTCCCCTTGACTTTAATAAGTGGGGAAGATTGATTCAAGATCTAGATAAATACTCTTCTATTGTCATAGGTCCTGGTCTAGCTAGATCTTCCAGATCGAGACGCCTAGTGCTTGAGATTTTAAATAATTTTGATGGTCCTGTTGTTATTGATGCGGATGCAATAAATGTATTAAAATTTAAAGAAGACAAAGAAGTCTTTTCAATTAGAAATGCACCGACAGTTCTAACTCCTCATTTAGGAGAGTTTTCAAAATTTAGTGATGTGAGCTTTGAGAAAATCACCAGAGAGCCTTTAAAATATCTTCAAGAATTAATTGAAAATATTAATTGCACAGTAGTACTTAAAGGTCCTTGTACATACTTAGGCTGCTCAGATGGAAATATCTTTTTTAATTACTCACCAAATGATGGAATGGCTTCTGGTGGTTCAGGAGATGTACTTGCAGGAATCTTAGGAGGTCTTTTAGGTCAAGAAACTTCACTAAAGGAGAAGACTTCCCTTGTCAGTCGTTATGAAACATTTAATAGGATCGTGGCTCAATCGGTTTATATTCACTCTCAAGCAGGAAAGCTCGCTGCTGAATCTTTAGGAGTTAGGGCCATGAGTGCTAAATCCATTATTGATTACTTACCAAAAGCATTTTCAGCTCTTGATGAGAAAATTTTAAAAATGTATCGGGAATATTAAATGATTGAAAAAGAAATTAGAACTTGGAAAAAAGTATTAGAGTCTGATTTATCATACATCGCTTTTGAATTGAAAGAATCAATTGAAACTCCAGCTTTAATTCTATTAGAGGGTCAGCTTGGAGCTGGAAAAACAACTTTTGCAAAGACATTTATAGATAATAAAGACGAAGAAACTATGAGCCCAACTTATTCTATTTTATATGAAGTTGGTGACGTCTTACATGCGGATCTTTATCGAATTAAAGATAAAGAGGAGATCATTCAACTCGAACTATCTCTCTATCTGGAAGATAAAAAGTTCTTTCTAGCAGAGTGGGGGAAAAAGTTTTTTCACACCCTAAACAGAGAAATTCCTGAAGATTTTCACATTTATAACCTCGAAATCAGCGTTAATGACGGGGATACTCTTGAGGATAAAAGTCGGAATTTTACACTTTTTGAGCTCAAAGAGTACTAACCTCTAAAAGAAATCATTTTACTCGGAAAAAAGATCCTCAATTGACTATCTAAATCAACCTTACACTTTTTTAAAAAAGATCAATAAAATTAATCAGTTAGAACTCATATTTAATGTAAGAACTTTTTAAGTAATCTTTAGTAATAAACAGTTGACGTCAACAACTAAAACAGGTCATACTTTTATCAGAGGTATGAAGGCAAACCGAAAATGTCAAATATCTTGGGGAATCAATGGAAGATAGTTCCCTGAATACAATATAACTTGTTTAATAGATTATGGAGGATGACAAATGAGACTAACATCAAAAGGCCGTTACGCAGTAAGAGCAATGCTTGACCTAACTTTCCATTCAAATGGAAATCCAGTTAGATTACAAGAAATTTCAACAAGACAAGCAATTTCGCTTCACTATCTAGAGCAACTATTCAGAAAATTAAGAACTGGAAGAGTTGTTAAGTCTGTTCGTGGACCAGGTGGTGGATATGTTTTAGCTAGAAGTATGGACGAAATCTCAATTAGAGACGTACTTGACTGTGTTGGTGAGAACATTAACCCAGCTAAAGACATCGTTGGTGTTCCAAGCTCGGGAGTTGAATCAAAAACAATCGATGGTATTGCAGCGATCGTTGATACAACTGAGTTTAGATTAACAAGAGGATTCTTTGAGAACTTAGGTGTTCTTATGCAAGAATACTTAACAACAACAACTTTAGGTGATCTATTTAGAAAAGCTAGAGAAATTAATGTACAAGCTGATACAACTGCAGCAGCAAATAATGCAGCTCCAGAAGCAATCAATAATAATATTGCTTCAGTAATCAGATCTACAATTGGTGAAATTAATCAATAAGTAATAAGTGAATCTATTAAATTTTATTGATATAAAGAGGGGATCTTGCAGGATCCCCTTTTTTTATTCAATTTTCTGATCTTGATGTTCCCAATACTTATTTTATATTGTAACTACCTACTATGAATAAAAGAATTTACCTTGATTATAATTCAACATCACCTGTTCGTGAAACTTTGTGGAGTGATCTCTCGAAGCTTCCAGTTGAGAATCCTTCTTCAACTCATCTCGCGGGTAAAAAAGCTTTAAAAGAGGTTCACTCTGTCACTCAGTTTTTATTCCAGACATTTGGAATAAGTAGTAATGAGCATTCGATTTTTTATCATTCTGGAGCCTCAGAAGGTCTTAATACAATTTTCCAATTAGCTCATAAAGATGCATTCTTTTATTTTGAAACAGATCATCCTTGCATCCATGCAATTGCAAAGAATTTAAGGGTGAAGAATGTCGAGTGCTTTTGTTTGGGTGTGAAAGAAGATGGCCTACCAGATCTTGATTTAGTTATTCAGAAAATAAATTCTATTAAGGCAAAAAATAAGTGGATTAATTTTACTTATTTAAATAATGAATCAGGAATTATTACACCCATTAAAAATATTTTGAAGATCAAAAATGCTACAAATATAAATGTCCATATTGATGCTGTTCAAATTGTCGGTAAAGCACCCAATGTAGAGTTGAGTCCACTTGTCGATGCCTATACTTTTTCAGGTCATAAGTTTGGAGCATTAAAAGGAATTGGTTTTAGTTTTTACAAATCAAACCTTAAACTCAATGCCCTTATTCTCGGTGGGGGACAGCAGAATGGACTTCGAGGTGGAACCTTAAATACTCATGGGATATACTCACTTAAATTAGCTCTAAATAACAGAGATTTTGAAAAAGAATATCAAATGATAAAGAGCTTAAAAGATGAAGCTGTTGAGATTATTAATGCTTATGACGATTTAATTTATATCGAAAACTCTTCATCGAACACTATTTATTTTTTACATAAAAATTTAAAATCAGATGTTTTATTAGTGTATTTTGATATGAACGGAATCGATGTGAGTTCAGGCTCAGCTTGCTCTTCGGGCTCTGTGGAAAAATCTCGTGTCCTAGAGGCCATGGGATATACTGATTTAGCAAAAAATAATATTCGAATTTCATTTGGAATTGAGAATTATTTTGAAAAAGATTTAATTTTAGAAAAATTAAAAAAAGTCTTAGCTCTTATATGCAAAAAATAGATATTACTCATATCGGTTCTCTGCCTTTTCTTAATGTAGAAGATGCTATCGATTATACCTTTAAATTTGATATTCCTGTTTTATTTTCTCTTCCCATTCTTAATTCAAAAGAATTTATGGGACAAGATATTTTACACCAATTAAAAATACCTTTTAGGATGGTCGATCATAAAATCCATTTGGAAGTGAGTTCTCTTTGCACTACTTCTGAGTTGATTCCAGCTTATTTCGATCTATTTATAAATGAGTGCCTTAAAAGAAATAGAGATGAATTTAAATATCAATTAATAGGTCCTTTTACTTTTTATAAAATGATGACTTCATCCTCAAATATATCTTTTAAAGATTCATGGAATTTTCTAATTGATAAATATCTGCATCTTTTTGATTTATTTGATAACTATAAGCTTATCTTTTTTATTGATGAGCCTTCAATTTTTTTAGCAAGTGAGGAGGAGTTAAGCTTAATAAAATCATTTATGGATAGGCTTAGCGTTCATAAAAATACAATGAATATTGGTATTCATTTTTGCTCAAAACTTCATACCAGTCACTTTGATCTTTTCTCCCCATACATCATTAATTTTGATATCTCTCAGTATATAAGTACTGAATTAAGCGAAGTTAAAGGTTTTAATAGTTGTGGTATTTCCGTGCCTTATGCAAATGTGCAAGATAATTTAGGCATAATTAAGTCGAAAACTGAGGATAGACTCTTTTTTACGCCATCTTGTGGCCTGGCATTTGATACATCGAGTTCTCTTGATCATACTTTCAATCACTTAGTTAATTTAAAAAAGTTATTTCTTTTAGATAATCCTGATGGACTCTAAAATGACTAGATGAAAAAGATACTTATATGTGACGATGAAAGCGATATTAGAGATGTATTAGAGATGATTCTCGAAGTTGAATTTGATATTGAAGTTACCCATGCGGTTAACGGTCAAGATGGAATTTCTAAGCTTGAGGAAAGTGAATTTGATTTAATAATCTGTGATATGAATATGCCAAAAGCTAGTGGTGCTGATGTTTATAATTTTAATAAGAAGAACAATAATTATCCTTTTTTATTATTGAGTGCAGATAGTGATACAGATATAATTAAATTTGAAGGATTTAAAGAAGCAAATAGTAAGAATAATATAGCATCAAAACCATGGCGAGATGATGAGTTGTATTCAAAGATAAGACCAATGCTATATGGATAGTTAGTAATCGATATCTTCCACATTAATATCAGAAGCGATACTTACACCTTTTAGTTTTCTCTCTTGAGGCTCTTCCTTTATAAATGAGAAGGCCATCTTTTCAACTCCATTAAAGTTCTCTTCAAAGGCAATCGTAATTGTTTTTGGAACAAACTCTTTTAAACTTTCAAGATAATAATTTGCTGGAAGTGATCTTAGGACTTCCATCACAGCTTCATCCTCTGGATCTGTTGGATCATGGGAGAAAGGTGATTTTGTTGCATTTTTAACTATTAGTGCGCCTTTAACTTGATCCTTTGGAATTTCATTTGTATTGGCCCAAGTAGAGAAGTTAAAAAAATCAACATGGAAAGTGGATTTTCCATATTTTAGTTTTCTAGGAAGTGCCATTTTTTGTAAAAATTTTCTTGATGTATCGTCTTTAGCTTTTCTGATAATCTTCTCTAGTAAATAACTATCTTCAACTCGAATAATGTAGTGTCCTGCAGTATTTTGGGATTGATACAGGAAATAGTTAAATGCAAGGGAGTACAGAGTATAGAGTTTCTGCTGCGTTAAATGGATATGGGCTGCATTTGATTCAACTAAGGATTTTACACCTTCGTATAGTAGTTCTTTTGATAAGTCTCTTTGTGTCATTGCATATTTATAATATAAATCCTTAATATTTTGCAACAAAAAATTGACTGTTATTGATTTTTTACCTAATATTCACTTTAAAATTATCATTGAAATATTCGTTGGAGCTAAAATGAAACACTTACCAAAGACAAGAAATATTGGGATTTCTGCCCATATTGATTCAGGAAAGACGACACTAACAGAAAGAATTCTTTTTTATTGTGATATGATTCACAAAATCGAAGACGTTCGTGGTGGTGGTGCTGGTGCAACTATGGATCACATGGAGCTAGAGAAAGAAAAAGGTATTACAATCACATCTGCTGCTACTACAGTTAATTGGCATGGATTTGATAAACAAGGTATTACTTGTGCAGAAGGTGATGGTAAATCGATCAAAATTAATATTATCGATACTCCGGGCCACGTTGACTTTACAGTAGAAGTTGAGAGATCGCTAAGAGTACTAGATGGAGCAGTTTTAGTTCTTTGTTCAGTTTCTGGTGTTCAGGCTCAATCAATTACAGTTGATAGACAAATGAAAAGATATAAGGTTCCTAGACTTGCCTTCTTAAATAAGATGGACAGAATGGGCGCTGGTGCTGAAAAAGGTGCAAATGAGTTAAGAGAAAAACTTCATCACAATGCAGTTCTTATGCAAATCCCTATTGGAGCAGAAGAAAACTTTAATGGTGTTGTAGATCTTATTACTAAGCAAGCTTATTATTTTGATGGTGATAACGGAGAGAAAGTTCGTATTGAAGAATGTCCAGCTGATTTAGTTGAATTAATGGAAGAGAAACGTGCGACTATGATTGATGAAGTAGCTGCATTTGATGATGCAGTTATGGAAAAGTACTTAGAAGGTGAAGAGCCATCTGAGGAAGAGCTTCATGCATGTGTTAGAAATGGTGTAAACTCTCTAGAGTTAACTCCTGTTTATATGGGATCTGCGTTTAAGAATAAAGGTGTTCAACCACTTCTTAATGCAGTTGCAAGATATCTTCCTTCTCCATTAACAAGTGCGCGTCCTGTTGGGAAAAAAGAGACAAAAGATGGTGAAGAAAAAATAACTTTTGAACCTGATTTTGCAAAACCCCTTGTTTGTATGGCATTCAAAATTACTGATGAACAATTTGGTCAGTTAACTTATACAAGAATCTACCAGGTACACTAAATAAAGGTGATACTATTTGGAATACTAGAGAGAAGAAAAAAGTTCGTATCGGAAGAATGGTACGTATGAATTCTAACGATAGAGAAAATATTGATTCAGCTGGAGCTGGAGATATTATCGCGATGGTTGGTGTTGAGTGTGCTTCAGGGGATACTTTTGTTGCTGATGACGAGATGTTAAATATTTCTTGTGAAGGGATGCATATTCCTATTCCAGTTATTGAACTTTCAATCAGAGCAAAAGATAAAGATATGCAAGCAAGACTATCTAAAGGTCTTTCAAGGTTTAGAAAAGAAGATCCAACATTCCATGTTTTTACAGATGAAGAATCTGGAGAGACAAGAATTGCAGGGATGGGAGAGCTTCACCTTGAAATTTATGTAGAAAGATTAAAAAGAGAGTATAAAGCAGATGTTGAAGTTGGTGCTCCACAGGTTAACTATAGAGAAACAATTAGACAAGAAGCTAACTTTGATTACTCTCATAAGAAACAAACAGGTGGTTCTGGTCAATTCGGTCAAGTTGTTGGTGTTTTAAGACCATTAACTGCTGATAAAAAGAAAACTGAAGATCAAAACTTTAAATTCAATAACAATATTAAAGGTGGATCTATTCCTTCTGAATATATTGGTGCATGTGAAAAAGGTTTTGAAGATATTATGGATAAAGGTCCTCTTGCGGCTTTCCCTCTTATCAATGTTGAAGTTGATTTAAATGATGGTAAATACCATGATGTCGATTCATCAGATTTAGCATTTAGAATTGCATCTAGACAAGCAATGAGACAAGGTATTGCAAAAGCAAGTCCTGTTCTTCTTGAGCCATACATGCAAGTTTCTGTTGAAACTCCAGATGAATTCCAAGGATTTGTTATTGGAGATTTATCTTCAAGACGAGGATTAATTCAAGGTTCAGAAACTCAAGCATCAGGTGAAGCTATTATTAATGCTCAAGTTCCACTTTCTGAAATGTTTGGTTATTCAACAGACCTTAGATCAGGTACTGCTGGTAAGGCTAGTTACTCAATGGAATTTGCTGAATACAAAGAGTGTCCATCAAATATTCAAGAAGAAGTTATTAAAGCTCGTAAAGAAAAACTTGCAAATGATGATTAATAGTTAAGTAAATATGGCCCTGGATATCTTTAGAGGTATCCAGGGCTTTTTTTGTTTTAAGAGATAATTAAGATAAGTATTAGTTTGACTAATACATAAGTTCTAGTATAATTCCTTTATATTATTTGTTTATAGTTATTAAAGGGATAAAATGATTGAAAATTCTCAACTACAAGTTCTAATTGCATTAAATCAAGCTGATTCTCTCTCCCAAGCTGCAGAACATTTAGGGATTACACAATCAGCAGTTTCTCAACATATAAAAAATTTAGAATTAAAAGTTGGTTTTGCCATCGTAACAAGACAAGGTAAGAAGCTTGTCCTTACTCCTGGTGGTAAAAAAGTCGCAAAGCTTGGTAAAAACTATTATAAAAAATTCGAAGATACAATCACGGAAATTCAACAAGAGAATAACCAAATAATGGGTGGGGTAAGCCTTGGTACATTATTCGGTATTGGAAAATCTTGGATTGCTCACCGAATGGTTGATTTTAGCTCTCACTTTCCAGAGCTTGAAGTGAAGGTGAGTATGGATTATCCTGATAGGCTCCTGAGCGCTTTTGAAGCAAGAGATTTTGATTGTCTCGTTCTTCCAAGGTACCTTACTCCACCACACGTGGAATCAACCCTTCTTCATTCTGAAACAATTACCTTGGTTGTTCCTAATCATAAAGACTTTAAAATTGATAAAGATATAAATTTAAAAGAGCTTGTTGAGTTTCCTCTTATCTTTTTTGAAGAAAGAGATCCATTGTTTTATTATTGGTGTAAACAAAAATTTGGAACACTTCCAAGAAACTTAAAACCTAGACTTGTGATCAATGCATTTGGACAAATCCTTCAAGCAGTCAATTCAGGTCTTGGGATTGCAGTGATACCTACCCATGTTCTGAATAGATCTTTTTTTAAAGATTCAGTTAAAACATTTGGTAAAGAATTTGAATTCAAAAGCTCAGAGTTTGACTTCGTTGTACACTCTGAAATGAAAGAGAGTTTAAAAACTCAAACTCTATTTAAATTCTTACAAAAAGAAGTTGAAAATTTAAATTTATGATTTTTAAAGACTATTTAAGTCCCCAACTAAGGCCATTAATTAAGGAAATTCATACCTTTGGCTTTGAAGTCTCTATTGTTGGTGGGATGGTGAGAGATTTTTATTTAAATATACCTAATCGACATGATTATGATATTGAAGTTTCATCTAAAGATGACTCCATTGATATTGAATTACATTTTCAAAACCTTATTGATTTTTTATCTGTGAAATATTCTCTAGAGGAATTAAAGTTTAGAGTTATTAAAGTGAAACTTGAAGAGTTTTCGGTGGAATTAACACTTCCAAGGGTTGAGAACTTTAATGACGAATTTTCTCATAGTAATTTTATAGTCGAGTATGTGAGAGACCCTGATTATCGATTAAGCTCTCTTAGGCGAGATTTTACTATCAATGCAATGAGATATGTTTTCAATGGATCAGATTGGATTTTTATTGACCCACTAGATGGGCTAAAAGATTTGAAAAATAAAAAACTGACTCCATGCTCAGTAGACTTTATTAAAGATCCTGTCAGGTTTCTAAGAGCAATTCGCTTTAGTCTTCTGTATGAATTTGAAATAGATATAGATATAAAAAATCATTTATCAAATCTTAAAGATTCAGTTTTTAATCCTTTTTATATTCGATCTGAATCGTTAAAGTCTAGGGCTCCCTTGCATTTTCTTTTTCATTTAATCTCATTCATTGATAAAAAAAGTTATGATGAGGAATTGAAGCAAATTAGTACCGTTGATCAAGATGTAACTGATTTAAAAGTACATCTTAAAACTCTATGTATTTTTGATGAAACGTTACAAAGTAGATTATATAGGCTATGTGATATTAAGCATAATTTACCTAAGTTCACTTATCCTATTCTTTTCAAGAGAGAACACGCGGAAACATTTTTTGAGTTTATGAAGGACTCAAAGAGTGTTGAGCTTTTTCAGTCCATGAATTTTCATTCTGAGCTTGAGGATAAGTATATTGACAATTTCTATGAGCAAAAACTTATTGATATTAATAGCCATGATTTTGAATCCATAAAAAAAATCAAAATGAAATTTGATAGCTCAATTGATCCAAAAAACAGAAAACTTTATAAAGCTTTCATGCAACTTAAGAGTTTGACATGAGTGTCTCATTTCTAGATCTAGTGAACTTATGCGAGAATGACTATCAAACCGTTCTAGATATTTTTTATGAAACATCAGGTAAAAAATCTTTTTCTTCAAACGAAGAAAGATCTAACTTTGAATTTAAATATTTTCGTTATTATCTTGAAAAAGAACCGAAGCTTTGTTTTTGTGTGAAAATAGATGAAAGTATTATCGGTTATATTATTGGTTCATCAGACACGCTAAGGGATAAGGAGCTCTTTAATCATTCTCCTTACCTAGACTTATTTAGAGAGTTTTATGTGGATTTTCCCGCCCATCTTCATCTCAATTTAACGAGTAGCGCTAGAGGAAAAGGTGTTGGAGGATTACTTATTAATGAATTTATCTCCCGGATTCTGCCTATCGCCGGTGTTCATATCATAACTGGATCTAGAGAGAGGAATATTCATTTTTATCAAAAATGTGGCTTTAATTATATGGAATACTCAAATGATGAGACTAAGTCTTTGATATTTATGGGAAAAAAACTATAGAGCTTTTACCTGAGGGATGGAGCTTCTTGACATAAATGAACTGATTTTCTAATGTAGCGTATGAAAAATTTATCTATTATTCTCATTATATTATTTTCTTTTAATATATTTGCCTCAATTGAAGAAAGTCCTGTTATGCCAGCTTTTGAAAAAGTAAATGGTCCCATGGACTATGAGGATGATCTGGATTTTGAGCATATGCTTTTGGCAATTCAGAGGCAACTAGTAAACTTTGATAATTCGGATTTAAATTTTAAATTTAAGTTTGGACAAAGAACTTTAAAGAGAGAACATTTAAAAAATTCTCTTTTAGTATATAGAAAGCTTATCGTAGATACAATGAATTGCTTTCAGATCTCTACACGGAGTAACTGCCTCTCTGAATTCAATTTAGAGATGAATGGAGCGTTTGAAGCCTATAGACCAGTTCCTCAGAAGTGGGAAAGGGGATATAAAGAAAATAAAACTATGTTTACAGCATATTATTCTCCAGACTTCGAAGGCTCATACACTAAAACTGAAGTCTATAAAAATCCAATTTACGCTTACCCTAAAAGTACGGCAGATCAAAAACTTTCTTCTGACGAAATAAATTATCAAGGAAAATTAGCAAATAAAGGTCTCGAAATTGTTTATGTAAAAGAGTCTCTTTATGATATTTGGCTGATGCATGTTGAAGGTGGAGCGAGAATTTTAATAAACACAAATGGTGTGGTTGAGAAAAAATATTTAAGCTATGTTGCATCAAACAAACAATCATTTGAGATGCTCTATAAGTATATGAT
>Ga0115005_10003565_pt1 | contig 12434 bp, 7 predicted proteins | sample ArcOceMetagenome_FD_87163 | JGI IMG/M metagenome (GOLD analysis project Ga0115005, IMG submission 87163) | Marine eukaryotic phytoplankton communities from Arctic Ocean - Arctic Ocean - Greenland ARC118M Metagenome | ecosystem: Environmental > Aquatic > Marine > Oceanic | place: Arctic Ocean... | reverse complement strand
TTCGAGTATATATATCGTTGCAAAACTAGAAAATGAGACGTCCGAAAGAAAATATTTTTGTCATTGCTGCTGCTTTTATCTGCATTGTATTGGTGTTTGCCGCGCGCCATCACCCGCCTAGTCGGCGCAAAATCAAAGAAATCTGGCATGGGCGCGTGTACTGGGAGGGAGAATCGAATACGACGATGTTGCGGTCGTCGCCAGAAAAAGCCCTCGAAAACGTTGAACCGACGGAAGTCAACGAAACGCCCACAAATTTAGATGAATTGACCGTTACACCGCCGAAAATTGTTGTAACAGAATCTACGAATCAAGATGATACGTCAGAAGTTGCACAGTCTGTAAAAAATACAGACACACCGAGCCAATCCGATTCAAAGAACATTATTTTAACATCTGTATACCATTATCACAAAGACCCTCAACGTGGTCGTACAATTAAGTGCGGTTTCGATTACATAGCAAACTTTTATAATTCTGTATATTTTTACAGAATGCGGGCTGTTATTATGCACGATTGTTATAGTGAACAGTTTGTCAAACAACACGAAACAGATAAAATTGCATTTGTTCATATAAATTCCCTAGACAACTCTTTGTCAACTAACGATTTTCGTTTTAAACGTTACAAATCGTATCTGAAAGAAAACCGCCACGATTATTATATGTTCGTTGACGCGTCAGACGTTTTTTTCAATGGCAACCCATTCAATTATATGAAAAACCATGAGCATGGCCATACTCTTTTCATGAGTCCGGACATCGGAAATTTCCACAAAAATGCATGGCAAGTTAAAAAATGTTATAAGGAAGCAGGTAGATTGTGGGACCAGAACGTTAAAATGCATAATGCTGGCGTGTGGGGTGGTGACCACCAAACGTCCCAATGTATTTTAAAATGTGTTACGAATCAATTTGAAACCACTCTAAAAGGAATAAATAATTGCAATATGCCCGCATTAAATTGGTGTGTCCACTTTGGGGGGTGCACGGATGAAAACACAGTTGAAGACAATCCTGACTTTGTGAATCCATTCCGAAAAGAATGTCGTCATTCACATTTAGTGGTTCACAATAAGTGCAAAGATACTGAAGGGAAAGTCTGTCTTATTCAACAAGGCGATAAATTGGCTCTTGTGCCAAAACAAAGGGAATGTCAAAAACTTTCACTTCGACAAGAAAACCCAAACTCGAAAAACCATGTATATATCGATTTGGGTGCTAGAGATGGTGACACTATGAAGGCTCTTCGTTCACAATATGCTAAATGTATAGCATTTGAACCAAACCCAACCATGTTTAATAAACTTATTCGTAATAAATATCCAAGATGTGCCGAAGTAAAGTTTTACAAAGCCGCTGCCTGGATACGTGATGGTAGAATTACATTCTATGAGGACAAGCGTTCAAAAAATCAATGGGGGTCGTCTCTAGTAAAACGACCAGATATGAAAGATTCTCAACGTATCAAAATAGAGGTAGACAGTATTGATATTGTCGAAACTATTAGAAACGAATTTTCTAATGCAATCGTTCTTAAAATAGACATAGAAGGAGCCGAATACGAATTGATAACACATTTGTTACAGTATCCAGATGTTTTCCAAAAAGTTCAACATGTTTTAGTAGAATGGCACGGACGATACATGCCCAACGAGCGGGGAAGAGAATCTATTTTGGAGAATCAAATTAAACAGCTAGGGATTCAAATATTTAAAAAACCCGTCGTCGAAACGTTACAACAACATGAAGATCCTTTTGATTATGTGAAAACAAAACAGAAATGTGCTATTGTTTCATACATAAGTACAACCAATTTTCTGGAATGTATGAGAGTGTTGGCATATTCTGTGAAAAAAACAACAAAATACCCATTTATTGTCGCAATACTCGATACTGTTGATAAAAAACAACGCGAATATATCAAAAGTGAAATGCCTGGAGTCCAAATAAAATATTGGAAGCAAGTGAAAAACCCACATAAGCGTTTGACAAATAGTCATTTCAAAAATAATTATGCGGTTTTAAATATGTGGGAGATGGTTGAATATGACCGTGTTGTTGCAATTGATGCGGATATGTTGGTTACACAATCACTGGATCATTTGTGTGAAATGGAAGTTCAGCCAGATGCTGTTGCAGCTGCAAATATCTATTGGACAGCTAGAAAGAAATGGGACCCTAGTGGTTTTAATGCCGGTCTTATGGTACTAACACCTTCTACACAATTAGCACGCGAATTGAAAAACGCCGCAATTGCGTTTTCTACGTCCACGAAAAATTTGGACTCTTCGAGGAATTATTCCGCCGCTTATAGAAGTTGGTATAGTTCTTCTACTGGCGTAAATCCATTTTTAAATTATTTCTTCAATGAAAATAATAAATGGATAAAATTAAATCCTAAAATATGGGGTATAAATGCAAATTCTTTTGAACCGCGGTCGGAATCTTGGGACGATTCAAAAATACACGCTATTCATTACACTACGAAAGCAAAACCTTGCCATACATCGCCTGGTTCATTTATAACTAAGTCGTTTAACCATCCTTATCGCCATTGGCATCGCGTGTTTGATAAAATGCGTCGTGACAAATTCAAAGGTAGTTTACATATTATTAATAACGACATTAATAAAAAGGTATCTACTGACTATGAAAAATACATGGATATGCAAACATCTCAAGCACTAGAGAGCGACCCGGGCTACGACAAGTATGTTAATACACGAAAAGCTTGTGTATTGTATCTTTTAACAAAAGAAAGCGGTCCAACTGGAAAAAATTATGTAAAACTCATTTCCAAATCGATTGCAAGTTTAGAAAAATATTTTTTCACAACTGTTCGCTATCCAATTTGCATTATTCACACACCAGATATAATTCAATCGGATTTGAATGACATTTCTAAACAAACAAAGTCTGAAATATTTGCATATGAAATTGATTTTTCATATCCACTTCACAAGAAGGCAACGTACAACAGAAAAACGCCTACAGCACCAAAATGCGTGTCGCGTTATAATCCGAATAAAGAATGGAATATCAACTATCTCCACATGTGTCATTTTTTTACATCGACAGTATTTCATCATCCAGTTTTTAAAGATTTTGATTGGATAATCCGTCTCGATGCCGACAGTGGATTAGATCTTCCGATTCCTTGTGATCCTATAAGTATTATGGAAACCACCGGTTCGATATTTGGATATTACAAAAAAGAAAAACAAGGTGGTGGGTGTGCCAAAGGGCTTCACACTGCCATTAAAAATGATTTCTTACCAAAAACAAAAATGGCTCTTAACTTTAATGTCAAAGCGAATGATGTATACCTTGGTGCATTTCATATTTTTAAAACATCCGAGTTTATAAAACCCAATATTATGAAATTTTGGGATTGGTTAGATTTAAAGTCATTCTCGTATGAAATGCGAACAGGTGAACAAGCAGTCATGCCTTATGCTCTGGCATTAATGACATCGGAGGATAAAATACATCAATTTTCTGGGTATGGGTTGTGGCATCGTTTGGAGTCCAACAAATTGTGGCGCACCAGACTAAACATCCCAACCAAATGTAATCTTATCAAAGAAGATAGTATTGTTGAAGAAGAAAGTGACAGTATTGTTGAAGAAGATAGCGACAGTATTGTTGAAGCTGAATGGTCATCACAACCCATTCCAAATAAAAATGCACCATGTACTCCATCAAATACAAATATTCACAGCACATTTTCAAACAAAATAACCAAAAAATGGGAAAGATGCCAAGGTCATACACCACCGCGATTATTTTTGAAACAAAATATTAATCGCGTTGTAACAGAAAGCCCAAAGGATAATATTGTTGTTATTCTAATTGATGCGTTGTCTAGAGCACACGCAATGCGCACTTTGTCGAAATCAATGAAATGGTTAAGAGAAAATAATGGCGTATCACTGGGAAGATATCACATCACTGGATTTCACAGTGAAGAAAACCAAACTCCACTAATGACCGGAAGTGAATACAAATCACAACTTGGAACAACATTACCGACAATCGCAAAAAAAATGGGCTATCTAACACAATATGCGAGCATCGCGGACCGTGTTGCAAAGGTTTGTTCACGAAAACTGTTTGACTATTGGAATGTAGGCAAAGAATGGAGTTTCGATAAAGACAGGGGATTTTGCAATGGAAATGCACAAACAAGCGAAATGACCCTGCAGTCTATTGTAGATTTTTTCACGGCATATCCAAAAATACCGAAGTTTAGCTATAGTTATTTATTGGAGTCTCATTGGTGGCACCCGGTAAGCACGGACGGGATATATTCAACCTTACTGGATGATCCATTGTTGACATTTTTTGAACGTCTACCGGAATTGGAGCGCACAACAATTATTATAATGTCTGACCACGGCAGTAACTTTTGGGAGCAGCGTTCCATTCACCCTGAAGTTTCATATGAACACAAACTACCGTTAGCGGTAATAAAGAATCCAAGAAAAAATAACCTGCACGCAAATAAATGGAAGCTAACCACACCCTACGATATGCATGCGAGTATTGTTGGAATAATGGGGGGTAAATCAAACCGTGGCACAAATATATTTCAAGACATTATACCGGATACTAAAACATGTTCTGAATCGGGCATTCCAAATGAGTTTTGTCTTTGTTCTTTGAGCGAAAACAAAGACCCAACCAAACCGATGTTGGATGCAACTATGAAATATATAAATGAGCGTGGTCATGGGCGAGATAGTAAAAGATGCTTAGCGTTATCGTTCAAGGATTATGTCGAACCAAGTATACGTGTGCATGGTGGTGGCCCAGGTGAGTTTATATATAAATTTACATTTCAAACGACTTTTGACAGAGTTTTCGAAGCCTCTGTGTATCATACTACATTAAAAGATGCTAAGAAAAAGAAGATAACGGTTCAATATGTGAAACAACTTTCCCAATACGATAATATGCGAAAGTGTTTGAAACATATGGAACAAAATAACAAACTTCCAGAGGTAGAATTTTGTGTTTGTGGAACTTCGAAGATTGAAAGCGAAGAACATGTAGAAAATAAAAACAGTGAAGAAATAATTCAATAATATTCTTTATACCATTCTACAAACTTTTTTATCCCTTCCTGCAACGAAACCTTCGGAACATACCCCAATATACGCCGCGCCTTCGAAACATCAGCATACGTCGTTAACACATCACCCTTCGCCATCGGTTGGTAATTCAATTCCGCCTTCTTGCCCACAGCCGCCTCTATCGTTCGAATAAAGGTCATCAACTCTTGTGGTTCACCACGACCCAAATTCAAAATCTCATACTCGTAATCGACTTGCAAACAACGAACAATACCATCCACTATATCGGAAACGTACGTAAAATCTCGCGACACTTTGCCATAATTAAACACGTTAATGGGCTTCCCTCCCATAATATTTTTGGTAAATGAATAGTACGCCATGTCGGGACGACCCATTGGACCATAAACCGTAAAGAAACGTAATCCAATCGAGCGCAATTTATACATATTCCAGTATACATGCGCCAGCAATTCATTTTCACGCTTAGTGGCGGCATACAAAGAGACCGGCTGCACCACTGGGTCAGACTCGGAGAACGGTACCTTTGTATTTTTGCCATATACAGACGAAGACGAGGCATACACTAATGGAATATTTGTGGATTTAAGCACTTCTAATAGTTGCACAAAACACTCGACATTCGACCTTACATAGGCCTGTGGGTGTTCAATGGAGTATCGGACACCCGCTTGTGCTGCCAAATGTATGACGTGCGTGATTTTATGCTTTTGAAGCATGGATTGAATGGAGTCTTTATTACATACATCTGTATTATAAACAACACCTGTTTGATTGGCGCGTGCCCTTTTTAGATGAACAGAGTAATAGTCATTAAAATTGTCAACGCCAACCACACTTATATTACGGCGTTGTAATTCTTGAATTACAAAATGACCAATAAATCCTGCACCACCAGTCACGAGAATAGATGAATCGCCAATGTCCTTTAATTCAAGAGTTGGTGATTGTTTGAACAGCGTGACTATTAAAATAATAACGGGTATGAAAAGTAAATATAGTAATTTTTTCATTTTTAAAATATATATTCTTATTATATACGTCGCTCCGAAATATTCACGGTTCTATTAACTCGTGTATTTCATCAGCCATTTCTTTTTGTTTATCTATTTCTTTTTGTATTGGTCTTTTTTGTGTGAATGATAGCCATGCGGCCAAACCCGTTTGAAATCCCAACGATGCTGTATTTAAAGAAGCCGATTCGTCAGAATAAAATCCTTAACCGATGACATGTCGATTTTCGCTAAAGCACCATTATAAGAAAGGACAAACGCAATACACAACCCATTTATAGCTCCTATTACAGCATATTCAAAGAGCTCATATTTGACATAAAATGGCTTCGAACTGAAAAATGGTATCAATGCCGATATGAGTGAAAAACTAATTATCTTTGAACATCATTCAGGCTCCACCAATTCGCCACCCCATTTACTCAATATGTCTAACACGCGCGTACTTTACTCTGAGTTCCAATTCTCCAATCAGAACCGTGCACTACATATGTAGGTCACAATGTTTCAAGATTTGGCACGTAATCATGTGTTAGACACTCCTTTCACAGACGAGGCCAACTTCAAAGAATTAATGCCTTATAATAACTCACACAAATTTTTATTCATGTTACCACCATTTAGTAGAGTTTGATGTAATCCTTTGACGCCCTTCTGTCGCAAACGTGGACATTTCATTCAAAAGCTGCTCGGAAACCCAACCACCAACGTGTACCACTACCAGCCTTGCATCTCCTTGAGGAGTTACACGTACGTGTGTAAATGGTTTTACGACGATTGACGCACCTGCTCCGACAGATACTTCGTTAAATGATACTGCATTATCACCATAATTATAAATATAGGAGAAGAATCCCGCTTCAAACTCCCGGGGACCAGAAAAATGCCAATCGTAGCCACCAGTGTCGGGTATATGTAACGCACTAGCCAATGCAAATTTTTCTCTCGTAGAATTTGCACGACTGGCATATGTCACCTCGTTTTTATTGATGAGTGGGCGCAGACCAAACGTGTTTTCTGGAACATTCAAGATATCTGAGATGAACTCATTTTCTTGTTGCTGTCGGAGGACAGGCAAGATGAACTCTCTATTTCCGTCCACCGGCATCGTTTTGAGAGCCATTTGAACATCTTGAAGTGTCAACCCACGCAGTTCGACATACCGCTCAATGCGTTTTTGTCTTGTTTCGCTAGGTGTTCGAGCGTTTCCCGCTTGTACCAAACATTTTTCAGCGTTTAAATGCATTAACTCAGGCAAAACATCTCTAGCATTTCCACTAAACGTAACCGCGACAATAGCGGCATAAGCATCTGGGTCTCTTTTCGTAAATGAATGGGGTACATACGGTGTAATAAGACACGAATCGCCTGTATTCATAGGCTTGCAATAACGAACTCCTCGAACAGTACAATAAAAGTTCACTGGTCCGATGAAAAATGTCTGCTGTGTGAGTAAATGACCTTTGTTCATGACTACCAACGGGTTCATCGCTTCGTTGTCTTGAGTGACAGTTAAAATTTCAATGAGCTCTGGTTTAAAGGGTGCCAATGCAGATGTCGCAGTGTCCATATACCTGTAATAGGGTTTCGTTTCTCCGTTTGCATTTGTGCGATTAAAAATGCGTGCGGACATTTCAGATTGTTGTCTTGTCATATGCCACATGTCATTTTTACTGGTATCCGACGTTAAAGTAATGTGGCGCGCATTAATCGGGTACGACTGTTTCATTTTAGAAATAATGTTTTCAATCATTTGTGAGTTTGTAATGGAACCATTAATAATGGACGCCAAGATGTCTGCGTCTACGCCCATCTCTGACGCCACAACGGGCACTGTACGCTTTAAATCATTCATGGAAGTCTGTACCAATACACCATGTTTTTTAAGAGTTGTCTTGTTCACCTTTGATTGAATATACGTTGACGAAACGCCTTTTGTATAAGCAGGTTCAACAACTTGTCCACCGTAGGCTTCCATGGCTTTAAACACATCTAATCTGGGTTGGCTTTGCACACCGTGTTTCCAATCATCGCCATGCACAAAGAAATCAGGCCGGTGTTTTGATACCATTGAACCGTATGTTTGGGGCCCGTCACAAGGCAATACGTTTTGTACATATTTATTTGACAGTAATATTTCTTGGCGGTGTTCGTATGTAATTAGTGGAGAACGTTTGTACAACGTCATGGCATTGTCTGTCATGAGTAGAACCGTGACAGTACCATGAGATGCTGCTATTTTTAGAATATTCACGTGTCCGATATGAAACATATCTGCGCACATAGGTAAAAAAACTGTAGTCATTTGTTATTATTATTAGTTATTATATACTCAAAATGTTATATTGTGATGCATTTCAATAAATTTCGCGATGTATGTATAATCCTCCTCACAAAAAGAATGCGGTGTTAATACCTTCGACATACAGTCGTAAAAATGGCCTTCTTTTAAAACAGGCGCTGCATTCAACACGTCCTTTGACATTAAATTCAATTTGAATCCATAATTGAATCTTCCTGTTAGCACATCCTGTGGTATTCTTTCTTGTGTTTGCAAAGACCGTCCCGACGAATTATTAATCGCTTCCAATGCTATTTCTGGCTCAATGCCTTGTTTTTTTAACCCGAGAAGAGCGTCCGAAGCTAACATTAAATGCGATATATTTAAATAATTATTTACAGATTTAACAGCATTACCATTTCCAACACCACCACAACAGACAATTTTTTTGGAATATATTTCCATCAATTCTTTTATGTGTGGTTTTAATGACTCTGTGCCCAACATTGACGTTAATGTTCCTGCAGCAGCTCCTTTTGGGCCTCCCGAAATGGGCGCATCGATATACACGTGTGGATGAATGTCTTGCGCTATTTGACGAGATTCACCCAAACGACCTGAAGTTAAATCAACAAATGTCTTAGGCAATGTTGATTCGCTAGCAAGTTTGCGTATAATCGAACCGGATTCTGTTGTCGATGGCAAACAAGTAAAAATGACATTTTTATTATGCATTTCTTTTAATTCGGTGGGAATTGAATTTCGACCAACGACGCCTTTATGTTCGTTAACTTTTTCATGAGTGCGATTCCAAATATGCAAAGGTATTCTTTTTCCTAGACGAACAGCGATAGGTAATCCAATTTGACCAAGACCAATAAAACCAACTTTCATATAGGTAAATGATAAGTAACATATTTATAGTCTATTTCTGACACAACAAGATTCATAGAACGACTTCAACAATAATAATGGATAACATAAAAAATATAATAGATATACCAAAAAACAATAAACTAGAGTCAAAAAAAGATTTAACATTTATTAAACTGATTTGATATTTATAGGTTTACTCGTATTTTTTCTCATCTTCATTTAATTTGTCTTGTTCCTGTAAGCGAAATATTTCTTTCACAGAAACCATGGGCGAATCTTTTATGCTATGATTCTGCGCCAAATCCTGACACACTTGTTGCATGGCCAATGTTGAAGAACGTAGCTGGTGATTGGCCCAAATCACACCAGACACGCCTAAATTTTCGAAATGACTTACGGGCGTATCTATATATGTTGTTGGTACAATGATGATGGGAACATTTCCCTTCCAATTCGCCATAAATGCTTCGATGTCTTCCGCGGTTTCTTTTTTACTGTGGCACAGAATAGCATCCGCACCATTGTCCTCATAAATGGTGGCGCGCTGAAGGGCGTCTTCCAGACCAAGACCAGTGATAAAGGATTCAAGACGCGCCACCACAGCAAAATCGTCCGATTTCTTCACATCAACACAGGCTTTAATCTTGAGACCAAACTCTTTCGCATCAGCAAGTTTTTGTGATTCGCCGGCAACAAAAGAATTTTGTTTGGGGAATAGTTTGTCTTCCATACACACACCCGCCACACCACGTTGTTCACAGGCGGCCACAAAACGACGGGCGTTGTTGAAATTACCATATCCAGTATCACCATCGACCAACATGGGCAAGCCTCCTGACGCTTGTACCATTTCGTCACAGGCGTCCACCACTTGTGTCCACGACAATTCGTTAGCGTCGCGCACACCACGTGACGCAGACATAGAAAGACCAGAAGCCCATAAAGCTTCGTGACCTGCTTCTTTCGCTATTTTTGCCGAAAGACCACTATGACATTCCATAAAAAAAGTTAAGCCTGGTTTGCGCAAAAGTTTGAGCATTTGTTTGAATAAATAGATGTTAAATAATACATTTTACATAATATCGCGAATCCAAATCGGCGGCGCAGATAGTATTGAGTATATATATTATTATATTTGTCGCAAATGCTGCGCAGTCACGTCTTTCGTAAACACTTAAAGCAAATTGGTATTAAACAACATTTTGGAGTCCCGGATTCATTACTAAAAGATTATAATTCATATTTGTCGAACGAATGTAAGCGTGATAATCTCATTACCGCTAACGAAGGCACTGCTATTGCCGCAGCATCGGGTCACTACATGGCGACCAAAGAACCGGCTATGGTATTTCTACAGAATTCTGGACTTGGTAATTGTATGAATCCTTTACTTTCATTAACGCACTCCGATGTCTATGAAATACCATTTTGTATGATGATTGGTTGGCGTGGTGAATCCACAGACGAGCCCCAGCACATGGTTCAGGGTCGTTGCATGTTAGACCAATTGGACGCTATCAACTTGCCTTGGTCGATTCTTCCAAAGTACGAAGAACAATTGCCAGCGTATTTCAAATCCATCGGTTCGCAGCACGCGATTATCGTGCGCAAAGGAACGTTTGAAAAGTATAGACCGCTCACAGAACAGAACAGAATCGACCAACATAAATTGTCCACCGAATCTGTCTTTGAAGAAATTGTCAAACATTCGAATGGACATACATTTATTGCTTCCACTGGCTTCAACGGGCGTCTTTTATTGAATGCTCGTCAAAATGTCGAAGATGAAACAGTTGATTTTTTGACTGTGGGGTCTATGGGTCACGCGTCTACCATAGCTGCAACCATTTCACGCAAAACTGAGCAACCGATTGTTTGTGTGGACGGCGACGGTTCAATCGCAATGCACATGGGAAATTTACTGACAAATGTCCAAGCGAGTCCTCGAAAAATGTTGCACATCGTTCTGAACAATGGTAAGCATGCATCTGTAGGAAACCAAGACACTGGTATGGAAAATACAAATTTGTCAGCACTTGCGTTGACGCTTGGGTATCACTCTGCCACGCAAGTAAATCGCCTGGAAGATATTGAGAAACATTTATCTGATATTAAAAATGGGCTTCATATGATTGTATTGGACGTCAATGCCCCCGACCCTGATATCGATTTACCTAGACCGAGGCGAACACCGGAACAGACAAAAATAGAATTTATGAAAAATTTTTAGGTTTACGTTGACCATTAAATACTTAGTTAACGTTTTTTTTATACACCCAGCCTATCACTCCCAAAACAACCAGACCGATACCAGAAACAATTTCAATAGAATACACCCGATGTTCTACCGCCAATATGACAATTACCATAGCCGCCACTAACGAACGAACGATGGATGAATGATACACAAAAACAGCCCCCAACGACAATCCTTGTAATACACCTACCGCGACCAGTGCAAACCCCAAACTCATGGGAATATCGATAGCTTGCTTTGACGAAAACGAACCAACAAGATAAATAGGAATGCCAAACATGTACATCTGAAAAGAGTCGGATAAAAACCAATACAATTTTTGTTTAGACTCGTCTTCCGACACTTTCGGACGGTCTTCGACCTTCATCATCTTTTCAATCCATACCGAGGCTAAAGACGAACAAATGCCCTGAAAAATAATGAGAAAAATGGCGGCCGCCGAAATGTCACCATCAATGTTGGACATTTTCACCAACATGCAACCAAAGCAAACGACCATTAATGAAATGTATTGTTGTATACTGAACGATTTTTTCAGTAAAATCAGAGAGAATACGACCACCCAAATCAATTTATGTTGAATCAAGACCGAATAGATAGACGGTTCAATCATGGATGTGATTTGATATGTTAAGAAATTCACCACTGAATACAGTACAGCATTGACGACAAACCCCCATCGCACTTGAAACGGTTGCCTTCCGATGTAGCGCGTGACGCAGGCGCAAATAAGCAATTTCACACATTCTATCATAAGCAAAATGAAAGCCACATTATATGTATAGTGTTCTGACGCGTAGCGAATGATTAAATTCGAAGCAACGCAGCTTACTGTAGCTACAATGACAGCTAACATATATATTTTAATTCACATTATTTATACTATTTCTATAGCTGGGTTTAACATC
>Ga0115005_10003564_pt1 | contig 12435 bp, 9 predicted proteins | sample ArcOceMetagenome_FD_87163 | JGI IMG/M metagenome (GOLD analysis project Ga0115005, IMG submission 87163) | Marine eukaryotic phytoplankton communities from Arctic Ocean - Arctic Ocean - Greenland ARC118M Metagenome | ecosystem: Environmental > Aquatic > Marine > Oceanic | place: Arctic Ocean... | reverse complement strand
TGGGGTTCAACTTCCGCCCAATACTTCATTCTTTTTGATGTGGAGATATATCTCTACACGCGAAGATTCCGAATCGCGTACACCAAGAGGTCCTCGTGACACTCCTTTAAATGACTTTTGTCCTCGTAGATGGTTGGTGGATGATGACTCAAAAGGCTCGCCTTCGGTTGCCAGTGCTACATATAAAACTGGATTCCGTGGTTTTGGGACGGGCAAAAGAGTCTGTCCAGGCAGAGATCTAGCAGAGATCGAAATTCTAGTAATAATTTCTTCTATCCTTCGCAATTTCAAGGTTTCGCTGGAACCGGGCCACCCGCCGATGAAGCTCGTATCACGATTCACGCAAACTCCTAGTGATATTCGTCTTTGCCTTACACCAGTATATTGAATCAAACGATAAAGATGGGCGACTCTCATGGGTCAGGGGCGTGCCGTCTATAATTGATACTGGATACTGATAATTCCATAGATGTTGAGATTTTCTTTATTGATTTAGGCTGAAATATGAGGCAAGAACTGTAGAAAAAATAATCTATGTAATGCAGTTGTTGTCTTACACTACTGTGCTAACTGGTAAAAGTACCGAATTGTTCAAAAAGAAGATAGAACACAACAAGCAAAACTCCTCTTCAAAATTCGGTTACCAAGTCAACATGGATAAACCCCCTACCGGTCGTAAAAAAGATCGACACATGAACAACGGACAACCCTCTTCTGTCATGTCAGATGCACCATAAATACACCGCAATGACAACATCGAGCATACCACTACCTCCCCCTCCCCGGCTTCCACCAGCAGCTTCACGAACGGCCTCGTCTCGAACCAATCAATCATCTACCAATATATCTGCCTCAGTAAATGCTTCGTTCGAACAACAACTCGGCACTCTCCTATCTGCACCTTCCTTCACCACATCATCCTACCTCAACCAGGCCCTCGCCAACATCCATGCGAAAAGTAAAGAGACCCAAAGCTCTCATTTGACAACCCCCAAAGCTCAGGATGAAGAAGAGCAGCGTCTCATGGCAGAACTCGCACTTCACCTACAAGTTCAGACACAATCCTGCCATGATGAAATTGGACGCATTGGAGCAGAACTAAGGGCCATTTTGCCCAGATGTGCGGCGGATTTGTCGAGGTTGAACGTGGGCATTGGGAACATCCAGGATGATGCCAAGAATTTACTAGAGGCGCATCTGAAAAGTAGTCTATCGCATGTTCCAAATGCAGAAGTTGATTCTTCCGAGGGTGCAGGTCGCGAGGATGGAGAAGAGTCCAACCCCGACCATGACGAAAAGGAGAATCAGGACCCGCCCGACCATACCAAGGGAATGGAGGAGGACAATGAGGCTATGACGCCATTGGAGACGCTCGAAACGCTTTCCACGCTTCATGCACTTCAGCAAAACCTAACCAAGACGAAAAAAGTATTGACAGCTGCATCAACATATAATCATACCCTGCAGAAAATACCGTCCTTGCTCACGCCCACCACTCTTAATCAGGGTGTGCAAGCTTTATTGGATTTAGAAAATGGTGCGAGGGCATTAACAGGTATGCCTGGTAAATCGCAGAGAAATGAGGAGATTACAGAGATTCGGAATCAGATTTTGACGCTTCTGAAACCGGTATTATTGCATGCCTTGAATAAAGTGGAGAGTCGTTTGGGACCATTGCAGACTTGTGTAGGGATGTATCAGAGTTTGAATAAGGTAGAGAGTTTAATGGAGGAATATGTCAAGAGCAGGCCTGCAACGGTTCATAAATTGTGGTTCGATTTTAGGAAGAGTAGAAATTCGGGTGCTACTGGGGCTAGTAGGGATAGCATGGATGCCACTGGAATAGATGGTGAAGATGCAGGAGGAGATCATGATATGGGTGGCGAAGATGATTTGGAGTTTTATACCGAAAATGATACAGGCGACGAAGGGTTTACGGGCACGGTTACTACAAGATCTGGTCACGGTACGGGGAAGGGCACAAGCCGTAGCGAACCAAATGCAAGTGATCCAGGAAAGGCGTTTGGAGATTGGTTGCCAACTTGGTATGAGGCTGTCCTGCTTCTTTTAAGTGAAGAAAGAAGGAGGGCCCACGCAGTATTTGGTACTGATCTTGCTCCTGAGGTTATGGTCAAAGTACTGAATGAATGTTTCCGACCGATTCTATCGTCTTTCAAAAATAGGCTTGAAGCTATTTGTCCGGCAGATGGGGTATCCCGCGGAAGTGATCAATCGTTTGAGTGTATCTGTAGGGCATATGAATCTACACTTCAATTCTTGTCAGTTGCATATGAGCAAATGGTAGACTTTGAATCTAATTCTTCCTCTGGGGTTTCATCTGATGATAAAGCGCAAGGACATGGCGGAGACGCTGCGGACATTGAAGGTGGCGCTCCGTCGAGAACCAAGACTCCGGTTCAATTGCATGTGATGGCGAGGTCAATCTTTATATCTGTTGCATCGCCCTTTTCTCTGTATCAAAATAATTTTGCAAAGTTGGAAGCACATCATTCTGGTATGACAGCCCGAATTGTTTCTTCGGATATTCACAATGCAGTGAGCGGAAGAATCTTGGCATTGTCCAATATGCAGGAATCTGTGGAAAGGCTAGCTGGATTGGCACCCTTCATGTTTCCGTTAGCTCAAGGTACGAAAATCTGTTGTTGATGATTTATTGATTTGTTTCAATGATTTTGCGTCTAAACAAGAAGTGGTTGCCACCGTGACCGTGTTTTCAACAGGAGCTATTTCAAGATTTGAATCTCTGACCAGTGGATTCTGGGCAGCAACGGGTCTCGATACTATCGACACGGTGCTATCGAAGCATATCGGCGACCTCTCCATCTCTTTCCATACGCTATCTACCAATGTTTTGAGTGATGATAACAACCTTACAGATAATTTTGACGAACAACAGATTCAGTGTGCTCTAGAAGTGCTTAAGATTGCAGGGATCGTTAAAAGGAATCTCATTTCGATTGAAGAAAAGACTAAAGATCGTCTTCGCGTTCTTGCTGGTAGAATGGGGGCTACGATTGACCAAGAGAATGCTTTGATTGAAGGTTTGAGTCAAAGGACTAAAAGTGCAGATCTAGTCCCAGACGCATTATCTGCTGTAGAGATTGAGACGATTCTTGCCACAACTGTGTGCGGAGGAGATGAAGATAGAGAAAGCTCCAAAAATTCTCCATCCGTACAGGTGTTGCAAAAATTATCTGGATCTACCCAGAATGGTGGTTCAGACGATCTCTTATTTCCCAAGTCAGCGGATTCACTCAAGCGCCTTGTTAACAGCTGCCAAACCTTTGTGTTTGACATATCTTCTGCTATTCCTTTCAAGCATCTAAAGGACATGTCCTCTCTCCCAACTTGGGGGCAGGAAGAGAGTATGTGGTCCACAACGACCTCAGACTCTTATGGCACACTGCCTCAAGCTTACATTACTCAGGTCGGAGAGCATATGTTGGCACTTGTGCAAGCCCTGGAACCTTTTGCTTCAGATAAAGAGGGGCTCCAATTAGCAAGCTCTGTCATGCAAGATGTTGGACACGTTTCTGATAAATTGTGGAGGAAGTTTGCACATGCAATCAATGCAGAATCCGATGATTCTGAATTCGTGTCAATGATTAGACAGGGGGATGTTGTGAAGGACTTTATTCTCAATTTCACTGAAAATAGATTTGACGAAGATGAAGAAGACGATGAATTCGACTCTGCCGCTCAAGTATTCTGCAACCAGTGGCTTGATGTTGTCTGCTCTGCTGTCACTGGGGTGATGCTCGAGCAAACTATGCGTGTAAAGAAGCTAACTCGCAAAGGCTGCGACCACTTATCTGTCGACTTCAATTACATCGTCAATGTTTTGACAGCACTTGGCGTTTCGGGGCACCCACACCCACTTCTGATGCATATAGCGGAGTTGGCAAGGATGAGTTCTGAAGACCTCCAGACTAGAATACTCGAGTCTGCCGATGATGGATTTGGTATCCGAAACACTGAGGCAAGAATTGCTCTCATGAGAGGCATTCCCCTCAATTAAGCAGGGACTAGTGTAGACGCATAAGAAAGAAACTCATATTTTTAATGATGTGTTATTATAAAACTCATCATGATGGGATATTATTACCCTATTCAATGTATCGTGAGCATGCCACAGGACAAAAAGCTTTGACCCTCTGGTCTGCACAAACTTCATCAAGAGAAGACGCAACATCGAAGCATGACATTGTCTTTGTTTTGACAAGAATGTATCCGCTGGAGTCTTCTTTGCAATTGCCACAGACAATTGGGCACTGCTTTCGAACCTCCTCTGTTTCACATATGTTGGGAAATTTTTCTGATAGAAGATCTGAGCAACTCTTGTACTTGAGGAGTGGCAAGTCAAGCAGAGAGTCATCTTCGTAACACAGAGGGCGACTTAGCATTACGGTTTCGTAGCGTAAGGGGAAGTCGTGTAACTTCATGGCATTAAGTAATTCAGTTGTCATTTTTGAAGAGATTTCTTCGTATTCAGCCCGTCCGTAGTAATTTATGAGCTCGTTGGGATCTTTTTCCATATCAAATAGCCAAGGTATGTCCGAATTTGAGAGCACAAGCTTGTATCGACTTGTCATGCAAGATGCCCATGTCCCGGCCCAGGTGTCCGCAGAAAATACAAGTGCATTATCGTCTAAAACAGTTGTTTCTGTGCTTTGCAAATCTTTCGATCTGTCTATCCCTTCAAATCCATAGTCTGATATTTCGATGCCTACCATATTTAGAATCGTGGGAGTGAAGTCCAACGCACTTACTGCGCTGTTGATCACTTTTCCAGGCATTACCTGATTTTGATAACGAATGATAAAAGGTACGCCTGTGCTGGTCTTGTACGGCAGTTGTTTCTCGTCTCGCGCCCATTCTCCCATCATATCTCCGTGATCACTCGTAAAGATGACAATTGTGTTGTCGTTAATATTGAGAGCATCCAATTTATGTAGGATTCGACCCACGTTGTCATCAATCGCTTTGACCATACCGAAAATGGGACGATAAAACTCTTGCCTTTGTGCCTGAATCTTCATCTTTCTTATATGATTTTTCATTTTGTTTTGAGGAACGCTGCCAGGATTCATGACTTTTAACCATGGTTTGTTCCATTTTGGTCTAGCATGTTTTCTGTTCATGATTCCTTCAGCAGTCAATGGAACATCAACCACTAAATCATTGTACATTACGTTGTATGGGGCATGAACAAAGTTTGGTCCATGAGGATCGGGTAAGGATAGCATCAAGGCAAATGGTTGGTCTGAATCCTTTTGTTCGTCAATGAAATTCAGCGCCCTATCAACTAGAAATTCTGTCGTGTAGGCACCAGTTTGATTTAAGAACATTTCTTCAGCTTTATAGGTATAGCCTTGGACTTCTCCATCTTCGTTTTCTGTCAAATATTTCCAATGCCCGCGGTTCCAAAGGTATTTAGTCTCATCAAATCCAAATGATCTATTTCTCGGAGAACCAAACGAAGTAGGATTTTTTCCCTTTCCGTTTAGATGGAACTTTCCGATGTAACTCGTATGATAACCAAGCTTTTCCTTCAATACTTGAGCGAACGATATGCTTGTTCCGTGCAATGGCTTGTCGTTTTCGTATGCGCCATGGGTATTGGGATAAGTCCCTGTGAGGAAAGAGCCCCTGGCTGGAGTACAAGTTGGCGACACTGAGTAAAAATTGGAAAAGATGGCCCCCCCATTCGCAAGCGAATCTATGTTAGGTGTTTCTACATTGACACCTGGACCCCAGGGATAAGCTTGCTCGTCGCCAAGGAGATCTCGATAGCATCCGAGAGTTTTCAAGTTGTGTTCATCTGTCATAATAACTATAATATTTGGCTTCTTCTCTATTACCTCGTCCTCTTTTGCTGCCAGTGAAGCAATATTTACGAGGAGAAAACATAGTACACGTACTGCTTTAGAAATGACAAAGTGTCTGGGGTAGGAAGCCATATTGAATAAAACTGTAGTAAAAGACCTGGTGCTTATTCCTGGTACCAATACTTTTGTGATTGGTGATTGCTAGTTGCTCAAGGTGGTTTCGAAGTTGCGAAAACTAATCACTATTATGCCGTGCCTGTGTGTATGATGACAGATTTCAAAAAATATGCAGTTCTGTAAAGTCTAAAATTTAAATGTTTAACCCTACAATAACGTCTTCATGAAAAGTCACTGATACTTGTACTTTAGTATTTCCCAGCATTTTCTTCTCTATGCAGTTATTGATCATAAAAAGATGAAGTTTGTAAAAGCGTCTTCCATTCTACCTACAAGTTTAACCTAACATCGTCGGTATATTGAATATGGAGGATGGTAGAATTATATTGCTTTCACACAAAGTGTTCTCTGGTACAGTACAGTTGATGGTAAGTTAAACCTGGTTGTATAATTGCATGGATGACATGTATACCGGTACTAATTTAATGTTTAAATATCAATTACCTTTTGTGACGCATCTTTTGAATTTACATTTTTGGTTGCCCAGATGATTTGAGATTGCTAGCTACTCACAACGGGTGTGTGGCGACAGATACTCTTTGATGCATGTGTATATTGAGTGCCTTTCTCGAGGAGGCTGGCAACTTTTGAAACTTTTGACAAAGTCGAATGCGGCGGTAGTGTGCACCATATACTGAATGAATATTGCAATGGTTGCAGAAGGTATAAGCGTTCAATAATAATATTCTGTTTGGGTTGAGGCATATTAGCATCCAACCAGATGGTTAAGGAATACCAAGAGGAGTCTCATTCATAACCATCAGAGACATAATCTCACAATTCTTGCCGATAGTAGTTTTGAACGGAGCAGAAGGTTGATAATCCATTTTCAATATTACAAGACATCTTTTTCTATTGCCCAACTGAAAATTGAATACATATTCGAATATTCAATATGCTCTATCACAAACAAAGAGAGAACAGGTGCGAATATTGCTAGTTTATAATCGTTCATAAAGCAAACGAGAAGAATTTCGAAATTGATTGACAGGAATGTGACTCTGCAGTAGTAGTCCCACACATTCGAGGAGCAGTGATAAAAATGAAACTGTAAATATGATCAAGTAGTTCGAAGTTTAACTTATATAGGTTATGAGAAATGTCTTATTGAAGATGTTTTACACTAAAATATCTGTTCTATCGGTGTTTGGAGGAAAACTTGTCGCTCAACCGTCGCTTCGCCAAATATAATACGATCGCTTGTTACCGTAATTCAATTCCTTTCCTTTCAGCAACACAATTTTCTGCAAAAGGTCAATTCGTCCACCACCCATCAATCACATATGATGCAAAGTACAAGCACTGGTGCGAGGCATTCCAACAAGAATTCTCCTCGTAGGAGACGCTCTGACTACCACATCAATGGTACCGATGAAAGTGTCAGCAGTAATGTCCCAAAAAGTGCATTCAAAGCCATTTCCAGAGAGAACACTACTCCTCGCAGAAACTTTGTGAAAGGTGTGATCAGCGTGAGTTCGGATTTGATGGATGAAAATGCTCCATCTACGCAGGTCAAGGGAACGCAACATAAGAAGGTCTCAAAAGCAAGCGAAAAAATGATTGCGGACAACAGCTCCAAGAAAAAATCTTCGAGTACAAAGGCATCCTCACCTCTCAAAGACGAATGCTTAAAGCTGCTGCGAGCAAAACAATTCCGTAGCTGTGAAATAATGACCATGTATTACCTTTCTTCCGTCTCTTCCACTGCCGATGACACTGACATTTATAATCATAAAGCAACAGCATACGAAATCCTCGGCGATTGTGCGTTGAACCAGGACCAATTGAACCGTGCTGTATCATTTTACAAGAAGGCTTTGTCAAATCTGAAATGCCTCAGATCACCAATGTCGTCATCCAGTCTTCACAATATTTTACATATCCATACAGCTGCAGAAGCTAATGTGAAGCTGAAGGAAGCAAGGGCGCTTGCCAAGCTTGGGGAAATTTCAGAGGCCAGCTCCATCCTTGACTCTTCCGTACCAAGATCTCATCCGCTCAGGACCTTTGGGATAAGCATGGAGTTAGGTAGCATGTATCTTGCAAACGCTAGACATTCCGATGCTAGGCGGAGTTATCTTGATGCCTTAAATAAGAACCCGTATGCCTTAGAGGCCATTGAGAAACTTGTCTTACTGAATGCAGAGAGGTCTGAGGTAATGAAGGCCGTGAACCAAGCTCTTCAGACACGTCATGAGAAGAATGGAAAGGAAAACGTGACGCAGAATGATGTGCCCATAGCAGACATAATCACTGCGTACTTTTACTCTGATAGACCAACAAATAGCCATCAAATGAATGCGTTGAGCCAATGGAAGAAACTGCATTTGAAGTATCCACAAAACGTACATGTTCTGCTGCAGATGGCGTTGTTGCAAGAAAAGAACCCAACGTGTGACAATCCTCATGCGGCTGAGGTTACATTTCAAAAGATTCGCTCTTTGGACTATCATTTTGTAGAAGGAATGGATATATTTGCGAACTTATTAGCGAAGCAGTGTAACGTGTCAGAACTTGGGAGATTAAGTAGTGACTTGCTTATGGTGGACGACAAGAGACCTGAGGCTTGGGTTGCACTTGCCTGCTATCACGAGGCCCTTGGAGATTCAGATAAGGCAATTGCATTTGTTGACAAAGGTATTTCGTGCGATGAGCAAAATGCCTTTTGCCATAAGCTGAAGGGGTCTATCCTCCTGAGTCAGGGGCGACCAGATCTTGCAGGATCGTGTTTCTTTCGTGCAAATGAGATAAAGAGAGATATTGCAAGCTATGAGGGTTTGGTTGAGAGCTGCTTAAGTGCCAAGAAGTTCAAGGAAGCAATCTGCACAGCAAAAGAAGCGATGGCATTTGCACCGAGAGACTCAAGAGCACTGACCCTTGTTGGCCTTGCATTGTCAAAAGCAACATCATCGTCTAGAGACAACGGAGGAACAGATCGTGCGAAGAAAGCATTGCGGAAAGCATTAACACTTGACCCCTTGGCTCTTCGACCACTTCTTGCGCTAGCTGACTTGTACGTTGCAGACGTTGAATTTGAAACATGCATAGACCTCTTAAAGAAAGCAATTGAGGATGGCGGTGATGCCAGTCTTACAGGTACATCTCCCATGATCTCGAATGTGTACGATCGTCCAGTCATTTTACACGCAAAGCTGGCTGATGTGTACTCCGGGAATAAAATGTTTGAGGAAGCCTTGACTTGCTATCATAAAGCTTTATCAATGAATCCTGAATGCCTGGAAGCCCAGCGGGGAATTGAGCAGATGGAGAATGGTATGAAGGGTTTCAACCCAAAGTTGAACGAAACTGAGGATGGATACGATTACACTGAATACAATGATGTGTAAACTCTTTTAAGCTCGTTTGCGACTTCAATGGGGCCTTGAAAGTAAACTTGAAATGCTATCTTATAATATCTTACAAGTCCAAAGTTTAAAGTACTGTACTGTATGTAACACACACACATATTTTTATTTGAAAAAGTATCATAGTGTAGTGCTTTTCATACCCCACGCACGCTCGCACGGTGTGTTTGGTTAACAGGTTGTAATGGCGAATATAAATTGGAAAACAAGGACCGAGCAAACAACTAAAAGGGCCCGTTGGAAAGCGACAGACCTGAGAGGAGTGTATTGCAATGCAGAGGAAGAAGACACAATCATCTTGAAACGTTCGAGAGGCTACGAGTCTAGGTAGGGTGCACCATGGTAGGGTGCATCAAGAGTCACGAGATACGTTGGTAAGATCTATCATGGCCACCTACAAGAAAGGCTTAGAGTTTTTAATTTTTAATTTCGCATTTTCAAGCTAACTAAGACCATTCACAGATTACTGAAAGGTGTGCAGGGACTTTACCACGTCCTGCGGCGACAAAGAAGAGTAAATTTGGATGTGTTTTTGTTGCATAAAGTTTGAATCGGTTCGATGGAGTAATGCATTTCACAATGCGAAGTCATTGGTTTTCAATTTATTGACCCTTCTTTGTCTGACCACTGGTCTGACTAATAACCGCGAGGAAAGATAAACCTTCTTTTGTGACGTCCCACTTTTTCCTCCTCGCTCCTCGCTCCTCGCTCATCAAAGATCAAAACATCAATGCTACAAACAGTAGTAGTAGTAGTACAAGTTTCATAAACGTAACGGACGACAGAAACAATATTTATACACAAGCATGAAGCACTTGATACCAGCATCTATCATCCTCTTACATTTTCAAACCGCAAATGCATTCTTGTCCCAGAGCCTGCGACATGCTACAGCTCACAGTGCCGCCGGGTGTATCTTCTCATTATCTACTGAGGAAGAAGATACCGCAGATCTAGATAATGCAATCTTGAAAAGATTTAGCAAGCAGTATTCTTTCGATGATGATATGGATAATGTTTTGGCGTTTAATCTTGAGAAATTTAAACCACTGGGTTGCACGGCGGAAGAGAGTTTGTTTGAACTAGAAGATGGGTCAAAATCAGTCTTCATAGGAAAGATCGTTAAAGATGGCAATGCTCAAAAGGCGGGATTAACGGTTGGCGATGTGATTGTAGCAGTTTCAGGGAATTTTAATGAAGTCGTTGATGTGTTTGGCTTGCCATTAGAAAAAATTAAGCTTCTCATTGGAGGAAGAAATGAGAATGATGGTCTGACTATCAAGGTTATTCGAGGATCTGATGTTATGGCCAAGCATGAAAGCACCTTGGTAGATCTATGCATTCTTCCTGAAGACGACAAAGCTATTGATAACTGCATAGAAACAATGTACAAGGCTGATTATGAAATTAAGCAGGTGTCCAATGGAGGCGACAATGGAATAGAGGAATGCACTGACGATGATGTAGATTGTATGTTAGATGCCATGTTCGGGGTATGGGGTGAAGAAATTGATCTAGGAAAAGAGAAAGAGTCTGCCGAGAAAGAAGTGGTCGAGAAAAAGAAGCCTGCACCTTGGAGCTCTCGGTCTTCACCTAGTGGGACATTTGTTAGAGATCCAAAGACTGGAAAAATGGTCAATATTGATGAATGAAGCATACTGCTAAATCGCATTTCCTATATGCTAGGAGATTCAGGATGCGCTATTATAAGCATTGGTAGTGTACGGTAGCTGCAGAATTCCAACCGTCCAAAATCCAAAAATGGTTAAACGATATTTAATCGAACCTACACGGTACCTATACCTTTCGAAAGTTAGGAGTGTTACATGTTGAACGTAATGTAGGTTTGGGTTTATCTTTCTACTCAACAAGTTATCCTCGGGTTCTTGGCGTTTTCACGGTAAACGTATCGACATCATCGCAAGACTTTTGTGAGCATGACCAAATAGTAAAATGGATGGAATGAACGATAGTAAAATGATCTTCTGTTGGATGTTCCGTTGTTCCTACTAGATGCACAGATGGGGTGCAAGTTGGGTTTACGCCGCCTCTCTTTCTTGATTGCTTTGTGATTAAAAACCTTGAGAAGAGAAGAGCGGTATGTGTACTCAACCTGCCAATAGACCTAAACTCTGCAATAATTATTCTGCTTGCCACTGCCAAGCGTCAAACTAGCATCTTCAGATGTGAAGCCTTCTGAACATAGTCCTAGAATTGAATTACTTGTGAATCTCTTTCTGATGAAGGAACACGAATGCGAAATCCGGACATGGTCTAATCCTATTAAATGAGTGAACGACATTGTCAGTCAGCGGAGATCCTGCTTCATCATCATGATCTAGGATACCTAATTTCTCCATTGCGACCAATGGCAACGATGATGCGCTTCCTTTAAGTGAAGTTTAGTGAAGAATCAAATGATTTGAGATTGGTGATAGATTTTTAAAAGAATTGGACTGTATTTATTTTCTCGATAGATTCTGCTAACTTCAATTTATTGCAATGTTGACAATGAAACCTCTTGTAACTCCTTGATATAAGTACATACTTCGACCCGCATTTCACAATCTTCACCTTACCATTTACAGAATCAACCAACCTCTTCATCTTACAAGCTTTGCACGTCACTTCGAAATCGGGATGTTCATTTTCTCTAGCTGATACAGTGTTCGCAGTACCCATCGAACGGGCATCAGTTTTCATCGAAAAGGCATCAGTTTTCATCGAAAAGGCATCAGTACCATTTGCCCTCGCAACACACGCTTTATTGCGAACAATTTCATGCTTGCGCCCAGGTGCTGTTTGGAAGAAAACACAATACAGAACAATTTGATTGGCATGCTTTAAATTGTGGTTTACCCCAGCTGTATTTACATTCCATCTGTACCTTTCTTCGATGAACTTCCTTACAAAGAAAGCTTTAGAAAAAAATGTCGGACGCTTTTTCCATAGAACGCCAAAAATCATAACAAAACAACTGAAGTAAGAGATACCTTTTACACAAAACACCTATTCCTCTTGATCACCATGACCCCATCCTATTT
>Ga0115005_10003563_pt1 | contig 12436 bp, 10 predicted proteins | sample ArcOceMetagenome_FD_87163 | JGI IMG/M metagenome (GOLD analysis project Ga0115005, IMG submission 87163) | Marine eukaryotic phytoplankton communities from Arctic Ocean - Arctic Ocean - Greenland ARC118M Metagenome | ecosystem: Environmental > Aquatic > Marine > Oceanic | place: Arctic Ocean... | reverse complement strand
ATTGGTCCGACGAGACTGAATTATGGACGTATCGTGCCGATTGTAGATTACACGGCGCAACTGGTTGGAAAATTACTTTCAGACCGGAGCTAGAGGTGGATTATGGCTGAGCCAACAAATAACGACTTTCTCGAGGACATCGAGGATATGGAAGCGGAAGAATTCGCTGATGAAATCGAGGAAATCACCGATGAAGCGTTGGAGCTAGATGAGCTTCGCGTAGAACGTGATGATTATAAAAATCGTTTTGTGCGCGCTTTGGCTGATGCTGAAAATGCACGTAAGCGTTCGGATAAAGATCGTCGTGAGGCAGAGAACTATGGCGGTTCCAAATTGGCCCGCGATATGCTGCCGGTTTATGACAATATGAAACGTGCGCTTGATACGATCACCGATGAGCAGCGCGAAGTTGCTGGCCCGCTGTTGGAAGGTATTGAGCTGACAATGCGCGAGCTTTTGAGCGTGTTTAAAAAGCACGGCATCGAAGTTATTACGCCAGGTGTTGGCGACAAGTTTGATCCACAGGTTCACCAAGCGATGTTTGAAGCACCAGTGCCAGCGACAGTAGCTGGCGACATCATACAGGTCGCCGCTGAGGGCTTTATGTTGCACGATCGTTTGTTGCGTCCTGCACAGGTTGGCGTGTCGTCTACACCTGCTGGCTAGGTTAAGTTATCGACTACAAGTTTTAAAAGAGGCGGTCATTTTTTGGCCGCCTCTTTTAGTTTGTAGATCAAGTCTAGCGCTTGTTTTGGCGATAACTCATCTGGAAGGATATCGCCTAATAAATCAAGTGCTGGGGACGCTTCAACCTTCACTGGTGCAGGTGGCGGCGTGCTGGCGAAAAGGGGCAAATCGTCGATCAGTGTCTTTTGTGAAGCACCACCTTCACGCTCACCTTTTTCCAAGGCTTCTAGCACCACACGTGCGCGCGCAATCACTGCATCGGGCAGGCCAGCCAGTTTTGCCACCTGAACGCCATAAGATCGATCTGCGGCCCCTTTTTTGACTTCGTGTAAGAAGACAATATCGCCATCAAACTCTTTGACCGCAACAGTAGCGTTATCTACTCCATCCAACTTGCCCGAAAGCGCAGTCATTTCATGATAGTGCGTAGCGAACAAGGCGCGTGATTGGTTAACGTCGTGCAGGTGTTCTAGCGTGGCCCATGCAATTGATAGACCATCATAGGTTGCAGTACCGCGTCCAATTTCATCCAAGATCACCAGTGCATGGTCATCAGCTTGGTTAAGAATTGCTGCTGTCTCCACCATCTCGACCATAAATGTCGAACGACCACGGGCTAAATCATCAGATGCGCCTACGCGGCTGAACAATTGGCTAATCATCCCAATATGTGCCGAAGTGGCGGGCACATAACTGCCCATTTGCGCCAGCAGGGCAATTAATGCATTTTGGCGCAGGAATGTTGATTTACCAGCCATGTTCGGACCAGTAAGAAGCCAAATATTCGCAGTATCTGTCGCCGATAAATCACAGTCGTTTGCGATGAAGGGCTGGCCTGATTGATCACGCAGCGCTTTTTCCACCACCGGATGGCGCCCGCTGAGGATGTTAAAAGCACGTGAGTTGTCAACTGTAGGTTTGCACCAATCTTGGGCGCGGGCCAGATGGGCCAAGCTGGTCGCTAAATCGATTTCTGCCAAGGCGCGGGCTGTTTGCGTAATCAAGGCAGCATTGTTCAAAATAGCGGACTTTAATTTTTCATAGAGACGCTTTTCGATTTCAAGAGCATGGTTACCAGCATTGAGAATTTTTGTTTCCATTTCAGACAACGCAAGGGTGGTAAAGCGAACTTGATTGGCGGTTGTTTGGCGATGAATGAAGTTTTCGTTCAGAGGTGGGGACAGCATTTTATCCGCATGGGTCGCCGTCGTTTCGATAAAATAACCCAAGACGTTGTTGTGCTTAATCTTGAGCGTCGAAATTCCAGTCTCTGCCGCGAACTCAGTCTGCATTTGTGCGATCACGCTACGCCCTTCGTCACGTAGCTTACGTGCCCCATCCAGGTCTTCATCATATTCAGATGCGATAAAGCCACCATCACGGGCCAGAAGTGGCGGATCGGCGATTAAAGCCTGATCTAGTAGCTCAATAAGTTCGTTATGCCCTGTGAGATTTTTTAGGGCATCAGATAGTAATTTGGGAGCATCACCTAGGCCGTTCGTCGCGATCAATTCTGCCTCTGTTAATCCATTACGAATTGCAGTCAAATCACGTGGCCCGCCGCGGTCCAAAGAAAGGCGAGACAAGGCACGATCCAGATCAGGAACTTGGCGTAGTTTTTCGCGTATATCTTCGGTAATTCGTATGTTTTCTAAAACGTGAGATACGGCATTCAACCTGTCCGAAACTGTCTCTAACACACGTGAAGGTGCAGAAAGCCTTCGCTCAAGAAGGCGTGCACCGCCTGCAGTGACGGTGGTGTCAATCACAGCGAGCAATGATCCGGCACGTCCACCTGACAACGCTTGGGTTAGTTCCAAATTGCGGCGCGTTGCAGCGTCGATTTGAACGGTTTTATTGTGCTGTTCCTGCTGTGGGGGCTGCAATAGAGGCAATTTACCCTTTTGAGTAATATTTAGGTAATCAACGATGGCACCCATCGCGGCAATTTCTGCCCGATCAAAGTTGCCATAGGCGTCCAAAGTATTAACACCGAACAGATCGCACAACCGTTTTTCGCCAGATGTGCTGTCAAAGGACGATCCTGACAATCCCGTTAGTGAAATTCCAAATTCGGTTACTAACTCGTGCAAATCGTTCTCTATGGCTTGTGGTACGATCAGCTCTGACGGAGACAAACGGGCGAGTTCGGGGCCTAACCGCGTTTGGTTCGCCTTCATTGCGTTGAACATACCTGTGGAAATATCGACCCATGCGATAGCAGCTTGATCACGGACCTCTACAAACGCCGCGAGATAATTGTGGCTGCGTGCGTTTAGCAAGCTGTCTTCGGTCAAGGTGCCTGGGGTCACTAGACGCACAACATCGCGTTTCACGATCGCTTTGTAGCCACGTTTCTTTGCTTCAGCAGGACTTTCCAGTTGCTCGCAAACACCAACGCGATATCCTTTGCGGATCAATGTCAGTAAATAACCTTCGGCCGCATGAACGGGCACGCCGCACATGGGGATGTCGTTGTCATTATGTTTGCCGCGTTTTGTGAGTGCGATGTCTAAGCTTTCAGCCGCTGCCACGGCATCATCAAAGAACATCTCATAGAAATCACCCATGCGATAAAACAGCAAAGCATCAGGATGCGCGGCTTTGATCTCTAGATACTGGGCCATCATTGGTGTGACGGTCATATTTTGTCCCCCGACAAGTGTTGGCTGACCTTACAAAGACGGAGGGGGTGGGAAAACCCGTAAAGCGCGTAACCATTGAGGGTTTCAGATCTCTCGTTTACGGTAAAATCTCGCAAGGGAGGAAAGTGCACAATGTCCAAGACCAAAGTCACCGATGAAGAGGCATTGGCCTTTCACTTAGAACCAACACCCGGAAAATTTGAAATCACGGCCACTGTGCCGATGACTACGCAACGAGATCTGTCTTTGGCCTATTCTCCGGGCGTTGCGGTTCCTTGTTTGGCGATCGCTGAGAATCCAGGTTTGGCCTATGACTATACGAACAAAGGGAACCTTGTTGCGGTGATTTCCAATGGTACTGCTGTGCTGGGATTGGGAAATTTGGGTGCATTAGGGTCGAAGCCTGTAATGGAAGGCAAAGCGGTTCTATTTAAACGCTTTGCGGATGTGAACAGCATCGACATCGAATTGGATACCGAAGATCCAGATGAGTTCTGTAAGGCTGTAAGGCTGATGGGCCCCACCTTTGGTGGAATCAATCTTGAGGATATTAAGGCACCAGAGTGCTTTATCATTGAGCAGCGTTTGAAAGAGGAAATGGACATTCCTGTTTTTCATGATGATCAGCATGGCACGGCAGTCATTTGTGCAGCAGGCCTGATCAACGCGCTTCATTTGTCTGGTAAAAAAATTGAAGACGTCAAAATTGTGCTCAATGGTGCGGGTGCTGCTGGGATTGCATGCCTTGAATTATTGAAATCCATGGGTGCGAAAAACAAAAACTGTATCATGTGCGATACCAAGGGTGTGATCTATCAAGGTCGCTCAGAGGGTATGAACCAATGGAAGTCAGCGCATGCGGTGATCACAGACGCACGCACATTGGACGAGGCGATGAAGGGCTGTGATGTTTTTCTAGGCGTTTCGGCGAAAGGTGCCGTAACCCCGTCGATGGTCGCCAGCATGGCGGACAATCCGGTTATCTTTGCAATGGCGAACCCTGATCCTGAGATCACACCAGAAGAGGCACACGAAGTGCGGGTCGATGCCATCGTTGCGACAGGGCGCAGTGACTATCCAAATCAAGTGAACAATGTTTTGGGCTTTCCATATTTGTTCCGTGGGGCATTGGACATTCACGCCCGTGCAATCAACGATGAGATGAAAATCGCCTGCGCTCATGCGCTTGCCCAATTGGCCCGCGAAGAGGTACCGGATGAAGTTGCACTAGCCTATGGGAAAAACCTTACGTTTGGACGTGACTATATCATCCCAACACCGTTTGATCCGCGATTGATCCACCGTATTCCACCAGCTGTTGCGAAAGCTGGAATGGACACTGGTGTGGCCCGTCGCCCGATTATTGATATCGAGGCATACGAAGTTTCGCTAAAATCGCGGATGGATCCAACAGCAAGCATCTTGCGGGGTCTAAACATTCGTGCGCGCACGGCTCAAGCGCGGATGATTTTCGCCGAAGGTGATGATCCGCGTGTGTTGCGCGCAGCAGTGAATTACCAGCGTTCTGGTCTAGGCAAGGCATTGGTTGTTGGACGTGCTCCTGATGTAAAAGCCAAGCTTGAAGAAGCTGGACTAGCAGATGCTGTGCGTGAATTAGAAGTGGTCAATGCAGCCAATACATCCTATTTAGAGACTTATAAAAGCTTCTTGTACGATCGCTTGCAGCGCAAAGGTTTTGACCGCGCAGATATTCACCGCTTAGCTTCACGTGATCGCCACGTTTTCTCTGCATTGATGTTGGCGCATGGGCATGGCGATGGATTGGTTACGGGTGTGACGCGCAAATCTGCGCATATTTTGGAACGCATCAATCACGTGTTTGATGCGGATGCAGCCCATGGTGCCGCGGGCATTACTGCAATCCTTCACAAAGGAAAGATTGTGTTCATTGCGGATACCTTAGTTCATGAATGGCCTGACGAAAATGATCTGGCCACAATTGCAGAACGCGCCGCAATTGTTGCGCGTGATATGGGCCTTGAGCCGCGTGTGGCTTTTGTCAGCTTCTCAACCTTTGGATATCCTATTTCTGAAAGGGCAGAGAAGATGCACCTCGCGCCAAAGGTACTGGACGAGCGGGGTGTTGATTTTGAATACGAGGGTGAAATGACCGTGGATGTGGCGCTTAATGCGGAGTCTCAAAAGCAGTATCCATTTTCACGTCTGACTGGTCCTGCAAACATTCTAGTCGTTCCTGCACGTCACTCTGCCAGCATTTCTGTTAAATTGATGCAAGAAATGGGCGATGCCACTGTGATTGGGCCAATCCTTGCCGGTGTCGATGAATCCATTCAGGTTTGTTCAACGTCAGCGACAGCCAATGATATTTTGAACATGGCAATTTTGGCCGCATGTAAGGTTGGCTAATGACGATCTACAACCTTGGCTCAATCAACATCGATTTGGTTTATCAGGTGCCGCATTTGCCGGCACCTGGCGAAACTTTGGCTGCAAAATCCTATTCTCAGGGTCTGGGTGGTAAGGGCGCAAATATGTCTGTGGCAGCTGCCCGAGCAGGTGCACGTACACGTCACATTGGGGCAGTTGGAACCGATGGACGCTGGGCGGTTGAACGTCTTTTAGAATACGGCGTCGATGTGGAACACATCACTGAGGTTTCAGAGGTGACAGGTCACGCGATTATCAGCGTTGATGACAGTGCTGAAAACTCGATTGTGTTGTGGCCCGGTGCAAACTACCGACTTGAAGTGGATCAAATCGGTGCAGCATTGGCTGAGGCTGATACTGGCGACACTTTATTGTTGCAGAACGAAACGACAGGTCAATTGGTTGCAGCGCAAATGGCTAGGGATCTGGGGTTTCGGATCGTCTATGCCGCTGCGCCGTTTGAGGCGGATGCGGTCAAGATGTTGCTCCCTTATATCGATTTGTTGTTCTTGAACAAAGTCGAAGCAGCACAGCTTGAAGTTTCGATTGGAAAACCAATAAATGCGCTGGAAGTTGAAAATGTCATTGTAACCTTAGGTGCTGATGGATGCCGTTGGTATATGAATTCAGCTGGGTTAGAGATTGATTTTGAGGCAATCAAAGTGGAACCAGTTGATACCACTGGGGCTGGTGACACGTTCACCGGTTATGTTGTTGCTGGACTGGATCGGGGTATGCCGATGGCGCAGGCTATCAAATTGGCGACCCAAGCCAGTGCGTTAATGGTTACACGGCTTGGGACGGCAGATGTTATCCCTGACCTAAAAGATATTCAGGACGCGAAGTTAGGTTAGTGACCAACAAACTGAGCTGCAACGCCCCACAATTTTTCAATGCGTTGATCGTGACCGTATGCATCGCGGTATGCTTTATACGCTTTTGACTGTTTCTTTGGACCAAAGCGTGTCAGCATAATTTTGCTACCCTTGTAATAGTTCTGATGTGATGCATCGGTTACGTAGAAGGGAAATAAACCCAAGATAGGGGTTACAACCTTTTGCCCAAGATCGCTGGCAGCCTGTGCCTCGGCCTTCTTAGCTGCGGCTTTTTGTTGTGGACCCTCTGCAAAGATTGCTGTTGCATAGCTTTGGCCGCGATCACAGAACTGGCCGCCTGCATCGATTGGATCCACAGAGCGGAAGAACTTGCTTAGTATTTCGTCGCGCGAAACGATGTCTGGGTCAAAGATGATTTGAACAGCCTCATAATGGCCAGTTTTACCACGTATGACTTGTTTGTATGTAGGGTTGGCACCTCGCCGCCTGCTAAACCTGAAATGGCTTCTTTTACACCGTCGACGATTTCGAAATCTGATTCAACACACCAAAAACATCCCCCGGCAACGGTAGGTGTTTCGGAACCTGCCTGTGCGGTTTGCACCTTTGTAAACAGTCCCATGGTGGCTGCCAGTACAATGGCCGTTAATTTAGTTGAGCGTGTAGATATCATGTCATTCTCCTTTGCACTCGAGTTCACAATTTGGAGCGGTTTACGCAAGTGTAGAGCATATGATGTAACGCAGAGGTGAGAGAGGTTTCATATTGGCAGTGTGAATGTGCAGGCCTAAGGTGCTCTCAGACTGGGGAGAGTTATGGATCAAACAAAACGCATCGCGATGTGGTCTGGGCCGCGCAATTTATCGACTGCCATGATGTATAGTTTTGGTGGTCGCAAGGATTCTACAGTTATGGATGAACCGTTTTATGCCGCCTATTTGGCCAAAACAGGGACCCTTCATCCGATGCAAAATGAGATTTTGGCGTCGCAATTCCAAGACCCTGATATGGTTGCCCGCCAGCTTTTAGCACCAACAGACCGCCCAATTTTTTATCAAAAGCATATGACCCAGCATATGGTCGATGGTGTTCCACGTGGGTGGATGGCCCACGTCACCAACGTATTTTTGATCCGCCACCCAGCAAGGGTCGTTGCAAGTTATGCCAAAAAACGTGATGGGCCGCAGTTAGACGATATCGGATTCCGCCAACAGGTCGAATTATTCGACCACGTCACTTCGTTGGGTCAAACACCGCTTGTCATAGATTCACATGACATTCGGGATGATCCTAAGGGAATGATGCATAAACTATGTAATGCGCTGAATTTGCCGTGGGATTTGGGTATGCTACGCTGGCCAAGTGGCGGTCACGCAAGTGATGGCGTCTGGGCGTCGCATTGGTATGGGGCTGTTCATCGCTCTACCGGTTTTGCAGATGCGGAAGGTGACCTACCCTCGTTAGAGCCGGATTATGCGGATGTAGTGGCGCAAGCCATGCCGTTTTACGACAGGCTTGCGGCTGTAAAGTTGTAGTTACTTTTTAAGGCGGCGATCACGTGCTGCCAAAAGTTTTAGTCGCAGTGCGTTCAGCTGGATGAATCCTGCTGCGTCTTTTTGATCGTATGCGCCTGCGTCATCTTCAAACGTCACGTGTGCTTCGGAATACAGCGAGTGATCAGACCAACGTCCAACAGTGCGTGACAGACCTTTGTAAAGTTTTACGCGAACAAAGCCGGTGACGTGTTCTTGGCTTTTGTCGATCATTGCTTGCATCATTTCGCGTTCTGGGCTGAACCAGAAACCGTTATAAATCAGCTCTGCGTATTTTGGCATCAGCTCATCTTTTAGGTGCGCTGCGCCACGATCCAATGTGATGGATTCGATACCACGGTGCGCTTCGAGTAGGATCGTGCCGCCGGGCGTTTCGTAGATGCCACGTGATTTCATGCCAACAAAACGACCTTCAACCAGATCAAGGCGGCCAATGCCGTGCTTGCCGCCAAGACGATTCAGTTCAGTTAGAACGGTTGCTGGTGACATTGCTACGCCGTTGATTGAAACTGCATCACCTTTTTCAAAGCCGATTTCGATGAACTCTGGCTCGTTGGGTGCATCTTCTGGAGACACAGTGCGTTGGTACACGTATTCTGGTGCATCCACTGCTGGATCTTCCAGCTCTTTACCCTCTGATGAGGTGTGCAACAGGTTCGCGTCAACACTGAACGGGGCTTCGCCGCGTTTGTCTTTGGCGATTGGAATTTGGTTCTTTTCAGCAAAATCAATAAGTTTGGTGCGACTAGACAAATCCCACTCGCGCCAAGGTGCGATCACTTTGATGTCTGGGTTCAAGGCGTAGGCTGCCAGCTCGAAGCGAACTTGATCGTTGCCTTTGCCTGTCGCGCCGTGTGCGATTGCATCTGCACCGGTTTCTTCAGCGATTTCGACAAGACGTTTTGAGATCAATGGGCGTGCGATAGATGTGCCTAGAAGATATAGACCTTCATAAACCGCATTGGCGCGGAACATTGGAAAAACAAAGTCGCGCACAAATTCTTCACGCACATCTTCGATATAAATCGATGATGCACCCATCAATTCGGCTTTTGCGCGTGCTGGCTCCAGTTCTTCGCCTTGGCCCAGGTCAGCAGTGAAGGTTATAACTTCGCAACCATATTCGGTTTGCAGCCATTTCAGGATGATTGAGGTATCAAGGCCACCGGAGTATGCTAGGACAACTTTTTTGGGCGCGGACATCTTTTATTTCCTTTGTCAGGTTTGCCGCAGGCGATAACCCGTTTTACGTCTAGAGGCAAGGACAGCAAGGCCGTTGACCCTTTGCTGGCCTGTCCTTAGATCTGACGTATCGCATTATTTAGGATTTTTTATGGCCCTCGACCCGTTTGTTGCTTCTGCCTGCGCTGCTACTGCTGAGATGCGCAAGGTTTTTCCAGCGACTCCATTAATGCGTAGTGATCTTCTATCTCAACGTTTTGGGGCAGATATTTGGCTTAAACGTGAAGACTTGAGCCCTGTCAGATCCTACAAATTGCGTGGTGCGTTTAATGCGATGCGTAAGGTGATTTCATCGCACGATGTCTTTGTCTGCGCTAGTGCTGGCAATCACGCTCAAGGTGTTGCGTTTATGTGTCGTCACTTTGGTGTGAAGGGCGTGGTGTTTATGCCTGTTACAACACCAGAGCAGAAGGTGATGAAAACACAGATGTTTGGTGGCACCCATGTTGAGATTCGGATGGTTGGTGATTACTTTGACGAGACGCTTAAAGCATCTCAAAAATATTGTTCTGAACAAAGTGCTTACTTCCTTTCGCCTTTTGACGATGAGGATGTGATTGAAGGGCAGGCTAGTGTTGCGGTTGAGATTGAAGAGCAGTTAGGGCGTGTTCCAGACCACATTGTTCTTCCAGTTGGTGGTGGCGGTTTGTCTGCGGGGACGTTTAGTTATTTTGGTGATGATTGCGCCTATACTTTTGTTGAACCCACAGGTGCTCAAAGTTTGAAGGTGGCTGTTGATGCCGGTGAACCAATGACCGTTTCTAAGGTGGATACGTTTGTTGATGGTGCAGCGGTTGCGCGGATTGGAGAGCGTACATTTGCACGGTTGAAGGGCATCGATGGATCAACTGTTTTACATCTGGATGAGGACCGTATTTGTAATACGATACTAGAGATGTTGAATGTCGAAGGGATCGTCCTTGAGCCAGCCGGAGCAATGTCGATTGAGGTGCTAAGTGAGATCTTAGATCAGATTAAAGGTAAGACAGTTGTCTGTGTTGCCTCAGGTGGAAACTTTGACTTTGAGCGATTACCAGAGGTTAAAGAAAGAGCGCAGCGATATTCGGGATTAAAAAAATATTTCATTTTGCGCCTTCCGCAACGCCCGGGTGCACTAAAAGACTTCTTGAATATTTTGGGCCCAGACGACAATATCGCACGCTTTGAGTACATGAAAAAATCAGCACGAAATTTTGGGTCTGTTTTGATCGGGATCGAAACTTCTGACCCAAAGAATTTTGATGTTATGTGCAAGCTGATTGCTGAGGCTGGATTTACTTTGACAGACATAACCAATGACGAGGCTTTAACTCAGTTCGTCGTCTAGCATTCGTCCATGATTGCGCCAGTTAATTTATTGGTGAATTTAGACTTGGATATCTGAAAACAGCTATGGATTTCTGGTAAGTTGATGACTTTTGGGTTGCCGTTGGCTGACAGCTTTTCGCCCGTCATGCAGAGCTCAGAAAGTGTCTGAAATCCAAGGGTTTATGTGAACCGCCTCTTGTAATTGGTAACGAATTGCTACCTGGGTTTGTTGAAGAGAAACTTTGGATGAAAACATTGCAACCAGCGCGTCTAGAAAATTAGTAGTTATGATTTCGACCACTGCAAGCACAGCGTGCGGTACGCGTAATATCAAGCTAAATCTGATATGAGTTTTTGTCTTTAACGCGCTGCGTCTGCGTTGGGTAAGCGCCTCTTAATCAGCCAGTAAAGCCTGCTGAACCTCATCAGTCCAACCTAAATAGTAGCGGTCCTTGTCTTGAATGACGGGGCGGGCCATTACCTTCGGTTTGGAAGAGATCTGTGCATCTGCTTCAGAGTTTTTTAACCAAGCGCTCAATGCCCTATAGTCATTAGTGGTGCGATCCACCAAGCAATCACCAAACTCAATTAATAGTTCTTCAAGCTCCGCCTCAGTCAAAGGTTCTGCGCGCACATCCCGAAACGTGATTGTGTTACCTGCGGCCTCCAATGCTTTTTGCGCTTTCTGGCAATCTGAGCATGTGCTTAGTCCGTAAATGATCATGTTGGGGCCTTTTGCTTTTCCACGTTAATCTATGTTTGGCCGTTTAGGTGATTAATGTACACAAGCCAACCATTGCTGAAGTGAGTGCAAAACAAACCCAGGACCAACATCATATAAATGGTGCGTTAATTATTCTAGCTGCCGCTGGCCGATTATTCGACCCCAAGCAGCTTCATTGCATTACCTTTAATGATGCCTTCGCGCAGCTCATCTTTGATTGTGATCTTTTCGAAATCGGCCAACCAACGCTCTGGTGTAATCATTGGCCAGTCAGAACCAAACAATACCTTTTTCTTTAATATTGAATTGCAGTATTTTACCAGAATATCCGGAAAATATTTAGGGGACCAACCTGACAGATCAATGTACACATTCGGCTTGTGCTGGGCCACAGCCAGCGCTTCTTCCTGCCAAGGAAATGATGGGTGGGCGAGGATGATTTTCATTTCTGGGAAATCCACCGCAACGTCATCCATATACATTGGGTTTGAGTATTTCAAACGCATCCCATTGCCGCCTGACATACCTGATCCCACACCAGTTTGACCCGTGTGGAATAGTGCGATGCCACCCTCTTCGGCGATTGTCTCGTATAAGCCATAAGCCATGCGGTCGTTGGGGTAGAACCCTTGCATGGTTGGGTGGAATTTGAATCCTTTGATGCCATAGTCACGGATCAAACGACGTGCTTCACGTTGGCCCATTTTGCCTTTATGAGGATCGATACTGGCAAATGGAATTAATACATCGTCGTTTTCAGCGGCCAATTCCGCGACCTCTTCGTTCTTGTAGCGCCGGTAACCAGTTTCACGTTCTGAATCGACGGGAAAGATCACTGCCGCAATGTTTTGGTCACGGTAATGCTGCGCTGTTTCTGGGATTGTTGGTGGGTGTTTCCAAGGGGCACGAAAATAGCTGGCCATCGTTGCTTGCAGATCGTCATAGCCGTCATCCGCATGGCAGCCACAAGGTTCCTCTGCGTGTGTGTGAAAATCAATCGCCCGGACTTTGGAAAAATCTACCATCTGTTTT
>Ga0115005_10003561_pt1 | contig 12438 bp, 13 predicted proteins | sample ArcOceMetagenome_FD_87163 | JGI IMG/M metagenome (GOLD analysis project Ga0115005, IMG submission 87163) | Marine eukaryotic phytoplankton communities from Arctic Ocean - Arctic Ocean - Greenland ARC118M Metagenome | ecosystem: Environmental > Aquatic > Marine > Oceanic | place: Arctic Ocean... | reverse complement strand
GCGCAGGCAGTGCTGGTATCAAGTACGAGTAAGTCAACCAAAATAGTATCTTATTTACCAACAGGAGAACTCACGCGAGCACTACTGATTGATTGTATTCATTAATCATTTCAAAGAGTCGAATGAATGATTGTTTCTATTAATTAAAATACCAGAAGTCTACTTCGTTCTGCCACTGCAGCCTTGGCAGCTTGCCCAAGAAAACAAAGATTTTCTCATGTCGGGCGCCACACTTGATCACGACAGTTTAAAAGTTGTCTCCCAAACTATAAGAAGTATAAATGCCTCCTACTATTATCTAGTTATAACAGAGACGAGTGCATATAGTGGCAATCCAGGCACCGGAATGGACGGCTTGGAAAAAAACAAACTACCTGCCGTACGAAACAAACACAAAAAATGGGGATCGAGTGGGCTGGAAATAGCGCCCCTTCAGGGAAGAAGATTGGCCCATAGGAATGGAATTAATGAACCTCATTATTCGAGAAGGGAAAACTTGGCCATTTGAACAAGAGTTTGACACATTGGATGCGTATCGTGGATATTTCTTGTCAAATGCTGCTTTTGTAGTACGGACTATAGAGGATTCTTCTTCCGGTGCTATTCTGCCGGTGAAATCCTTGGTTGTTTCTATATCGAACACAATTTCCCAGGACGGTGCCCTCATACCTACACAATGGGGGATTTATTACAGCGCCCCGATTCCGAAACATGGGGGTGGCAACCATCATGGGCAGATCTTTCTTGAAAATGGCGCGGGATCTGGGTTACAAAAGCTCCTATTTTAATCTCGTCTTCCAGTCGAATGCCGTTAGTATCAGATTGTGGGAATCGCTCGTATTCGAACGAGTGGCAGTGCTTGAACATGCAGCCGATTTATCCGGTGTGGATGGTCTTGACACCGCCTATGGGTATAGATTTGATCTCGAGTCACTGTCTCCAGATTATGAAATCTGATTTATAACATGTAAAATTGCAAATAGGTAACGAAACTCTGCGCTCTCATTATTCAAAGTGTCGTTCTAATATTGATTCCGGCTTAACTCTTTGTATCATATCCGATATTGACATGGCCAAATCACTCGATCGATTCAAAAAGTATCTTTCAATTCCACTCGATATGTCAAACACCAGTGAATCCAGATCTTCATCTTCGAGATCCAAGTGTTCGAGATGCGCATACGCATGGCTCTGATCATATGTAAGATCCTTCAACGGTTTGAATCCCCGGTTCAAGGCTGCCATATAGGACGCACAATGATATTCACTCTCGGCGCTACCACTCTGCACCACAAATGACGAAATCATCCCTTCTACCGTATTGGCATTGCTCCTCTGTAAGTGATAATAAAACAGATCGTCCAATAGCAGCATCGCTCCCTGCACTTGAATATTTGTTTCTTTCAATACACTATCTGCCATCCAGCAATCGCAAATATCGGAGTCGGAATCGGAGGATGGTCTGGAGACAAGGGCCGCGGCACCCAGAAATCTCTTTTCTCCGTCGTCAGGATCGCTGGCAAATGCTTTCATTGATCTCAAGCAGACTTCCCCCGTCATCAAATTTTCATCTTCGTCCACAAATCCATCGTCAGCGTGTTCTATCCACACCTTGCACTTGGCTGAAAGTTCAAGTCCTCTGCTTCGTAATGGTAATCTCCCGTTAAACTTGTTGATTTGGCTCACGTAAGCTGACGACGATTTGAGATTCATCACTAACACAAAAAGAAGTAAAATGGGGACGCAGAGTTTCATTGTCATTGTCATTGTTTGTTGTTACATATGAGTTCAATGTGATTACGTCTTTACTTTGGTCGACAAGTATGTTGAAATGAATGTAATAAATACCGCACCAAGAGCTCCAAGTTGTATGTTCATGTTGTACCCCGCCCGATACCCGATACCTTATCTTCTGTCACTATTATGTACTGACTGACAGCGATGGATGATGCCTTCATTCCTTCATTTTTCTTGAGGCGCGCAGCCGATGGGTGGGGGCGCGGCGCCCCGGGGCCTATGTATTTGTAACGGTACACCACGTAGTAAGTTTTAGGTACGCTGAAATGGAACATGATGGAACAATCCCTTGGTGGGGCCAAGCAAGGTGGGGCATAACAATATTGATAGCTTGAATGAACAGAGCTGAGAGAACACTAAACAATAACTTATTCTTTGATCGACCCAGCCAGCATACTGACAATCACCGATACGAAGCAGTGGATGCCACATTTCATCACTTGAGAATGAATCAATGATGACACAGAAACGGACACTTCTCATGGTGGCCGCACTATTGATCGAAACATTGGCGTTCCACCAGTTTCCTCTTTCGTCAAGGAAATCATGGAGGAACACGAAACTCTTTGTTCAAGAGACCTCTTCTGAACATCCCACTACACGTACATTATCGAATGCCATCATTAAAAGGTGGCCACAACCAGTTGTCGAATCCAATGGTGATTACCTAAACGAGAAATTCTTAGAAGATCACATTGGAGGACCGCTGTATTCATCACAAAATAGCCTTCCATTTTTACCCGTGCCCTCCATTTCGCAGAGCTTAAACCTATTCCTCCCAACTGCATTGCCCCTGGCAGAATCCAAACAACAACAACAAGATCTCATCAAGGCATGTGAAGCTTTCCCCAAAGAAGCGGATGAGTTACAGAAAAGATTGGAGGCAAAAGCGGCTGCGCTAGGGGAATCTTCTTGGTTGCAGAACTGGTGGAATAAGAAATATCTGCAACGTAAGTTATAGAACTTTTAATCAGAATTGTTACTATCATTATATCTTTATTGATGCAGATTCTCAATGATGTCACAGTGAGAGATCCTATTGTCATCAATGTCTCCTTCTTTTGCCCATTAGAAGATGACGAAACTTTACCCGACATCAATGATGCACCTACGCAATCTAAAGCTGCAATGCGAGGAGCATGTGCGCTTACCGCTATTGCTAACTACCGGAAGAAGGTATGTTCCGGACAGTTACCAGTTGACGTTTTTGGCCACAAGAAAAAATCGCTGTGCTCGACTGGATTTAAATATCATTTGCATTCGTGTCGTATTCCAATGAAACATCAGGATTCGTTTAGGATATACGACCCATTTTTGCACAAGCATTGTGTAGTTGCCTGTCGTGGTCAGTTCTTTGCCATGGATCTAGTTGATGAAAAAGATAATCCGTTGCATTTTCATGCGATCGAAAAGGGTTTGGAACGTTGTGCTAAGCTTGCAAAAGAGAAGCCTATGCTTCAGTTTGGATTCTTGACCACCAGTGAGAGGGATGCTTGGGCAAAGAATCGGGAGTTGCTGGTTCAGGTTGGAGGTGAAAACATGGTAAAAGCATTGGAAACAATTGAGAGCAGTGTTGCATTAATTTGTTTGGATGAGACGAACCCCAGTACATTAAATGAATGCGCTCCTATATACTGGCATGGAGGTTATGGCCCTACTATGAACCGATGGTTCGACAAGCCTGTACAGATACTATGTCAGAGCAATGGGAGGGCCGCATATTTTGCAGAACATTCTATGATCGATGGGATGCTAACCGATAGACTTTGCGATGATATTGTCCATTCAAAGTATGCAATTCTTTCAGGCCGTCAAGCAGAAACCACAGATGTCCCATTTATAGAGAACATCTTCGAGAATACAATTGATCTAGTGCTTGCTAGTGAGGAAATCAGTGATGCGATCGAGAAAGGTGAGATCTTGAGAGCAAACATTTGATGTGATGTGTCGTCTACTGAGGTGCTAACATTTTCAAATAGCAAAAGATGATTTTTACCATCTTGTCGGAAACCAAGAAATCTCCATTAAAGTTTTCCAGGGCTATGGATTGCATTACCTGAAAAGGAATTCTTTGAATACTGACGCATATGTACAAATGGCATTGCAATTGGCTACGTACAGGTTATTCGGCAAGCAGGTAGCAACTTACGAAGCTTCTCAAGTTCGTTTCTTCCTTCATGGTCGCACAGAAACGACGAGAACTGTGTCTCCGGATAGCCACAATTTTATCAAGAGAATGGGGCGTCAACCAGAAAAGAATGCCAGCCCTCAAGCTTGCCAAGACAAGTATTCATTGTTGAAAAAGGCTATGTGGACGCATTGTAAATATCTAAGCAGTGCAAGCAAAGGGTTTGGGTGCGATCGTCATTTTCTTGGTCTGTCGATGCTCATAGAGAATGGCGAAGATTCTCCAACATTATTCTCCAACCCTTTATTCAAAATATCTCAATACTGGCGAGTCAGCTCGAGTACACTCCCACACACACCACCTGGTTTTGGGTGCGTAGTTGATGATGGTGTTGGAATTGGGTACCACGTTGATCAGTATTCCATTGAGTGCATTCTATCATCTCGGAAAAACGGGCTGCATTGGACCGAAACTCTTGGTGATTTGATCGAAGAGGCTTTGTTAGAATTAATGATGCTGGTCGACACAAGCCAGTAATTGTGGACAGAGAATAATCTGTTCGAAGCACATGTGGCACAATCTAATTTAAAATTCTATTTCTATATTCACCATGGATGTGTCTTCATTTCTGGCATGAGATTGATTTGTTTGATCAACGCAGTTTTGTTGTCGCTTTTTTCATCCTAATTCACCTACTGCACCATTTATCAAACACACCAAGCATACGTAGCTCATAATCGACCTCCCCCTTGTGCGTATTCAGCCTTGACGGTGTTTTCGATTCAAAATCCTTTTGGGATAGTTATACCTTGATCTTTCGATTGAGACATTATATACACGTAGTGTAACTATTAATCTTTGCGTTATTACAATAATTTTGGAGGTTTAATAATCAGAGCATACACACGTACCTCCATATTGATAGGCATAGCCACTACACTACATAGTATCGCGATACTATGTAGTGTAGTGGCTATGCCTATCAAAACTGCCCAAACTTTGAACACCCTGACCATGGAATTAATCATACTGCCCCCCTTGGCTAAATTGCAAAATATTTTTATGAAACTTCCACCCTTGCTGAACCATGGATAATTTTTCTTCTTTCTCTTCTGCGCCTTCTTGATTCATTATTTTGGTCACAATTACATTTTTCGCACAAAGTTCGATCGAGATATCTTCATTCGTATAGTCGAGTCTGTCTGTTCAAAAACGGTTGATGTCAATCTGCCCATAACGCCTACTGGCTCTGGACCATCATACTTTGATTTCATAAATTTGTTAAAAATATTTGCAAACGCTGCCACATTCTTCAATAATTCCGCTTCCTTCTTCACCTTTTCCTTCAATGCTGGGTTTTGGACTTTGACTGAAACCAATCCTACTTCTGATAAGTAGGCTTCACACATTTTTTCAACACCCTTTCCAGTAAAATCTTGGGAGAGTGTATGGAGGAGAATGGAAATGACAACATCTTCGACATCAACGCTTTTGAGCTCTTGCTCAATGATTTGCTTCGCATTTTCCAATTCGAAGGCTTCGGCGTTATCATTGGCAGTAGACAACGAATGAATCTATCAATGGTGAAGGAATAGCCTTGGGTACGGGATGCGACCATCCATAGTGAGATTTTTGTCCTTGTGCAAGGCAAGGACAAAAGGATTTTGTCCTACGTGTACTACAAATTCCAAACCAGCTGCTCTTTTGTCCATATTAATACGTACTGTAGATAGAACCTACTGTACGCAACATTCGTTCGTAGTATCGGACTAAAATAAATACCTTAGTATTGCGCCTTGTTAAAAAAATAACTGATTTGGGAACATTTTGTGTCGTGATAAACAGACCCCAGACATAGCGCCACCATTGAAATCAGCAAAAACTTATTATATCTAATAATGTCAATTCATTCATCTGTCAGCCCTCGGTTTTCCGGGGGCTTATCTGCAATATCATCCGCTTTCGTGATAGTATACCTTATCGTGCGATCGGAAATAAAGCTATCCACGATCTACCACCGTATCGTATTCGGCATGTGCTGCGTCGATATCATTGGGTCTCTCGCATGCTCACTGGCATCGCTCCCGATGCCAACGGAATTGCCGGATGACGATTGGTACGACACTTGGGATGGCACTAGGCTAGGCAACACTCGAACATGCGAAGCACAGGGTTTCTTTTCAACATTTGGCCTGGTGACCATGTTTGCCTATAATTCAATGCTTTGTTTTTACTACGCTCTTCACATTGCCGCGAGGTTGCCAGATGTCACGATTCGCAAGTACATCGAACCGGCCTTTCTGCACTTTGTGCCACTTGCGTCTGGACTTGGGGCAGCGATAACGCCTTTTTTCTATGACCTGTATAATCCTAGCATGAGAGAGCCTTGGTGTACCATGATTGCTCTCGGATGTGACCAGAATTCAAAAAAGATTTGGTGTGATTTAGATCCCTTGGATAATTGTTTCGATGAAAGCGCAACTTGCTACAGGGGAGATTTTCGCGTCTCTGAGCTATTGCCATTGATCAAGCTAGCTCTGATTTCAGTTTTTTGCCACCATACTTATATCCTTTTCCCTCTGCATCTGGAGAGTCTTATCGATAGAATTAAAGTTGAGGGAGATTGAAAAATTGCACAGTCCCAACATAGCCCATATGGACACATCCCATATGGACGAGATGAGATCAACGCACAACAATACCAAAGTCATTCTGGTGCAATCGCTAGCTTACACCACAGTATTTGCGTTAACTCTTTCTTTAGTCCTGGTACGATCCCTGAGCGAATACAGGTTAGATGAGGGAATTGCTCTCCTTGTTCCATCGACTGGGTTCTTTAATTGTCTCATATTTGTTGGTCATAAGGTTTACAACTATCGCCGATGCCACAAGGATGAAAGTACGTGCAGCATTCTATACAAACTGTGTTTTGGTCCAGCAACAAAAGAGCCCGTTGTAATGTCTTTTATTTCAATTATTGAACGTGATAAACAACTGGAGAAGTTCAGGGTTGAATTGAACAACGAATGGGGTTTGAATCAAAGCTTCTGTATGAGCTATGCACCCATTGACGCAAAGCAGCAGGTTGATGCAAAAGGGACAGATGTTGAAAGATCAATGCCGAATTCTGTCGGGATATCTTCTGGCGCTCCCGGATCATCTGTAGGAATTTTATCGTATCCTTCCTCGGATAATACACCTCGAAGAGGAGATATTTCAGAATTTGGGGATGTAAACCCGCCACAGAGACAGTTCTATACCAATGTCGAAATTTGAAGTTCTACACATACATACCAGGTTACTCGTAATGTACACGACGTTCAACGTAGTTCAAAGAAATGATTAACTATAATTTTATGAAACTTTATAAATCTTGAACCAAATTATAAACGAACATAGAGTGATGTGAACCTTGAACCTGTAGAAGTATCTTCTGGGAAAAGGTCTTAATCGTAAGTCTTGCTTGGCGGATTCCAAACGGACGGAAAGTGATAGGAATCTGTGTAGAAGGTATCAGGTACGTGTAGAAGCTTCCTTTCTTTCTGGTTTCCTCGCATTCCTAAATAAACAAATGTTTAACTGTACCACCGGCAAGGCAATCAAGCTCAGGCGGGCAAGTCCATGGATCGGATCGATCTACAAGCATAAGCTAAATCCAGCTTTGGCCGCTTTACTCATCATTTTATCCTATCGTCGCCCATGCCATGATTGGCCCCAACGCTGACTGATACTAGACAAGCAGATTTCTGCTGACGTTCTTTTGATGGATTCGATTCCTACGCTTCCACGTACGCAGAAACAAGATCATCCTTCAACACCACCCTTTCAAAATCAACCACCCTCACACCACAATTCTCCACGTCCTCCTGCCCCGTAAAGAACCGAATCACAGCCCAATGCGTCACCAGAACAATCACTTCCTCATTCCTGGATTCAATCCATTGATAAAATTTCACCATGCGTTTTTGAAACGCTTTCACTGGTTCACCTGGCACAGCGTAGTATTGCTGGCCGTCGTTGGGCCTCCATTCGTGGTAGGGACCGTGTTTCTGTTGGTTGTGTGTGAACCACCAGGTTTGAGACTGGGCGTCCACGTTCACATTGTCGTTTTCGTTTTCGTCGCCATCTTTATTGGAAGACGTGTACGGAGAAGAATTTGTGCAACCGTTAAAATCCACAAATGGAAACTCTTGTTCGAGATCGTTCAGAGTCCGTCCGGTATCGGATGCGGTATAAACTCGTTCCGAAGCTAGCGGCTGGGCGATGGCCTTCTTTCCTTGTTTTATAATGTCAGAAGAACTACGTGTATTCATACTCGTATCACAGCAGTCACTGTGGATACAACAATCCTCATCCTTGCCGTTCCACCGATTATCCAAATATGGCAAAACTCCAATTGACATTGTTTCTATAGCTCTCGTCAGCGGCGACGTCACAATCAATACTCCACCATTGTCGTTGCCACTAATACTAGCGGCAAGATGAAGATCCAATGACTCCTTCAACTCCTCACAACATCTTCTATGCATACTATCAGCGTTCTTGTCCTCCCCCGATTCCAATTCTTGCAAATCTCTGAGGAGGGAACGAGCCTGCTCCACCCCCTTGGAAGATAATCCCGAATCTACCAATGTAGCATCATCTGTAAAAGTTTCGTCTCCCCATCGGTTACCTTCTTGATCCATGTATTCGTTGGCATGGCTGCTTCCATGTCGTATGAGGATTAATGTCTTCTTCTTTGGCAGTTTGTTATGATCAGTGTCTGGTGGGTTTGGTACGTGGTGTAGTGGCACGACACCTGCTTTGTTGGCATTCATGGCACTGGTACTGATACGGGTACTGGTACTGATACTGATGGGTTTCCGTCTGCTCCGTTCAGTACAAAATGAAATGTGTGGACCATGAATTTGAATTTGAAAGGCAGCAGCCAAGGAGAAATACGAGAATATTAGTGTGGTGTATAATATCAGGAGATGGAGATTGATGATTCGTTTCGACATTTAATCTCCAAAATACACATGTGAGCACCAGGCCTGCTGCTTGCGATTGTACAATTACTACTCGTAGTATTTATTATTTAGCTGTACAAGTTCGACTATTGAGTACTGAGCACTGTAATGAGTGAGCTGATAGCACGACTGATCGCTGGAGATGAATTATGGGTTATGGGTGTCATCTTTTGAATGTTGTGTCATCTTTTGAATCTTTTGAATGTTCAATGTGTTGGTCCTGATTTTGTCGCAAAGTTAAGTACGTCAGTTTCCCGTACCGACTTGGGAATTGAATCGTACATTACACCATGTTCTTTCTTTGAATTGACCACGACTGACGGATTGGAAAAAAATCTTTATCATCATCATCCATCCAAGAATCAATCAACCATCTTGCATCTTGGATTTTGCGAACAACAGTAGAAAAGTACTGTTCGGTTCCTTTTATTGAAACTAGTCTTGATTGTTACTTTGTCAAGAACTAAAGCAATAAAACAGTTTAGTTGAACAAGTGAACTATTCATTGCCATGAGTCCAATCTTTTTCGTGTTGAAGGTTCTCCTCATTGGGATTGATCTTTTGGTAAGTTTTACGAAAATGACTTTTGACACATCATCCATCTTACTCTTACTCTTGTTGTTAATGACTACTTACTTACTCGTTCGTTGATATGGATCTTTACTAACCCTAATCTTCACCTCCATTACATTATGAATAAATAACAGATCACCCTTGTAACCTTTGGATGGGTAAAACCTCTCCTCAACCTGTTCAAGCCGTCCCCCATGCGCTCGGTCCCGGTAGACTCGGACCCGTCCCACCGCATCCGCGCCGACCGAAAAGGAAAGGATCTCCTCAAAATCGTCCCATCCGGTGCTACGACCCTCTACGAAATCTCCAGAGACTCCTTCCGCAAATACGCTGATTTGAAATGCATGGGCACGAGAGAGTATCAGGGAGTCAAGACCGTCAAGCCCCTCGTCAAGAAATTCGGAGAGGTGAAATGGAAGACTTACCAGCAAGTCGGCGAGGAAGTGCTCAAGTTTGGTGCAGCGCTCAGGGAAGCGGGATTGGTTCCCGCACCTGAAAAAGCGACGTTGGAGGCGATTACGACTCCCTGCTCTCTAGCTATTTTTGAGAATACCTGTCAGGAATGGATGATTGCCGCTCAGGGTGCCTTCACGCAGTCCTTGGTGGTGACCACCATCTACGCCACGCTCGGAATGGATGCGGTCATCGATGCTGTGAACGATGGTGTTGTGTCTGCCATGGTTTGCAACAAGAGGAATGTCGAAGATGTGTTTAAGAGAATTAAGGAGATGCCCTCCCTCAAAACCATTATTTACACCTCCGACTTGGTCTCCAAATCCGATGACGTCGAATTGCCCTGTTTGCTCTCCAAACTTAAAGGAGTTACCATTGTTTCCTTTGAAGACTTTGTGGCCGGGGGAAACACTACCGAATTCCCAATCACCCCTCCCAAGCCCGATTCCATGGCAGTGCTCATGTACACCTCGGGATCCACCGGAAAACCAAAGGGAGTCGTCATCACCCACGCCCAAATTGTCTCTGCCATTGCGAGCGGTATGGACTGTCTCAAAGTCGAAGCTGCGTCCGTCTACATTGCCTACCTCCCCCTTGCGCATATTATGGAACTCATGGCCGAACACGCCATGATGGCGGCAGGATGCGAACTCTGTTATGCCGATCCCAAAACTTTGACCGCCAAGGGTGCTTATCCAGTAGGAGCCCTTGAGCAGTTTTCTCCCACGCACATGGTGGGTGTTCCCAAGATCTGGGACGTTATCAAGAAGGGTGTGGAGGCGAAGGTTGCTGCTTCCTCTCCCGTTGCCAAGTTTTTGGTACAGACTGCGTTTGAATGGAGGACTTTTGCGATTAATCATGGATTTGATACGCCATTGTTTAAGGTGCTTGTGTTTAAGAAGTTCAGTAAGGTTGTGGGTGGAAATCTTCAGTTGGCTGCTTCGGGGGGAGGGCCTTTGAATGCTGAAGTTCAGATTTTTATTCGTACTTGTTTTGGTTGTCCCACCTTTCAGGGATATGTAAGTCTTTTCTGGCAGTATACTATTACACGTACAGCACATTACAGTACTGTACTGTATCATGGATTGTTGTGCTTGCTTAGTTCAATATTATTTGCGTTTGTTCTCACACGAAACAATGATCATTCATTATTAATCACTAATTATGCAGGGATTGACCGAGACAATTGCAGGTCTTACCATCCAATCAGTTGACGATCTTCGCGCTGGTATCGCTGGAGTACCCATCCCATCTGTTGAAGTGAAACTCCTCTCCGTATCCGAAATCACCGATAAGGGAGGAGCCGCATACCTTTCAAGTGATACTCGCGACGTAAATGGAAATAAAGTATTTGGACGTGGAGAAGTTCTCACCAAGGGTCCTAGTGTCTCACTCGGATATTACAGGATGCCAGAAAAGACCAAGGAGGTTTTTGGTGAGGATGGATGGTTCCATACCGGTGACATTGGACAGTTTATGGAGGATGGAAGTGTTCGTATTGTCGATCGTGTCAAGAATCTTGTCAAGTTGAAGGGAGGAGAATATGTCGCTCTCGAGAATATGGAAATGACCTATGGTAACTCTATGTTTGTGGATGCGGTTCATGGAGGTATTTGCTGCTATGGTGACGGAGATATGGACAGACCTGTGGCATTGATGCAGTTGAACGAGGTTGTTGCCATGCGATGGGCCAAGGATAACGGTGTCAGTGGAGATTATGAAGCTGTCAAGAACTCGAAAGAGCTTTATGATGCTGTCATTGTTGATATGAAGAATGAAGCGATCAAGGCTGGATTGAGCCATTTGGAGAAGTTGGTGGCTTTGTGCTTCTTGACTGAGCCATGGACTCCTGAGAATGGTTGTCTCACCGCTGCGAATAAGCTTCAGAGAAGGGTTGTGGTTGAAACATTCCCCAAGGAATTCGAGGAGACCAGGTTGAAGGGTATCTTTTAAAAAAGTGGTCCATTCATGTTCCCCACAATATTAAATATGTTCAAACGAGTTGATTACAGACAAATACATTTATAAAACATACATACATGCAATATAAATTGCTTTCGTGGATCCCACTACGTTTTTAGTATTCTTCGCGGGTGCAAGGCAATCACCTCTGCGAATTTAAAGTTTCCATTCGCTATGTTTACCGGTACACGTAGGTGTCTTCCTTATACTCGTGAATGCCTATTTCCAAGTCCGACATTCACATAGGACTGCTGCGGCGACCCTGCCTTGAGACATGGGCAATGAGATAGCCAATGTGTCCGGTCCCTTCCATTTATTCAATAGCGCCGGTCGCTATGTACATACACTGGAAGACACGACTGATAACAATGGAATTGAATAGACAGTGTTAGTTTAATTTAGCTATAACCAAATACCCTTAAGCTAAGCCCCGGGTCAATAACGGTAGTGACATTTTTGTTAAGCTATTCAAATACCCTTAAGCCCCGGTCAATAACGGTAGTGACATTTTTTTTT
>Ga0115005_10003559_pt1 | contig 12439 bp, 9 predicted proteins | sample ArcOceMetagenome_FD_87163 | JGI IMG/M metagenome (GOLD analysis project Ga0115005, IMG submission 87163) | Marine eukaryotic phytoplankton communities from Arctic Ocean - Arctic Ocean - Greenland ARC118M Metagenome | ecosystem: Environmental > Aquatic > Marine > Oceanic | place: Arctic Ocean... | reverse complement strand
GATGTGATAATGTCAGCAGAGCTCAAGCCAAACATTATCCGGTGGTAGATTGTGTTGCTCTTGGATCTCAGTATAAAAGAGATGATGGTGAGAGAGGATATACATGACATCCATCCTGTAATGGTCGGTATAATGAACCCCGCCTTTGTGAAGTAGAAGCTGTTGTATAGTTGCGTCATTAGAATATGTTCAATGTGAAGTTGAAAGCGTACTCGTAGAGGGGATGCGAATTCAAATGCTTCTTGTCTAAAATATATTGTTCACCCCGTCGGAGGTTTTGAGCGTTATCCCTTTATTTGTATCCTATCCGTGCGTTACGAACGCTTCGTACCGTACAAGGGTACAGGACGAACAGGACGAATTCATGTCGAATTCATTATCTATGATAAATAGCTTTAAATTTGCTGAACTTCTATAAAACTCGTACATACAGTTGAAAAAATGGCCAACTCACCAAGTTTGAAAGTCTGCACACTGAAACATTTTTGTTTTTGGGAAAGTGGAAATCAAGCACCTCAGACAATTTCGGGGGCTTATATAATGTTTCTTCAACTTGAAGTAGAACATCTGCTGGGGTCGTCGGTGATACTGTTGTTTCATCTTTTCCTTCTTCGGATCTTGACAACAGATTCCGGAAGATTGATTGATTGATTCATTCAAGATACAGTTATGCGCATTTTCTTCGTTGTAGTTGAACTTGTCGCAGTGAGCAGTGAGAAGCTTTCCAAAACACATCTCTCATTTCATTATTGTTACCCAATTGTGACAACACGTCTATCAATCGGCAAATGAAATTTCACGCATCTACTTCCCAATTGCTTTCCATTGCCCTGTTGGTGCCATCTGCATCTCCATTCGCATTGCGTTCCAGTCATATCCTTGACAGAACAGGACTTACAACATCATCATCGAGTAGATTGACTGCTATCTCAAAAGAACAAATCTGTGTCCTTGATGGGTCAAACTTCAATGCTCTTGAATTATTTACAGCGGCAGAAAGTGGGTTTGCCAAGAAGAGTAAAATTAGTAATAGGGCAGGCAAAGACGACAGACTGGGCATCGTTCGAGTGGTAGTAGGGACTTTGGATCAGAACCCAAAGGATCGCATAGTCGGCATTGCTGCAGATGAAAATACCCATACCGATGCAGATACCGATATCGTGCCGATAAAGGGCAAAAATGGAAACACCCGCCACCTCCACAAAGATTCCATTTGCAAAATCCCTACTTCTGTATCGGATGAAGATGCGATATCCACATGCGTTGCTGCTTTGACTGGTGTGCATTGTACTTACTTTGATCCAGAACGGGAGGATGATAAGATAGTGAAAGGCATAGGGGGAAGTGGTGATGACTTTGTATTGCCATTGGATGTCAAAGATTCAGAGAAGGTTGAGAAAAAAGTTGTCGTTCTAGGCGGTGGTGATTATGCTTCGTTTATAGCAGAGTAAGTGTTGTCGTCTGTCGTCTGTGATATCCCATACATGCATTTATATTTTTGCAAAACCACTTGTTACTCATGTTCAAATATCCAATTAATACTTTGTTCAAAAATAGCTCTTTGTCGGCACTGGGCGGCGAGGTGACTCAAATCACAACCAACAAACTGATCCGACAAAGGAAACAAGCCAACGTAAAAATATCTCCTCCTGCCATTGGTGAGTTAGAATTAGGGTTCTCCTCCGTTCTAGGAAATTTTGACGCATTAGTGGATACATTATCGGATGAGGCAAAACAAGGTGATGCAGTGTGCAGAGGATTGGACCTAGATTACAGTAACGGAAACCAGGGAAAAGGTTGCTCTAGCGCGGTCATTAGCATGTTGCAGAAACAGAACAAATGCAAACGATACATTTCAACCTTGAACACTTCACAGAAAAAAGTTCAAGACGATGGCATTATCTGGGGAAGGTCTAATGCTGCTGGCTATGGAAAAGATGTGATTCGACGAGTGACATCCTCGACGACCGTTGAATCGAAGCATTCTCTTGTCCCTCCAAAACATTTTGGTACTAAGACACTACAGAGGCTCTTGGATGCTGGTGTAATCTACAAAAACAAAGAAAAAGATGTGTTCATGCACAGATGGAATATGGCTGACTTCTTAGAGCTTGTTTCATGGCCGCGAGAAGCTGATGGTGGGAACATTCGCTTTGGTTTGCCCGTCGTGGAGGATTTGGATAGTCTCTACGATGAAAGTGAGGTAGAAGGTCGAATGGTTTCAGCACCTCCTCTATCAAGTTATGCTGTTGTTCCAAAGGCACCAGAAGAAAACGGATATGTAGAGAGAAAAAATCCTTATATATTGGATATTAATGGACTGAACGATCTGAATACTGAAGTGCTTGATCCCGAGAAGGATTGCATGCTCTTCCTTTCTGCCGCCTACTGTCGAACTTGCAAGTATCTTGCTCCTCAATACCTAAAATTAGCGAGAGAGCACGTCAAAGCTGGAGACGATGTGGTGTTTGCTAAAGCAAATGCTGTAGGCAAGCTTGGTAAGGAGATCCGAAGAACACTAGGGGTTGATGCGGTACCTGCATTCTGCTTTTTCAAGGCTGGTGAGAGGTATGGAAGTATTATATCTGTGTCAAAGATGCCTTCGAAGAAATTAGACGCGGCATTGGACTTGCTTATCTCGGGAGAGAAATGGGATGGAAATGCGATTAGTAGATTGAGTTAAAAAAGTCTGCATAGACCTACACGTAGCATGATAAGTTTCGTAACATTAACAAAAAACTCATTTTGTACTTGTACACCACGTACACGTACCTTATATGTACAAGTACTGTACGAGTATACTTATGAATTTCTAATTCATTCTGCAAAATTGCAAGCAAAAATAAGCCGAAAGATCTCTAGACTCGTGATTCTACAGAAAGCTCTTGAACAAATTCAAAATAAATACAGTAACTCCAAGGTAACTCAATAAATAACAAAAAGCTCTTGAACTTTACAATTCTTCTCGAGCAGCGGCCATATCGAATGGCTTGGATGTTCCTTGTCTTGGAGAATCTGCCAGAAATCGAGATCAGTAAGAGTGACAAGGCTTAATAATATTCGTCAATCAGTGAAACAATCACGTCTCAAACTGTTGAAAATTTACGAGTACGTGTGGCTGTTGAAATTGAAGATTGTATCTGCCCACTCGAGAGGATGGAAAGATCTACGTGCCAACTAAAAAGAAGGATATTAGCAACAGTGTAGCGACATTGATAGTGTACTATTTCAGAAGAATGACTTGAGGTCGGCATTCTGTGATATATCGCATAGATATCAATGTGAAATTTTGTGTAATCAAGTCGATCAAATAAATTAATAGTGGATACTACGTGTACATGGCGATACTGCCGAAGTTCAGAGGAAATCGTTGTAGATCCAGAACTGGTGTGCGTCTTTGCAATGTCACTACGTCAGTTTCATTTCTTATATTTAATGAATCTTGTGGCATTCATTGCAGTCTCCTTCCAAAATTCAACCTCTTCAGGATTACACATCTCATTCCTTTCGTCTACACGAATCTTACTCTTCAAAATCGGTACACTCTTCTCGAAGACACCGAGAACTCCTTTAGTCCTGAAAACACTTTCGTGATTATTCGCATCTCCTTCATCAGAACTATACATGTCCATGAGAGCATTCAAGACTTCACACATGACATCCGTTGTGGTTACATTTGACCGCTCCAATACAGTCGAAAATACTGAACAAATCTTCTCATTGATTTGATCTGGATGTGGCTCTGAGCATAGTATCCCCAACATACCAATGGCATCTTTCTGAACATCAGAAATAGAACTCATATCGTCAAGTTTGTTACTACGTACATCTGTGCCGGCTGGAACTTCCATGAGAACAAAGGACAAGATCAAATCCAAATCTTGCTCACTGACAAATTTTACCAAACCTGGACGGAATCTAAGGAACGCACCCATGGTACTTAATATGGCCGCAACCGCCGAGCATGGTATGTTACGATTTGCACATTCATCCTTGGTTGCAATGAGACACTGCCGAAATTCATTCCACATGGATACCACCTCTTTTTCATCATTCTTCCAACTATGTTGAAGATTGCAGGCCATATTCCCGAGACAGATACTGCATTTACTCAGCACTTCTGTCAAATCATCCAAAACTTCTGGATGTATAGACTGGTTGCTAGTCCCGCTTTGGACAAGCGCCATGAATATGGATCCAAATACAGCGAGCACGCGGTCGGGAACTCCAGCTGCTACTACCTGATTCAAAAATGCCTCATCCTCTTTGGAGGCGTCGAATGCTAGCTGATTGCCCTTTGCCTCCGCCAATAATTGCTCCTCCTGATCTGAATCCCAAGCCATATCATCTACAGCACTAGCGTCAATGAGTCCATTATCATTCATTGCAATGGTACACATATTTGTGATGATCTCCACAGATAACTTCAATGGGAGGCATGCATTCTTCCACGCGTTTACTGCTTGATCAAACCTCTCTTCGGCCTCCTCCTTGGCTTGATTGTCGTCGTTCTCTTCTGCAACCATACCGTCATCGCCATCATCAACCTTTGGATTTCCCTCCTTATCCTTGCTGGAATCGTTATCCATCTCAGCATTCTTCTCCTGCTCCTCCTTTTTCTTAGCTTTGCGATCAGCCTTCATCTCTTTCTGCCTTCTAGCGATGATTCTAGCGCTTTCCTTTTTCTTATCCACCGCCCTTATAATATCATTCTCTATTTCTTCATCCTTCTTTTGTTGCATCATGGCTTGGTGAGCTTCCGAGACTTGCTTGTGCAATGCCGTTGCAATATCATTGGAATAGAGGGTGCATTGGGATAACAGGGGCAAGGAATGTTGGATGACAATTTGTTCCAAATCATTGGTTGGCGAGGTAGCCATCTGCCTGGATATAATGGTAATACCGCAACATTGTAGCCTCGCGAGAGTCGGGAGGGTGGCATTTTGAATGGCAGAGACTATACTCTTCCATTCGGTAGAAGAGTGGAGGGAAGAAATTAGGGCAGGATTATCATCACAGGCAGAATGCATTGTTCGTGATGTGTAGGATACCACATCCGATATGATATTGGATTGATTTTCCTTGGTCGCAATCATTTTCTTCATTAGTGAATCCCCAGAAGAAAGTGCCGTTATCATTTCGGTTCCGAGGAGAAATGAACGTAGCATGGTGGATAAGAATTGTGTTTTTTGATGGTAGAGAATGGAGGATGATTCGTTATTGGTAGCTGTACTTTCGACAATTCCACAGAGGGCGTGTAGGGCTAAGGATTGAATGGAGTACTGTTCCATAATGGCGAGCGTATGTTTTTCCATCGAGCATATTTTGACATCCTTTTTCTTCTTCTTCTGTTTGGGATCATTTCCTGTTTCTGTTCCCGCTTTTGATTCGTCCATTGTTGCATTGGCATCAGCCTTCGCATTCTCTTTCTGTTCCAACTCCATCATTTTCTTGGCAATGGCTTCCACTTGGTCACAAGCTAGATTCATCTTGGTCAACAAAATGGGAGTCAACAAAGTCTCCACCCTACTGCTATTGTTTCCTTTCAAATTCTTCTGGTCCTGAAACAAGATGTAGTTTCCTAGACATCCCAAAGCACACATGGCGCAAGGAGCATCCTCATCCATGACCCTTTCGGACATTGCCTGAATGAGTTCCATTGTAATTGTAGCTACTGTAGGTCTAGAAAGATAATCAGGCGAGAATATCGTGGCAGATGCTGCTGTGAGTGCTCCGTGCCGGACTCGGAGGTCTCCATGACGTATCCGGTTGACAAGAGAGGATTTTGAGGGTGGCGCAGGAGTTGTAATTTTTGTGGAAGCGTCGCTTTTGGAATTGCCTCCCTTTTTACGACTTTTTCGTCTCGTTTGTTTTCCCATTGTTCTAGTAAGTTAAGTTGGTCGTTGGTCGGTGGCGTACCGGTAGATGTGTATGCATGTAACGATGCAGATGAATAAGGATGTTTTATATTGTCTTCAGCATGCCCAGAAAAGTACCTTTTTGTTTTGTTCTTTGAAAAAGTGAAGCGCGATGATTGGTGGTTGTCCGTGGTTGTCCGTATCTCCCAACTCGACACCATGAAAAAACAACCGACTTTTTTTGAATTCGCTTCCACTCGCTGTACAGATGTCGCACATCGCATAACTCGCACATCATTCATTGATCATTGCATCTGTTGAATGGAACATGGAACTTTTTCTCTACTCATAGATCGTAAACGAAGAGATGCTCATGACACTGGGAGGGGGCAGCGGGAATACTACCGAAATGTTACAAACAGTCCCAGTGGTGCACCTACAGTCTGGGCTGATTACACGAGTACTAACTGGTATGAACGACACCTCTATTTTTAGAACCTTTCATTTGACAAGAACGGGATCCGCCGTGCCGACAACCACTGGCTCAATCTCTTTCGAATCATCAGCCATCACAGTTTTCTTCGTTATGAGATCGAAGCAGAATACCACGATGACGAAGATGAAGAGTCAAAACCAGTCAAAGTATTGTCTTCAGAAATAGCAACGTAGAATCAATCACCATCGAAAAATGAAGAGAGTTCCTGAGACGTGCATTATTGTTGGTTTCATATGATGTCTCTTGACAGGAAATGCTATGAAGTTGGGAGAATATGTCGCGAGATCTACACAAGGAGAAAAAAAGTACTTCTTTTAGTATAATTATGTCATTTGATTTCGTAAATGATTTAGCACTGATTGATACTCGGCGTCATCTTACAAAAGACCTACAATGAAAACGATCACGGCTGTGAAAGAGTGCTCGACGGCGGCGTAGACGATGCCTTTGGGCTACTATTTGTTGTAGACGACGTCCTTCAGCTGCAATAAGCTTTTCATACCAGTCAAGATGGTTCTTATCCGCAAATGAACGATCACCTTCTGGAGTCATCCTGATGCGAGCTGCATAACCTTTTGAATACTGAGTATACCTACAGTACTATGATCGAATGTATTGAAAATGGCATTTCTTCTCTCTGACCAGTGTCTTGGGAAACCAATTTATAGAAGTGGACAATTATTCTCGGAAATTTTCGCCACAATCAAAGGAGATAGGATGGGCAAGCATAATCCTTCAGCAAGCAAAGATGATGCTTTGGATAGTGATTCGTTGTGGGATGGCTTGTTTTCTTAGGGATGCCCTCAATTATTTGAAATTTCTGAAATTTCAAAATCGGGAATTTTTTTTCGGGGGCGCGCGGCCGAGCGGGGGGGATCCTTCTTCCAACGACTTTCAGCTAGTATTGCCCAACAAAGCGAAAACAACAAATTTAGATGTGAATCCGTTTGTTTCCAAAATCTGTACCTTCTCACTTTGTACAACCCCCAACTTACTTTTAAACTCCCAACTCTTGCTTGCTTGTTGCTTGTTGTCGAAGCAATAACCTAGAACCAAGGCTAGAACAATCTCTCTCTTAAAAAGATAACCAGACAACCAAACGCTTTCTATCTATTGTGTCAAATAAAATCCACACCGCACCTCTAGTGAATAGATTGCTTAAGTTCGATAGTGCCCAAAACTAGTAACACGTGTGTTTCTCTACGCGTGTGCAGGTTGCTATAGGAAAAAACGCCACAAGTATGAGGCCGAGCTTTATATTCGCTGTGGCATTGGTATCTCACCTATTCAATGGTGTCTTTTCTCTAGACGAAGACATGGGCATGACACTTGAAGGCGGCAACGGGAATACTACTGAGAATGAAATTGTTACAAACAGTCCTAGTGGTGCATCTACAGTCTGGGCTGATTACACCAGTATACCCTCTTTCTCTCCAACTACAATAACAAATTCAGAGCATCCGACTGCCAGCCCAACACAGGAGTGCCACGATTTAGAATCATATCGCAGTCCAATAAATAAATTACGATGCAAAGATCATCGCAATACAAATTGTTTGAAATGGAAATGCTTGGGATTGACAGATGCGGATGTCGTTGAGTTACTAAGAAGCTGTCCTCTCTCCTGCGATGTTGATTGCGGGTAAGTAGGGTGTTGATACTCTTTATTTTGAAGTTGTGATGGAAACACATTCTTTATCAAATCGAATGCATTGGACTAAATAAGTTTCATATATTATTTGTGAAGGTATTCCATGAATCCCTCATCTTCACCCACAGTTCATGCATCGGCTAGTCCAAGTGAATCAAAACGTACCGTCACGGCAGAAGTTGTGTTTTATCTATACAATCTAAATACTACGTTGCTTGGCAATGAGACAATTGAGGTTTTTGAGCTATTTACATATGCATATTTAAAGCAACAAGAAAAGACTTTTTCAAAGACAACAGAACTGATATCATTCAAAATAAAATCCCAGTCAGAAGTGACATACGGGAGAAGATTGCGGGGCTTGAGTGGTGATACTAGCGGAGGCAATGTAATTAAAATCGTGGCAACAGTAACTGCGCTAACTGCATTCCAGAAACCTGTGTCATCCCCTGCTTTACTCAATTTCACTACACAAGCTATCGACCATCATGAATACGACGAAGCCCTTAACCAGAATGAGCATTTTTACGACGTGGCAACGTCTCTGCAATTAAACAGTCCTGTCAAACGTCCAGAACCGGAGATTGAACCAGAGAAGACACCAAAAGTGCCGGGTGTTGAGGTCGATAATCATAGTGACATTCAAAATTCAGGGGATAACGAACCATCTAACAAGAAACGCTCAAAATCGATGACGGTCGCTATAATCTCGTCGGTGATTGCATCTGCATTTGTCGTTTTGGGGGGGTTCTTATTGAGAAAACAAATGTCGCCGTTAATGGACAGAATCAAGGGAAGAGCGATTCTCATGAGCCCTTCTAATGATTCATCATCATCGTACAGTTGCGAAATTTCAGCAAATGATGGTACTGGCGAAATGATATCTCGTTCTCATTTATCTAGATGCCTTACAATGCATCCAAGTGACGATTCTCCAATAGACCTCGACTTTACGGACAATGGACATTTGAATAATGTTCCACAAATTGAGGAACAAAACAAAGACGCATCAGATCGATCACCAATGGGTGTAAAGAAAACCCTATTCACTTCTTCTCCAATATCGCCACAAATGAGCCACATACCTCCGATGATTGTGATCGATAATATCGATGAAGAAATAAATTCACCGCACGAAGGTGATGGTACCGACTATTATAAGATGAGCCATGAGAAAAATGAAGAAGAAGATAGTCAGACTGGATTGTTTGTTACACGAATTGAGGCAACCTCCGACCTTGTGGCTGCGCTGTCCGCCAACAGACCTCCTAATCCAAAACAAGCCTACAACTTATTGAAGTAAGTTCTATTTTGATGTGTGTTCTCCAACATCGTGCTCACACACTCACTAACTTTCTCCTCGTTGCTTCGTTTGATAGTCCGCTGAAATGTGATGACAAGTCCGAGATGAGCGCCGAGGCCAGTGCCTATACTATTGTATCTTCACGATTAAGTTTGGGCGATGCAGCATCTTCAATGTCTACGCCATGTACTTCGAAAAATATGATTGGAGATGGTACAAATATAAATCCATCTCTAACGAAGAATAATGTGTTTACGTTTGGATCTGAATCTGAACTGGAACCAAAGGATGATTTCAGCGTTCTTTTTGAGAAGAAAATGAAGGAGGGTGACAAATATAACCAGAAATTGAATTTGAGAGGTTTGTTCAAAAGAAGGAAGAGTCCTACTTTTGGGAAAGAAGATTCGCCTTCGGCTGCTTCTCATTACGAATCAGATGCAGGATCAAGTGAGGGGTCTGATGTCCTCAGAGAAAGAGATAGGTTAGACGAGTCAAATCTAATTCCACCACAGGAAGATTCTGATAGCGACATCAGTTCCAATCACGATGAAGATGTCAGCCTTGATTCTAGTCTAAAATATACATCGGAAGAGAAAGTAGCGGACTTTACAAACGAAAGAGATACACCCGACAAAATAGCAATCCAACGACATGCAAGAAATATCAGTTCTGCCTCGTCGACATTCTTTCATAAGAGGAACATGAGTGAATTTTCATTTTCTACAGGACATTTATATAGCTTTCAAGCTCCTACTAGTGGTAAGCTTGGTATCATCATTCAATCAAAGGGATCCTCGGCTCCCACAGTCTTCCAAGTGAAAGATTACTCGCCTCTACTTGGACAAGTAAAGCCAGGCGATAAGATTGTCGGCGTAGATGGTATAGACACATCGCAAATGAATACAAACGAGATCACAGATTTGCTGGCCAAGAGGCGGTCTAATAGCAACGGTAAGAATAGAAAGATCAAGATAACGATTATGTCAAAGTATCGAAAGGAGGGGATTCAACCAGATAGCCTCATCTCGGAGCAAATTGATATGATAGAAACAAGTCCTGGCGATGAGCGTGATGACTTCGAAGTCCCCCAGACAGTAGAGTCTGATGAAAAGGATTACAGTGATGGGGATCATAGCTGTCATCTTCTCGGGGCAGTCGACTCCGAGGATTATGATGAAGAACCGAATTTCGGGGTTTACGCTGAAAGGGATCAATTTTTGTAAAATTACTGCTTTCCGACTAAATATTTGTTGCCTAAAAGGTACAGTACAAAAACTATAAATTACACAAACCACATTATAGTACACACACACAGAACACAGTACGTGTACTGTAGATTTCAGATTGAAGATGTTCAAATGTGTGTGTTCAACAGCTTGTTCAACCCGTCACATTTTTCGAAAAATTTACGCTCAAAAAGTGGCGCAGGATTTCCCAACGATCCAACACGGCTTGAAAATCCATTCATTGAAGTTGGAGGATCGCGAGATCTGGATCGCGTCTTCGAAACAAATGCAAGAAGGACAACGTTCTTGTTTGATCGATCGAGAAACAAAGAAAACAACCAATACCGCGGTACAGTAGCCTGCTCTTTCACCCCCCCAATCAAGGACGACTTAACCTAGCCTATCCATCAACACTATTTAACCAATACCAACAACCATGAAACTTGCTATCGCTTCTATCCTCGCTACCACCGCGGCTGCATTCACCCCCTCCTCCTTCAACGGAGCTACCGTCAACTGCGGAGTATCCTCCTCCTCTTCCCTCAAGATGGAGACGGTCGACGACCTCTCCGTTCTCGCCAAGAAGCTCAACCCCGTCGTTCCCTTTTTCGACCCTCTCGGACTTTCCACCTCCAACTTCTGGGGTACTTCGAACGAGTCAACCATTGGTTTCATTAGAGAGTCCGAGGTTAAGCACGGACGTATTGCCATGTTTGCTTTCGTTGGGTACATTGTTCATGCTAACGGAATCACCTGGCCTTGGCCAATGGAGTTGGATGGAACTCCTTTCCCTAAGGTTAGCTCTGCTCCTGAGGCTTGGGATTCCATCTCTGACGAGGCTAAGTTGCAGATCTTTGCCTTTGTTGGATTCCTTGAATTCGTAAGTACAAGAATGATCATTTCGTCTGTTTGAAAGTGTTGACGCAAAACATCATGTCTAATGAATTCCATCCGTTTATCCAACATACAGTGGCGCGAGTGTAACTCCGAGAAACATTACATGAGCGGAGGAAAGATTGGAGACTTCCCCGAGTTCGACGCTGATGTCATCCCTGGAGGAGCCCTCAACCTTTACGATCCCTTCGGATGGCACAAGAACCGTTCCGAGGAGGCAAAGGCTGCTGGACTCATCAAGGAAATCAATAATGGACGTCTTGCTATGCTTGGAATTTTCGGATTCCTCTCCGAGCAAAAGATTGAAGGATCTGTTCCCGCTCTCAAGGGAATTGTTCCCCATTATGATGGCGAGTTCATGGCTCCTCTTGCTAAGTCCATCCTTCCTTCTATTCATTCCTTTTAAGTTTTGATTTTGTGAAGGGTTTATGCCAGAAGGTCATGAAACGAATTGAACGAGACAATGCTACCATGTGTAGTCTTTCGAATGCAAGTTTTGACGTCGAATCGAAAGAATCGCTTTATTGTACAACTTTCACACAACGTTGCAAGCAATATTAGGCTGGGTCCGCTCCTCCGTTATAAATAGGAGTGCTCCTGGGAAACGATGCTAATTTAAATGATAGTGTTTGAATGGCAGTACAGCAAGCGATTGAGCATTTTCTATCTTATATATGTACACATTATAATTTTGTTGAAAGAACCTCACCAAGAACTTTACCAAATTGAATTTACTAATTCGGCACACCAACTTCAAACTGTTACACATCACTTCATTCGATTCTATGATCTATCCATGTCATCGCCAATACCGTCGAAGAATACAAAGGCGCAGGCGTCCGATATCTTTATTGACGTCTTGCTCTCGTCCAGCAAACCTATTTTCACGATATAGATGGGCGTATCCATTCTATAAAATTAATGTTCAAGTTGGTTCTGTCTTGCGTAGAGACCATACACCCAGAATAGAATCTGAATAATAGTTAATGCCCCAAGATTGGAGTAGAGACT
>Ga0115005_10003557_pt1 | contig 12440 bp, 6 predicted proteins | sample ArcOceMetagenome_FD_87163 | JGI IMG/M metagenome (GOLD analysis project Ga0115005, IMG submission 87163) | Marine eukaryotic phytoplankton communities from Arctic Ocean - Arctic Ocean - Greenland ARC118M Metagenome | ecosystem: Environmental > Aquatic > Marine > Oceanic | place: Arctic Ocean... | reverse complement strand
GCAGCAGCAGCAGCAGCAGCAAAATATTCATAATGGAAATAAGAGGAGAAGAATTGACGAAGGGCTACAGCAGCAGCAGAAGCAACAGCTTGACATGCAACTGGACAATGATGTGCAAGTTGCAACTTTTAATAATCCACTTCATCACGCCAATTTTCACGTTCAAGTAATACCCCAACTGAACGTCAACAACGATGCCAATAATGGTAATGGCAATGGCAATGCACTTCAGTACAATAATAATGCAAATGGCGATGTCAATGCCAACGTCAATACCAATGGAAATCAAATGGCAAATCACAACCAAAACAGTGCGAATCAGAATCATGATATGGCACCAGCTCCTACTCCCTTTATTGTGCATCATCATTCGCAACAGCAACAAATACAGCAACAACAGCTGCAGCAGCAACGACTACAGCAGCAACAGCAACAACAGCGCCAAGTATTGCAGATTATGCCCAATTCTGGCTTCATCGCTCAACCCATGTATGTCAATCATACGCCTGCCCCTGCTCCCATTACCGTTCCTGTCCTATTGACGCAACCGCAGCAACTCGCCAATGTTACCGTCAATGCTGCTCAAAAATTTGACGATGCTACTACTGATGCTAATGCTAATGATAATACTACTACTACTGACAATGCTGTAATGACGACTGGAATTGGTATTGGTACTGCTAATACGAATGCGAATGCGAATGCGAATGCTAATCATGCTCTAAATACAATACATGCACCTCTTCAAGCATCACTTCTTACCCCACATGTCAATGCCAATGCCAACAGTAATGCAACCAACACCAACGATGCAACCACCAATAATGCCACTACCACAAACATGGTTACGACACCACAAACAATGACTACCAACATGTGGAACACAGACATCGTCTCCGAAGCAAGACGACGTATGAATTTATTAATCCAACGTCAGCAATCTGCAAATGAAGAATTGCGATTGGCAAATGAATCCCTGAAACGTGCACAAACGAGGGTGGAAATGGCAAAGAGGGGCATTGAGACGATTCAAACTTCTGTTCATCAGGGAACGGAAGAATTGACTGATGCGTTGTTACAAGAGCCTACGCATTGGAATGCAATGTGGCATAAACTTTTGGCGTATAAGGAGCAATATGGGAATGTGGACGTGAAGAGGAATTTGGCGGCTTTGGAGAAGGAGAATGGGAGAGAGCCAATATCGTTGTTGAGGTCAGGTAGTGATACGGACGGCGATGGTTATGGCCATGGCATTGGCGATGATGACGACGATGGTGGTACTGGTACTGGTACTGGAATTGACCATGATGGGCTTGAAAGTGGGACGAACGATATGGATATGGATTTGATAAAATTGGGAAGTTGGATTGGGAAAGTGAGGCTGGATGCGAGGAAACCTGCTGGACATCCTGATGTCATTGAGCCCTACAAGATTATTGCTTTGAACAGGTTAGGGTTTAATTGGGATCCGAGGGAGAATTATTGGGTGGAGAGGTATAAGGAATTGAAAGCATTTTTGGCCAATAATGATTCGGCTGCTAAGCGAAAAATGCCGAATCGTAAGACGCCATTGGGGGTATGGTGCGATGGGCAGGTTTTGGAATATAACAAGTTCAAGGGGGGACTTAAACCGTGCTATATTACACAGGAGAGGATCGATATGCTCAATTCGAGTGGGTTTGTGTGGGATAGACAGATGTCGGCATGGATGACGCACTATGATTTGTTGAAAAAGTTTCATGATAATTTTGGGCATTGTTCTGTTTCTAGAAATCACAGTGATAAGACGCTTTTGAGGTGGATTGGGAAGCAGAAGAAAAAACACAAGAATTATGAGGAGGGTAAGAAGCCTGCGTTGAGTGAAGAGCAAGTCAAGCTTCTGATAGACATTAATTTCTTTGATCATCCCAAATCGAAAAGGATTCATTCTTCTCGTAAAGGGAGTCGAAAGCAAAGTTCTGCAAAGGGAAGGGGGAGGCCAAAGATTAAGACTCTTATTCCTGCAGAAGCTCAAGCTGTAATCGAGGGAGATTTGGGACCTGCGATTGATAAATCTACTCCGCCAGAAGAAGTATTTGGTCATGCTTCACCCGATGCTCAGTCCAATGCTGCTTCACCCGATGCGGCATCTCTTCAGCAGCAATTGCCAGATCTCGGGGGAAATGATGATGGGCATGATATTGACTACGAAATCATGAATACACAATTCAATGGTGAGGATCATAATGCGCATGAAGTAGGACATGAATCCGCTGTCCAAGTGATGGGAGAAAATCTACAGAAACATGACGATTTCGATGAGTCCGACTCGAAAATCTCAGCAGTGGATGGATCGCTGGAGAATGATGAGCTATCAGAGAGCATGATTGCTATCTAATACCGAAATGAATGTATATGCCTAAACCAATATCAATAAAAAATTTTATAAAGAGACAGTTTTGGTGTCAACTGCCTCACATTGTTGCACATACTACTACTTGGTACTGCGTGCAAAACACGTTCTTTGCTACCGTCATCAAATAACAGTCGATTTATTTTGCTGTTGCCTTTTCTCCTTTCGTTGTTTCCAGTTTGATTAACAAGATTCCTTTGTTGCCAATTTCGTTTATTAAATTCTGGTTAATTTTTTTTTAAATTAACCAGAAATACAATATATCAAACAATATTGCTGTGCGCGATGCTAAATTTCTCGACAACCGCACATGGCGATCATTTCCCAATGCGTCAGATCACAGATCATCCTCTTTTTTGATGCGCTACAAGATTATTCTATTGTTTAAGTTGAATACATGAAGTGCGTAATATTTTATTTTGGAATTCTCCCCCAAAACAGCTGATTTTGTACATGTTCTTACACGGATTGGCTGTTAAGTTACATAAGCTAATTTAGCAACAAAGCAGGGTCAAGACTTTTGTGCAACCCCATCATGCATCTCCATTTAACATACCACCACGTCCTCTCTCTACCGGTACTAGGTAGACAGGAAGGAGACGAACAATGATGCATGTTGTTTCACTTAAGGAGACCTTGAATACCACTTTATATTTGAAGGTCCCCTGCAAGATGTGACGAACGATGATGACCAGTCATTCAAATGTGGCTTTTCTTCTAGTACGTGGTGGATTTTAGACACCAACCTACTGCTATGCTTGTCATGCTTGTGGTCCTTTCACTTAATTAATAGGCAATGCTTAAATACTGCATCTTGTCATGCTTGTGGTCCTTTCACATATTAAAAGGAACGTCAAGGTCCACTGTTAATTAAGGTAAGTAACACAAGACGTGACGAACGATGATGACCAGTCATTCAAATGTGGCTTTTCTTCGTAGTACGTGGTGGATTTTAGACACCAACCTACTGCTACTTGTCATGCTTGTGGTCCTTTCACTTATTAAAGGAACGTCAAGGTCCACTGTTAAGAGTCTGTTAAGTATAACACAAGAGGTGACGAACGATGATGACCAATCATTCAAATGTGGCTTTTCTTCGTAGTACGTGGTGGATTTTAGACACCAACCTACTGCTACTTGTCATGCTTGTGGTTCTTTCACTTATAAGGCAATGTTTAAATACTGCATCTTGTCATGTGTGTGGTCCTTTCACATATTGAAAGGAATCGTTTATAAAGGGTTCGGCTTACAAGTTACAAGAGAAACGAGAAACTAGAATGCTTTCAGTCCTTTTTCCTTTCTGCCAGAAAAATCACCTCGTACTACAACAACGCATTTTGGACACTACAACTTTGCTCAACCGACCACCTATCACGGCAAGCACTCCGACCACCTCCAATAAGAACAGATTAGGCAGTATACAATGGTATCCTACACACTTCCCAAGAAATTGTCAAAGAGGAGCTTTGAGAGCTTGAAAGATATCTCCTCGTCGCTCAAACGTGCTAGACCTGGTGCATCCTTTGCATCTGCAGCACATGTCATTCCACCTTCTGAATCAGACTCTCGTGAAAGTATTGCCCCGTCAGAGACTATTCTTAGTGAAGGTGTAGAACAAAGTGAAGTAAGTGATTGCTTACTAGCTCAAGTAGAAAGCGGAAAAGTACAAGCATTCGCAGAATTCCTCGAATCCAAAGGATGCTGGAAAGACGAAATACGAATGGTGAGGTCGATGTTTTTTGACGATGACAAGTCGGGTCCACAGAGATCCAGTACACTGCCTAGCTTTCCTCGGCTGTAGGGAGGATCCAAGACAAACGTGCCAAGCTCGCAAGTGCCAACCTTGATCGCTACATCCTACATCATTCTCAATATGAATCTGAAATCACCTGGAACGGAATACCGTTCCCAATTATACATATATTTCGAAGGTATAAGCTAAGGGCTAAGGGAAAATAACTTGTATTCGTGGCAGCCTATAACTTATTTACGATTAAAGCATAAACTATATACGATATGTTTTTTTAAATAAACCATTGTATTTTCATAAATCTGCAATGTTGTTCAAAATAGTCCCCGCGGGATATTACTTCTGTTGTAAGTAATCCTCAGTCATCTTTCTTCTCGTCCTCAAGTTTTGCCCTCTTGTGCGGTGATTCGGTTTCTTCCCCATTTTCTAATTCACGCCTTCTGATATCCAGTAGACTATCAACGTTCCAATCAGAGAAGTGATTGAAGTTCTTCGGTCCATTGAAAATACAGTGTACGGTAACACCTTCATTTTCCATAGCTGTCATGTTAGGCAAAAGTTTTGGGGTAATCAAGAAGTATTGTCCACAATGACTGGAAGGATCATTCTTGTCTTCTGGAGGCATAGTTGAGTTTTCGACTATTCGGGAAAATACAAGCCTCTCGTTTCTCTCGTCCAAACCCTGGTTGATTTCGTCCACACATCTAAATGGACTGACCATTAGATCTTGCATTGCCATGAGGTACATGATAGTACTGACCGACCTCTCTCCTCCGGAATGTACTTGAGCAGAGAGAGTTTGCAACTCTGAATTGATACGGAATGCTACCCTGATTTGGATTCCCCAGTCCTTGAAGTTATCGAGCTGTTCGACATTGCCTCTCTCGACATTGCCCGTGTGCAAAACAACTTCGCCTATTGTTGCATAAGTAAGATAAGGTGTTAAATTATTGGGCGACGTTGAATCATGCCAAGACGAGATAGGTATGAGAGAGACTTACCTGTGCAACCAAGGGCAGTCATATATATTCCGAAAAGTCCATTGACCTTTATCACAATATTTTTCAATGCCGCTAGATATGGATCTCTGAGATTCTTCAACTCTGCCCTCTTCGAACTCTTGGAATCCTTCAAATTTTCAAAATCCTCCTTTTGAGTATCAAATTGTGCCTTCAATTTCTGATAGTTGCGAAGAACTGCAGGATTGTCGATTATTCTTCCGATCCTGTCCTCTACTTCAGAAATAAGACCCTCTAATTCGACCCTGTCTCCAGTGATCTCCTCAAACTTCAACTTGAGCAGCGAGGGATTATCATCAGTTCCAAGTGGAGCCTGATCGTCAGCTTTTTTCTTCAACGCATGCACATCATCTCTTGCTTCTTTGAACTCTAAATGCTTCTGTCGTACTGCCTTTTCTAGGTCGCTAGTGGCCTTTTTCATAGTTTCGCGTTGATAAATAAGGGCCTGTTTCTTTGCAATGAGACCATCTTCAGACATTCGCAGTCCTCCCTGTCTTGCGGTAGCATCCAGGTACCGATCGTAAGCGTTAGTCGCTTTCTCGATCTCAGTAGTAAACATTTTAACAAAGCTGCGCATTGCTGTAATTACCCGCTTCTTCTCACTTTTGTTGTCTTTTGCAGCTTCCCTCTTGGCCTCGTCGAGTTTCCTCTTTGACCTTGCAAGCTTCTCCTGATGATCCTTGACTTCTCGGGCTCCCTGCTTTGTATCTTTGAAAGTCATGTTTTTTTCCTGGGCCACACGCTGCGCTCTTTCAAAAGCCTCAGTTGCACTAGTAAGGCTAGGTTGCAAATGTTCGACTTCTTGGTGGGCTACCTGTAGGTCTCTTTCTGCGCGATTTTTTTCTTCTGGGGGTACACCCGGTTTCAGCATCTTTGCTGGTCTCACTTCGTCAACAGAAAGGTTCATAGCGTTCTGGTACCTTGATTTCATAGCAGTGTGCTATATTTTGGAAAGAAGCGACATGGGTTTAGCGAATAAAGTACTCAAGAAGGACACAGTTTCGACATGAAGTGCTTACCTTGTAAGATTTGCGACCATTTTTGACAAAGATACAATATGACTGCTTTCCACCTCCATTCTCCTTCTCCTCAAGAAACTTTTCGAGGGGGTCACTTAACGACGTTCCAATGAGGACGGATTGGACGTTCGCCGTATTGCGCAAAGCTTGCAAAATGGCAGGAGGAGCCTCAAATGAATCGTCAAGATATCCAAGAACATCATATCTATCCTTCAACTCCTTCATTTTGGCATCAGAATACATGCGACGAACTGGTTCCAAAGTTCCATGGTTCACAATGTTGATATTGATTTTCAAGCCCCTCTTTTGTCTCACTTCGCGAAAGAGAAGGTTCATATCCTCTTTGCATTCCACCACAAACGATTTGAGAACTGTATTCTTCACATGTTGCTCGAGGTAATTGGAAGAAGCATCATCTCTCGTGACGATTTCGCACACAATAGGTCCATGAACAGGTCTTCGAAATAGGTTCCTATTGGCATTCACCCATTCATGGATTTTTCCAAGTTCATTGTCGCGAGCAAATATGTTTTCATTTCTTCTTGCCTTGTCATCCTTCATACTGTCAAATCTTCGCTGCTTGATTTCGTAGTCGGTCCTTGCTTCCTTGATTGCACTGCGAAAACAAGTCATTTACGAATAATTTCAATGAGTATCATGAAAATGCATATTGCATATAGCCAAATTAAATCAACACGACAAGACAATGCCAATATACAGTACAGTACAGCACAGCACAGCACAGCACAGTACAGGAACAACACCCACCTTTGCTTCGATTGCACCTCTCTATTTGCATTCGTCATTTCCTTCTTGGCTTCCCTAAGCTCATCCTGCGCCCCCTTGATCTTTTCTTGAATTTCATCCATGGGAGGATAATCCGACATGATTTGTTTCCTGTCATCTACATCTTGCTGACACTGACTCACTCGAAGCTCTGCAGCTCTCTTTTGTGAATCAATAGTGGACAATTCATTCGCATGTTCATCAATCGAATCTTGAATCCTCTCCCCCTTGCTCACGGACGAATGATAAACGGACCTATGCCGATTAATTTCCTTGAGCAAATCTTCCCTCAAATCCTTCCCATTCTTATACTCATTTTCCAACCTCTCAATCCCCTCCACCAAAGGCGCCAACCCCTTCTGCGCCACTTTCAAATCTCTCTCCAACTCTTTTTTTTCCTTTTTTAATTCCACAGCCGCAATCCTCTTTTCATCAAAAAGGACCCACATATGTTTCTGTTGATAAAACTCCAAATTCTTGACACTATCCTCTCTCTCCTCCATCAACGCCTTTTCTCTCTCCAACCTACTCACTTCCCCCTCCAACCTATCCAATTCCGCCTTGGCCGTTGTCAAACTCGAATCACTATTCAACATTTCACTCTCTAACCGAATCAACTCCTCATGCTTGAGCCACAAATGCCCCGAACCACTAACACTCTTCTCCGTCTCTTTTAATAAATCCTTGGCATCAAATCCAGAGAAACTTCCAACACGATCTTGCGGTAAAAAAGTGCATAGATTGTCAATGGCGATATTATAAGTATCTGAAACGAGTTTTTGGACTTGGGCTAGTTTCACTTCCACCCCATTGATTTCATAAGTGGATGCAGCGACACCACGAGCGTGTTTTCCGGTGGATCCTTTGTTACGGTCAATGGTGCGTTTGATCGTGTGTGTGGTTTTATTGGGAAAGGGTGCTAGTTCTATCTCAACTGTGGCGATTATTTTTTCGTGCATAATGAATGTGCGTGCGTCGTCTGCTCTGCCGAGGAGGGGTGGTTGGCCGCCGAGTCCGAGGCATATGGCACAGAGGATTGTGCTTTTTCCCGTTCCATTTGGACCAATTACGACATTGAGGCTGTGATGAGAGTGGTGAGCGGTGAGTGATGAGTGATGAGTAAGTAAAGAGTTGTTATATCGTGTAAAGCTGAAGACAGGATAAGATAAGGTAATATAGGATAACCAGACAATCAATCAAACGGTTGGTTGATTGATTGCCTAGTTGATTGGTTGAATGGTTAGAAGGAAAGGAGGAGTTCACGTACCGTGGACCAGGGAAGCATTCTACGGCGGAATAGGTGAGGAAGTTTGACAATTTGATTCTGCGAATGGATCCTGGTTTGAATTGTTTCTGCCTTTCTTCCAGTCCAAGGCGAAATTGTGATACTTCAGCCATGGTATGATTGATTGATTGATTGACTGATTGATTGTTTGTTTGATGGAGGCACTGCAATGCAATTATTTTTCTTTGGTTGCTGCTGCAATGCTGGTGTATTTGTTCGTGTACTCGTAGTCAAGTATAATAAAAAGTCGCCGTGCTCTTCTGCTTGCTGTCTACGTGCAAGCAAGCAAGCGCTCCTCCTCCTCATCTTCTTCTTCAAATCTTCAATTTCATCCCTTTTGCTAAAAAGAGGCGACAAAATTTGTTTTGGCGGGCCTTTTTGGAAATTGTGGCGCGCAAGAGTCTCATAACCTCTGCTTTTAATTTGAAATTATTCACTAACTAAAAATGAACGATTTCATATTCTCTAAAATAACGGTCAAAAAGTCGTTTCTCCAATCCAAATATCACAATCTTACAACGACAATACCATTCACGAACGTACCGGGGTACAGGAATGAAGCACGACGAACACTGAACACTCATCTGCTATCATTGTCATACAAGTAGCTACTTGCTTGGCATTACAAGTCTCGTCTCTCTTCACGCTATTCAACATTCAATACTTATTAACGAGTACGGATTTGAAATCGAATTGCTGTTTCAAAAATTCCAATTTTGACAAAAATCAAGAAACGACCAAGAAACGACAGCAGACTTCCTCCTTGGACTTCTTTCCACCACGCCATACTCCACGCTCCACGCTCCATACAGTACAGTACTCCATATCAATATGGAGAAGGCCAGCAGTATTACCGCTAACGATATCCATGCACCGATCGATTCACGCCACCTGGACCAAGATCCAGATCCCGAAATGAAAATTATTCAAGCAGGAGATGAATTACTGGATGCCCTCGATGACGCTTTCGCAGAATTTGATCAGGAACATTTCGATTTTGACATGGACAATGACATGCTGGACAATGAGATTGATGCTTCCTCTGCCCTCGTTTCCGGAGCTGATGAACTCCTGCTGGATAATGCTAATGCTGATGATGATGCTAATGCTGATGATGATACTCCATTGAAATCGGAATCGAAAGCAGAATCAGAATTGACCTTGTTACATTTAGAATCACAATTAGAATCGACATTAGAAGCGACGTTAGAGGCTGCATTAGGACCATCATTGCACGCAAACGTAACCAACCCAAAGGAATTGGTGGAGACGCAGATGACATTGAATCACAATCTACAGCATGACGAGGGCAGTTTTGGCCCTTCTGCTTCCACTTCCACTTCCAGTAGGAATGATATACTTATCGGCGGACAGCAGGATGACAGCCATTCGTCGGGATCGGAGTCCAATTCCAATTCCAATTCCAATTCCATGCAAGAGATGATGAGTATTAATAGCAGAGTCAGTGATCCAACCAATACCGAAGTAGAATTAGAGCGAGAATTAGAAAAAAGAGTTTCGGAATGGATTGCAAAAGCTGACTCTGATTCGTCCTCCTCCAATAAAAGTATACCGGAAAAAATAACAGCAATGGCGACAGCGACAGCAACAGCGACAGCCGAACGAGAAGAGGATGGAGGTACACGTAAAGATAAAGATGGAGAAGAAAAGAAAGATTGTCCCACTCCCACATCCACATCCACACCAACACCCATTCTGATGCAAACGCCAGGATCGGCATTGTTGCAGACGCCAGTTCCAATGTCTAGTGTTAGGGCTGTTCCACATTTTGTTTCTCCCCTTGCCATGGAGGATAAGATATTTTCACAATGTGAAGACCGTATCGATACACGTATCGTCAATGGACATGGTGAGGATTACGCCCGTAGTAGGAGTGAGTCGTCATCATCGTCGTCCTCCAGATCGTCGTCGTTCTCCAGAGATATTGCGAAACAAGATGATCTTGGACAAGAAATGGAGGAACAGGAAGGGTGTTGTATGGACGGTATACAGCAAGTGAAGGGGGATGTGTGTAAGGAAGTACACGCACCGGTAGCATGTCAAGAGCCAAGTGAATATAATAATAGAAAAGACGCTGGCGTTGGCGACGACGATGAGAATGACGAGAACGAATCATCCTGTAGTGATAATCAGGACAACGAATGGGATTTTGATGATGTCGAATCTTTACCAAGCGATGCTGGTACACATGACATGTCTGCTGCGACCTCGAACGAAATAATCGTTAATGAAAATACTTGTTCCAGTCAACAACACGAACAGCACGAAAGCGCAAACTTCTTGAATGAGATAGCGAAATCTGGGCCTTTATCATCGCCTTGCACGAAACATGACGAAAAGGAGGAGGTTCCAATAAACTTCAACTCGGCAACTCCGTTACAGGACCACCATGACCATCACCACAACAATTCCAAGATAAGTCCTTCTCCCAACGATGTCGCGTCCGTTGACACCATGTCATTTTTCCAAGCGCAACAAGAAGCTCAATCAAATGTAGAAGATGTCCTCAGTCTATCCCTCGAAGTGCAAAAGCTCCAGGAACAAATAGAAAAGGAGAAGGAAAGCAATGCAGTGGTGCGACGAGATCTAGAGGCGGAAAAAATGAAAAGAACAGAGTTGGAGGGAGAAATGAAAAAGCGACGAAAGGAACATGCTGATGCGCAACATATATACTGTGATGATATACAGGAGCTCATGGCCGAATGTCAGCATGCAAAAGTCAAGATCCAGGCTGCGGAATTTGATGCTCAGGAAGCGTTGGAACTTGCGCAATTAGCCGATGAGAGCCGAAGTGAAATGGAAGATTATCTGGAACGTGCGCTTGATGAAGTTGAACGGTTGAGGGATGTAGTGGGCCGAAGAGAACATTCTTCAGGGCAACAGCACCAGCTCCCGATCATTGCCGAAGACGATACTGCACTAGAGAGTGAGAATCGAAGTCATAATGGTGGGGTTGACGAAGATCATGATCTGGTGCACACTCCAAACAGATTCAGCCCTCGTAGATTGGATCGTCGAAGGGCTGGCGTTTCTGCTGGACGCGCTTTGCTCCGGCAAGTGATGGACCAAGACGAAGTTTCATTCGCTTCTACATTAGATGGAAGTCTTGGAAGTAACACTACAGATACTTCATATTTCATCACACTAACTCGGAAGTCGGCAGAGAAAAGACAGCGACTGGTCAATCGCCTGAAAAGGTCGAAAGAAGAAAGCCCGGCAGGGAAAGATGTTGTCATTTTGTCCTCATTGGATCGTGAAGGATTGGATTTGAATTATACAAATGCGGTGAGCAAAAGTATGCAGGCGATTGCCAGCATCATCCGAAAGAGTGGAAGGTCTTTGGGACTGGGAGGAAGATGGTTCAGTAAAAGGTCAAGCAGGCTAACGAAAACGAATGAAGAAGAAGAATTGGATGTGGAGACAATGACCAAAAGTTACTGCAAGTCTTTGGAGACGCTCGTCACAAAGCAGAAAGAGGAGTTCTTAGAACTGAAAGCATTCTGCGACTACTTGGAAGAAAAGGTCTGAATCTTAAAAAGTAGATGTAGAGGGTATAGAACATTGTAGCTTTCTACTTCAAGTATGTTCTCGTCCTATGCACGCATCTGAATCAAATCAATGTTTGCAGTGTGAAAAACAATATATCCCATTATTTTAGTGAGCAATAAACATTTCGAAGAAGGTGTTGCACCACTTCGGAGGCAATTACAATTACGGCTCGTAGTGTGTGTTGTCATGAGCAATCAACAGTGCCAATGAATAAAGACTGTCAAGCCAGAACGAAGCTTTTAAATAGCAGGAATTTTGAGTTTGCACTCATAACTATGGGTCTTACCATATCAGCAGGGTTTATCTTACCAGCAATCCGCCTTCTGTAAAGATTTCACTCGCGATCTTCATCCTTGTTCCTGGTGGTGCTGTGTTGGTGATATCACGTTCTTCTGCCTGGCTCGCAAGGCTACTGATAGGACTAGCAGTTCTTGGTTTATTATTGATATCGCAGCACCATGTTGTTGAAAGGCTAGACGTCGAGGACGACCATGAGGCAGAGTACGACGAAGGAGGCAACGCAGGAAATAAAGCAAATCTCGGCTCCTCCCCCTTCTTATTTTTGCTTGCGAGGAGGATGCGAGAGCGCTCTGCTGCTGCTCTCTTTTTCTGTGGCAAG
>Ga0115005_10003556_pt1 | contig 12445 bp, 10 predicted proteins | sample ArcOceMetagenome_FD_87163 | JGI IMG/M metagenome (GOLD analysis project Ga0115005, IMG submission 87163) | Marine eukaryotic phytoplankton communities from Arctic Ocean - Arctic Ocean - Greenland ARC118M Metagenome | ecosystem: Environmental > Aquatic > Marine > Oceanic | place: Arctic Ocean... | reverse complement strand
AGTAGGACCGAAATACCTCAAAGCTGTAGAATGGAATTTGCATGTTGTGTCTGTGGATTGGTTGTTTCGTATATGTCACCATGCATGGGTATCAGAGTGGATGCGAGGATCATTAATCCGCCTTACAATACATCAAACCACATTACGTGTAACAGGTACACGTACGTGGTGTAGACGACCTAATAAGCAATAAGCAATAAGCAATGCCTATAAATTGGGACGAGCAAGACTCGGCGTTTTTTGGTGAACTTCTTCACGACTCCAAACCCTCTGCCCACGAGGAGCTGGCAAAGAGGCTTCAAAAGCAATTCTCGACGAACAAGAAGCAGGAGGCAGACTGGAAGAACAAAAAGATAGAGAGTTTGCACAAAAGCTGAATCAACATTCTCAGACCGGGGGTCTCGCAAGAGGGTTCTTCGAGAGGAACGACAGGAGGAGCAGTGACCCACAAGACAAAGATGCTGCACTGGCTAAATCAATGCAAGAGGAGGAAGATAAATAATTCATCAAGCTTGATTAAATTATTTTCTTGAATATCCATATGAATATGTACAGGGCCAGGTATATTGATACAATTATATACAACGTATCAGCCCTAAATTGAAAACTCTTCGAAGTATTCAAGTGCGTATTCCTTTCTAAAATACAGGAATGAATCAATCTCTTCGAACGACATTTTGGTGGATGTTCTACGTTCTACGTTCTATGTTCAATATTCGTCCTCTACTTTCAAACTTGTAGTCTACGTGTACTTTAGAATTTGTGAAATATTCTTGCTTTACAAATCCAAATTTAATAATATCTAATTCTTGCATACGTGTAGTTTCTGAAAGGGGGGGGGCAAGGGCGTGTTTTTCTTCTGGAGTCTCCTTTTAAATTAAAATTGTTTCAAGTTTGACGGGATTCTACTAGGGTCATTTTCCGGGGAAGTACTGTACCGGTAGGAGGCTCTCGTCAGCCGACTTCTTCCTTTTCTTCTTGAATGGTTTTAGCAAAACATAAAGACCATCTTATCAAGGACGTGCGTGTGAGTTAGTGAATGTAGTCTAAAACTGGTTGTAATGTTTCAACCTTCGACCATTCCTTACCTTCAAATTTATATGACGGGGGGAGAAAGAAGCTTCATTCCATTCGATCCCACCACAATAATTTGAAATCTCAGGCGTTTCTCTGGGACCCTACTATTGGTATGAATGCATCTAAAGATCTCAACAACATCATCGTTGCTTAATTTACGCGCTGACATGGCTGCTGGTGACTTCCTAAACGGATGCAGGAAGCGTAGGGGGGCAATAATTGTGAACATCTGGTATTTTTCTTGTGTTGCATTTGGACTATTCTGTCAATTTTCATCATGCTAATAAATATACGAGAATACTCGTAGAAATGACAAATTTGGATTTTTAATGCCTATCATGCAGAATAAACGAACGTCGTGTTGTGCCTTCACCCAAAACGCTTTTTTCTGCTACACGTGTGCACATTGTGCATTACTTTCCTCCAACACCAAATCAGGGGGGGGGGGGTCGACACCAATATCATTCTGCGATTACAAATACAGTACTATTAGCGTCACTGCTTTCACTCTCAACAATTATTGTTCATCAGCAGCAATCTTCGTCAATCATGACTCGGTATCATCACAAAATACTCACAGCACTGCTCCTCTTGTTCTCTGGCTTTTCTGAAGTCCAATCTTCATTGGTACAGGAAGGATGCCCCGCAGGCAGTCAAGTAAATGATAGAATGTTGCGGGGAAAATCACTATAATCACATATTTTGATCAAAATGATGCTTGATCACAATTGATCACGAGAAAATACTTCATCAGCCTTCATAATGGTCTTTGGATTACAAAATGGCAGCTGAATGGGGTTACCCAATAACACCTCTGGTAATTCGTCTTCCTCTCTACCCTCGATGATGAACGCAAACGTCATGATCATTCTTGGGAAATAATTGTTTTTAAGGTACGCCATTGCCTGCTTGAATAGAAACGGAAGCGGGTGGAGATTAACATCAATCTCTAATATCCTGTCGCCAGGGCGCGAAAAGATAAAACTGGTCTCTCCTGGCCGCTTGATCAACATCGGTTTACCGTTGTATCTACAAATCCATGACGGGACTCCGAGCTCTTTTAGATTGTCGCCTCTGGGAAGGAACTTGAGCCTCTTCTGCATTTCTGGATCGGTCTTTGCCGAGGCGCACCACTTTTCCCACAACTTTACGCCATTCACCAGCATTCTTTGGCTGTTGTCCGGGAATAAAGCGTGCAGCATTGCCTCGCGCTCATTGTCATTGTAGTCTGGATTCGATATAATCTCAAGAGTCTTTCTTACTTCACTACGAATGCGAAAGTACCCGCAGACGATATACCCCTTCCCATTCGATGCGGAACGAAGTTTCGGCGTGCTAGTCGGAAGAGCAAAGGAAATGATCAAAGTGTCCGGTGCACACCAATGACAATGACCTCCTACATCGCCATAATCGTAATCTGGAAACCGAAATCTTTGACCCACGTCAGTCATATGCTCCTTGGAATCAAAAGCATCCAACTGGACCAATTCGTAAAGAGATGTCGGCGAGGGTATTTTTCGCTTGGAAGTGAGATAATCCGGACCCCGCAAATCAATAATAGAGGGCTTGGCAGATACCCAGGCAAACTTGCATTCACCACTCTCATTTTTTTCATGGATACTTTTCAATTGCGTAGTGGTTTCACCAGCCCATGGGCGATTGATGGAGCTGCCATCTTCATCCATACTTGATTTCATTTCTACAAACGAGCCCGCTTCCTTAATCGAAATATCACTGGGGGTCGACTGGTTGTTACATCTGGAGTCGTCGACACGTTCCTGCTCCATTGATTGTGGATCATCTTCCGTTGTTTGAGACGGTGATGACCAAGAACCCCCCTTCAAGGGCATGCATGAGAATGCATTTTCTATTGCAAAGGCAAGTTGTTGCGCAAGAATTGCAACCTTTTCCAACGACATGAAAATAAAAGGAATGCACTCTTCACCAATGCGAAAACTCTGCGACTATCCGAGTTTTTCAACGGCTTTGTACTATTCGACAAAAACTTCTTATGTTCTTTGCACCAATCAAGGTGTTCACCCACAGCTGCCTGAGATGAGGGCCAGGTTGCGGTTGTAATGCACTAAATAAATTCCTTCCCGAATCCCTTTCCACGGAAGAAGTCAACTGTGAGGCTGGCGGGCTTCAATGGCTGTTTTATGTCACCTGTAATCTTTGTGTATTATTATTGTGTCTTTACCGAATGTTTCGTTTTCGTCCGAGAGGGCCTTTCGAATCGTGGCAAAAACTAAGTTGGTCGATCTGTTCTCTTTTTCTTGTAACAAAATACCACGCCGACGCGACAACACATCATCCATAACCCGAACCCCCATCTTATCCGCACTCGCGACTGCACCAGGCGTTAGAAACCTAGAATCCTCCTACTTGTAGATCGTGAAGAACACCAACCAAACACCAAAAGCAACGGCATTCAGAACCTACTTGCTTTTACTTGTAGTTGTGGAAAAGAAAGTAAAACCTGGCGCATTTGAGCACAAGGACATTTATAATAGTGCGCACAGCCAGTCAGTCATCAATTTCAGATCAAGGCCTCATTACCGCACATCCATATCTTGAATACATATTGAACATTTTTGCAATCAACACAACACCAAATACCACGAAATACCATTAAATACCAGTACTGTACATACAATGGAAACCATTGCTCCCCACGCAAATCACACGTTCACCTACATTGAATCTGACGGACAGCCACATCGACCGCTCGACTTTCCACCGCCACAGGTCCGTCGAGGCGTACGCGTCAATGCCCTCGTTGTCCATCCAGCCACGGGTCAAAGGGACATCCTACCCGGTGTCATTCACCGCGAGAGCTACACCACCGAAAATCGATCCAACTCCAATACCTCCGTCACCAGTCACAGTCACACTACCGAATCGAGCTCAGCGGCGGGTATGGCAACTGGAAGTGGAACGGGCAGAGCTAACAATACCTCTTCGGCAACCGGATCGGCATCGGGATCCTCTGCCAGTCGAAAAAAAGGCAGCACAACCGGCAGCGTCCAAACTTCCAACCACAAATCAACCGACACAACTCGCAACAAATCAAAACGAAAACAAGAATACACAGCCTACTTCCCCCAACGCAGGCTCCAAGACGCAATCTACGGCTCAGTCTGGGCCTGTCTCGTACTCAAACGACACTACGGTCCCGCAGCTGACGATGCCGCGCGAGCCGCTGGTCTCTCACCGGGTGATCCTGGCGCACCCTTTGTTTGGGAAATTGTTGGGACGCATGTTGCGATTAAGATGGTGGAATGGATTAAAGTCAATGAGTCGCGGGGGAGGCTGTTGGAGGATCCTGTGAAGGAGGTGGCGGCTATGCAGTTGATTGGGATGGAGCATCCGAATGTTTTGGGGAGTCAAGAGGTTTTGCAGGATGATGATTATTTGTTTAGTATTATGCCCTTTGCCAAGGGCGGGGATTTGTTTGGGTATGTTGTGAGAGATACGGAATTGCGGGGTGGAGAGGGTGGAATGACGGAGCCTGTTGCTAGGTATTGGTTCAAGCAGATTTTAGAGGTGAGCACAAATCAGTATCATATCATACGATAGTGTACTCGTAGAAGTGTAGAATTGCAGTGTGCAGTGTAATACTTTGCATCGGCTGGGTAGTGCAGTGATAGCAGCAAGCCTGGTCATTAAAAATGGCGGCAGCCAATATTGTTCGTGCAGTAATTCTTTGAAAAGTATCATGTCATTCATTCGTCATCTTTCCATCCTCCATAGGGGCTACACTTTCTGCAAAGCAAAGGAATCTGCCATAGAGATTTATCCCTGGAAAATATCTTAGTAAACGAAGACAATTGTCTGGTCATAGATTTTGGAATGTGCCTCCGAGTACCCTACTCAGACCGAGAAGATCCGTCCATGGTTACTGATGTTGGACGCGGGGGAGTTCGACGGCTGATAAAACCAATGGGAACCTGCGGGAAACACAATTATATGTCACCCGAAATATATGAAAATTCCAAAAACTTTGATGGTTTCGCTGTAGATTTATGGTCGGCGGGTGTTATTTTGTACATCATGCTGACAGGATTTCCGCCATATGATCATGCAACACGTGCCGACCAACGGTTTGAGATTATTGTGGAGGGATTACTTGTGAATCAGTTGAAGGAATGGGATATTAATTTGAGTGACGAGGCTGGAGATTTGCTTCAAAGTATGCTGAAGGAAAATCCAAGGGATCGATTAACTTTAGGTGAGGTGATGAATCATCCTTGGGTTACGAATCCGGATGCACGTCCACCTCCGCCGGCGGATACATTTTATTCCTAACGCACACATTAACACACGTGTAGGCATTAAAAGAAAAAATTACAACAATTTGAAAAAGGGCGGATATTAAATATGTTTCCCATTCCGGGGGAGGTATTTTAGAAAGAACTCGCAAGATTGTGATTCAATTTCGTTCGGACCCAAATTTATAAACAACATTCCTCTGGCATCGCTGGAGAGCCAAATTGGAAGTTTGGAAATACTCACTAACAAAGGGTCGAAAGCTATAGCCTGTGTAGATGAGGGATAGCATCTGCGGTTGCGACCAAGTTGTTGTCTTCTAGAAACCTGCCCGCGAACGTTTATAACATCAAAGGTGCGGCGGCCTGAATTCTTGTATGAAAGATGTAGATCAATCTTTTCCAATGTGTTTACGATGATTATTAATTGCCTTGGGGGGTCAACATTTTAATTTACAAATTCACTACGTGTAGTGTACATACTTTGTTCAAGACTGAGGAGTATTGTACACGTCGTCATTATTGCTTACCAACAAAGAAGCTGCATGGTGATTAGTTCTCACCAAGTAAGAGCGCCTGTGTTATCGAAATCGACCGGGATACATTCTCCAATAGCTTGAATTACTTTCTCCTCGCCAAACTTCGTAACTGCGCGTTCGTAGGCTGTTTTGCAATTTGCTTCCTTTTCGAAAAGGCGTCCTAGATCCTCTGGATGCTGTTCCATGCCTGCTGTAGTGGTGTCAATTGAAACAATCTGAATGGACGGACCGATTGAAAGAACTTGAGTGGCGTCGGAAGGGAGGCAGTAAACCACCACGTCAGATGCCCATTTCGCAGACCAAGATCATTCCCAAGTACATACGTGTAGTGAAAGTGCTTGAATTTCAGGGTCAAACTTCATTGTATGAGTGGCACCTGCTGGAGGCCAATCTATATATCCATCATGTCCCAATATACAATTACTTAATCTCTGACCATAATCTTCACAAGAAACCACACCCCGCACAAAGAACCAGGTATTATTCACCACATGTATTTCGAGCACACGAAATTTTGCATTTGTACTCGGTACTGCTGGCTAGTAGTGTATGGCGGTATAGATGCGACCATCACGGCCCAGTACACCATCACTGCATTTAAAATTTCCGCCAACTTCTTCTCCCGCAAAAACTTCTTGCCTGGCTTAGTGGATCAAATCTTACAATACGGTTGCTTTCATCAGGAATCCCGTACAAACAGTTGCCATTTGCAGCAACCGTTCCGGCGTATTTGCCATATCCTCCTCCCGAGTCCTCTCCGACACTGGATACCGTGCCATTATCGGAGTTGATTTTAAATCTATGTCGGGCATTGTATGGCATAAAGTAGATGCAGTCGGTCTCTGGCAGTTTGGTATCCAAGACTGTCACGTTGCCATTGTTGGTATCAAGTTTGAGTATTTTGTTAGAGCAGAGAAGTGCACAATGAATACTTCCATTTCTAGCTAAATCACCGCACGACCATTTGTATCCACCCTCATCTCACCAAGGTCAATTCCAATCTCTGTCATTCATTGATTTGTAGACAGGATTGAACTACTTGACGATTCGGTGAGCGTCGTAGGGGAAGATCAGTTACAGAATCGCACCATTTACATTCCCCTTCAATTTCAATGCCGATAAGAGTTGTGATGGAAGGCAACCGCATGATGGATTGCGTCACTAGATTCAATCATTCACTTTGTGCTTTGTGGTCCTTTTACCCCGCGTTGTGTGTATTGTAGAATTGTAGTAACTAGCAAGCTAGCAACGTAACGGGTTACTGTAGATTTGAACAGACCATTCATGAAAATATGGAGCTAAAATCTTAGCATTGCCTTACAGCCGTTGAGCGTTGAAAAGTGGACAAAATAAATAGACAAATCACGGCTCATTTTTTTAAGCCTAACAAAACGTCCATTCCACCTTATAAAAGCCGTTGAGCAATGAAAAATAGACAAAATAGACAGTCACAAAAGGCTATTGGCGTTAGAAATTGAACTATGAATGAGCATCACTTACAATTTATCAGCAATTTATAATAATACATCATTATATTGAACACCACCAGACATATTGTTTCTTGAAGAGTTTGAATCTAATCTTCACATCATAATACTTAGCAATGATCTACTCAAGATTATGCTGCTGCTTTGATAACTCTCCAGCACAGAAAGATAGAAGGCTCGGAAACATCAAAGATGTAACAGAAATCGAAGAGGTTCGCTCTCCTGGTGGTACCTTTGGAATCATTGACCGTGTAACAGAAAAGTTCAACATCAGCAGGTGTGGGCCTGAGAATGAGGTTCACACAAAAATCATTGATGTCCCCTCACCTTTTAAAACTAATGTTCAAATCGACGATGAACTCGAACCAAGCCGTTACCTTCACCTAGCCTTCGAAGACATCCACGATTCTCACTACATAGGAATTAATCAAATCACGTTCAAGGATGCAAAAGGTAATGAAATTCCTTATGAAAACATCGAAGTAGACGGGCAGCAAGTAGATCATGATGAAGTTAAGCCTGCCTTTCCGCCAAATGGCTGGTGGGCGGTTGTTGGGGGGGACCACTCCCTCCTTTTTGATTTCGGTGAGAAGATGCACGTAAAAGAAATTTACATCTGGTGCGCCAACTCTGCGTCTACACCCAAAATCTTGAAAGTAACTGATAGCACAAGATCAAATGTGAATGATGGAGCCAAATATGATTCGGCCTTCTTCTTTCAATTGGCAGGGGAAACTGAGCAAGATCCAAACGAAATCGAGTTTGTAGGCGATGCAGACAAGATGTCTTGCGAGGAAGTAATTGAATCATTGAATGCAAACAATCCTGAAAATTGCTTTAAGAGTTTCCTTTCATATGACGGAAAGTCGCATTTTGTGTTTTATGAAAAAGGCAAACGCATCTCTGCGTACAACTATTACTTTGGTGTTGAACCATCATTGGCAATTGATCTAATTAACTCTGTCGAACCTCATGACGAGGAGATTGAAGATGTAGCTTTGCGTGCGTTGAGTCTGGAAGAGCTACGAGGCATTCGTGCAATTATCGTGTCCAACTGTGTGAAGAAAGATTGGAAATCAAGCAAAGATGGTCACAAGCTTCGTCCAGAAGACGTAAATCTATATGATTTGAATCAAACTCTAATCCTGCCACTCACGCAGAAGAGAAACTGTTCATTCAGGGAGCTCTTTACATCAGGCGAATCAAAGCCCACATACTACGTTTCTCATTGGTGGGGAGAAAGTGTCCTTGATTTCATCCGGTGCTGTGAATATCATGCTGATAGTCATGGGCTATCTCCTGACGATACCAAATATTGGGTCTGTACGTTACTTTTGCTTCTTCTTTTCATGACATGACAATGATCGTAGCCATCTTTCTGTCTCGTGTACGCATATAGATCCATTACTAACACAACATCCTCTTCCTCCGTATACAGGCGCTCACGCTAATCGTCAGCACGATCTTGGAACTGATCTCGGGAATGACCCTTCACAGAGTTCCTTCAATAGAGCAATGTCTCTAGCTAAGGGTGTTTTATTGGTTTGCGACGTTGACGCTATTGTTACCTCACGTATTTGGGTAGACTTTGAACTCTATCGGACAGTCAGGATGAACGCAGGTTTGGATGTTGTAATCCATGCCAATGGTTCTCCGCATCTCATCGCTGCAGAACCTCTTCCCAACGAGTCTCCATATCAGAAGAACAAACGCGAGAAAAAATTCCCGTTTGGAATGGTTTGCAACAAATTGATGTCGGTCGAACTCCAAAATGGGGACTCTTCCCAAGTTATCGATAAAATTAGGATTTTGAATACAATGGTTGGTCGCACGCCTCTAGATTGCAAAGGAGTGCTTGATCGTGTCGAGAAAGATGATTCCAATGATGACCAGTATCTCAACGACCTCAAACTCTTTGCCATGTCAAATGCAGCTCTTAGAGCAGAAATGGCTTGCAAAGCTATGTCAGTTGCCTTGAGCACAGACGGTCAAAACTACGATAGTTTCTTTGGCTACAATTTGTTTGAAATTATCGCGAAGGACAAGCTACGCGAATCAATTTTGTTCAACGATATGACCAGTCTCGATTCAATGACGGACGCCGTGTTGTCCGTACTTGTTAAGTTGGTGGGACCAAGTGTCAAACGGTTCGAAATCGATGTGAGGGGATGCAGGAATCTAACAGACCATTCAATTGAACACATTTCGTTCCCTCCAACTTTGCACCACCTTTTGTTAAACCTTGGCTACGGAAGAAACATCACAAATGATGCTCTCATTGAGCTGGTGAAAAAATTCCCACCATCATTGCAGTCTCTGGATCTAGATGTATGTGGTTTCAAGGACCCGAATGGCGCCTATTTACCTGAGAGATGTAGCACTTTGTTAGTGGAACTTTCGAAGCATATTCCGTCCAAACTAACTCAGCTGAGGTTCGTCTCCAACCTTGATGGTAAGAATGGTGACGTGGAAGGTCTTGTCAAGCTAATCAGTACCCTCCCTTCAAGTACCAAGAGTCTATCCTTCGTATTTGAATCGTGGAGAGGCTTCGAAAGTCACATGATTGTGGAGATTTTCAGATCGTTACCATCGAATTTGGAAGAATTCAGCATCACTATTTACAATGGAGATCACATCGAGGACAATCATATGAGCATGGTAGCGGAGCAAATCCCAAGATTGGATCACCTCAAGAACTTGTCTCTGCATACGCGTAGTCACGGTGACTATGGACATTATAAGGTTCGCGACTTCCATTCTGTTTCCGAAGCGCTATCATTTGCTCAATAGTACAATGATTCAAAGGGGGTAATAGTCAAATCAGTCAGGGCCGCGGACAGAGCTTCTAATGGAGATAGCTCAGAAAGAGGCAAATCGTTTCTTTGCCTTTTTCTACTAGTATAAGCCTGATCAGTCCTATCAGTCGTCGGTGGAAGAATTTCGTGGAGGTGGATGTGGATCGATGTTGCTTGGAGACTTGTTGCTGTACTCAGTTTTCAGCTGTACTTACTTGCTGCTACTGTACGTGCTCGTTCACCGTGTAGAAGAATTTGAAAGTAATCAAACTCATATTTCAATGAACATGGCCATATGATGGCATACAGTAGTAATAACATTTATGTTCGTGTAGTGCATGGCTTATCATATCATGCGATGAATTGTTCTTGCCCGCTACTACCATGTTGGGTAATACGAAGAGCAGTAAGTGTACATTTGACTGTGCAGCTGTCGCAGCGAAATTGATTTTCATAAATCACTCGTACAGTTTTTAGCGTACAGAGTATCATCTCAATCCACAATCGTTTGTGATTATTCTTATAAAGATAGATTTCTTTGTTACCTACCGGTACCATAAGGTAGACTACACGCACACGCACTGTAAGCTGGAACAACCTACAAAATTCAAAATATTCTCCCGATTGGCAGTCTCTCGGCTTATCCTTGATTCACAGGTGCCTACTGTATTACACTGACTCTGGATCGCTTTATTCTTCCTCTGTTGGTGCAATATCTTCTTCCGGAACTTCCTCAACAATTGGCTCCCAACGAGAATTGTTGTCCTCAAAATCGAGAAGCTCGAGCATTTGCACCTTTGTATTGTCATCCCATCCACCTCTTTGACCATCATTCAAATGATCCTTCATGTGCTCATATGGCGTGAGTTCAAACGGTTTTCCGGTTCTCTCTTCACGAGCCCTAGGGTTCTTATCTACAATCCTTTGGATTAAATCAGCATCTTGGCAATACATTGCCGCAAGGGAAATTGGATACAACCCTCTCGCATCCCTGAAATGACAGATATTATCATGACCGTCACGGTACCCAACATAATCGTCAGCATCAGAAATATCCAGAATAAGATTGGCAATGTCACAGTCCTCCTGGGTCATTCCACTAGTACGGAAGCATGCATGAAGTGGAGTGCGACCTTGAATGTCGACATGATGAATCACATCCATCCTCTCCTCAGATGCACTCGACGTCTCCATGTTGGACTGAACAAAATGAAACCGAGTTTCATCACGTCCAAGTCCCGCCTTTGTATAACCCAGCCATTTGTGCACCTCATCGTACGCCTCATTATCAATTAGATGTTGCCATGTGTCGTAGACACGTGGTTTGACAAGAGGAGCACCATTGTCATCCGTATGAGGATTTCCCTCGTAATCCAGGAGCTCCAACAATTGTTCAACTGCCCCCATACCCTCTTGGTAACGATGACCGTAAAATAAAGCCATTTCATAGGGAGTTGCTTGAGCAGGTGGTACCTCCTGAAAATCCAAAGCATCGTATTCATCGAGGGGATCACGTTCACATTTGACACTTAATGCATCAGGGTATGCATCCCGAATGGCCTTTAAAAGTTCCAAGTCTACAAGCTTGAATGCATAATGCAATGGATAGCATCCTGTCATATCTGACTTTTCTGCAGCCAGGTTGCGATCATCACTTGGATCGCCATATTTGGATTGAGCTTCAAAGATCTTTTTGGTGAATTCAATTGGTTCATTCTGAAAACTAATCCTCTTGTTACCATAAAACTTTCCAAGGCCAACATATTCTTTGTTACAGAAATATAATGGATGAATGTAATGCATGACCATTGTTAGTACAGTATCTCCGTTTCTGTTGAGGCGGAGGGGAGGATCGAGTTCCATCGTGAGAGGGAAGAGTTCGTTGACGTCGAAGGGTCCAAAGTCTTCTACCTCGTCAAATCGTGCCTTAATTTTATCCCATAATTGTAGGGTCAAATCAGTATAAAAACAATCTGGTGAACGGAAACAGGAAAAGCAGCAGCCCATGGTTTCAAATGGCTTTGAGCAGCTTCGACTGTGAATGAGTGTACGGTGTACGGTACCCTTTGACTTTTATGTTTTGATGGTAGCTGTTTGGTTGGACGCTTTCATTCGAGCGAGCTACAGGATTCGATTTCCATTCATTTATTAATTCCTATCCTTCATTCAGACAAGATTCTCGCGTGCGTGAGACCTTTTAAACGTTTGAAGAGCCTAGATCTCACGGGACTCATGGTTAATTGAACCGGAAACAATACCACACCGCACTCGCACCTCCT
>Ga0115005_10003555_pt1 | contig 12445 bp, 14 predicted proteins | sample ArcOceMetagenome_FD_87163 | JGI IMG/M metagenome (GOLD analysis project Ga0115005, IMG submission 87163) | Marine eukaryotic phytoplankton communities from Arctic Ocean - Arctic Ocean - Greenland ARC118M Metagenome | ecosystem: Environmental > Aquatic > Marine > Oceanic | place: Arctic Ocean... | reverse complement strand
TGGCACAACCTGAAACAATAAACACAAATGCGAGTAAAGCCAGAATGCTTTTATAAGAACGTTTTTTCACAGAGATATCCTAAATATTATGTGTAACCTGATGCAAACACATCTAACAGTTAATGGTATATGGGGTTGGAGTTGTGAATAACAATTAAGTGGTAGCGAACTACGTTACCTTCAACTAACTTTGTGACGTTAAACTTTTATTCTGCCCTACTTTTGACACAACTGAGAAGCTTAAGTCTTTGTTTTAGATTGATGTATATATCAATCTAAATTTATGTTTCCAGTATCAACTCAAACAATCTCGTTTCGTCCACGTTATCACCTGAGCGTATTAATTCTATAAAACTGAAATCAAGTTTTTTCAATAAATTGATGGATTTTTCATTATCTATAGAGGTAATAGCTAACACTTTGTCAGTGATCCTTCGTTCACAAACATCGGCCAATACTAATTTGACTGCTTCTAAAGCAAACACCTGGTTTCGATATTGAGGTAAAAATGCAAAGCCCAGATCTGGTTGCGGTAATTCTATACGTTTTAATAAGCCGCATAAATCGACAGGTTGTTGATTAGCTATTAATTCCACTCATAACAAACCCATACCATATTGTTGATACATCGATTGTGGCCCATTTTGAATGTAAACAAGGGCGTCTTGCACATTATTAACTCCTCGGTCGCCAATATATCTTAGCCAATCTGGATCGTTCAACAGTTCAACAGTTCAACAATAAATTCTGCATCCTTTATTGTTAACATTCGTAATCTTAATCTGGATGAAGTAAGGACTTTCAACGTTCTATTTCTTGGCGATATTCCAATACTTGCTGCTTTTCTAAGAGCCGATCAATTTGTTGTTGTTGCTGTTGCGTGACCATAGCCGCCCTAGCGTAAAGGGAGTTTTGGCGGTCATTTATCCAACCATGCTCCCAGTAATGAGTACTTTGGATAAACTCTGAAGCAAAATCAGTGATACCCATGTCAAAACAACCCACTAAGCATGTATCTATGTAGGTTTGATAGATGGGGTAGTGAATGTTGGCTTGTTCTTTGTTCAGGTTGGCACAGATCCAAATTTTACAGGTATCTGGGTTAGCTCGAATCTTGGCAAGTTCAGTCTGCGCTAACTCAGATTCTTGGGCGGCCACTATGCTGCTAGGGTCGACCTCAACAAATTGGTAGTCTTGCTCGCGGTCGCGAAGTTCAGGAGATATTTGTTCTATACGCAACAACACTGCATTTAAACTAGCTGATTCAACATGAGTTACCCCTAAAGCTGTTTGCAAGTGTGCCATACCTCTAGCTAGCCATTCTCGCTGCCACCCATGGGCAACAATAGGCATATTAGGGCAAAAAATGTTTGAATGACGTGAGCGACTATCATGGCTAAGTAAGCTGCCATAGCCCACAAGATAGTGTTCATGCTTAATTGACATATAACTGTCCAATCACCAAAACTGCTAAAACTACATGGGGATAGGCTACCGTGGGTTTAAGCGATTGTTTGATATATTCTGCAACCAAACCAATAGCGCCGGGCCTAGACTGACTCCAAGCAAGATTAAACTGCATACCCATTTGAGATGTATGATCTGGAACGTGGTGTGGACTTTCTTGAATAGCCTGTTCGACTACTTCAAGGTGTTTTCCTATCCTATTTTGAAAGGTTTTCCATATACCGTCTTGTAGCCACAAAATAGCAACAATCAACAAAGACCAAATACCTGCATCTAGGGCAAAAACGAGAATGCAGCAAAGTAATATACTAAAAAGTTTGATGCCTAAAGAACATTTTTCATAACTGTCGAATTGGGTTTGTAAGGTGATCCATTCATTTTGTAGTACGGGTAGTTGTAAATCAGACATAGCTTGTTTATCGACCTTTAATTGACAAGTTTCTATTAATTCAGCACTAGGTTCTGAAATTATTTCGATCATAAATCAATAATTTCATTGCTAGTACTTTTGTATACAGTTTATACGGTGTGTTGAGTGAAAACGTGCAATCTATGCTCGGCTATTTTCAAAAGCGATGACTTGGTCAATCTTAGAACAGCTTAATGCAAGCATTAAAAGCCTATCAATGCCTAGTGCCACACCTGCACAGGGCGGTAATCCAAAGTTTATTGCTGCTATAAAATGTTGATCAACGGGCATAATATCCAGTCCCATATTTTGACGTTTAATATTATCTTGTTCAAAACGTCGCAATTGCTCTGGTCCATCTGTCAGCTCATGAAAACCATTGGCTAATTCTATACCTTGAAAATACAACTCAAACCTTTCGGCTACCAATGCATTAGTCGGGCTTATTTTTGCTAAAGCAGCTTGGCTTGCGGGGAAGTCCATGACAAAACAAGGGCGACTTTGTCCAATATATGGCTCTACGTGTTGGCTAAACATCAGCATCAGTAATGTGTCTTTGTTGCTTTCGCTGGCTGCCAGTTCAGCATAACCGAGTTGGCTAGCCAATGTTTTGATATCAGTCAGACTGGCTGTTAATGGACAGCAACCTATATGTTGTTTGAATATATCTTGGTAGGTCACTCGTTCTGCTGTATCACAGCCCATAATTAGCTGCATAAGTTGATCAATTTCGGTCATTAACTGCAGATGGTCATAGCCCGGCCTATACCACTCAAGCATGGTAAATTCAGGATTATGAAAACGCCCCGTCTCTTCGTTTCTAAAAGATTTGCAGATTTGATAAATCGCGCCACTTCCAGCGCTTAAAAGCCTTTTCATGGCAAATTCAGGTGAAGTTTGTAGATACAAGGTAGATGCTTGCGGAGAAAACGGGTGATTAAATTGAGTTGAAAAAGAATGTAAATGTTCATCTGTGACAGTGGCATGACTTAAAGCGGGTGTGTCTACTTCAAGAACATCACGCACCGCAAAAAAGTGTCTGATTTTTTGCAGAACTAAGGCGCGTTGTTTTAATACTTCGATCGAAGCACTGGGCCGCCAATTATCTGTTCGCATTGTTATCTCATTTTTAAATAATAAAAAAGCCCACTGACGTGGGCTTTCTGAATTTTGAAAATTTAACTATTTTTGTGCTCTAGACACATACTCGCCGCTTCGAGTATCGACTCTGACTACTTCGCCTGTCTGCACAAATAAAGGCACTCTTACAACGGCACCAGAAGATAAAGTTGCAGGTTTGCCACCTGTCCCCGCAGTATCGCCTTTGAGCCCTGGGTCAGTTTCAGTAATTTCTAGTTCAACAAAATTAGCAGGTTGCACTACAATAGGTGCTCCGTTCCAAAGCGTAATAGTGCAAGTGTCGTTTTCGACTAACCATTTAACGTTTTCACCTACGGCTTTTTCATCTGCAGCAATTTGTTCAAATGTGTCGTTATTCATAAAATGCCAAAACTCGCCATCAGTGTACAAATAGGCCAGCTCAGTATCCATTACATCAGCACCTTCTACTGAATCACCTGATTTGAAGGTTTTTTCTATTACTTTTCCTGAAATAAGTTTACGAATTTTAACCCGACTAAAGGCTTGACCCTTACCTGGTTTAACAAATTCATTTTCAAGAATGTTGCAAGGTTCGCCGTCGAGCATTATCTTTAGGCCCGATTTAAACTCATTTGTGCTGAAATTCGCCATGTGTCCCCGTAATTTAACTATGCTGAGTCTGTAATTGTTACAAATAATACCTAAAAAATTGATGACTGTAGAGAGTAACTGGCAAAAAGAACTGGCGATGGCATTTTCTGACCCTGTTTTGTTGCTCAAATATTTGGAATTACCTGCAGAAAACTACACCGAAGACATCAAAGCTCGGCAACTTTTCCCTATGCGAGTGCCACGTCCTTTTGCTGCCAGAATGAACAAAGGTGACCCGCTGGACCCCTTATTTATGCAGGTTTTCACTAGTCGTAACGAATTTGACTCGGCGCCAGGTTTTTCCACTGACCCGCTGCAAGAACAAGATAATAAGCAGTCCGGTATTTTACATAAGTACCAAAATCGTCTGTTATTGCTGGTAAGGGGAGGTTGCGCAGTAAATTGCCGTTATTGTTTTAGAAGGCACTTTCCCTACAGTGATAATCATTTAAATAAACAACAGTGGCAACAAGCACTAGATTATATTGTAGCCAATCCACAAATCGATGAAGTGATTTACTCTGGTGGTGATCCACTGATGGCTAAGGATGACTTTCTAGCATGGCTAACAACACAGATTGAGGCAATTCCGCATATCAAGCGATTACGAATTCACACCCGTTTGCCAGTGGTCATCCCTTCGAGAATTACACCTGAGCTAATTGCATGGTTCACTCAATCTCGTTTAAAACCAGTGATGGTGTTGCACGTTAATCACGCTAACGAAATTGATGATGCATTGGCAGTATCAATCCAAAAATTAAAGAATGCAGGAGTAACTTTACTCAATCAGGCGGTATTGTTGAAAGGTATAAACGATACTGTGACTGCACAAATTGCTTTAAATGAAGGATTGTTCGAGATAGGAGTGATGCCTTATTACTTACATGTTTTGGATAAAGTACAAGGAGCGGGACATTTTGACTTGCCTGACAGCAAAGCAAAAGAACTGATGAGGGAATTGATAAAGCGTCAGCCAGGTTATCTGGTACCCAAACTCGTTAGAGAAATAGGTGGCCAGCCCGGCAAAACGCCACTTGATTTGCAGCTTCATCCTTAATCAAGCAAAAGTGTCGATGTTAGACCCAATTGCTGAGTTGGAAGATGAAATTTTAGGCGCTGCAGCTGCCTCTAGTAGTTCTAATGTCGCTTGCCCCTCTATTTTTTGCTGTGATTTAGCAAGTTGTAGAGATTTTATTTCAAGCGTCGAACTAACCGATGAGGAACTTGCTCCTGAAATATCCATACAGTGCTCCTTATTACTTGTAGCAGAGTACAAAAACGGGCAAAATCGCCCGCATCAAAACTATATCGACAACCTTAAGTAAAACTTTAGCTATGCAAACAATTATTCAAACTCTCAGCGAAAACGTTCAAGTTATTTATCGAAAATCTATCGATGCCGATCAAGTCATTAGCCGTTTGCAACATGATGGTAAAGGCAAGTTTAGTGCTGTTTTTGCCGAAGATGCAGGCTTTACTACCACTAGTCGATTATTCAAACCCTATGTAGAAGAGCTCGCAAATGAGGTGCTGGGTTTGGAGCAAAAAGACCAAGAAGCTATAAAAGAACTGCTACCCAGTTTAGTAAAAAAAATTGAGTTGATGCTAAAAACGTTAAATCAATTTCAAAAAACTGCTCGTTAGTCTTAAACTTAGAAGTTTTTTATAGTGCCTGATGTATGGGTAATTCAGCAATTCTGAGATTGATGCTTTGAACCATTTTAATGTACTCAGGGCTGTCAACTTCAGTGAACCTTTGATTAAATTCATTTTTGTTTAAGCCTTCAGGCAACCCCATTATATTAGGGAAAAATAAGCTCTCGTCGCTGTTGCCGGCTAATATATTCTGTACTGAACTAGCGCTGGTAAGGCTGGTGGCAGCAATTGCAAACTCTACGCCAGCAAAATCAGCGGCCAAGTCAACAAAACTAAAGCCAGTGCCATCGTCACTTCTATCCATCAACTCTTTGAATTCGCCAATAGCCATACTCAGGCCTTGTTCCGATAAAATTTTTATAGCTGCGGAGAAAATAAAATGCTGATTAAGGTCGGCTCGCAATTTTAAAATGGGCCTAGCATTTGGCAGTGCTGCTCTACCTCTTTTGGGCTGTACGTCACCCACTAAATTAGCAAATCTATGATGACCCGCATATATCGCTAGTGCCATGATTGCTGCTTCGTTTTCTTTAGGGGCAGTTTCATAACTGGAGCGGTTTTTTGCCGAAGTGAACATTGGCCCAATGTACTTAGCTAAGGATTGCGGTGTTGACCTTTTACCCACTCCTAATTCAGAAAGTTGTTTTAAATAAAACGCAGTTCTAAGTCGCATTTCCTCATCACCGCCGCCGCCAACACCTTGTTTAATATAATTAAGCTCTCTGAGAAACTGATCCAGTGGCAGTACAGACAATTGCATCTGTCGCTCACTCATAGAGACAGACTCTACTTGCTGCACAAATTGACTGGCGATATCGCTGTCGGTATACCAATTAGCTAAGTAAACAAGGGTGCCTAAAGCTAAACCACCAGGTACGTTAATCGATCCAAATTTCACATGGCTGACCTTAATGCCGCTGCCAGGTAATAACAAAATATCAATATTCAGATATTGACCAATAGGATTTTTAGGTAACTGATAGCTAGCTAAAATACTGGTTGAGTTTGGACTAATATGCACTTGCCCATTAATTTTTCCATGGGCTCGTTGCGCAAAACCTACTAAACTATTTAGCTGATCTTCACTAATATAGATGTCCTGTCTGTTAGTTCTATTTTTAACACTCGCACTGAGTTGCTTCATCAGTTTTTTAACCGACTCTGCTTGGTTAACTTGTTCACCGCTATTAGTGACAACAAGTGGCTGCTGTTCGACTGCAGTAACAAACAGGCCTACAACTACAACGATAATCAGCAGCAGTAAAAAACTAGTATATTTAAATAGTTTAGCCAAGATAAGTTACCTTTCGGATTGGTAATTGATGTGTATTTACCAAAAATAAACGACTAAACAATCGCCATATTTCCTTTCGATTCTAGCCATTCTTTGCGATCTGGCGCGCGCTTTTTGGCTAGCAACATATCCATCATTTCCAACATTTGATCTGCATCGTCTACCATCAGCTGAACTAATCTTCGAGTATTGGGATCCATGGTCGTTTCACGCAATTGTAATGGGTTCATTTCACCCAATCCTTTGAAACGCTGCACATTGACTTTACCGCGTTTTTTCTCTGCGACAATACGGTCTAAAATACCTTCTTTTTCACCTTCGTCTAAGGCGTAGTAAACATCTTTACCTACATCAATTCTAAATAGCGGAGGCATAGCTACATACACATGGCCTGTATTAACTAGTGTTCTAAAGTGTTTAACAAATAGTGCGCACAATAAGGTGGCGATATGTAAACCATCTGAGTCAGCATCAGCCAAAATACATATTTTGTCATAACGCAGGCCACTTAAATCTTCTGAATCAGGGTCAATCCCCAAAGCGACAGAAATATCATGAATTTCTTGTGAGGCTAAAACCTGCGACGAGTCTACTTCCCAACTGTTTAGAATTTTACCACGCAGTGGCATAATAGCCTGAAATTCACGGTCTCTGGCCTGCTTTGCAGAACCCCCTGCTGAATCACCTTCTACTAAAAACAATTCCGAACGACTGGTGTCTTGAGTCGAACAATCGGTGAGTTTGCCGGGTAAGGCAGGGCCTTGAGTCACTTTTTTACGAGCCACTTTTTTGCTTTGACGTAAACGGGTTTGTGCATTGTTAATGCACATGTCAGCTAATAACTCAGCTACATCGGTATGTTGATTGAGCCACAAACTAAAAGCATCTTTTACCACACCCGATACAAAAGCAGCGGCTTGGCGTGAAGATAAGCGTTCTTTTATTTGCCCAGCAAATTGTGGATCTTGCATTTTGGTGGATAATACATAACTACACCGATCCCAAATATCTTCTGGTGTCAGTTTGACACCCCGTGGCAATAAATTTCTAAATTCACAAAATTCACGCATCGACTCTAACAAGCCCTGACGTAAACCATTGACGTGTGTGCCACCTTGGGCAGTTGGGATAAGGTTCACATAGCTTTCAGTGATCATTTCGCCACCTTCAGGTAGCCACATGACCGCCCAATCTGCGGCTTCGTTGTTACCTGAAAATGCACCTATAAAGGGGCTATCTTCCGGCAAAGTCACATATTCTTTTACCGATTGATACAAATAGTCACGCAGGCCATCTTCGTAGTACCACTCGGTTGTTTCATTACTAATTTTATCATCAAATCGAATCCGTAAACCTGGACACAACACTGCCTTGGCGCGCAACACATGCAAAAGCTTAGTGACAGAAAATTTACCAGAATCAAAATATTTCGGATCGGGCCAAAAATGAACTTGGGTGCCGGTATTGCGTTTGCCGCAGGTATCAACAATTTCTAGCTCTTGGACTTTATCCCCATTTTCAAATGCAATTTGATGCACATTGCCATCACGACGAATATTAACTTCTACACGTTTAGATAAAGCATTAACCACAGAAATGCCGACGCCGTGCAAACCACCAGAAAATTGATAATTATTATTTGAAAATTTGCCGCCAGCGTGTAGCTTGGTCATTATCAACTCAACCCCTGAAATACCTTCTTCGGGGTGAATGTCTACAGGCATACCACGGCCGTCATCTGTGACTTCAAGGGATTGATCGTCGTGTAACACCACTCGAATCGAGGTTGCAAAGCCACCCAAGGCTTCATCCACACTGTTATCAATCACTTCTTGGCTTAAGTGATTCGGGCGCGTGGTATCGGTATACATACCGGGGCGACGTTGAACTGGCTCGAGGCCATTTAATACTTCAATAGCGTCTGCGTTATATTCGTTTGACATAGTTCTTAATCAGAGCTCTTATTATTCGAATGGTGGTTGTGCTGGAATGCCCACAACCCAGTGTATTTTTCATTAAGAAACATGTTATACCAAGCTTCAATTAGTCTTGCAGTAGAAACCTAAAAATATCTGGTAAGAATCGCTGAAAATCTTGAAAACTATGATCTCCGCCTTGTTCTATGCTTAATTTATAATCTTGGTATTTAGTTTCGGCCTGACGATAGTCTAAGGTTTCATCCGCAGTTTGTAATAATACCCAATAATCAGATGTTGGCTGCAATTTTGGCGTATTTAACTGACGAAGTTCCTCTACATGTTTATTTTCAAGAAAAAAAGGTTGTTGAGTATAGGGATTAATGTTTTCACCTAAATAATCGACTAACAATTCAAACGGTCGCACAGCTGGGTTGATCAACACTGCTTTGCCAGAATACTTTTCAACCATGAATGTTGATAAAAACCCACCTAAAGAGCTACCTATAAAACGCAATTTTTTGCCTTTATGTTTATTAACTAGCTGTTCGATAATAGCTACTGCATCATTAGGGTAATTAGCAAGCTGAGGTATATCAATGGTTAAATTAGGATAGTTAGCCCTTACAAACTTAAGTGTTTGTGTCGCTTTTTGCGACTGTGGAGAACTCAGAAACCCATGTAGATAGATAACAACATATTCCAAGGTTAGGTTTACTCTTTTAGTCGTTGAATCGATGTGGTTATTTGACCATTTTTCAGCAGGTTAAGCACTCTATACCCCGGCATTAAATCGCTTGTAGCAAAAGACTGCTTGTTTGCAAACTGCCAACAGGTCGAGGGACAAGCCATATATAAACACTGGTCTTTTTGCTGTTCAATCGCCATGTGGATATGCCCATACACAACCCCTTTTATTGATTCTTGCTGTGCTACAAGAGCATTAAATTTTTGCCGATTTATCCATTCATGTTTATCCATCCAGCCTCCACAGGGAATAGGGTGGTGATGAGCTGCTAACAAGTGATAATCATTCGAGTGTTTGTCTAGATATGCAGTTAAAGACTTGAGGCTGTCTTCTGAAATTTGACCAATAGTATGTTGGTATTGTGTGTCTATTAAATGAATATGCCATTGGTTAGGTAAAATTAATTGTGGATTATTCAACCACAAATATTCTTCAAGAACATGTGAAGTTAATTGTTCTTGGTTGTCATGGTTACCTGGAATAATACCTATTCGGCAGTCTATTTTTGCATCATGAATCAAACTAGAAAAATGTTGGTAACTTTTCTCAGAACTATCACCACTTATATCCCCAGTGACTAACAATACATCCGGCTGATGTGTTTTAACTTCCGCCAATATGCGTTCTAAGCTTCGTAAAGGATTGATGTTGTTATAGCTAATCTTTTGACTATCAGCAAACAAATGACAATCTGAAATTTGTATGATTTTCATTTTTGATTATAACTTAGGCTTCAGAAGAATGAAGTTGATCACATTGTGTTAAACAAAATTGCAACCATTCAGCTAAGAATAAATTAACCATTTCTTTTTCGTTTTTCTGATACATTTTGGTATTAGGATATCGGTAGCTAGGCTTTAATGAACCAATATTCTGTGCGCTGATCACTTCTGCCATTCTGGCATCGTGATATAATCTCACTTGCACCACAGGACGTAAAAATTCGAAAGCCATCTGGCTTTTTTGTGACATTTCTAAGGTGCTGGTATAGCGGCTACATTCGATAATTTTAATGGTATACGACAAACTAGTATTCACTTGAAATTGATACTCTAAATTTTCTGTATCGCAATCAGGAAGTAATCTTAATAAACGTCCATAGTTAACCTCACACACCTGATGCATGTTAGCTAATTTCGGAACATATTTGCGACCTATCTCTTTAGTCATGTGACCAATTTTCCAATACCTGTTGTTTATTCATGGCAAACCACTGAAGAGCAATCAGCGTAGCCGAATTATCGATTTTACCTTGGTTGATCCAATCAAATGCCACGGATGTTGCCACTCGGTGCACTAAAATATCTTCACTTTCATATTCTAGTCCATGCACTCCTTTGGCATCGCTGGCATCTACCAAACCTATGTAGATATGTAAGCGCTCTGTTGTACCACCTGGACTTGCCAAATAACTCAATGCCTTGTGTAATTTTTTGATATCAAGGCCTGCTTCTTCTTTCGCTTCTCGGCAACACACATCTTCAGGTGTTTCGCCTTCATCAATAATACCTGCAACTATCTCAAGTAGCCAAGGGGAAGAAGAGGTTGACAGCGCGCCTATACGAAATTGTTCTATCATTACAAATTCATCTAACACTGGATCGTAGGGTAAAACCGCTACTGCGTGGCCTCTTTCAAAAACCTCTCGTTGAACTACATCGCTCCAACCGCCTTCAAACAACTTATGCTTAAATGCGTACTTAACCATTTTAAAAAAACCTTGATACAAAGTTTCCTTGCCCAATATTTGTACATCTTTAACTGAATATTGTTGAATTTTTTGCAAACTTTTCTCCTCTGACTTAAGTACTAGTCTCTATGGAATATGGACCATACCCAATCTTTAAAAAGGTAAGACTAGCATAACGGAGTTTCATGCGCTGTGGGCTTAGGGTCTGTTAATTCATAATATTCTGTTACACTTGAGCCCTTGGTGTTACCACAAAGTATTATGACTTAACACTTGATTTGCTTAGAATTTAACTACACATATATTATTAATATTCGGCCAGGCGTACTGCCTGTTAAGTACATGGCTAAGAACGAATTAAGAACCACATAGGACTACCAATGAAAAAAACATTTTTGTCATCGTTGATCTGCGTAGGGATCAGCATGGGACTTTCTACGTCTGTGTTTGCAGATGATTTATACCAAGTCTATCAAATGGCTGTTGAGAAAGACCCTACAACCAACCGAGCTAAAGCTGACAGAGATGCGGCCTTTGAAGGTATATCCATAAGTCGAGCGAATTTATTACCTCAAGTATCTGGATCTGTGAGTTACTCAGATAGCACATCAGAACAATTCGATTTTCAGCCAGTACCAGATACTGCTCCAGTTGGAACGCCCCCTGTTATTAATATTGTTGATAGTGACTCAAAGAACTTAGGTTTGGATTTGAGCCTTAATTTATCGATTTATGACAGACAAAATTGGGTAGCCTTATCACGTGCAGAAAAAGTGGCAAGTCAGAGCGATACCAATTATGCGTTGTCTAAACAAGATTTGATTGTCAGAACGACTGATGCTTATTTAGCAATATTGCGAGCCAAGGACAGCCTTATATTTGTGCAAGCCGAAAAACGTGCCATTGAACGCCAATTAGAACAAACCAAACAACGTTTTAACGTGGGCTTAACTGCTATTACTGATGTGCATGAGGCTCAAGCTAATTTCGATAATACCGTTGCCCAAGAAATAATTACTGAAAATGTAGTTGAGTTACGCTTAGAACAAATGCGTGAAATCACTGGAAAATATCATAGTAATATTTCGGTATTAAATACAGAAAATTTCAGCGCTTCACGTCCTTCGCCTGAAGGAGTTGATAATTGGTTAAAAATTGCCGAAGAAAAAAATCTAGATCTTATGGTCAGAAATTTTTCCAAAGATATCGCAAAGGATGACATATCATCGGCTAAAGCTGGGCATTATCCCACTCTTTCGTTAAGAGCTAATTATGGCAGAAATGATACTGAAATAAATGGTAACAGTGATTTTCCAGCTAGAGACAATAATTCAATCGGCTTGACTTTAAATGTGCCCATTTACTCCGGTGGTGCAGTAAGCGCACAAACAGCACAAGCTAGATATCGATTTGTTGCAGCCAGTGAAGATTTGGAGTTGGCTTACCGTTCGACAGTTCGTTCAGTGCGCTCAGCCTACAATGATGTGATTGCGGCTACGTCGACTATTCG
>Ga0115005_10003553_pt1 | contig 12447 bp, 7 predicted proteins | sample ArcOceMetagenome_FD_87163 | JGI IMG/M metagenome (GOLD analysis project Ga0115005, IMG submission 87163) | Marine eukaryotic phytoplankton communities from Arctic Ocean - Arctic Ocean - Greenland ARC118M Metagenome | ecosystem: Environmental > Aquatic > Marine > Oceanic | place: Arctic Ocean... | reverse complement strand
TGTAACCAGCAGGAGGCAAATTTTGCCATTAATGCTGTGATGAGAAACTTGAAACACTACAGGTGGCTCACTCATCATCATGGCTTAATTACAGATGAATGGTTGGATTCAATTCATAACTTCGGGTCCAGCAGCCTTTTACAAACCAATTTTCGTGGCGACGTTCGCAATCAACAAGTGAAACCGACGCTTGCTGTATGTTTTCGAAAGGAAAAGGTACTACTGTATGTACTGTTCGAGCTGTTATGCGAGCGGGTTCCCTCATGTCATCGCGAGAACAGATCGTTCTCATGTGCCTTATTGGGGATTATCATAACAAACGCAAAGTACACGTTCTAGTAGTTAAAACAGAAAGAGGTATCTTATTGAATGGATATAAAAACACATAGTAGTACTTGTATATAAATGTGCTCAAATTTGTCGTCCGCATTTTAATAAATAATATATCCCATAAATATTATTGGTAGTGTAGGCATCAGCATTATTCTTGCTTGATTTGATCCGTAGCAGCAGCAGCTATCAGTGCCAACAAGCCGCCCTTCCCGTTACCGCTTGACTCCTTTACATCTTCCTTCGGCAGAAGCATGCTCTTGGACGCACTCTTACCACTGTCACGCTTTTCCTTGTACCTTTCCTTCTGCCCTTCTCTGCACGGAACGCATTTCGTCACAAAGAATTTTCCCCCAAAGAACTTCCAAGGCCTAAAATTCTTACATCCTTTACACCACCGTATCAGACCATTACTTTCCTGAATCTGCCATATACTCACATCGCACTCTGTACAGAGTCCCTTATTCTGACTAGGAATCCAGACACATGTTCGTGCTGATCCTTTCTTTTTATTGTGAGGCCGCATTATACCACACATGACACATGGTATCGAGGACTTATCCGCTTTGTTAAGAATGCAAACATTCTTGTAATTGCACAGATCGAGATGTTCTGGCATTCTGAACTCATCTTTGGTCAAATCATTTATTATTTCTTCGGAAATGACTTTTTTGTCAAAAGAGACCTTTATGCATTTATTGGCAGAGACCGGCAAGTCTTCTATTTCGGATGCACATTGTGAGTCGTCCTGCGCCTGTAACCAATAAGAATTCGAAGAATGTGCTGGTGGCGGTGAATAATATGTTGTTGTGTAGGAAGGCAATTCTTCATCATCATCATCTTCTTCATCGGAAGAATTTCCATCATCTGACTCAATTTTCTGCCGTTTCGCTGGTGGCAGTTCTTCTTTCTGTACGTGAACTCTCTGATATTTCTTTCTTTCATATTGATGCTCGTGGCGTTCTTCCTGTACGTGTACGTGTACTCTCTGATATTCATTTCTTTCATATTCAGGATCATGTATTTTATCCTGTTGTAGTCCATTATCATCTTCCTCTTCTTGTTGATGATTATATGTCTCTGGTGGGTTTTGCTGCTGTTGCTGCTGCTGCTGTTCTTCTTCTTCTTCCTCCTGTTGGAATTGTTCCTCATGGTTATTCTCCGGAATCGCGGTGACATTACTGTTGGACGAAGTAGCCACAGAATAGCTGCCATTTTCCACTGCTGCCGAATTTGAATTTGCAAGTTGTGGCGAACTTGCAGCAGACGAATATGTGATATGATTTGCATGATGTGCAGGTTCTTGTGGTTCTGGTGGCGAACCTGCACCTGCACCAGGAGGAGGATGTGTATAGTATGTGTACACCTGCTGGCCAGGCGAATTTGTAGATTGCACAGGATGAGTGTAATATGAGGTAACATGCACGGCACCATAGTACCCACCGTGTGGTCCAACGTGTGGTACTAGCGTTGGTGCCATTTGTGGTGTAGTAGTACTAGTAGTAGGTGCGTAACCTCCAGCATTCGGACAATAGGAGACTGGATTTATGCAGACGGCATCATGATTTGTTGGCACCACAGTTGTATATTGACCAAGCTGCTGCTGTTGCTGCTGTTGCTGGTGATGCTGCTGGTATGGTTGGTATTGCTGTTGGATGATAATTCTTGTTTCGTGCTGCTGCTGCTGCTGCTGAGGCAAAATAATGCTGCTGGTTGCACTTCCTGCCGCCGCCGTGGCGGCTGGTGGCATGGGCGGTGGCGACTTGAGGTAATCCGATGGTGAGACAATAGTACTAGTATTACTGGTATTCATATCTGTACCTTTCATGCCATACCACTGCCCACTAATAGTAGAAGGACCATAGGAATAGTCTCGTCCTCTGCTGGTGCTACTAATAGTACGACTAGCTGTGGGGGTGAACACGATCTGCTCTTCATTCTTATTCATTTTATTCTTGACGGCGGTATAATAATACTGGGAACCACCACTACTTGTTTCCAGGAGATCCCGCTGATCCTCCTGCTTTGTGATACGATTCGCGATATGTGGCATCCTGCGCAATGTCACGAATGCTCTGTTGTCTGTACGGTATGACGTATGACACAAACTTCTTGATCATGTGTTCAGTGTAAGTAGGATTCTCGACGACCCTTTATGATCTGTTTATTCCTTATTCCGGCCCAGGTGGCAAATTCATACCAGAACTGGCGTAGAATGGTCCGTAGAACGAAGGAAAATCTCAATGACACTCGAATATGTGCCGAGACAACACCAATAATAGATATATATAATTAAGAAACTGGTGTCAATGATATTTTAATTGAACAGAAGACTTCGTTTTCAAAAAAGGAGCGTTGAAGCAATGGCCTAAACTAATGCATTGCACTTTGTCATACCATCTGTTGGAAATGTCTGATTAAGGCCATTTTCTCATCAACTGACAACCACAAAAATTATATCTGTGAATTCGTCTTAACGAGCCGGTTCCATTTATGTAATAAAAATAGTGTTAATTACTTGAGATAATATGTAATCTCAAAAAGTTAGAGTTTTTCGTTAGCACTCGTAGGTTTCTACGTTGACACAGTATGTTTTTGGTGTCAATGAAAAGAAGAAAAGGGGAAGTCAGTCCCATAAAGTGCCAGCCACCAGGTGATAACCAATTTCACCTCCACTAAGTACTCTCACCGATCATGTCCTAATTGGGCATGTCAAGATAATATATTTATAGGGGTGTGGTGTATTGGGTTTCTTGAATTTTTCTTCTCAGAAGATGATTTGCCATTGGTCGCATATTGGCCGCTTTCCCGCGTCAGCGGCGACTAACCACTAGACTAGTAGACTAATGATAATGCCAAGAAAAAGACATCATACGTGTACTACTTCACTTCTACAAATGACTTTGATGCTTATTATGGAAAACATATTCATCTATTTGAATTACCATCCGACACCATCTTCTCTGAAAGCTGGGGTGACAAAGCTGAGTAGAATGCAGTGCATAACTGTAGTGGCCATTCTTGGACATGATCTGGTAGGCTGTAGGAGACTTGTAAGAATTTGTTAAACAAGTCATCTGGACTATCAACATGTGTCTGACCGTGTTTATCTTTACAAGTTTGCTTGAGGGATGTGATTTTCCTACTGACCTCCTGTATGTTAAGAGCTGAGTCAACGTCTTCGTCTCCGACGTAATCCTGGCAACATATCCAACTTACACCTATCACAGTAATTCTGAAGCTCGCGTCTGGCCCCTAACAGGTCGGCTCTGTTTGGATTGGATGGGAGGACGACCGGCTTCTTGCCAAAAGTACCGTTGAAATCCTCTTGGGAGTCCAATAATTCCAACTTGCCAAAATATCCCGACTTCATCGCACTATTGTTTTGGATTATGATGTTCATCTTGGGTGACCCGAGAGAAGTGGTTGAGGGTGCTGCACGTGTTGGGGTTGATTTGACTTGGCTAGATTCTTTTGCTTTGCTGGATTCTTTGTCTTTGTCTGCCTTCTCTTCCTTGTTTTCCTCATCACTTTGCCTTCTTTCATTGTCCTTATCCTCGCCACTGTCTTTGTCGCCACTCTGGTCTGATGAAGCACCAAAATCAAGACGCTGAGCTGCTCCAGCGAACACACTTGACATCTTATCCTTTTTCTTTTTGGGCGATTTTGCTTCAACGATGCGACCATCCGTGACGTGATACATGTGCTGGGGAAGGTTGAGGCAGAATTGGATTACATGCGGTGCCTGCGTGACACGTTTATCCTCCGCAGCAGGGTTAATTTCGCACCAAAACAAAAGTACGTGATTTCTTCGGGCCTATCTTTTAGGGTGTCTTACTTGAGTTTGACAACCCCACCATTGGAGTTGATGAATGTTGATGCCGTGAGGTTACCAATGACAAATACACTTACCATGATTTTGTTTGCTTCAGTTTGAGCTTCCTGAAAGGCGACGTTGGTTGAGACAGGGAGCTGTTGAGAGACTAGAGAAATGAGGTCAGTGACGTCATGGGTGTCAAGAAGAGAGGACACCGCTTGTGTGAGTTGGTTGACGCCTGCTGCTTTCTTCCAAGAAGGAGAGTTCTTCACAGGTTCAAGTTCAGAGATCGTTACCGGGTGCTGGTCCTTGCCGACATACAACACCACTTTAAATCCTCCAGGGGCAGAAGAGATGGTAGATGAGGTAGAGTTAGTAGCACTGCCGAGGCAGGCTAGAAGGGCTTTGATAGTTGGAGAAGACGTACTGAATGCTTTGAAATGGGCAAAAAGCGAAAGTTGTTAAAGTTTGTAATAAGTGGTTGTGGGTGGGTGTTCGTTTGGGGCTGGTGCCATACAATGAGAGAAAGAGGGGGGTCTAGAGGTTAGTGCAACTAACTGTAGATTATTGTTAAAGACACATGCTAATCCTAAGAGTTAAAGAACATGTCAAGAGTAGACGTCAACATTGTGAGAGAGTTGAAGCCGAATGACACCGACCATTAATAAATAATGGTCGAGCATAGCAACACAAGATGCATCTCTTAAGCGTAAATAAGTGTTGCACATTTCACTCAAAATGATGATAGAGACACTGCTTGTTACGTACTACTTAGTACAGCAACACCAATGACTATCAGAATGAATCCAATCCCGTGATCAATGTGTCAGTATTGACACTTCCGACTCACAAGTCAAGTCATCGTAGAATAAACAACATACTATTTTAGCTTATATTATACTGTCTTTGTGTTCCTTTTGCACTTAACCTTCTTAACAGATTTACAGTCTCGATTGTCTCAGTAAGACCACCTGGGTTAACACTCAACCCAACACGGAGGTTTGTTTTTCACGCAATTGGTCATTGCACGGAAAAATAATCTCCTTTCCATTTTGTTTGATGATGCCTTCGGCGAAAGACATTATTAACAAGACCAGGGGAAAAGATGACGCGACCTTTTACCCAACACATAACCCCAATCCTAATCACTTTGCAGGAATTAACATGGAAGAAGGAAAGATATCCTTGGACCAAACACATAACCCCAATCCTAATCACTTTGAAGGAATTAGAACGGAAGAAGGAAAAATATCCTTGGACCAAACACATGATAAGTTTGAGCTTGATCTCCTCAAACATAATCCCAATCCTAATCACTTTGCAGGAATTAAAATGGAAAAAGGCAATGCATCCTTTGACCCAACACATAACAGAAATCCTAATCACTTTGCAGGAATTAAAATGGAAAAAAGCAATGCATCCTTTGACCCAACACATAACCCCAATCCTAATCACTTTGCAGGAATTAAAATGGAAAAAGGCAATGCGTCCTTTGACCCAACACACAATCCCAATCCTAATCACTTTGCAAGAATTGGAAAAGAAAAAGGCAATGCGTCCTTTGACCCAATGAATGAAAGCAATGTTGGCAAGATGTCCTTCCCTTTGGTAAATCCTTTTCGATTGAAACCAAGGATCAAAACTCTCAAATTGATTATGAGTATTGAAACTCTCGCCATGGTTGTGGGAGTGATTTCATTTGGTATTGTGATATTTGGTAGTCGATTCTTTGCGCACCTTCTCTCTCGATTCGCTGACGACCTGGATCTCTCAAGTTCTCGTTATAGTAAATGGAACAAAGTTATTTTGATCATTATGGGAGTTCTTGGGCTTACTGACCATGAATCGGAACTTACATTGGAATCATTGCAGGTTGATGATCTACAGAAATTGACACTTGTTTCCGATCCAGATTTTTCAAATGCAATAATGATATCCGGGGTTAACTTTGAACGCGCGGTACAGTTACGACATGCTTTCACGGCCTTCACAGCTTATTACTAATCCCAGGATAAGGAAAAAGTGGTGGAAATCGGAAATTGTGAGATTGTGACCTTTGAAAATGTCTTTGATTCTGGGGTCTACAATTCGACATTTCATCGTCGGTATCTGCAACAATTATGTGGTAATGAAAGATTGAATCAGACTAATTTCGACTTAAGTATTCCAGTTCAGGGGGGATCATTTGTCTCACCAATAAAATTGACGAGAGGTTTCAAATTGAAAGAGCCCGACACCAACTCAATGTTCGAAAACAAGAGGAGAAATTGAAAGAACTCCGACACCAACTCAATGTTCGTAAACAAAAGAAGAACATGATGATTCCTGGAACAATTGGAGGATTTGCGGTCACTGAAACTGGAGATATCGATTTGGAACTTTGGAAACTGATGACACCGGATGACAAGCGCACATACTAGGATGAGAAGAATAAGTTGTGTGAAGCAGGTTTTGTATTTTGTCATAAGAAAGAACTGCTTCACAGCACATCAAGTCAAAGATTTCAGTGACTGTCTCTCGCCAGGTTTCTATCTCGGATGATAAAGTGCGGACCGTTCAGAATCTAATGTGGGACACAGGGAAGCATTACGTCAACAATGACAATTGGTGAATCTTCATCTGTGTACGTGTATGCATAATTATGACCATTTGTAAACCTGAGAAACTCCAGCAAAATTACAAGCAGATGATGCTCCTCCCGTGAGAATCAAAGCATCCTCGGCGCTGATACTGACACTCCGACCAAATCCACCCCATAATCTCATAATGATGTCAATCGATCATCCCATTCCCATACATCGATGATTCCTTTGTCACCATAATCACCGCCTCCGCCATATGGAGATCCAATCGCCACGGTTTCACCAGAACTATTCAGGCTGACACTGTATCCAAGCTTCCGACAGAAAAATTAGCTCCTCTCTGAATCCATGACATTTCATTCTTACTCCACTCGTACACCCTCCTCATTCCTTTGTTCAAAGCAGCTCCGAGGGCACCAAGAGCGACAACTGTACCTACATCGTTGAGATACCCACAGATTTGCAATCAATAGTAGCTCCTTTCCGCACCCACTTATTGATAGATCCATCCCAGTCATGCACCCTGACATGACCTGAATTACGACGGCCATTTCCATCAGTACACGGTGCCCCTATTGCAATGGTGGATCCAGTCACTCTTATCAAGACTAATGCTATGACCTGATTGATCCGATGCATTTTCACCATTAATATCCTGGACTCTCTCCCATGATCCATTCTTAAATTCGAGCACTCGAACCTGTCCTCCTGAATCCTCAGCACCACCATTTCTGGCATAGTGATAAGTTGCACATATTGGTCCCAAGACTTCCATCATGATTCATGGTCATTCTCCATCCTGACCTGTCACCAGCGGCTTCTCAACTGCCTTCGTAACAGCAGGCACATTTTCAATTTATACCACTCAATGAAATGTCTCATTTTATTTATTCTCATGTTACCAGAGTGTGTGGTCCTCATATTTCACTCTTTGCTCCTACCCAGTTATAAACTTGTTTCAGCTCTTGCTTTGTTTCCACTCCTGTACTATTGTATTTGGCTCTTTTGCTCCTTCTTGTTGAATCAGTATCCTTCCATTTCTTTCGTTTATTCTTCTCGTAGAGTCCTCTAGCTGCTGTCAGTTGGAAAGAACTCAAGATTTTTCGTTGACAAATTCTTATTCTTTTCTTTCAAAATACAGCAGCATCACTTCATTCAACACAACTATGAATTCTGAGTGGTTCTGAGGAGTTCATCAAGAATACTGAAGTTGATGCTGGCAGAGAGAGACACTCCTGATTAAGATTCAAGAGGGGAATGGAGACGGCAATTGAGGCGGAACTTGAGACGGAAATATAGCGCAATGGTGCAACAAGATGATCGGACGATGCTGATAATGTAGTTGTATGGATCACCATTCTTGCTTAGACAGATATTTTTGTAGAAAGCAGGTTTCAATCTACAGCAGCAGCCACTAAATTTGAAAGAAGAAATTGGAGCAGCAATTTGAATAGTATGTAAGTTCAAGCGTATCACAATTTTCCTGTCATCTTCAAATATCTTCGCTCACAGAAATCTCAATTTTACAGTACTCAGTTTTCGTTTCTGTAGTCTATTTGTTTCTCTGGCCTGGATAGGAGGATAGACTACTGGTACTCAGAATGATTACTGTATTTTGTATTTTCTGATTTCTGATTTCTGACTTCAAAAATGACTTTTCCACTAATTTCATTAATGTCGACTTTTACACTAATTTCGTTATGTCGAAATACTCCGGATTCCGGATGGATTGTACTTTTGTACTATGATAAAAGCCGTAATCCAGTGGAGTGAACCACTAAAGACGACACACCGACACAAAACACTCTAAACAAACCTAAGTAGACCTGCTCTGCATTACAGATTATATTAATTAATAACCATGGAGACTGAAGATGTGGACATGATGGAAACTAGCAGCGACGGTGCCTCCCAAGAAGACACCAATACGGGTCCAGCAGAAGTCGCAGAAGTCGCTGCTGTAGACACCACCACTAGTACTACTACTAGTGCTGCTACTACTACTAGTGCTGCTGGCAGCATCCTAACTAGCTCCACGATGCCCCAAGAACAAGAAGCAACCCAAGCCAAACGCAGAGCTATCCGGTCCATATTAACTGACCGCTCTCTCACCGAAAGGGACCGAGCCTTCAGGATCCAGCAGCTCATGGATGGATCCAACCCCAACGCCATCCTCAACCAACTTCAACAGGAACACCACCATGAACTCCAACAAGCCGCCGCAAATGGAGAAATTAGTCAGAATAATATACAAGCGCTCCAAGTCGCTGTGGCGACGGGAGGAACCATTCCATGTGTCCACTATGAGAGAAAATGCAATATAGTAGCCCCATGCTGCGGTAAAGTCTACGGCTGTCGTGTCTGCCATGATGAATTGACGAATGGGCTGCATGGACAAATGGATCGGTTCATGGTGAGAAATATTATTTGCAAGGAGTGTCATACCCGCCAGGGATGTTCCAATCAGTGTGTGAATCCGAATTGTGGTGTGACCTTTGCGGAATATCACTGCGATATGTGTAATTTGTGGATGGGGTTGAGCAATAACCCGTTTCATTGTGCTAAATGTGGATTTTGTAGGGTTGGCGGTGCGGAGAACTATCGTCATTGTGATCAGTGTTCCATGTGTATTAATGCTGATACTTTTACGACGCATTCTTGTCTTCGGGATAAGGTGAGAATATGTTCAAATGCATGTTCAATTTTGACTTGACTCGTGCTGCTTGCTCTTGATTGTTTGTTTTCTAGTTTGCAGTTTGCAGTGCAGTCATCTCACTATCAGTTACGTTACAACGTACATGTACATGAACCCACTCCAAATGCAAAATTCATATAAAGTATAAGAATAATTGTCCCGTGTGCAGAGAGGATATGTACACCTCCCGACACGCACCGCAGGATTTGCCATGTGGACATGCAATACACGCACACTGTTTCCGAAAATTGGCAGGGTTTGATTACAGGTGTCCAATTTGTAAAAAGACAGTAGTGAGCCAGAGGAGTATGGCGGCGTCATGGGCGGAGAGGGCTACGGATATTGAGAGTCAGCCTATGCCCAGTGATTTATCGAGGGTTGTGGATATTATTTGCAATGATTGTGAGATCAAGAGTGCAGGTTTGCCATGGCACTTTCTTGGTGTGCAGTGTCCCAATTGTTCTAGTTTCAATACGGTTGTGGAGGATGTGGTGAACTGAGTGAGCTGGTAGTTTAGAATGGAGAATGGAGAATATAGAATATGAAATGTAAAAGTGACAAGTACGTCTAGGTGAAAGTACTTTTTGAATCACCATGTGAAGGAAGTCCACTGACTGAAAAGAGGAGGAAACATGATAATCTTTTAGGATGATACATTAATAGTACATCCTTTGGCAGAACGATGATATAGCAAGGGACAAGGACCAAAGGATTCAATCAATGGCGGAAACGGGCTGAGAAATCCATCTCAGGTCGTGATAAAAAATGTATTAAAACATAATCACTTTGTTTAGTCAGAGTGCATAGATGTAGACATCAAAACAGCTGCCGCAAACAGGAGCAATCATCACACCGATTCGAATATTTTCATGAGCGAATATTGAATATGTTCATCGATCAAGTCAATATGTATTCATTATGATATGCGGGGTTGGTTGCGAGGAACTCCACTACTCGTAAGCCAAACCCGCGCCAAAGAGTAACGCACTACTCTGGTATGCATATCATGACCACATTGCAAAGTGTACAAGAGATGTATACGAGCCTCTACCTATGGATTTTGACGATAGTGACGAAGAAGGCATTTATAACGAGGGATAAATATCGAAACCATTTTGGTTTAGTAATCTACACATGGCATTTCGCTACTTGTGCGCCTGGTCGCCTGCGTAGGGATAAACCTCATTTTTGAATTTCACATTTTTTTCATAAGCAAAACAATGCAAACAGTTCAATTTCAAAGAAATTTACCAGCGTTTTGAAAGTATATGAATATGAACTTTCGACAATGCTAGCTGCCGGATCGCCATGAATGCGATTGAGGGGAAACGATCGCCCGTGGGACGCTAGCACTTGCTCTGCAGCTACTCGGAGAGGTGACCTTGCCACGTCGAAGTGGACCCACAAGCGATGTATCGCTCTTCTACAGCAAATAAAAAAGAGAACAGGGATTACTTGAAACGTGAACGAATTATTTATTCATTTGTTCGTCCTTTAGATGCTTAGGCTCAAAGTTCTATGCTTAAACAAGTTATAATGTGTATAGTGCGTGTGATACAACTTCTATTGCTACTATACCCAAAATAAATTATGTACACGTACATTTTACGACCCCTTCGAGCTCCCCTTCATAACATGTATAATATAATTGTAACTTTCTGGATGGTTCAGATATTCAATTCTCACGCTTCAATAACAATTCTCACGCTTCAAAACGCACCTGCAAAGTGATGCGATGACATATACCAAACATCCCCTCACATACTACCAGCAGACAACTCTGCGAAGAACTTGTGCATTTCTTTTGCGGTTTTCATCGCATCACGAATATGCTCCTTCCGACCCTCTTCGCTCTTCATGCGCTCCTTCTTCTCAGGCTGGTACCCATCCCAATCAATTTCCTTGGAATACTTCTTCAAGAACAATGACACGATCTCGCATTCTTCGTCGTCTGAGCCCTGCGTGTCCTTCTTCTTCTTGAGCTCTTGCCATTTAGCACACTGCGCCTTGTGTTTTTTCCAATGATTCTTCTGACACGACCGGCTACAATACACAGCCGTCTTGCATCCAACACAATTCTTCAAGCGAGCATCTTCATCATCTTCTTCAAGTTCTTGATCGGTAGTAGTACAAAATTCGCACATTCTGAGCTCACGAGAATCCATGCGAACGCATCCGGGAACATCATCCTCCCCCATACGCAACCTGTTCATTGACGTTTGGTCGAACAAAAGAGAATCTATCATGGATCTCTCAATCTTGTCATTTGGAAACAGTGCTTCAAATGCTGCCGTTATTTTTTTGTCTCGTGTTTGTACAGCAATTGGGACGATGTAGAGAACATCAAATCCGTTGAGACCATAGTAGCTCAAGGTTTCAAGCATTCTTGTAGCTTTGAGAACAAGCGCATCGCTTGCACTAGGTTTTTGAAATTTACAGATCACGTTACCGAGATTCATTGTCTGGTTTTCCTTGTAGATCACCCCATCTTTGCGCGTCTTGTACATGTAATTCAACATGTCTGCAACCTTGTTGAAGATGGACCTGTGAACGTTTTGCATGAGGAATTCCGGGCCTCCTAGATCAGTAAATCCTTTGGAGTAGATGAAAGATTCCGTTCCTTTCTTTCCTTTTGTAACAATAGATATCAATTGCACGCCGCCCATTTCTTTTAACTCTCTAGCTTTGGCATTCACGTAGGGTTTGGCGAGGGGAAAGTTGAGGTACGTAGTCTTTAGAAGAAAGTCTGCCATTTTCTCTCTTGAAGCTTGAGGATCAAAGCGCTTGAAGATATTGCCCTGCTGCCTGTAGGCATCTTGGATCAGTTCCAAGGAGCACTCGTCGAGAGAATTTTTGAAGGAGGTGTAATGTTCAATCGTGTTGTCTTCATTGTCTTCATTGTCTTCATTGTTGTTCTTGCTGCTTCCTGTTTTTGTTCGGATACGCCTGTGTCTGTTTCTTGGCTTCCCCATTGTTTGATGAAATAGTTTTCGCGTAACGGGCTTGTAGAGGTATAGTTCGAT
>Ga0115005_10003551_pt1 | contig 12451 bp, 8 predicted proteins | sample ArcOceMetagenome_FD_87163 | JGI IMG/M metagenome (GOLD analysis project Ga0115005, IMG submission 87163) | Marine eukaryotic phytoplankton communities from Arctic Ocean - Arctic Ocean - Greenland ARC118M Metagenome | ecosystem: Environmental > Aquatic > Marine > Oceanic | place: Arctic Ocean... | reverse complement strand
CATGGCAGCAATGCTCCCTTCTCTACTCGGTTTCTTGGTTGGCGACGATGAAGGCTCTGAGCTTGGACATGACGAACATGATTCAGGACACCAGTCAGCTACGGTTTTGTCACCTTGAGCAGCCATGGCACACCTTTGACGTGTTGCCAGTCTTGTCGTCCATTTACAGAATTTCTCGCCGTGTACTTCTCCGTAAACATAGATTTTTCCTACACGATCCTCGCAACTAGAAGGGGGAGCAGGAGAGGTTGGTGCTTCGGGTGTTTTGGGTGCTTTGGTGGGAGAAGCAAGAGATTTTGGTACTTTAGTGGAAGAAACAGGAGAGATGGGTGCTTTATTAGAAGAAATTCTAGGTGGGTGGTCTGTCGCCACTGTGCTATGAGACGTGAGCGAAGATGCCGAAGATCCATCGGGGCATGACGAACATGATTCAGGACACCAGTCAGCTACGGTTTTGCCACCTTCAGCAGCCATGGCACACCTTGTACTTGTTGCCAGTCTCGTCGCCCAATTACATAATTTCTCGCCGTGTACATCTCCGTAAACATGGATTTTTCCTACGCGATCCTCGCAAATAGAATTGGAGGAAGAAGATGTCGTATGTCTCACATTTTGGCTCGTTGACGTAGTAACGTCAATGGTATATACAAGTGAGGAATCCCCATTGATTGCCGATCTTTCAATATGGAATGCGTCTGTTAATGGTATCTCTTTGATATCTCCTTCGATGCCGATGCTGACTGAAGATGTTCGGTTTGGAACAAGTCTTTGGTCAAAAGCCTTCACAGCATGTGTTTGCGCCATGATGGATATGGCGATCCCTCCAGCAAGGATAATGCTGTGCTTCCCTACAACCATGTCCGTATTTCAAATCTTTTGTGTTTGTTTCTAAATATCAATGTTCTCTTGAATGCATTCGCATTGTCGGATTATGACGGTTGCTTTCAACTTTTATCAAACTACAAGGATACAGTCTTCGCCAATTTTTCAATCTAAAAAAATCAATTACAAAGGTAAGATATTGATATGAAAGCATTGTTTTTTCGAGACATTTGAACTTGTGGGTGTGTTTTTCCCAGTTTTCCATTTGAAAAAAATTAGAGCGAGTCGTGTTGGGGGGGATACAAGTTGTATCGCCAAATCATGAAATCATTGTTGTCTAAAAATGTCTGTTGTCCATTGCTAATACTTTATTATTGTGGATGATTTGTCTATAATAGTAGAATAGTAGCTGTTCACCGTTAGTTTGCCGTTTCATCGCTAAATTGTCAGTCCGAATGAAATCAAATCTAAATGACTTGTGAAAGTGCAGTGAAGCAATGTAGCACACCACACACCACCCCTATCTCAATCAACTGAAAAGAATCAAATCAACGCAGAGCAATGAAAATTAAAAATAATCTACCATACATCGTTTTGAGCCTTTCTCTATCCTCGGAGCAATGTCTGGCGGTTATAAATGGAGGTGCTCTTATTGGAGCAATTGACCAAGTAGCTGGATTGGCTTCGGCGGTTTCAAGTCAGCCCTCGTCTAGTCCGTCAAGCAGCCCAACATACAATCCAACAGCGATCCCAAGTGCCTTTCCGTCGATGCAACCTTCTCGTAATCCCTCTTTGTCTCCAAGCACTGAGCCAAGTCTGCTACCATCGGGCAGGCCTTCTTTGATCCCATCGTCTCAACCCTCTTCAATTCCAACAACCAGACCAACAGTGTTTCCATCTTCGTTACCCTCGTTGATTCCAACAAACTCACCTTCTTTAATACCCTCTCTGGTACCTTCTTTTATACCCTCTCTGGTACCTTCTTCTCTCCCAACACAGGGCCCTACCGCTGCACAAAAACTCCAATCTTCTGAGGTTAGGCCAACCAATAATGACAACGACAGAACTGGAGACAACAATCGGGGCAATTACCATCAGGATTTCCTCGTTATTATTTTATCATCGGGTATCGGTGCATTGGTATTAGTGCTAGGTGCTGTGCTTTTTGTCTTTCTTAGGCACAAAAGAAGGAACTTAGATTATGAAAATAGTATCAACGACGATGAGTTTGCAATGCCTCATGAAGAACCAAAACCTTTGCCAGCACCGAAAGAATTCAAAAAGAAACTACCAAGGCAGTTCAATACAATAGAATCAACTCCTATGCAAATGGATTTGAATATGCCACCTGCTGGCATTAGCTACGATGAAACAGATGAAGGGGGGTTTATTAGCGAATTTGATCCTAGCACCATTCAATCAGAAAAGACTAGCGTCTGGGGGAAACGGATAGAACGCGATGCTAGTTATGAAATAGAGAGCAAAACTTCGGGCCTATCTGATTTTATGCTCCCATCGGTATTCGATCCTAGCACTATCCGAACAGAGGGGTCCATGGCACCACACACGAAAAAGCCATCAATTGAGAGCTTTAATTTCTTCAATGACGAACCGATTCCAGATCAAATCTTTTGTATCGACGAGGAAGATTAATAGGGATGAATGAGAGTGAGAGATTGTCGATATGCAAATTATATGAGCAAAATTCATAATGCTACTAATGCTCCTATTTTTAGCTGCGTTGTATCATGAATGGCATAAACATCATATGCATCATATGCACACTTGCGCCTTGCTCGCTTGAAGTTTTGCCTCTTAAACTGTATGAAGGAAAATCACGATGGACTTGCTTGATTCATTCAATGTTATTTACTTTACGATTTGTCCCCAGATTCCTCTCAACCAATAATATTGAACACAGCACAAGTGTGTGTTCCACTATTATGTTTAATAATTAGCGTGAATTTCGTCAATCCATTTTCGAATAGTGCTGCTTGAGAACTAAAACGCCACCGGAGATATTGCAAAGTTCTCTACAGACTGATTTGAATAGATCCTGTCTCTCCTTTGCAGCTTTGCTGTTGACTTTGAACTCTTTGGCCAGTGCTCTCATGTTAATGGAACCATTGTGTAGCCAAATTTCCCTCCTCACTATGTCCTTAGTAATGATACGAAGTCCATTTTCGTCAAGTTGAACTCTCTTGGCTGTAGCTGTTGCAGATGCATTTTGTGCCGTGGTACCAGCTGCAGATGAAGCTTTGCCCTTCGATGAATTACCCATATGCGATTCATCTTCGGATTTATCACTTCCTGAAGTGGCGTTAGCGTCTGACATATTACCTTTCCTGTCCGATGGTGCTACCACTGGTGCGACAACAGGTGGTTGGATTTCCTCTCCGTTAGCCTTAGCATTCATAGCCTTTGTACCTGCAGATGTAGCAAAACCACTCTCGAATCCCGACATATCCAGCTCATCTCCGTCTTCTTCGTCTTCGCCATCTGAGTCTGAATCAATATCAGCTTGAAATCCTCCTCCTTCATCCATGAGAACTTCTTCTGCTCCGACATCCACGTCGTCGTCGTCAAACTGTTCGTTTGGATCATAATCTAATTCATCATACTCAGCCCCAACATCCCTGTGGTAGAAATCGTCTTGCATAGCAACTGCCTCATTTCCCATCTTCGTGGAATCTCCGCCGTTCTTTTGTTTTTTACCATTATTCTCTTCGTCCTCCTTCTTGATCTGTGCCATCCTCCCAAACCTTCTCTTACCTCCAAACTCGGAATCGTTCGCTCCTCCTAAAATTCCATCTTGATCCATTTTTACATCTGCATCCCCTACATCATTCAGCAATTCTGTGTTTGCCGACCTGGAATTGGACCTTGTAGGTTCCCGAAAGCATATATCTCCCATGACGTCATTAGCATCATCCGCTGCTCCAGCGGATATTTTTCCTAATAACCTCGACCTCATGTTGCCTGCACCATTTCCATCCCCACCTTGATTCTTATTCATTTTCGCATGAGAATTTCCACCTTGATGCATCATATACCGAGTCATGTTTTTGCCAGAAATGGCTTGTTCTGCCTGTTGCATCGAGAGCGTCTTGAATTTTGCAGGTTGAGTAAAATTAGTAAATCCGTGCATGGGCGTCACTTTGATCGACCCCCCCTCATTACCTTGGGGAGGGAAAGCTTCGAAAATGACGTAGGCACTATGATTGGATTCGGGTAGTCCATGATATCGTTTGGAGAGTTTGGAGTTGAGCTCTTGTTCATATTTTTGAGCCGCCACGGGATCTTTTGATTTCATTGATTTGATTTTGAACTTGCGAACGAATTCTTGTTCGGGTTGTAGTACCCATTGTTGTTTCGGCGGTTGATTTCTTCGCCATCTTTTTCTTGTAGATGTGGGTGGAGCTTCGGCATCTTCGTCATCACTGTCGTCCTGTTGATATTGACATTATATCCAAGAGTACCGTATGCATGTAATGAAATGGAAGAACATGATGGATTTTCGCAGTGAGGACATTTTGTAGGAGTGACAGACAAAGGAAGTTACAGCCCATATAAACTGTGTTTGCATTAAATTCAATTGCACTTACCTTGGCTTTGGGTATGTCTTCCATGTAGAGCCTTCCATCCTGAAACTCTCCTGCTTTCTGAAAATTAGGCTTCTCCACTGTTTCAATAAATTTAAACAATCTAGGAAACGAAACTTCATGTCTCTTGATCACAGACTTTGCAGGTTCCTTTGCCCCGATTGCTGCAGCGGCTTTTTTAGCTAGGGAAGCTTGGATTGGGTCAATGGTTGTCATAGTTTGCTTCCCCTTGTAGAGAGGTATGGAGATGGATTGCCCGGGTTGGAGATTTTTGGCATATTGAGCTAGGAGGGCGTCAATGGTTGGAAACTCCGGTTGGTTAGCGCCACCATTGCTTGGCTGTTTAGACATTTTATATTGGGGGATTCTATTGGGGCTTAGTTATTTGGATAGGCGCTATTGTTGTTGGTTCTGTAACTCGTACGTGTAGGGATCCCTAAATGGTCTTGGTTTCTGGTTTCTTGTTGGTCCGGTTGTTGTGTTGTTGTCTTGGTTCTTCTTCGTTTCAGCTCGTAATGTGTCAAAAAAGATCTCAAGAGAAAGAGAACCGAAAAGAAGAGTGGTGAGGAGCTGAGTGAGGATACAGTACTTTGTAGATCGATAGGGGTTGACGTATCCGTTATTAGGAAGTTATAATACATTTCCGGTAATGTAGTATCATATTATTGAATATGCTGCGCTATGTTCAATGTACAGTACAACCGAACAGCAGTAACACCGCCATAAAATCGTTCCTTCCAAGAAACGAATCCAGAACAAGCCAAAAGCCAGCACCACCAGCACCAAACCCTTTCACAACTGAGCGCCGAAATCAAAGAAAATGAGCGCCGAAATCAAATTACCAGTATCATCCATCCTATGTAATACAAAATCCATCATTTCCGCATGTGAGGATCTTGAAATGCAACCTTCCAACATTGAAGCACTCGACACCATCCTCCTCACACAACTAGCAGCTCTCGTCCATTTACAAGAATATACACACGCAAGAAACCTATGGAGACGCTATTCCTCCCTTTCCTCTACGTGTACTGGAACTCAAAGCAATCCGGCGACCTTGCCTCAATTCACACGTTTATGGATAGCCTTGGAACCGCTCTTGCGCGCCCATGCACAGGATACGACTACTAGCAGCAAAGAAAAATATCAGAATAGCAAGGATCATTATATAGAGGTGGAACAACCATCAAAGATTGACATTGATGTGGGTGATATCCCCATGGTGAATATTCATAAATCGCTGCAAATGTGTTTGGAGGAGGTTGGGAATGATGCAGCATTTCAACTCTTGGCGAGCTTTGTCGAGGAATTACAAGTTTCCATTCGTGACATGATTGCCATTGCCGTGGAACACGTCTATGAATCTATTCGCGAAGAGCGTTGTAGGCCTCTTTTGGGATTCTATGTGGGTGACGGTAGTACCGGTAGTAATAGTGTAGATGCATATCTCAAGGGAAGAAACTGGACGAGAGAGGAGACTGGTTTGTGGATTCCATATTTTGATCCTACCAGTGCTTGTCACGGGGGTAAGGAGAATAAGGGAGCAGGTGATAGAATTGAGTATTTGACGCGGGTCGTTGGATTCATGGAAACTCAAAGGTTCAATGCATGAGCGGATACGGGACATGATTTTGAATTGAGATGGTACCGTACTGTATAGAGATGGAGGAGAAAGATCATTGGTGCCGTACGCCAGAGTCTTTATTCCGCAAACAATGTGCATAACCAAAATAAGGAAATTATTTTATCACACTCTGTGCGCACGGTGCTGCTAATGGAATTTCCACTGATGTGAACAGGCAGAATCAAGCCAGACAAGAATCAGACACGTTATGAATTGCTCACCAATATCTCTTCAAATCAAATGCCTAAACTACTAACCTAAATAAGAATAGGTACAACTGTTGGATAGTGCACAGTCTATAGTTCAAACCGCCTAGCGATTGGATGTAGGTGTGCAAATTTTTACGGAACCTATTATTAATGATTCATGCTACCTACCAAAAGCAATGCGTCGTGTAGTCACCCATACAGAAGAAGAAAATCACCGAATATGAACGTTAGATACCATTGAGAAACCCGGTTACTAAAAGACTGGAACAGACATCTTGCTTTCATTCACACTTCATTCGTGCTTCATATTTTGGTAAAAATGAAAGAAGCGTTATCGTTGCGAAATAAGGTAGATTATCGACGTCAATGAAACCGTAGAAAAGATCTAAAAAGTTCATCCAGTAGTTCGTGAACCATCGTGTCAAATAAAGTTCTAAACGCTTCAACTAAAAAAACCTTCCAGTAGTTCGTGAACCAATTCATCTGTTTCAGCACTATACGACATTTAAGTCTTTAATACTATCAAGCTTCAACTAAAAAAACCTTCCAGTAGTTCGTGAAACAATTCATCTGTTTCAACACTATACGACATTTAAGTCTTTAATACTATCAAGGCCGTTATTTTATCTAGTAGTTTCGAACCACAGTCTCGTTGCTTTTACTGAAAACGTCTAGATTTTTCAAGATTGGCTCATCAGGATTTTGACAAGCAATCCTGGCAAGAGACTGAAAGACTCAGCTAAAGTACACTATTTCTTCTTAAAATGACTTAAATGGAAAGTTTAGCTGACAGTTTGTGCAGTTAGCTGCAAGGAAGGTCAGATTCACGACAAAATAAGACAATATTAGTTAGTCCTTTGAAATTTAGTGGAACGCAATTAAAATCTCTCAATCTTTTTCGAAAGCAAACCTGGGAAGATGAAACTATTCTCAAAATTCAGTCATTTTAAATCAAGCAGCGTCGCCATAAAACAGATCCGCGGCAGGGAAAATAACCTCAAATATAACTGATTTACCTACAGATAGATTGATCAGCTCCCTTTAATCAACAGTCATTAGTCACAAACAATTGCTGTCGCAGAACTGAGCCCAGCTAATAACAAACCAACGGTCCCGAATCTACGACTTGAAAAATCAGCACCGCTGCCATATTCAATATGACTTTCATTATAGAAAAACGGCATTTTCAAAGTTACAGCCAATATCGTACAATCTCTCCCGCATTAATAGACGAAGCCACAGCTATGATGGTCAATTACGACGACGTCATGGATATTGATATGGACGATTCGTTCTGCTGCTTTTCTGCTCCTCTTGAATACCTCTCGAAAAGAGTTTGCAACAAAAGTGCCTACCACAGCCTTCCCATTAAAAAGGCCATTGAAAGCAGGAGGTATGATATCGTCCAACAGAAGTTAGCGGATTATCACAGTTGCGAAGATCCAAATGAGGAAATACTCTTTGAGAAGGTATATATGACGGGGCTCGAGTTTTCTGTTTACAATCATGACTGGAGAATGGCTATTATTTTTTACTTCAATGCTGCAGATCCGATGTATAATTGCTTTGATGGAAGAGTCATTGAGAATATTATTCATGAGATGATGGCTCTTGATTCAAGATCGATGTATTCTTTGAGCGAAAGTTCCAATCCTACATTCACTACAACATCAAACCTTTATCATTTGAGTGAGAACAATGGTATGCCGATTTCAGGGTTTAAAGGATTGTACTGTCTTCTTAATCCAACAAGAGAAGACTATCATGAAATGCTAGCAACACTTTGGATAATGGAGCAATGTTACGAACATAGTGAAGCTCGAAATGCGGAGCCAAGTCACATTATTCGATGTGCGAGTGATTGTATGAGTAAAATTGGAGCCAAGTCAGTTTGGAATAAAGAATTCTGCCATAAAATTTTCTTTATAATTCAGACTCTGCGCAGAGTTCCACAGGGGTGTCGGGGTATGGGGCTGCCAAATGAGATATGTTTGAATATATTGGATTATATGATTGAAGACGTATTATCATTCACTCTTTGGAGTGGGCTGAAATATGTCTCCAATATTTCAGTTTCTGGATCTATGAACCAGTATTATTAACTTATATAGGGAAGTCTTGGGTCATACTAAGGAACGAAATAACTTAGATAAAACGTAAATAGCGAAAGTTGATCTCGTCATTAGTCTGCGTTGTGTATCTCCCTTTTGTGCATCTTCCTACTTGTACATTACCACAGTGCATAATAATCACCATATTGAATTGAATGTAGCTCCAAAGATATATTTGAAACGATTAACGCAATAATGTACCCGACATTTCCCCTAAAAGCTGGCGATTGCCATTGCGATAACGCGGGCTTTTTTGCATTCAACTCTTCGCCGCTATACCGGTACGACATTTACGTAACCCATGCTGATGATCTCCAACATAATTCCTTGAGCACGATCTAAATGACATCTGCAAGTATCCAATTGCCTTGCCTCTCTCGTCTTGCAACGGCGGAAACGACACTCAGTCGTTACCCATTCAACTACACATAAAAAATCATGTACGAAGATTTTCTGTCTCGTCAAATATCCCATTCGAATCATTTTGCGGTTTAGTTGCCGCTACCGGTATTCCCATTATTTCTTTGATATTCAACAACTTCCCCTTTGCACGCCTTCACGTAACCATAAACAAGATCTGATACTGTTCCCGCCACTCCTGCAATTACCATCGGCACAACGCCCTTTTTTGCTTTAATTCCATATGCTGCCCCTCCAAGTACTCCTCCTGCGCAAAATCTATATTGGGAAAGCAGACTGCATATTGTAAAATGTGCATAGGCAAAAAGTGTAAAAATGAGTGGTATTGTAGAATAGTATAAAGAACAGGCGAAAATGTGAAGAAAAATCATACCAATTGGATAGTGCTTCTTCAGGTGTCATGTCTGGTTTTGATGAATCTGTGTTTTTAGATGTGGTGGTCATTATCTTGCTGCTCCAGGATTGGTGTTTACTACAACAGCTTTAGAAAGCTGCAGCTCTTATTGCTTTCTCGGCGCCTTCTATGCCTTCTACAAGTACCTTCAACTCTTCTTGCTGTTGTGGTGATTGGTGATCTACTTTTTTCACACGGGGGTACCTGTACCGGTCGGTATTGGTACGGGTGGGTCTTGTACCACCAGTAGTAATTGTATGACGAACCCACGATCGATGCGTGTCCGATCATTAGGCCATTTCTTCAAGCAACGTTGTAACCCGGGTACAAATAATGACTAACTTCTAACTCTAGCATGTGTACTGTGTACTATGATATGAATACTTTGAACTAACTTACTTGCATACGAAAGTTGCATAATACTTGTACATACTGGAAACTGGAAACTGGAAGGAGCAAGCACCCCAAGATATGAGCAGAAATTGATCAACGTCTTGTATTCTAAACTCTTCCGATTCTCGACAATCCAGCCTATTTGCCCTGACGATTGACGATGAGGTGTTTTCTTGGACTGATTGTCAGTTTCATCTTTGCTAGTATTACTGGCACTGTCAAAGTAACACTAGCGAAGCAGCAGACAGCAGAAAGAAACACAGCAGCGCCGCCCATGAGCAGTGAAGTTTCGTTCGCAAAGTCCGTCGTAGCTAATCGTGCGTTGTGCTCACAAAGCATCGAGAACTCGTATCAAGAGCCCTTGGCAAAACTTTTTGCTGGGGAAAAGTTGATGAAGACCAAAAAGCGTTTGAAGCGGACGATGAAGATTGACACGGGCCGAAACGAAGTGTCTACGATTACATCTCGGCATATGATTATTGACAAAATTATTCATGACGCGATGATCACTTACAGCTCACCTCATGGACCACGACAAATTGTGATCATGGGAGCAGGTTTTGAATCCAGAGCAAACCGATTTTCTGATGTTTGGCCCGTGAAAAAATGGTTCGAGATTGACTTGGCAGCTCCCCAGCAACACAAACTTGAAATCTTGGCAAACCATAGTATTATTGATCCTGATAACCTTGTGCGCGTTGCTATGAACTTAACTGATGTTGGCTCTGATTGGATTTCTTCGCTAGAGGAAGCTGGGTGGGATCCCTTGGTGCCAACGATATACATCCTTGAAGGACTTGTGTACTATATGAACACTGATCAGGCCATGACTCTTCTCAAATCAATACCTGCAGTCCCGGAAAGCCGAATCATTGTGACCGTAGTGGAGCACGGTTTGCATAAAATATTTGCGCGATTTGGAGTACAGTGGAATACAAACCTCCGAATGCTCAAGAACGCAGGAGGGTTACAACTCAAGAATTATAAATTGATCGGTAGCTTTGCCTCGCACCTGCCGCAAAGGTGTGGGTTAAAAGTTAGGGCCGTCCCATTACCACTGCCGTTCAATACATGGGAACGTTTCTGCAGCCTAATCCATATTCCTGCAGAATGTATTTTGGAATATGAAGCTATTTGAATTCCAAGGCAATAAGATGTCAGATAACCTCATAATTCACTGAATACAATAGCATTAATATTTCGTCGCTGTAACATCCCTTTCAATGTATGGTAGCATTAACCATGATGGTAATGCGTTCAGTACTGTGCTATATCATTTTTCGAGTACGCTCTGTTTAATGAAATGTATTTGAAACTGACACACAGCTTGCAACAATAGTTCATGCATATCATAACAGCATCTGCAGAGTTTCCTCTTGCAGGAGACAAATAAACTAAGGATTTATATTTATGTTGTGAGCTTTCAGTCCTTTTTACTTTCTGGTCAGGGCTCGTACAAGATAGAAGTATCGCTTCCCACGTAACTGACCAGCAAGCAGTTCTTTCTTTCTTTACACAGCAACAATAGAATCAGCAAAAGGGTCCGAACACGATTCGTCGCATTCGATAAAACTGTAGCATTGGCGTGTGATAATTCCCCACTGGGAATATAGTCCCCTCGTCCTCTGAGATTTGGACTGGGAACTTCGCCATGATGTCGCCACCAGTGCAAGATCCTTCACTGCCAGGAATTTGCATTAGCATTACTATGGCAGAAAGAAGCGCAATTGCACATGACAAGCTATAGAAGATGAGTGAATTCTTCGTGCGATGGCCGTCAGCCCCGATCTTGCACTCGTGGAAGTGCTTGAAATGGGCATAGGATGGGTATACCTGAAAGGGAAACTTTACGTTGCATTCGTGGGGGAAGGAGCTATCGCGATCGCAGATGCCTCCTTCATCGTAAATGGTATCAATGGCAACGGCATGTAGGGCGAGAGACGTGCTAAGATGATCGAGATCACAATGCTGAAGATAGCCAAGGTTGCTTTGCTCTCGACTACTGCATAGCCCTTAACAATAAGATCAAGACGACGAACACTAATGACCAAGAGAACAAGGATAACAATCCCATTGATCAAAATGCTGCTCAAGGAAAGGGACGCAGTTGTGCTTAGATTCCCTTCCGTAAACATGTCTGATTCAAGAAGATCGATTTTTTTTCAGGTGGGGTCGTATACCCAATCCCTTGTATTCTTCGAAGATCTGATGATTATAGAGTCCAAGCACAACGTAAGGATCATCCTTGAAATAAATCCCGTTGCCGTTGAGCGCCTTGAAATGGATCCTCACGTAATCGCATCCAGAGATTCCTGCGATTTGCAAGGAAATGGAAACTGAGGAGAGGACTAGGAGCACGCAGATGATGGATAGTTCGAACCTATCCCAGCAAAAACATTCGTTGTGAGAATAAGAATATGCCAGTAACATCTTGAATTGAAAATTGCTGTCATCGTACAGAGTACGTGTATGCTAAAACATGATAAAGCATAGCACTAATGCATTAACTTACATTATAAGTAGTGGATGGTGTTGCAATATTGTTTTAGATAAATTGAATCCATCAGTTTTTATTTTATGCGTACGATCCAACAAAGGAAATTCATTCTTCAATGCTTGATGACTAGTCTATTATTTCATAAGATCGAGTCCAAGAAGAAATCATAAATTCCTATAACGATTATGACATAGTTGCGTAAGCAGAGTATCATATTACATCTGTATTGCGTCAGCATTCTCATTTTAAACTTATGATCGATGTCATCCGACTTCGAATTTCTTCTTAGTAGTCTATCCGCTTGTTGAAAAGAAGCCTTAGTTTAGGTTAATAAACTTCGCGTAGATGCGTTTATCAATCCGTAGAGCGTAGATGTATT
>Ga0115005_10003550_pt1 | contig 12459 bp, 7 predicted proteins | sample ArcOceMetagenome_FD_87163 | JGI IMG/M metagenome (GOLD analysis project Ga0115005, IMG submission 87163) | Marine eukaryotic phytoplankton communities from Arctic Ocean - Arctic Ocean - Greenland ARC118M Metagenome | ecosystem: Environmental > Aquatic > Marine > Oceanic | place: Arctic Ocean... | reverse complement strand
TTTTGATCCAGAAGAGGGTCCAAAGGATATTGATCCAGGTTTTGAAAGGATGGCACGATGGCCTTTCCTACCGATCTCTTGTGATACTTCATTGCAACATCGTTGGGAAACCTTTCGTAAAATTCTTCTTGATAGATCAGTGGTGAAGGTCACCTTCAATGCTCAAGTGGGTCTGATGCCCTACCACTACCATTGCGCTAATGACATGGTTAATGACGAGAATAATCCAAAGTCATCAAGGTCACATGGGTACATGGATCTTGCTCTCCCCCAGTTGTGGGATCTCAGACTTGCATCGTGGATGCTATCACCACACGGTAAAGAGGAGACATTGGAGATGGAACATAAAAAACAGGGATTCTCACATTTGTGTGCACAGCCAAAATGTGATCCACCCACAAACGCTTCAGAGCAACTCCTTGGTCTAATTCAAACAAAAGAAGATCTCGAGTTCCTTCATGTCTTGTATCCAGTGGTCGATGGACTTTTAGACAAGAACGGTTTGAAAGAACCATTCTGTGAGATAGAAAGTCCTTTGCAGAGTGTCTTATCTTCCATGGAATGTTTTGGTATTGGGTTCAAAGCGGAACGATTATTGAAGATTCAAGGTAGTTTTGAGTCACAAATTGATATTTTGAACGCCGAAGCAAGAAGTATTGCAAAGGACGACGATTTCATGCTATCAAGCCCGCAGCAGGTGTCAAATTTGCTCTTCGAAAAGATGGGATTGTCTCCTCCAATCCCAAAACCATCCACATTGTCAGGTCAAAACAACAGTCAAAGTGTTAGTCAGCACAAGTCTACTTCTGAAGAAAGTTTGAAGGCGATGCAAAATGACATCAAGTCCAAAAATGGCGAGCCTCTTCGAATTATTGATCTCATCCTCCAATTCAGAGCACTGAACAAGGTATTGAATACCTATATCAAGCCTTATCCAAAACTTGCTCGGAATTGTGACAGTCAAGTCCATTCTAGGAGATCCAAAAAAAGAAGTAAAAAGAGGTCAAAAAGTGGTAATCGAACTCAGAAGATCCATCCAATGTGGATGCAGACCGCAGTACGAACCGGGCGCCTTTCCTGCCGCAAACCAAACCTGCAGCAAGTACCAACTGGTAGTGTGATGGGTGTCTGTCCTAGAAATGCATTTATTACATCGACGAAACAATCTTGCCTCTTTGCATGCGATTACAGCCAAAATGAAATTCGTATCCTTGCCCATATTAGCGGAGATGAAGCTCTAATAAGCCTATTTACTCAACCGGGCACTACTGACATTTACAAACAAATGTCAAGCGTGATAAGCGGTAAATCCCCAGATAATGTGACCGACGAAGAACGTGCGATAGCAAAGCAGGTTACATTGGCAATTATGTATGGGATGGGTATCAATACCGTCGCGAAGAAACTAGGAATCGACAGAAGTTCCGCCCAAAAATTCTTTCAATCCTTTTATGGCCGATTCCGTGGCGTCAAACGTTGGATGGACAATACAATTTCCTTCGCACGTACCAACAAATACGTAACTACAATAAGTGGGAGAAAACGGTAGGTTGCTCAAGCTGTGAGCGAATTTAGAATCGTTCAAATACTTCAATAATTGTCCTCTCATACACCTCTTGATTCTACGTTTGTATAGTTACCTTGATAACATTAGTTCTGGCGATCGGGCGCTCAAGACTCAGGCTGAACGGCAGGCAATCAATACTGTTATTCAAGGATCAGCAGCTGATTTAATGAAAATCGCCATGCTCAAGATGGCTTCTAGAATAACTGATTGGCGCAAAGAAGGAACTGGTAATGGCGAAACTGGAACACCACCCAGAATGCTGTAAGTATTATTCTAATGTTCATCACTTTATAATCTAATCATTTTCATTTCTCAACCATACCTTGACCAATTCTTCAGACTTCAAATTCACGACGAGCTTCTATTCGAGTTGGAAGCTAATCAAGCGGATGTTGACCGCTTGAAGGCCACAGTTTCCCGCTCTTGTGCGGACGAGTGTGCCGAAGAGCTCAGGCTAAAAGTTCCGTAAGTTTCATTTTTCAAAGACCGAAAACTTCCCCATGTTCATTTTCTCACAGCTTTTCATTTTATCGTCTTTTTGTAGACTCACGCTGAAATGTAGCGTGGGAACATCATGGGGTAACATGAAAGAGATATGAAACCTGGCATCATGAAACTGCTTCCAAAATCGTCCCGACCAAAACTTTTGCCTTGCACAGCAGCTTTTAGAAATTCCAGATCACCTATATTGAATATAGTCAGGCTAGGGAACACATGTGGTGGTGTACTTTTTGAATTAAAAAGCCTTTTACCAGAGGAAGGATTTTCTTCAGCTATGTGAACATACGACCAACACCCCACTAAATGCAACTCATAAGGACTATCTATAAAACTAATGAATTGCACTTTCGTGGATTCTATTTCATAAAATAACGAAAAGAATCATCGAATCAATACATGCTGAATGTTCTCCTACACGTACATTAGAAATATGAACACATGAGATGTGGCAAAGTAAACTGTTGCTTTCGAAGATTTAAAATGCTTAAGATCACATCTCGTGAATCATCCAATGCTCACATAATGGGCTCCCAAGATTCCGTCGCAGTCGAAAATTTCCCATCGACTACCTGCCATTTGTTCAATGAATCGTTTGCAACACCATTCTTGAAAAGTCGAATTCTCATAAATTCCCTATCTGACTGTACACCGATGTAAAACTCATTTGAAATCTTTGTTTGTTCATTAGCATTCTTTGTTTGTTTGATCAATTTTCCGCCATCGTCGTCCATAAAAGTAAAACTTTTTGTTTCATCCTTGATGCTGCTACCATCAACAAAGTCGCAGGTATCGAGGAACATACTCCTTGATTGAGTTTTGACGCAAGTAGGATTCAGGGGGAACGCAGCAAGTCGCAACTGTCTATAAGAGTCGGTGGACCATAGCTGTAGTTTCTCAGTATAGTTGCAGCGCCTCACCACCATCATTCCACTGGAGAATCCATGAGCTATGCTAGTACTACAAATACACCAAGTCGTATTACCACTGAAATCAAGTGCTTCATAATTGGTCCGAATTTGGAAAGCATTCACAAGCTCACCAATTTTTATATTTTTCACATTCGCGAAAGCACTTTCTCCGGTTGAATCATCCTCATTCAAAGCAGCAACGTATTCTTCACTTTCCAGAGCGTCAGAGACAACCGATTTCAAACTCTCGTCATATTGTGATTCCTCCACCTCCACGCGCCTGTTAATAATAATTTCATAGATGATTCTTTTACTTTGAATGGTTTCAACAAGTTGTAGACCACGCCTACCATCATATGGAACTTCGTTTATGTTCAATATACGAATTTCAACGCTGACCAGCGTACTATCATCCGATAATTCGTTCGAAATCGTCGTTTCTGTTGCACTCTTCCAATGATTGATAGCTGAGGCACTCAATTCTTCCACGCCCTCAAATATCATTTCTTGCTCAGGAGATGAAATGGTCTTCGCGCTCAAAGACGGGGACGACGAAGGAGCTGTTGTCGATGATGGGCTCTGAGTTGGTACGTTGGAAGGCTGTGCGGTGTATTTTGCTAGATCGTAAACAACCGCTGACCCCGCATAGTATCCTCTACCATTACCAGCGAAGTCTGGAGATCCAAAAATGATTCGCGTCCCATCTTGGCTTATGGCAACACTGCTCCCTGCGGATTCTCTAGTTGCTAGTCCGTTAATGTCATTCAGGACTTGGACCCAGACCGGACTGCTATCATTTGCATTACATTCGAAGAGACGTACGTGGCCATTATAATAATCCCCGTCACCATCATTATTTGGAGCACCGATCGCCACCCGGAGAAGATTGTCTTCTCCTTTATCACTAAGGGCGAGACTGTACCCAGAAGAATCACCCACATAATAGCTACCATCGTTCTGTCCGCCCCTCTCGCCGTCAATATCATTGCCAATCTGGAGATATTCATTCGTATCAATGTCAAACTTGAATACTCGCACATGCCCTCCGTCATCCCTCGACCATGCACCATTGCGATCATTTTTCCAAGCACCGACGGCAACGTAGTTACTATCCGAGCTGATCGCAACGCTAAAACCAAACTCATCTTTTGCAGCCTCTCCATTCAACGGAGCTCCTCTTCTTGTCCAAATGCCATTGTTACTTTCATCGCAATATATCGATGCAGATCCAGAGTTATTCCCGGCCGTGTCAGATCCTATGGAACCAAACACGACACAGTATGGAGCACTTCCTGATATCATTACGCTACTGCCAACGTAATCGTGCGCTCCACTCCCTGTAGCAATGGTTTTACAGGAAGAACTATCTCCAACAGTACAAACGATGACAGCACCTATGTCCTCTTCACTTGTACTACCCCCCCCATCAAAGTATCGCATAGCAATCGCGATCTTCCAGCCAGTAGTGTCAAGAGAAGCCGTGAGACCATTATATACAGTAGCACCTGCACCGGCATCCCCCGTGTACTCTGTGGAACTTAAAAACCAGTCATCGTTTGTTCCATACTCATACACAACAACTGATCCTTCAGGAATGGAATCCTCGACATTTATTCTACCTTTGACATAAACTGTAGCTACTGACAATTTCGTTCCATCGCCACTGAGGCTGACATGCGCTTTGGAATCGTCCAAGAATGCAGTGGTTCTTGTATTATCAATCTTAGTTCCCTTTGGATACCAAGCATCATTGATTTCCTCGAAGACCTTCACCCTGAAAAAGTGTTCGTCGGTAACGGAGTTGGTACACATGCCACTGATGGCAACAATGAGTCCGTCATCACTTATGCTCACACTATAGCCAAAGTTTTTGTCGAATGTGTCAGTATCTAAGATTCTTTCACCAACTTGCCTGAAGTAATGTGTCGGCTCTATCGAATTAAGGCTTCGTTTGTTCCTACGTGTAGACTCAGTCTCGAAATCTTGGAACTGTAAATATTGAATATCAAGAAGAACATGAGAGATGTCTTCCAGCTGATTTACAAAATCAAATATTTTCATTCTTCTTAACCTTCGTACTCTTATGATGATACAGCAGCAGAAATTAAAATTTTAGATCAAGAGGGGAGAACTTACTCTGTTTTTGTTTGAGAAGTCGTCGTTCTTGGAATGGCCGTTCATCTTTTCCCCCTCAAACTTCTTACGCTTGTCTGCTGCAACTCCATGACCCCCACCACCGCCGATGATCTTTGCAGTAGCCTGATCGGGTGTCCAACACAAGATGAATAGGGCCAGAACGAGGGGAATGAGAGAATTGCAAGGTCTCATTCTGCCGTGAATGTACATTGAATTTGTACCTTTTAATGAAGTTGTTGTATGCGTAAACACAAATCTTTCATTAGGTCCTTCTTGTTTTTTTTGCTTTTCTCGAGGCCCGTACTTTTGGAAAACCGTCTGAAATTGAGAAGATTGAAGACTCGGGAAAAGGCGCGAACATGATCTTGAATTCTTTTTGATGTTCGAAGAGAAACCGGATTTGCCCTCAAACCCAACAACCCCGCAACAAACAGTCCCGCAACCCCGCCCACTAACTACACCACTACGAGAATACCACACTACTATCACAATCATTCTTCATCCTGACATAATCTATTGCAATGTCATCTGCAGACGAAGAACTAAAAGAGTTCCAGATCCGACTGAGTCTGAAGGGAAACCCTCCTAAACTCAAATCAATCCAAAGTTCCAAACCAAATCACGTTGTCACCGTTGCTCCGTTAATGACCATGGCTGAACTGTCGGACGTTGCCCATGAACTTTTCGGAGTTCCCAAGAATAAAAAGTACGAAGTTGACCTATGGAGCGGCTTTCCACCTAAAAAGATTGACGTGGGTGATGCTGGTAGTTTGGCTAGTCTCGTGACAACGAATGGGATTCAGAAAAATGATTCCTTGACGGTCAAAATTGAAAAGATTACAACTGCAAAATCTCGAAAGAGACCTCTACCCTCGGGAGGAAATGATGCTCCTGAAGTAGTAAAAGTATCATCATCAAACCCTGCCCCTGTTGCAATATCAAGACCAAAGCGGGCAGCTGCACAGGCAGCTTCAGAGTCGTTCAAAGATGTAATTCGTGCGCAAGACAAAATAATGAAGAAACAAACTAAGTCATCTGCGTCAACAAAGAAAAATAAATCATCTGCACCTACACTTACTGCGGCACAAACTGCAGCAAGGAAGAAGGCCGCAGATGCAAGGGCTGCAGCTGCCAACGCTAGAAAACTCGCGTCGTTGGCTGGGGGGAGACGTCTCAATGATGATGCGCCACCATTACCATCTCCATCGCTATCACAAACTCAATCTGCTGCACCCCCCGGAAGAAAACCCAAATCAGAAAATACCACTAGATCTATATTCAAAGGATTGAATTCAGAAGAAGATATATCATTTGCACTAATATCTTCCATTGACTCTGGGTCGAAACGAAATGGCAAGGTTTCGAAAGTTTTAAGGGGCGCCATGAGGAAAACTGTAGAGAAATCGTACGCTACTAGTAGGGCAGTTGTTCGAAACTCGGCAATCACATCCAAGAAACTCACATTCGCACCTTGTGAAACACAGAGTGGTTATACGGTACGGTATCCAAAGGGTGTTGAGGGCGTTGGGTTTTATGAAGATCAGGTTCACATCATTACGCCATTGATGCTCAAGGCAATCGTTCAGGCTGTATACGACGATCACGACGAAGAAAACACTGGTGCATCGAGTGGGAGAGAAATGTTGAAACCGCAAAACATGGCACTGTTGTCGCCTCGAGTATTTTGGTCTCTCTGGTATCACTTTCGTGAAAAGTGTTCCACCATTGAGGAAGCCTTGAATTTATTGCTGCCTGATCTGGATTGGGCGTTTCTGCATCGCCGTAGTAGGCAACTGAGTGAAAAGGCAAAGGATAATTTGAGACGAGAAATAACGGACAAGAAAGAAACGTCGAAAGAAGATCACGAAGCTGGTATTAAAGCAATCCAAGCAGTGGAAAAGGCGATGGAAACCATGTATGATGAGAATGTTGCGAATGTTAGAGAACGCGCAGCCCAGGCAGCTCTGCTTCGTTTTGGAAACAATGCAGAGAGAAGTGTGGATAGTTGGACTCTTGTCACGCCGACAGAAGTTGACGAAGATGAGTTGCGTGAGTGTATCGCGGGATGTGATGATGGTCTTTCTGAGGAAGCCGTAGCGCAGCGTATCCACATATTTGTATCAAAGCTTTCAATTAATAATTGGAGGCTCCTTGCGAATTCCATATCTACAGATGTGCATCGTTCATTGAAAGAAAATGGTTTAGAGATAACGCTAGAGTCTATCGAAACATGGATTGGCGCTGCACAGACACGGTCAATAGAAGAGATAATGCTTGAAATCTTGGAGGGGGATCAAGATTTGTATGCTATCTTGCGTGATGAATTGTCGTCTGGGACTCCGAAGGATCTAGGTTTGTGGGCAGTAGTACCACAGTTGGTGATTGAAGAAGCCGAGACTGAGCTCAAGGTTGCGGAAGAAGATGTGAACAAGTTCTGCGAAAGAGCGAAACAGGTCACAGCAAATTTTGAGTGGTTGCAATTATATTCGACATCTATTATGTAACTTATAAGACCTCTGTTATTGATTCATGCCAATCTCTGTTAGCTTTGTGCAAGAGATGAGTTACAGACTCATGACATTCACTGTCCCTCTCTCAGAGGCGTGGATCAATAGCTGCCCCCTTCATGCCAAGAAGTTCACCATTTGCCATTCGTGTTTCGGAAGGTTGTCGTCATATCATCAGCATTCTCACACATTGCAATCAGAAACCAATAACTTGAAAATACGTTGTACCACCATGTTCAAACGCGTTATCATATTTCGTAGGCCTGTTTGCTCAGTTATTTAATTATTTTTACTCTAATACATCACGTACGTGTACACATAACTTCAAACTGGAGAGAAAAAGATGTCCTGAGACAGGATAATTTACTAGCATTAAAAAAACAATCTTCTCCCTCATGCGAGCATGCGCAAATCCTCATCTTAGTGCACAATGGCCCACACTATCACAAATTCAATTTTCAGATAGTTCCTGTTTAGTGTACAAATGCAGACCGTCCGTTGAACAATCTTTTGCACACATTATAACAAATGAATTAAAGAGGGTTTGCCGTATCCTTTTCACGGTTAGGACTCTGCTGGAACGCAATCTCTCTGATGAAAGCCTGGTAAGCATATTCGACTTCCGTAGGCCAGAAACCCTTAGCTTTCTTCGCCCTGATGATCTTCACAATCTCATCCTTCTTGATACCCAATGGAAGCCCTTCGGTGCTAATGACCAAATTTTGCAAAGCCTTGAGATCACCTACAATTTCTTCTCCAGTCTTTGATTCAAATGTAAGTCTATCGAGGACCAAATTGAATTGCTTCTTAATGAGAAGCTGATTACGTCTGAACAAATCGCGTTGCCTTTCGGACTCCTTGAACGCCTCAGTAGGCTCAGTGAGGTATTCTTCCCGAGCAAAGGCTGGTGCTGCTGCCCCCATAGCTACAGCTGTGGAAAGGATGGCAGCAAATGACTCACGACGAGAGCATTCAACGTTTTCATTATTGGAGGCATACAGTGAGGTGGATTTCGTTGCAAAGGGGACAGTGAAGGCCATTGATGACCCAACGAGAGATAGGATTGTAGCAACCTGGAATTTCATGATTATGTTGGATGGGAAGTGTTGGTTATAGTCAGTGCTGATGTTGAAGAATATGCTGTCTCCGTCGTCGGAAATGAATTTATGTGTCAGATGTTGAATGTTGTTTCAGTGAGGCAAAACGTATCCTTGAAATGAGAAGATGATGGTGTCATAAAAACACGTGAGCGAAGAAAGTGAGCGAAGAGTGCCCCTCTTTTGTTGGGGGTGGGTGCTAGCTAGTCCCTGGGTTAAAAAATGAAATAAAAGTGAAGAAAGGCCTCTTTCTCCTCATCCGATCCCTTCCTTCTCTTCTTGGTCTTCTTGGAGAACGAAAATTTAAATTTAAAACTTTGGAAAACGGTATTCTTGGAACAAATGAAGTGACATGACAGAGTGCTATCATACCGGTATGATAATACACTGATAATCATACTTTCTCATGCTAGTGATACAAATCCGTTCCGTTATTGTATCTCTATTACCTACCTACAAATCAACTTGCCTACCTATACGTACCAGCCTACCATGAAAGCCACTATGCGATGCCTCATTAGTAGCACAGCATTGGCAGTATTTCTGCTGTCAGTTTGTCCCAAACAGACCGGGGCTTTTAGTGTTGTTCCCACTCAGGCAAAAGTCAAACACCTTTCTTCTTTTAACAAAATCAAACTGGATGGACAGTGTCCTAGACTTCCCCAGCCAAGAAAGAATGCATCTCATCATTCCAGCAGCAGTGCCCTCTCAATGATGTCTCCTACTGATTTCGACCTAACGTACCTCTCAAGCACGAGCATGCATATCGCAAACGCCGCCGCCTCCATGGTACCAGAACCACACACCCCAACCATCTTTTCAAGGCTAGCATTATTTGCTCACTTTATATCTGATTGTACTTTAGGAACAGCGACCATCGGTATCCTCAATCATATTTTCTTGAAGGAACACTGGGCACAAATTGAGGCCTCTGAAGAATATAAACAACTTCGCTCAGCACAACCAGGCCTTCTCAACGGGAAAGAACCTTCTACTGAATCTGTTACTATTGCGGGAGTGATTTTTCTTCTACCGCCTGCTGCTGCTACTGCTGCTACTGCTGCTACTGCTGCTACTGCTGCTACTGCTGTTATTGAACCCATCAAGCAAGCGTTTGAGTACAAAGAAATCGAGCTCGTCGACTATGTACAGCCCTTGCAAAAGAGTGTCCCCGTACTAGATAACGACAAGTCTAATATCTATCTTGGTCATGAGAAAAATTGTACCGACCCCGAGGACACTAATATGCGCATGTTGGGGGGACGTTTTCTTCTACCGCCTCTTCTAAAGCCTGCAACGTTTTCCAATCCCGTGTTTCAGTATAGAGCACCAAAGCTCGACTATGTGCAGTCTCTAGACAAGAACCCCCACTTCCTACGTGACGAAACTTCGCATGATTGTCTTGAGCATGGAAGGAATGAAGCTGTATCTGAAAAGAACATGATCGTGGATCACGACGAGACAGATGGCTTATTAAATGCATCTCCAATTGCACTTGAGGATCCAGCTCCTTACCCCGCTGAAGACAACACTATTGACAGACCTGACAAGGCCACAACCTTCCTTCCTTCTATTGCTCCCGCGCATTTGGCTCATTTGGATGACAAAGATCAAGTAGGAACGACCGTAGGTGAAGTGTTGGAAAACAATTTACTAGAACAGGAGTTGAAAGAAATCAAGTCCATTATGAATCTTGATAGGGGGAGCATTTCTGAGACAATTGGGCATATTGTAAATGACATCAAGTCCATTATGAATCTTGATGGGGGGAGCATTTCTGAGACAATTGGGCATATTGTACATGAACATAGGGATACAGAACGACCAAAACAGGAGCAAGATGCAGCTCATGCAGTCGAGGAAAATATTGTTGGTCATGGCTTTTGGCACAAAAAAGATGTCTTGCACAACATCGACATGGCTCAATATGCAGTGATGGGACCAGCCAATGCTACAACTGCTACTATGGACACGATCGAAAGAGCAGGAGTCGCTACTGCCGATTCGAAGCGTGAAGAATCTAAAAACAGAGATGAAAGAGACAGCTTCAACACGAAAACATCTATCTCCAACACCGAGGACACTGGGCTTATTGAATTGAGTTCATTAGAATCTGACATCGGCGAAAATCCTGAGCCTAAGATGACCACTGGAGACAGTGCAGCTGAAACGCCTACAAATTTTGAAAGCGAAATCACTCGATTCATCGAAGACAGCGCACCTGAGCTCCTTGCAGCTATTGAAAGCGATACCACTCAGATCGTTGCAACTGAAGAACTTTTACCATTGGATTCAAATATCGATCTTCACCATGAGAACGAAGAAGGAGCTGAATCTTCAGACAGTATGTTGCTGCGAATCAGAGACATTGAAAGCGTTCATGTCGATGACCCAGAAACAGAAGGAGAAAGTATCGACATTGTTGAGGAAGAAGAAGCAATGCTGGTATTGGATGAACATGACGATGCAACTAATCAGGTTGACGAGAACAGTGAAGACGATGCACATAACAACATTGCTATGGCTGAGTACAAGGGACCAGAGCTTGGCAATAAGAACGCAAATAAAACAGATGGCACAGACATTACCGAAAGAGCAGAAATTGATATCGCGCGTGACGAAACTGAGACCAAGAATGAAACAGAGTGCTTCGATTTGAAAACATTGACCTCGAACAATGAGGTCGAAGAGACCACCGAAATGGGTACATCAGAATCTTCCGTCGGCGACCAACCAGAGTCCAATTTGACTATTGCAGACATTGCACCCGAGGCATCTGTGGAGATTGAAAGCGAGTTCGTCCATCTCGATGGAATTGATGAGCTTCCACCATTGCAATCAAACAGCATTGAAGAAGGAGCTAACAGTATCGGCAGCGTGTTGCTAGTACAAGACAAAGAAATTCCTTCGGGAGATGACGAGCAGGATTCTGAAGCAATTGAGTCCATAGAACCCTCCATGCCAAGCGGCAATGGCAAACATTTCACTGAAGATGTGATCAATATTGCCAATGAAACATTGACTACATCCGTTGAAAGCGTGATTCCTCAACCCTCTGAAGACGAGGCTTTGAACTTGTTGAAGGACCGACAGGGTGATGCCAGTGACGAAGAATTCAAAATGGCGCAAGGACTAGCAATGGCGGCATTCAAGGAGGAAATCAACAGAAACACTGCAAAAGAAAAAGAAGAGAAGTCCAAAAAATATAAGAAACAGATCAAGAACGACATGGCAATGGTAAGGGAATATGCCAAACAGAAGCAAATGATGAGAGGCACGGGCACTGTACCATCATCACTGGACACTACTCCTGCATCCGAGCTCCTACGGAAGTTGGCTGAGAAGGAGAGGAAAAGAAAGTTTGATTCTATTGGGCTTCTAGATCCTAGAGTCGTTGAACCTTCCAAGGCTAGAAGAGTTCCAGCTCAAGAATTTCTATTTGAAAATGAGACAGAGGAGGAAGACTTGGATGAAGAAGATTCTGATGATAAAGAGGAAGGAATCGAACTAAAGGATGCAAGCGAACACGAGGAAACAAATGAGAAGAAAATTGCATCTGTTGCAAAGTTACGAGAACACAAATTTAGCACCCTCTCCCTGGCAAAGAGAAAATCGGTAGTCATCACTGCTGCAGCCATTGTAGTTGGCCGTAGACTAATTTTGGCTTATCTCGGAAGGGGTCTGCTATAGAAATAGACAAAATAGGAGAAAGTTGGAATGGGACGGAGTCTGCTATAAGGGAA
>Ga0115005_10003549_pt1 | contig 12459 bp, 1 predicted proteins | sample ArcOceMetagenome_FD_87163 | JGI IMG/M metagenome (GOLD analysis project Ga0115005, IMG submission 87163) | Marine eukaryotic phytoplankton communities from Arctic Ocean - Arctic Ocean - Greenland ARC118M Metagenome | ecosystem: Environmental > Aquatic > Marine > Oceanic | place: Arctic Ocean... | reverse complement strand
TACCCTTCGACTACGATCTCGAGGCAAACCCATCGAATATCGAATGGGAAGGACTCTTCCTCTCCAATGGACCCGGTAATCCCACAATGTGCGAAGCAACCGTAAAATCCATCCAGTACGCCATGGGATTGGAAATCCCCAAGCCCATTTTCGGAATCTGTCTCGGAAACCAGCTCATGGCCATCGCTACCGGGGCAAAAACTTACAAGCTCAAGTACGGTAATCGCGGTATGAACCAGCCTGCTGTCGACCTAAGGACGGGACGTTGTTACATTACTTCTCAGAATCATGGATTCGCCGTGGACTCCAAAACCCTTCAGGCTGACTGGAAGCCTCTCTTTATCAATGCGAACGATTTGTCGAATGAGGGTATCATCCATACCAGCAAACCGTTTTTTAGTGTTCAATTCCATCCTGAGGCGAATGGAGGTCCTCTTGATACCTCCTTCCTCTTTGAGAAATTTGTAGGACATGTGCGTAAGATCCCTCAGCCTATCGTTCTTCAGAATGATTCCGCCTATGTGAGAAAGACCTACCAAAAGGTTTTGGTGGTTGGAAGTGGTGGTCTTAGTATTGGACAGGCTGGAGAATTCGATTACTCTGGAAGTCAGTGTATCAAGGCTTTGAAGGAGGAAGGAATTGAAGTTATTTTGATCAATCCCAATATTGCCACCGTTCAGACTTCGCAAGAGAAGGACTGTCAAGGTGCAGACCGTGTTTATTTCCTTCCCATCCGTCCCCATATTGTCATGGATATCATCAATAAGGAGAAGCCTGATGGTATTATTGTGTCCATGGGTGGACAGACTGCTCTTAATATCGGAGTTGAGTTGTGGAACACTGGACAGCTGCAGGCTGCTGGAGTGGAGGTTCTTGGAACTCAGATTCCTGTCATTGAGGCTACCGAGGATCGTGAAATCTTTAGTGAGAAGTTGGCGGAGATTGGCGAGACTATTGCTCTTTCTTACAGTGCCAATAATATTGAGGAAGCTATTGTCAGTGCTAACAAGATTGGATACCCTGTACTTGTCCGTGCTGCATTCGCTCTTGGAGGTCTTGGATCTGGATTCGCCGACAACGACAAGGAGCTCAAGAATCTTGCTGAAAAGGCATTCAGTTGCAGTAGCCAGATTCTCATCGATCAGGATCTTCGTGGATGGAAGGAATTGGAATACGAGGTTGTTCGTGATTGCAACAATAACTGTATCACCGTTTGTAACATGGAGAACTTTGATCCTCTTGGAATCCACACTGGTGATTCCATCGTTGTTGCTCCTTCGCAGACTTTGTCCAACAGTGAATACATGATGTTGCGTAATACCGCCCAGAAGGTTGTGCGTCATCTTGGAGTTGTTGGAGAATGTAATATCCAGTATGCGCTTGATCCCAAGAGTGAGAAATACTGTATCATTGAGGTCAATGCTCGTCTTTCCCGTTCCTCTGCTCTTGCTTCCAAGGCCACTGGTTATCCTCTTGCCTACGTTGCTACAAAGCTTTCTCTTGGAAGGGACTTGGTTACCCTCCGTAACTCTGTGACTAGGACTACCACTGCTTGTTTCGAGCCTAGTTTGGATTATTGCGTACTCAAAATGCCCAGGTGGGATCTCAAGAAATTCCAGCGTGTTGATAATAAACTTGGTTCCTCCATGTTGAGTGTTGGAGAAGTCATGGCGATTGGTCGTACCTTCGAGGAGGTAATTCAGAAGGCTTGCCGTATGGTCAACCCCGCACTTACCGGTTTAGAAGGACGTGATTCCAACTTGATCCCATGTGACAAGGCAACACCTCTTGAAGAGCAGATGAGAAAAGCTACCGATAATCGTCTCTTTGCCGTTCAGACTGCATTGGAAGAGGGATGGACTGTGGATCAGGTGCATGATGTGACTAAGATTGACGTCTGGTTCTTGTCCAAGCTCAAGAATATTGCTGATATGAGACAGGCCTGTAAGAATGTTGGAGACATCAAAACTCTTTTCGCTGATAATGGTGCTGAGAGAATGAAATGTTTGAAGATTGCTGGATTCAGTGACCTTCAAATTGCCAGTTACGTGAACTTGCCTGGACGCGTTGGTGAATCTGAGGTCCGTGCGCTTCGTAAGGTTCTCAATGTCACCCCTTGTGTCAAGCAAATTGATACCTTGGCCGCTGAGTTCCCTGCGCAGACCAACTACCTGTACATGACCTACTCTGGTGAGGAAAATGATGTTACAGTCGTTGACTTGAACCTGAAGACGGATAAACCAAGGGCACATGATACTCTGAAGAGCCGTGCTCGCGCGTTGAGCGAAGTATCCGACGGCCTTACACTCAAGAGCTTCAAGGACCGTGGAGTCATGGTTCTTGGATGCGGTGCTTACTGTATCGGATCTAGTGTTGAGTTCGATTGGTGTGCAGTTTCTGCCGTAAGACAGCTTCGTCGTGACGGAATCAAGAGTGTAATTGTCAACTACAACCCAGAGACTGTCAGTACTGACTATGACGAGAGTGATAGACTTTACTTCGAAGAGCTCAGTTTGGAGCGTACCCTTGATATCTACGAGTCCGAGGGAGTAGGAGGAGTCATTGTTTCCGTTGGAGGCCAGATCCCAAATAATATCGCTACTCATCTTTCTGATAACGGGGCTAATATCTTGGGAACAGCTGCTGAAGACATTGAACGTGCTGAGGACAGACATGCATTCTCTGATATGCTCGACCAGATGAATATTGACCAGCCTGATTGGTCTGTACTTTCCTCCAAGGAAGAGGCGGTGGCGTTTGCTGCAAAGGTTGGATTCCCGGTCCTCGTGAGACCTAGTTTCGTGCTTTCCGGAGCTGCGATGAGGGTCGCTACTGACAACGAACAGTTGGAGAACTTCCTCAGCCTTGCCGTCGATGTTGCTGATGACAAGCCTGTTGTCATGACTAAGTTCATTGAGGGAGCCAAGGAGATTGAGTTTGATGCCGTTGCGAGCAACGGTACCATCCTCAACTATGCTATTGGAGAGCATTTGGAAAATGCAGGTGTCCACAGTGGAGATGCAACTGTCATCCTTCCTGCACAGAAGCTTTACGTCAACACTATTCGTCACGTGAAGAGGTACGGCAGTGCCATTGCTAAGTCCTTGAATATTACTGGACCATTCAATATTCAATTCATGGGCAAGGGCAACCAGGTGCAGGTCATCGAGTGTAACTTGCGTGCAAGTCGTACTTTCCCATTTGTGAGCAAGACGTTGAAGCATAACTTTATTTCCCTTGCTACAAGAGCCATGTGCGGATTGAGACCAAAGCCATACCGCATTTCTTTGCTCGATATTGACTACGTTTGCGTCAAGGCACCCATGTTCTCATTCACCCGTCTCCGTGGAGCTGACCCTACTCTTGGAGTAGAAATGTCTTCCACTGGAGAGGTTGCTTGCTTTGGACATACCGCCCATGAGGCCTTCCTACAGGCAATGCTCGCTGCCAACTTCAAGCTTCCCGAGAAGAACAGATCCATTCTTATTTCTATCGCAAGTCAAAAATTCCGTGAAGAGTTCACCCCTGCCACTCTTATTCTTAAGAAACTTGGCTACAAGCTCTACGGAACCGAGGGAACCAGTGCTTACTTCAATGAAAATCACAACCTCGGCTTCATCACTGTCTCCAAGCCTGATCATGAAGATGATATTGGGGATGGTTCATCTCTCTCTGCCTTGAACGAGATCAAGTCAGAGAAGATCGATCTTCTTATTAATATCAGTGATGATACTAGCATCAAGGGAGAAGTAACTTCCGGATACATTATGAGGCGCGCAGCTGTTGATTTTGGCTGTAGTCTCATTACTAACATCAAATGTGCTATCATGTTCGCTGAGGCTATGGAACAAGGGAAGGACAAGATTGAAACAAAGCACATCAAGGACTTCTATGATCTCGAAACCATCGGATGGCACGAATAAATTTTAAAAGACTAACAAAGTACACGTACATAGACGTTATCAACTTATTAGAATAGGGACTTGTAAAACTTAAATCCCTGTGGGGTAAATTAATTCATTTTATTTTTTGTACATTTCAATCTATAAGTAATTTATTCATTTTTGTTTACATTTCATTGTTTTACGTATTGTACTTTTTTGCGATCGCCACTGCCTACAGTAGAGAAAATCCTCACAACAGCAACAACACATTGAAATCAAGAATCAGTTGTTGAGCTGCCTACCTTAGCGACTTCAATCTTCGCAAGTGCATGGAGTCAAAATAATTTAATCACAACAGGAATTAAAAATTACTGACTAAAAATAGCTTTCACTCAAATTGAAATAGCCCGGTATCCTGAAATGTACGGCGCAAAATAGCAGACAGGTTGTGGAAATCCTCCGCAGCCGCACACAGCACAGTGCCAGATGGCCTCCATCCCTTTAAATTTCGTCTTGGCTTTGAGCTTCTGCAGCTTCACCTCTTTGTGTGCCTTCCGCCAATCTTCAAGAAAGGTTCGGGCTGTATCCTCTGAGATATCAAGACGTTCCAGCAATTGTTGTATTAGGTCTCTGTCATCATCTGAGGACAGTATCATTTCGATTCCCTCCTTCGTGTGCAGGCCCATTTCTTCAACAATATCTTGTAGACCTTTGATGTGATCAACATTAAAAGTACTGAAAGGATTCTCCTCTGCGGTAATATCTTCTTCGACGCCTTCATCTTCCTCCTCAAGATCCTCCTCTTCTTCTTCTTCAGTTTTCATGTCCTCTTTGAATGCTATCGCAGTGGCCGGGGGCACTGCCGAGGATGTTGCACACGATTGATCTATAAAATCAACGTTCACGCATGACTTACTAGTTTTCTGTGGCTTTCGTGAAATAATCAGTGAATCAATTGCCTTTCTTACGTCGTCAAGACTGACAGTTGTGCTGCGGTGTGAACTACGCTTCGCAAGTTCAGTGTAGGTTCTGTCACAAACTGTGTCAACGTCACGGCCATTAGCAAAATCTTCGCTATTAGCAAGCTTGCGTGCGAGTGCTAACAATTCTCCTGACTCAGCATCTTGAAGAGTAAGAGGAATCTTCTTTTTCACCAATTTCAAGTTGATAAGGTCTCGAGTTGCTTCTTCAGAGAGGTCCTTAAATGCAAGGCGTTCTGCGAATCTTGATTTGAGCCCGGGGTTGACGCTTAGCATCTCGTCCATATCAGCATCATATCCCGCGAGGAGAACCAATACCTTTCCTTTAAATTCACCATCAGTGAGCTTAGCGCAGAGCTCGTCAACCACCTCAGTCATGTAGGGACCACCTCTTTGTGGATTCAGCTGATATGCTTCATCGATAAATAAAACACCACCACGACTCTGCTCCAACTTTTCCATCGTTTTCTTCCCAGCTTGTCCTGCAAAACCAGTTGCAAAGTCTTTTGGAGTGCATTCAAAAACTTCATCATCCGGTAACAAACCAAGGATTTTAAACATCTTCCCCATGCAACGCGCAATCGTTGTCTTTCCAGTTCCTGGGTTCCCAAGAAAGAGGTAGTTGAAACTGACCGAGTCTGCCGGATTTTCACCCCGGGCCTTGGCAAATTTGACGACACGCTTTAAATCTTCTAATTTGTTGATGACACTATCCATGCCAATCATATTTGCAAAGAGACTGTCAAGTGCAGCTTCATCTAATGTAGCATCTTCCACGGCAAAATCTTCCATGGTCAATTTGTCTGATGTTCCATCTCTCTTTTGCATCCGCTCTTTAGCTTGCGATAATAGAGAATCGACTGCACCACCATTACCAAAATTCGGCTTTGCGCGGGCTCTAGCCAGACTGCGCACAGCCAGCTTTGCAACAGGGATGGAGATGGCCAAATGACTATCTTTTGCTTTCGTACGTAGAATTTTAAGCAACGATGCGTCGTCATAATCAGGAAATTCGTAAGCCTGTTCTAACTGAAAGCGGCGCGATAATCCTGGATTGACATTTTTGAACATTTGTTCCATTTCCTTTCGGTATCCGAGCATCACAACTGTACGATCATCACCAGGACGGGCTTGAATTTGCTCTACCAGGGTATCAATCACTGCAGTGCCATAAGGATCTGAAGTACCATTCAAACCGTTGCTGGTACACAATGCATACGCCTCATCTATCACTAAAACGTTACCCTCTGCAGCACGTAGGATATCTCGTGTATTCTTCTCAGAAGACCCCATTACGCTACCCCTGAAGTCGGATGGATTTTTTACGATCACTTCACCTTTTGACAGCAATCCCATTTCTGTGAGCAACTGGCCATAGATTTTGGCAACTGTCGTTTTACCTGTCAAAAACTTTGAATTGAGCAAATCGACGTTTGGTAAAAAAAGAGTAGAGCATGGACATTCAATATCTTCTTACCAGTCCCAGGATTTCCCAGGAACACTCGATTCAGCATAACCTCAAGTATAGGTTTTTCGGACTCCTCCCTCTTTAAATTGCTTGAACCCAACTGAATTAGGAGATCAATTTGTTCTTTCACTGGTTTCAACCCCTCCATTTTCTGCAGTTTGAGATAAGCATCACTTTTCTTCAACTGCGATTCGTTCATGGCAAAACCAAGTAGATCTTCTTTGGTGAAAAGAAAATCATTCACGTTGCGCCCTCTTTTGTTCTGTTTCGCAATTCGTCTCGCTTGTCTCTCTCTTACGCTATCAAAGAATATTCGGACTGCACGAGCATTGCCAAACCCAGGACGGTTCGATTGACGTTCAAGTCTACGCATTGCGATCCGAATATACTTATCGTCCTCGCAAGTAAAAGGGGGTTCCCGTGGCACCTTCTTACCAGAAGATTTCATCACTGGTTCTGGAGAGCCAGGATAATGATTTTGTTCGTTACCATTTTTAGATACCCATGATTTACCATTGTGCTCCCATAACTGACCATCCTGAGAAGCCAATGGATTTCCTGCTGAACCAATATCCTCTGGATAATAACCAGTCGAATTTCCGTGCTGATCAAGCCACAGTCCATTGGAAGTATCACAGGTCCATCTGTTTCCGAACCTATCATCATAAACCTCTCCTTGTGAACTATTATAAGCTGTTCTCATGTATCCTGTGTTGTAAGGTTTCCGGACAGGAACCGTCCCTGTTGACCTTTTTTGTTTCTTTTTCGAATTTGATTCCTCAGGTGTTGCTTCTTTGTAATTCATGAATCCCTGAAAAATATACTGCATCTCCAAGGCACTGTAATCAGCAAAGGTGAAGAGCTGGGGAAATCTCGATGGTAACCCCACATTATGTTCAAAGAGTTTTTCCATTTCTTTGGGATAGCCAGCAAGAATCCACACAAGTTTTCCAAATGGCCCGTCAAGAGATTCAGAAATCGGTAAGATGAAATCGAGAAGTTTCTCTCCAACTTTATCAGTTGCTAGCTGGTATGCCTCATCAATAAATATAACTCCACCACCTGCTTCTTTCACTTTCTCGAGCAACTCTTCCAGATGAGAAACTCCTTTATTTTTCAATGAGGCCGCAGTGACATCAAGCGAAATAGAATCTTTAGGCAACACCGTCAGTTGCTGAAGGAACTTAGAATAATGGCGAGCAATTGTTGTCTTTCCTGTTCCTGGGTTTCCTTCAAAACGGACATTGTAAGAAGAGGCTGCGGCATCGCCTTGTCGTTGAGAAATTCTAATCCGATGATACTGATTAATCAGTGCGCGTTTGATTTCAGTCAGACCAGTCATCTTCATCACTTCATCATTTACGACAGCCGGGGCCTTCGGGTCTTGTTTGCAAATATCATTCCATTCTTTTTGGATTGCTTCGGTCTCTATCTCATTTGGAGTCTTTAGTGATGCTGTGGGTGTGCGAATGCGTGTTTGTGCCTCTTTGACAGCCATTGCTGCCCGTTGCCGACCGATAACAAGAATACCCTCTGCTACATTACCGGCCATACCTCTATATGCCAGGAACAGATCAGCATACTCTTTCGTAATTAATGGAAATTCCTTTGTTGAAGCAAGGCTGACGAAAGAGGCCCAACATTGAACTGCTTCCTCGAATGATTTTGGTGGTTTCATCTTAGCCGCATCCGCTTCTCCCCATTTCTCTTCGGAGGGGTCAAGTGAATTGTGGATTATGTATCTGAATGCTTGCAACGTTTTCTTGTTCGCTTTGGTTTGCTTTGTATTCAAACAATTTTCAACAAGATCATCGGCCTCCAAAAAGTTATTGGCTTCAAATCGTTCCATGGCATCACAGAAATCAGCATTATGGAGTAAACTGCTTGAATCCACCAGAACCCGTGATGCGATGGATGAAGCTGGATCATCAGACTTCTCGCTGTGATGTTTGCTTTGCGGGCTTCCACCCTTTACATCGCTGACTATTTTCGGTGCTTCTTGTTGGACAGAGCTACCAGCGCTGCAGCAGCTACAACCACCTTGATTATCTTCGTCATCTTCTTTGCTACCGTGCTGTTCTTCAATGTTGGGCTCTTCCACTTGAGCATCTATGTCCACTTTAGCTTCCCCACCACAATGACTGTTCTCTTCTGATTCTTTCACCTGCTCCATTTTGACGTCGTCGTTATCTACATCGCTACCGCCACTGAGTGAATCTGAACCGACAGAGATTAGAGCACCGGTACCAAACAATTCTTTATCAAGCAGCATTTGCTCTAGCTCAATCATTTTAAGTTTGGATGCACTTTCTTGACTCTTCATCATGGTTGTAAGCTTTGATTTAGTTGCTACTAAACGCTCTTCTTGTTCAAGCACCTCCCTTTCCCTTTCTTCTTCCCTCTTTTCTGCATCCTCTTGCAATTTCTCCAGCGTCTTGCACATTTTACATGTGTCAGGTCTCCCTTTCTGGCACATGCCTAGTATAGAATGGCCTCGTGGGCAAAACCATTTCATCGTCTTGGTGCACTTCACGGTTGAATAACACTCGCGTAATTGTCTGTGTCCGTTTGAGCAAACATCTTCCACTTTTTCTCTGCATTTGACCAACGAGTGTATGTGCTGTGTATGCCCATGACACCTTTTAGGACATTGGTGACTGCATTCCAGTATCAAGCTACATCTCAGCGCACATCCACCTTCAGGAGCAAATTGGACAAAGTCTTCAGGAGTTTGAATCTTGTGCAATGTCTTGTGCTTCTGACATGTTGCTGGAAAGTAATCAAGGCAATGGTTATGACGCTCAAATACAAGTTTCAAGTTGGACCATAACAAACGGCCAGGTCTTGATGCACACTCGGCCAAGCTTTGGAGATTACCAACAATGTACATGCCCTCCCGCGCACGTGAAAACAATACATTGATGCGCTCTTCTGAAGATAGGAACCCAATTCTACCATCTTTAGGGCTCGATCGCACAAGGCTAATAATGACAACGTCAGATTCTTCACCTTGAAAGTTATCTACAGTCGCAATCCGGATTGTCTTATCACCACGTCCACCAGAACCGTCATTCAAGTTATGACGAGCAAGATCGCTAAAGTCCTGATCTGACACGAAAGAACCAATTTGAGTTTCCTCGAGTTTCTTACGAATGAGCGATAGTTGGCCTAAGTAAGGCGTTAATATTGTGACTTGATCCGTAGAATACTGCCCTTGTTGAATGATGTATTTGGCAATACTCACTACCATTTCAGCTTCATATGGATTTACTTTGGTTTCCATCCCTACAGCAGCCGTTGCTTCATCGGACTTCTCTGGGTGACGGTGGTCAATGAAAACAACGTCATTTGCAACACCGGAAACATTATCTCGCCCATTAGTGTTTTCATGGTCTTCGAGGGAATCGTATAATGCCATTTCACGGATGATGCGTGATATCTCGGGGCGCATTCGATGCTGAACGGTCAACGGAATGACAGGGATTCCACTTGCTGGTGCAATGACCAACCTTTCAAATAGGCTGACATTTAAATCAAAACCATTTCTGGATTCCTTCTGTAAGCGGTAGTTGTCAATCTTTGGCCTAAGCTGCTTATGATCTCCAATCATTATCAATTGCTCGCATGAATCTCCAAGGTTAGCTAGTACATGAGACTCCAAGATCTCACCTGCTTCTTCGACAACGACGACAGTAGGGTTGATCATGCCCTGGAACTTTGCAGCAGCAACAGTTGTGCAACCAATAATAGTAGCTTTTTCTAGGACCCGTAAATCATTGCCCCGCCTCAAAGCTCGCATTGCTTCTGTATTTTTCTGCAAACTTTCCATCGTAGATTCAAGGAGATCAAGTTGCGGTTGGATCCATTCCTGATTCCACTTCGCAATAAAACATTTTCGCTCAGACTTACTTAGTTTCCAGATGCCCGTTGAATTATCTTTCTCGTCTTGGAAGATTCCTCTACCCTGGCCATTAAACCACCTCTCCCACAAGTAATTACTTGTCAGTGCTTTGCCACCTTTCCCTGTCCGTACGAATCCATCAGAATCGGTTGTGTCAGAAACTTGAAGTTGATCATGCTCCTCGAAATAGTTATCTTCCATCCATTCGCTTATTCTTAGCCACCATGATTCGGATTTACCCCAGGTCGATTTTTCTGTAATGTCTTCCAAAAGCTTCTTGAAACGCGGCTCTAAACTCTCGGATTCTCTTTTGATTGCTCCAAATGCAGCCTTCTCTTGTCTTCCAAAATCTGTGTTCACAGAGCTACAAACTTCACCAAGACATCTAGATTTGATCTTTGGATCAATCTTTGGGGAAGATCCAAGGCGTATGAAGAGCTCTTTGGGAACTCCTGCTTGGATGAGGTCTAAAAGAAAACTATCAAGAGCATGATTCGTATAGCACAAACAAAGGATCCTTAATGGGCGACCTCTTGACGGCGATTTCTTCTCAAGTTCTAGCATTGCTTTCACCATTTGAACACCAATATACGTTTTGCCAGTACCCGGTGGTCCTTGAACCAATACTGTGTTGGACTTGAATATCTCTTCCAGTGCGCGTTTTTGCGATTGGTCACTTGTGACTGCTTCTTGCAAACTGGAACTGAGATCCGAGGAACATTTGCCACCATGAGCAACATCAGGAATCTTTGGCTGGTTCAAATGAATCAACTGATCACGCATTGGAACTTGATCCATTCTAACTAATGCCTTCAAAATAGGCTCAAGTGAAAATAGTCCTGCTGAAGCGTTGAAGAGTCCACCATTGCTACCAATCATCGGCACGCCCACTTTTCTGCTTTCTAATTTCTGAAGTAATGGTGTGATAGCTCTCATACTCTCTGGAGTGAAGCTGATACCGACCTCGAGAACTCGCGTCTTCTTGACAGGATTTGTTCCAGGAATCTTTATAATTTTCATAGGTTCCTTTCTTTCAACAATCGTTCCAACCGCAGAAATTCGAATGTCGCGGTCCTTAGCCTTGCAGCGTGTCGTTCCTTCCGTAGCATCATGCACAAGTAACACTAGAGTGCCTTTTTGAAGAACCCGTTTGCCTGGACCTTTCTCGAAAAAATCGGTTGCCTCCGGATTCTTCATCGATTTTATGCGCTGCTGAAGCCGATTTGGAATAGAGATGCGCACAACCACATGTGGTTCTGGTTTCATTCCAAAGTCAATAATGCGTGGCTCGGGCAAGAGACGCCTGCGTTGATGAGTTCCAATTGCGAATTCTGTCTGGAGTTCCTCTTTCACAGTGCCGAGGAGATCTTCACGCATGAGTCTAAACTGTCTGTCCAATGCAGCCGCTTCCGCGTTTTCAATGTACTCTGAGCCATCAGCCGATGGCAAGTATGTGCCCTCTTTACATTGTAGTTCACTTGTAGTTGGTATGATCGAAATAGCTCGGAAGTTTTCCTTGTCGTTGTCATGGTCTCTAGCACCGGGTGGACGCATCATACGCTGCGCAGCTTCGAGCGATACTACACCAGTCGCAGCACCGAGCTCATTGCTTCCTTCCGGCTTCTGTCCAGCACCTATTGTTTGAAAGACAACATCAAGCTGATCTGAAAGCTGCGGAAATCCAACCTGATCGCTCGTCTTGAAGAATTCGATCTGCTCCCACACAAGCGGGTCATTGAGCACATCTTCATTACCACTTTTTCCAAGTTGGAGAATGAACCACGCGATTGCTGAATGATCCTTTGGTCCTCGAAGTCTCCCGGTGTTCAACTGTTGCGTCAACGTGAGAATAAAGTCGGTAGCACCGTACAGCGTCTTAAAGCAACGTAGAGTCCTCTCTTTGTAAACTCCTTGCGTAAGCGCTTCTCCACCCATGGCAGCAAGTAGTTTCAAAGGCTCGCTCATGTCCGGATACAGGAGATCTGTGGCTTCCTTCAGAACGCCCTCCATTTCTTCGTCGAAATACAGCGCCAATTTCTTACTGTCTTCATAATCTCGGGAAAGGATTTTGAAGAATTGTTGAGCATCGCGAGCATTGTCAAGCTGCTTCTCGCCACTTTTCAATTTGTCAACGTATGATAGATAGCGAGGCTTTCCAGAGCGACCCGAATTTCCTCTTCCTTTCTGCTCTGATGTGGACTTCCAAAGAAACTTGTTCCCAGAGGC
>Ga0115005_10003548_pt1 | contig 12459 bp, 8 predicted proteins | sample ArcOceMetagenome_FD_87163 | JGI IMG/M metagenome (GOLD analysis project Ga0115005, IMG submission 87163) | Marine eukaryotic phytoplankton communities from Arctic Ocean - Arctic Ocean - Greenland ARC118M Metagenome | ecosystem: Environmental > Aquatic > Marine > Oceanic | place: Arctic Ocean... | reverse complement strand
GTGGATAAAATGGATGTTCAGGGCCTTAAGGTGCTCGTCATTGACGATAGCAATACGATTCGACGCACCGCAGAAACATTACTGGCAAAAGCCGGTTGTGACGTAGTTACTGCCTCCGATGGGTTTGACTCGTTAGCTAAAATCGTCGATATCAAGCCAGATGTCATATTCATTGACATCATGATGCCGCGTCTTGATGGCTATCAGACCTGTGCACTCATTAAAAACAACGCAGAATTCAAATCTATTCCAGCCATTATGTTGTCTAGTAAGGACGGCCTATTTGACAAGGCAAAGGGTCGAATTGTTGGTGCAGATGACTATCTCACCAAGCCATTTGGGCGGGCGGAGCTGCTAGACGCGCTAGAAAGGTATGTCGAAAAAGAGACCTAGGGACTGCCTAGCGTTTATTAGGTAGGGATATAAATTAACAAATCTGACAATGAGGTTGGAGTAAATGGCAAAGATACTAATCGTAGATGACTCACCCACAGAGACTTACAAGCTAACAAATATTCTCGAGAAGAATGACCATTCTGTTTTGTCTGCAGCAAGTGGTGAGCAAGGCGTTGATTTGGCAAAAACCGAACAGCCTGATGTCGTCTTAATGGATATTGTGATGCCCGGCCTCAATGGTTTTCAGGCGACTCGGCAGCTTAGTCGCGGCAACGAAACCAAGCATATTCCGGTGATTATTGTCACCGCTAAAAACCAACAAGCAGATCAGATTTGGGGCGAGAGGCAGGGTGCAAAAGCTTATTTGGTTAAGCCCATTGATGAAAAGAAGTTAGTGTCAGCCATTGCAGAAGTGTTGGCATAAGCGCTAGCACGATAACTTGTCTAGCAGCTGGCATAGGAGTTGGCACGGATGGCAGATAAAAATGACGTATTTGCAGCTATTAGCAATGTGGTCAAACGATTCGGAAAGTCTGATTACGGGCTTCCAGCGCAAAAGGAAATTGCAGAGACTGAGAAATTAATCGGTTTTTCTCTGCTAGAGACAGAGTATGTTATTTCGCTGTCTGAAATCAGTGAAGTTCTCGAGGTGCCAAAATGCACCAAACTACCTCGGGTGAACTCTTGGGTTGTGGGGGTGGCAAATGTTCGTGGTCGCCTTCTCCCAATCATCGACTTTGCCGAATTTTTGGGGCGTAAATTAGTAGGCCCTCACCGCGCTCGTAGAGTGCTAGTTTTTGAGGTGGCCAACAATTATATAGGCCTAATTGTTGACCAGGTCTATGGCATGAGGGTACTGCCCGTTGCTAGTTATCAACCTGCTAGTGAAAAAGGGCCATTGGGTAGTTTTATAGATGGTAAATTTGTAGATGGCGCTCAGACTATTGAGCTTTTCCGTCCTCAGAGACTCATTGAAAATAATCAATTTATGAATGTGTCAGTTTAGGCATGGATTCGCAGTAACAAAGCATCAACTTGGAGGATGACATGGGTAAGGGAATAGGAAAGCGTACATTTTTTCGTAATCTAATTATATTGCTGGGTGTGGCCTGCATGATCGCAGCTGGCTACAGTGGACTTGAAGTGAGCAATAAGGCTCGTGATGATCAGAGCAATATCCAAGGAATTGCTAATCTGCGCGTTAAAGCTTTGAGCATCACCCAGCTAGCAAGAGATGCTACTGCCGGTGATGAAAATGCCTTCGACAGCCTCAACACTTTAAACGCTCAGATGAATAATGGCTGGACCGGCCTTAAAAACCGTTTGAATAAGCAAGGAGAAGTCTCTGGTAGTCAGCTCGGTTTGGTTTCTGAAAGCTGGGATCAGGTAGCCAAAAACCTTGAGTCACTGGGTGACAACAGGGAGTCTGTACTCTTTGTTTACACGGTGGCCCATGAGCTAAATGCCAAGTTGCCGACACTGCAGGATAACTCCGAGCAAGTGGTTGACGCGCTGGTGGCAAGATCTTCACCTGCAGGCCAAATTACTATTGCCCAAGAGCAACTCTGGTTGATCGAGCGTATAGGCCGCAACATCGATAAGATGATAGCTGGCAGCGAAGATGCAAACGTCGCCGCAGATCAATTTAAAAATGACTCAAACGTATTTCGCGACACCTTAGACGCGATGAAAAACGGCAACTTTATTTTAGGAATTTCAAAAGTCACCGATGAAGATGCCCTCACCAGCATTGATGAAATCGAGCAGTCTTTTAATATCGTATCAAGTGAGATAGAGCGAATTCATGAGTCTGCAGATGAACTATCTACGGCTCAGGCTTCTGCTGCTGCATTGGTAAGCAACGCTCCAGCACTACTCACCAGACTTGATCGCTTAGAGGATATTGTTAGAGATATACCTTTGTCGGGTACACGTATTTTTAATAACACAACAACCTTAATGGCGGCGTCTGGATTTTTGGCAGCCATAATCTTGTTGGGACTTATTATCTACACCACCACTAGACGTAATCTCATCGAAGCCGAAAACGTAAAAGACAAAAACCAGCAAGCAATTTTGACTTTGCTAGATGATATTTCAGATCTTGCAGATGGTGACCTAACGGCAGAGGCAACGGTAACGGAGGACTTTACCGGTACCATTGCGGATTCGATTAATTTCGCGATTGCCGAACTTCGCAGCCTGGTACAAAACGTAGCCAGCACCTCCGAAAAAGTGTCGAGTTCAACCGATGCAACCCGTTCAATCTCCTTACAGCTAGCAGAGAGTGCAGAGAACCAGGCCCAAGAAATTGCTGGGGTATCCGCCGCTATTAACGAAATGGCTATCACCATTGACCAAGTCTCATCTAACTCCGCAGAATCAGCGGCGGTAGCAGAGCGCTCGGTATCGATCGCCAAAAAAGGCGCTACCGTAGTGCGAGATACCATCGAAGGCATGGATACGATTCGCGAACAGATCCAAGATACCTCGAAACGTATTAAACGCTTGGGAGAGAGCTCTCAGGAAATTGGCGATATTGTATCGCTGATTAATGAGATTGCTGACCAAACAAATATTCTAGCGTTAAATGCTGCGATTCAAGCCGCCATGGCTGGTGAAGCAGGGCGAGGCTTTGCGGTAGTCGCGGATGAGGTGCAGCGTCTTGCAGAGCGCTCAACCACAGCGACTAAGCAAATCGCTGGGCTAGTTAAAACCATTCAAACGGATACCCATGAGGCCGTTGCTTCTATGGAGCAAACAACCGCCGAGGTGGTGAAAGGTGCAGAGCTGGCTAACAGCGCTGGTATTGCTCTTGAAGAAATTGAGACAGTATCCACAAACCTAGCAGAGCTGATTCAGGATATCTCAGAGGCAGCTAAGCATCAGGCGACCACCTCATCCCATATTTCAAGCACCATGAATGTTATTCAGGAAATCACCTCTCAAACTCTAGCCGGTACCAATGACACTGCAAAATCGATTGGTGACCTTGCAGACATGGCGGTTGAAATGCGTGAGTCGGTCAGTGGCTTTATCTTGCCAAGTCCCACCGATGCTGAAGAGCCTTCCGGTGACGAGTTGGTACCTGATGAAGAGCAAGTAAGTGAGCAAGGCGAATTTGATGAGGATTATTTTGCCGCAGACGATAGCGCAGATGGCGAAGAGACTTCTGGATTTATGGAAGATTCCTCAGAGATAGATTTGAGTCTTGCTATAGATGGCAGCGTTGACGAGCTTGCAGAACACTCCGAATCAGATGTGGGAGACGAAGAAGATAAGCATGACCCATTCCATCTCGAGGAATTCGAGGCTGAAATAGAGGCTCTGCTGACAGACACAGGCACAGACAAGCAACCATAGGCAGTCTAACCAATAGAGGGAGCTTAGATCGTGGCTAGGGTAGTAGGCAGCGAAATTATGACCAATAGCCATCAGCAGTCTTTTAGCCTGTGGAAAAAGGCTATTGAGCAGCGCACCGGCGTTCGTGTCACAGAAGATCGTGAGCGTGCGCTTGGCAATCTTCTGAGTCGTCGTATGCAAGAGCTGCAATATGATGATCCGAATCAATATTTTGCCGACTCTCTTGATGATGCCAAGGGCGCTGAAGAATGGAGCCGCTGGGTCGACAGTCTATTAATTAAAGAGACCAGTTTTTTTCGCCATCAACCCTCGCTTAATTATGTGACGTTATGGATACAGAGCTTGGCTAAAACATCCTCGCTTAAAAAGCCTCAGTCCGATTTAACGTTATGGTTATGGAGCCTGGGCTGTTCGTCGGGAGAGGAAGCCTATTCTCTAGCAATCACTATGCGGGAGGCCATGAAAAGTTTGCCCCATCCGCTACCCTTTGCGATTGTCGCCACTGACATTAGTCACAAAGCTATTGCTGAAGCCAAGCTAGGAGTTTATTCCCATCGAAAGTTGCGTGGGGTAAGTGCCCCATTGAGACAAAAGTATTTTGATCCAATTGGTGCTGACAAGTATCGGGTTAAAAACTGTTTACGCGGGGATATCTGTTTTTTAACAAGTAATATCCTAAGCAGCCAATCACCTCTGCTGCAACGAAAAATGGATCTTATTTATTGCCAAAATATGCTGGTTTATTTTCGTCGCTGGCAGCGCCGGGAAATTGTCAGCCAATTGGCCCTACAGATGCAGGATGAGAGTCACATGATATTAGGCATGGGGGAGTTAGGTTCGTGGGCCCCACCTAACTTGACTCGGTCATTGCCTAGAACGGTGCAGGCCTATAGCAGAGCTGCCGGTAATGCCGGCGCAAAAGTATCCGGAGTACAACAGTCTAGCCAACCGAAATTAGACAAGGCAATAAGGAGATGCTGAATGACTGACGTTCAGATAAACACGCCGAAGGAACAAACTGGACAGATGTTCAAAGGTTTGGAATGGCTGGTTGATGAAATTGAACGCAACTTAACGTCGGCGTTTAATGATTTAGAAGCGTTTACTAAGGACACTAGCGACCAGACAAAAATTAACTTCTGTCTGGCCCATATTCATCAAATTTCGGGGCCCTTTAAAATTCTCCAATGTCAGGGCTTGATTCTACTGGCGGAAGAAATGGAGGCCCTGACTCAGTCGATCATAGATAAACAGGTTTCGAACACTGCCGAAGCTTGCGAAATCTTAGTGCAGGTTATTATTAGATTACCCATCTACCTGAGACAGGTGTTGGTGACACGAATCGACCAGCCTGAATCTATAATGTTACTACTCAATGATCTGCGTGCGGCACAGGGTAGAGGATTGGTTTCGGAAGGTATGTTGTTTTCTCCAGACCTATCGGCTCTTGAAAATAAATCAGAAAAGGGTCTCAGTTTAAACTCTAACCCTGATGCCTTTGTCGAGCTCGTGAAGCGGCTGCGACAAATCTATCAAATATCATTAATTAAGCTGATAAAAGACGAGCAGCTACACAAACACCATGCCAATCTAAAAAAAGTTTTCCAACGCATGCAAGAGCTATGTGCGGGGACTTGGAGGCAGGATCTTTGGAAAATTGCTGAGCAAGTTTTAGGTCTAGTTGCTACACGACGTATTGACTTTACTATGGCCCTTAAAAAATTATTCCGTGGGCTGGATACACAGTTAAAGTTGACTCTATCGGATGCCGCCTCGAGCTCTGCAGGCACAGTAGATATCGCATTAGTCAAAAATCTTCTTTACTACCTGATGGTAGTTAAGGCTGAAACTGATGAGCAAAAAGAACTCTGGGAAATTTACAAACTGGCGATAGCATTACCTGCTGGAGTATTAGACCCAGACTCCAATAGGCTGACGCCACATTATGATCCGGCTGTCGTACGCTCACTGGTAGCAGCGATTCAGGGGGAGCTGAGAACAGTGCGCTCCGCCCTTGAGCAATTTACCCTGGAAGGTGGTTTGTCCTCTGAAGACGTCTCCAAGACATTACCTATATTAGGAAATATGGCTGATTCCCTTGCCTTGGTTGGGCAGGGAAAATTACGCGATGCCATCAGCTCCATCGAGAAGAACCTCAAGCAGACCTTCAGCCCTGAGCGGGGAAATAGCAGCCCTGAGCGGAATGTTGATAGCCCTAAGCGGAATGCTAATAGCCCTGAGCGGGCGATTAACGATGAAGAGATCATAGAGTCGGTACAAAGGCTCACAGAGGTTGACGCTATGCTTAGCGCCTGGGCCGCCCATCCCGAAAAATTCCGCGATGAGATCCAGTTAGACGACAACCAAAATATGCACCAGCTAGAAACAGCCAAAGAGGCGCTATTAGCTGAAGCGAGAACAGGCTTCGAACGGATCAAAGAAACCGTCGTTGAATTTATTAATTCCCAGTGGGACCAAGACTTAATTAAATCACTGCCAGGCAATTTTTATGAACTGTCTGGTGCCTTGAAGATTATCGAGTTAAAACGTGCGGCGTCCATTGTTGATGGCTGTGGTATCTATGTTCAGCAGAATTTAATCAACTGTGGAGCTGTGATTGAATGGAAATTGCTCGACGCCTTTGCGGACACCATTACTACAGTGGAATATTACCTTGAGCAGGTGGCGTCAATCACCGATGCTGATCAAGACCGTATTCTAGATGGCGCCGAAGAAAAAATTGATATGTTATTGGCCAGTACCCTTGAGGAACCGCTGGACGGCAAGGAAGGTGCCATGGCAACCGAGCCGCTAGTTGAGTCGACACAGACTTCTCATCCCGACAGCATTGCTAAGGGTGCTTCCTCCACAGCAAGTCAGCACCCAGTTTCTACACAAGATAATAACGTACAGCCCAGTACCGACATTGATGACGAGATCATTGAGATTTTTCTCGAGGAAGCTCAAGAGGTTTTAGACACCTTACATAAAACAGTGCCCCTGTGGGAAAAGACGCCAGAGGCTACTGAGCCATTAACAGTCATTCGCCGCTCATTCCATACCTTAAAAGGTAGCGGCCGAATGGTGGGTGCTGTTGATATTGGAGAGCTGGCTTGGTCGGTAGAGAGCATGCTTAACCGCATACTTGATGGGCGGATTTCCACCAGTAAAAGTCATATTAAACTGGTTGAGCAAACCCTTGAAAGATTTCCAGTCTTGATCACGGCCTTCGAAAAGAGGGAATCTCAGCCCAGCCCAATAATGACTCAGCAGATCATTCATCATGCTGAGCAACTTGCGCGGGATGAGGTCTTAACCGAGTTGCCAGTACCTTCTGCGTTCTCCGAGCCTAATGAGTCTGGTGAGCCTGATGATGCCAACGAGCCTAGCGTCACCACCGATCTTGAGATGGTTGACGTTCTGGGCGCGGGGAAAATCGTTGCCGAGGAAAGTCCCACAGTAGAACCCTCAGATAATCATGAGGTAGTGCTAGAGGATTCATTGCTAGAAAACTCAGTAATAGAAGATATTCAGGTAATCGACAATATGACACCTGTTGCCTCTGTTGCCGATTTATCCCTATCCGACTTCAATGAAGTTGAGATGGATGAGCCTGCTTTGGACGCATCTACTTCAGAAGATGAAAATCAAAAATCACCTGTTATACGAGCAGATTTAGAGGCCGGAGCGAAGGACGAAGAGGAGAGCGAAGAGACAATCATCCTAGCTATTTTTGTCAATGAGGCTAAAAGCCATCTTCGGGCTATAGATCATTATTTGATACAGGCTCGGGCGCTAGGTCCCTTGCGCCAGCCACCGACATCCGTTTTGCAGCGATCTCTACATACTCTGAAAGGCACTTCAGATATGGCAGGCTTTGGTGCCTTGAGTCGTTTGGTCACCCCGCTTTACGGTTTTATAAAAGAACTTCTGAATCATCAGGTTGCTGTTGATGACGATATTATTTATTTAATCAATGATGGCGTTACTTTCTTTAGAGATTTGCTTGGCCAGATGGAGGAACAGCAAGATTCAAATTGCGCATTACAGGAACCCGATGGGCTTCCGTTGTTCTATCAGCGCATTGAGGAGTTGCGTGAAAAATATGTTGGCGCATTACTGCAAGCTAATGGTGAAATTGAGACTCCCATAGATATAGATGCCGTTAAGAACTTAATGGCCTATGGCCTGTTTGCACTTGAGGATTATGCTCATATATTGCAGGAACTGCGCGAGCAAGATGAGACGGATAAAACCCAATATCAAAAATTTATTGCTGATCTTGAAGCGATCATTGACACCACAGTGCTTGAGCCGATTGCAGAGTTATCTGCCGTCTTGTTAGCAATTTATAAAAAGTATTACGACGGCGGATTAACTATTAGTCCTCAGGACTTTCCGCTGCTTGAAGTAAGTCATGAAACTTTATTGAGTCTGTTTGATATGTTGGCGGCGGACCAGGATTTCCCCTCGTCAACCGAGCTAGATTTTCAGGCATTGAATGATCTCCTTACAGAAATCCCTAGCTCGACTGAGCTTACAAAAGAGCCCTCAGCGCCTGTGGAGGGTATAGAAAATCCCTCAGCGTCGTCAGATGTTATAGAAGAGCCCTCAGCGCCGTCGGAGGCGACAGAAAATCCCCCAGTTGAAAATTCGGAGTTTGATGCAATACTTTTAGGCTTGGGTTCTGGCGAGGCGGATTCTCCTAATGATGAGAGTAGAGTAGTTTCTACAGCGCCAAGTTGGCTTGAACAAGATATTGATACTGAAATCGCAGGCGTATTTGTGGAAGAGGCTGAGGATATTGTTAGCCACTTAGAAGAAACTCTACATGCTTGGCAGAAAGCACCTAAGGGCGAAGAGTTTGCCGATCGCTTAAAGCGTGATTTACACACATTAAAAGGCGGCGCGAGAATGGCTGGGTTTAATGGCATGGGTCAGTATGCCCATGAATTTGAATCGGTTATTGATGGTGCAGAAAACCATGATGACGCTTTCTTTGTCAGCCTATCGGGCCAGCTAGAACGTATTATTGGCAGCTATGATATTGCACGGGAAGTGGCGGCCGGGCGGAGTAGGGATCAGGTCGAAGAGCAGATATCTGCGTTTCTGGCAGGTAATCAGAGCATTGATAGTGACGCCACAGACGGAGATTTAGCCGATCTAACTTCGGAAGAATCTAACCTAGCCCAGCCCGAAACGGGAGAGCCCGAAACCGGAGAGCCTAAAACGGACGGCCTTGAGGAAGCAGAACAGAGTAAATCCAAGGCCAACACGCCGATTAAAAAAGTGACCGCGAAGGAGTCTCAGGCTACGTTTGAAAGGACAGCGGGTTCTCAGGTGCAGGTTAAAGAAGTTGTTCGTATAGGTTCAGAAACCTTGGATACTTTGGTTAACCTATCTGGCGAGAATATCATTTTCCGCGGTCGAGTCGAGGAACAGGTCAGTGAATTCAATCATTCCCTTGAGGAAATGGATGCAACGATTATAAGGTTGCAGGAACAGGTGCGCCGGCTAGGAACCGAAACCGAAGCTCAGATCGATTATCGCAGAGAGCAAATTCAAGCCTCTGGAGAGTCCGCTAATTTTGACCCATTGGAAATGGATCGATACTCGCATCTGCAGCAGCTTTCAGGATCATTGGTGGAGTCCGCTTCTGACTTATACGATCTAAAAGAAACCTTAGTCGACAAACTTTTGGGTACCGAAAGCCTACTAATACATCAGTCGCGGATTAATATAGACCTCCAAGAAGGATTAATGCAGACGCGAATGGTGCCATTTTCGAGAGTGGTTCCACGGCTGCGGCGTATTGTTCGCCAGGTTGGTTTAGAGCTGGGTAAAGACGTGCAGCTGAGCGTCGATAATGTTCAGGGTGAAATGGACCGCACGGTGCTAGATCGCATGGTAGCTCCCCTAGAACATATGATTCGAAATGCGATAGACCACGGTATAGAAAGCAAAAAGGACCGTAAATCTTCCGACAAACCCAAGGTGGGTAAAATTGCCATTAGCACCTATCGGCAGGGCGGGGATATTGTTATTCATCTTGCGGATGACGGGGCTGGCTTGGACATGGAGCGCATTAAGTCTCTAGCCATTGAGAAAGACTTGATGCACGAAAATGCATTGTTGTCTGATCATGAAATTGCTCAGTTTATATTCCATCCAGGCTTCACTACATTAGATTCTGTTTCTGAAATATCTGGACGCGGCGTTGGTATGGACGTGGTGAGCAGCGAGGTGCGACAGTTGGGGGGTTCTGTGGATATAGAATCCTCGCCAGGCAAAGGCACTCGATTTACCGTAGTACTCCCATTCACCCTAGCGGTTAATAGGGCGTTGATGATTAATGTTTCGGGAGACCATTATGCGTTATCCCTAAACAGTATTGACGGTGTTCATTTTATAACGCCTGAAAAGCTAAGTGCGGCCATTAGCTCTAAAGGAATGATTAGTTATGGCGGTAAGGAGTATGAACTGCAGCATTTGGGTTCTCTGCTCAATAAAGATGTTGAACAGCGCGTTGATAAGCTATCGGATTCAGTGGGCCTCGTTTTATTCCATTCAGATAATCGTCATTTTGCCGCTCAGGTAGACGAAATTATAGGTACCCAAGAAATCGTAGTTAAAAGCTTGGGTGCACAATTCTCCAAGGTCCCGGGCCTTGGAGGAGCAACCATACTGAGTGATGGTCGAGTTGTAGTGATTATCGATCTCAATGAATTAGCGAGGGTGGCCATTAGTGATGGTGAGCTGTTAAGCACTAGCACCTCGGCTGTAGAGGACCAGACAGTTGAGGGGCTGCCTATTAAAGGGCTGCCTGTTAAGGAGAAGAGAGAAGTTGCCGTGACCGGTGATAATCTAGCGCCCTACGTGTTGGTGGTCGATGATTCGGTAACCGTGAGAAAGGTAACCAGTCGAATTTTGATTCGTCAGGGTTACAGAGTGGGCACTGCAAAGGATGGAGTTGAAGCATTAAAAGAGATGCAAGAACAGATTCCCGACGTTATGTTGCTCGATATTGAGATGCCTAATATGGATGGTTTCGAAGTAGCCTCGCGAGTACGAGCGAGTGGCGCGCTGAAAAATATCCCTATCATCATGATTACTTCCAGAACTGGTGACAAACATAGACAGCGAGCTATGGAGCTTGGGGTGAACGAATATATGGGCAAGCCTTATCAAGAAGATCACCTGTTGGCGACCATCGACCAGATGCTCCTTTTGGGGAGTGCAGAACGTGAGGGGAGTTGATAAATAGTGGGGCGCCAAGCCTTGCCAGAGGCAAAAAGAGTATGGTTGCTTGGAGCCTCTACAGGGGGGTTGGAAGCGGTTGTAAATTTTTTGTCGGAAGTGCCTGTCAATAATGAAGTCGCGTTTGTCTACGCACAACATATTGCAGAACAGCAAATTGATACCGTTCTGCGAATCATTAGTAACCAGACAGGCTGGCCGGTAAAGTTAGCCGAGACGGGTCAGGCTTTAGCGGCAGGGGTGGTCACGGTTATTTCCCCACGCTTCGATACTAGACTTTGCAAGAGTGGGTGGCTGCTGCGATTTGACTCTCACTGGCAAGGCCATTACGGGCCGTCTATTGATCGATTGGCTATCGGTATTGCTCTGCTATACAAGCATAACTGTGGTGCAATTATTTTCACTGGTATGGGAGACGACGGCGAAAAAGGCTGTCAAACAACTATAGATCGAGGCGGTATCGTTTGGGTTCAAGACCCAGATAGTTGCACTGCACCGGCTATGCCAGCGGCAGTATTAAGGTCCAACAAAGTCGATTTTGTGGGCACTCCCAGCCAGTTGGCTGGCAGGATACGGACGGAAGTAGAACAAATGGAGGCTTGTAGCCAATGAGTTTATTTTTTTTAGATCAGCAGGAACCGATTGAACAGATTGACTGCCTAGCCGTTAACATTGGCCAATCGCAGTTACTTTTGCCTATGCCTGCCGTTGCCGAAATTGTGCACAACCAGCCGCCCCGTCAGGGAGATAAGCTGCCTCAGTGGGTCGCAGGTTGGATTGAATGGCGCCACCTCAATATACCTATCATCGATTTTAGTGCCATGCAGCGTGACGAGCCGGCCAAAGATTTTGGCTCAAGCACGAGAATACTGGTGTTGAACAGTTTTCGTGAAGGTCACAGCCATAAATACTACGCCATTATGAGTAAGGGCTTTCCTCATACTTTGTCTGTAGAGGCAGACGGAGACCTGTCGACCGGCGGCGCTGCGGGCCTAGATGCCTGCATCAAGATAGATCTAACCATGGAAGGTAGAAATTTGTTTTTGCCCGATTTCCAAGAGATAGAAACCTATCTTGCGAAGATTCCGCTCTATTTTTAAAGAGCCCTCAGCTTATAAAGAGAGCTCTCAGCTTATAAAGAGCCCTGAGCTTATGAAGAGCCCTCAGCTGATAAAGAACCTTCAGCTCATAAACAGCCTTCAGTGTATAGAAGGCACTTAGCTTATACAGAGCCCTCTGCTTGTGAAGAGCCTTCAGCTCATAAACAGCTCTCAGCTTATAAACAGCCCTCAGCTGTTGGATAGCCCCCCAATAGGTACATTGCCTGTGACCCGCAAGCCGCTGTTTGGGGTTTTGTTCATTTGCTAACAAATGGTAGTCTTAACCCCTATTAAAAACTAAAAAACAACAGGGGTAAGTATGAACGGTTTAATGATGGACTCG
>Ga0115005_10003547_pt1 | contig 12460 bp, 8 predicted proteins | sample ArcOceMetagenome_FD_87163 | JGI IMG/M metagenome (GOLD analysis project Ga0115005, IMG submission 87163) | Marine eukaryotic phytoplankton communities from Arctic Ocean - Arctic Ocean - Greenland ARC118M Metagenome | ecosystem: Environmental > Aquatic > Marine > Oceanic | place: Arctic Ocean... | reverse complement strand
GTTACAAAGGAAACGGTGACTACGAGCACATTCCCTGGGAAGAATTGGTGACTGAACTAACCAGTGTGGGCAAAGATACAACTGGTGACAAAAAGCTTATTCTTTATCTACCTACAAAGTCTAACTACGATAAAACTTCCGATGAAGTCAGGGAATCACTGAGACTGGAGAAAAATCAAGGGAACTACCCGAGTAATTCGCCATCAACGAAAAATATCTCTAAAGAAGAAGATCTCTTTCCAATTTTATACCCAGCATTTACGAAGCAGCTCTATGATAAGCACGTATCTTTCATTGCATATTTATATTTAGTTAGTTGAGACGATTACACCTAATATTTATTTTCAAGTAATGCACCCATCCATCACAGGTGTAGCAGCAAATGAATACCTGACAATTGATGAAATGAGCGAATATACAAATACACATGCAAACAGGTATGATAGGAAGGGTGAAGTTGATCACCTAAACGAAACAAGAATTCGTGGAAAGGATTTTGAGATGGAGCAACAGCTCCAGCAGCAATTGATGGATGAATTAGACGATGATTCCGACGATGATACAGACGATGACTCCGACGACAATTGTACAAAAGTGAGTACCTCGCCAAGCCAATTTTCTTATTTAGAACTATTTATGGAAGCACAAGGTTACAAGCCAAAAATCACACTAGCGAAAGACAACGAATCCGAAATCAGAATGCTAGTCCATGGAAAAGCATTGTGTACTTCAAATTCAAAACATGTCGCAATAAAATATTTTTGGTGCACAGATCGCATCAAGAAAGGCGATATTTCCGTGCGTCATTGTCCTACTGAGAAAATGATAGCAGATTATATGTCCAAACCTTTACAAGGAAAACTATTCGTCACATTTAGAAATGTGATCATGTGATGGACACACATATCGACCCTATTTGATATCTTCAGTCCAACTGAGGAGCGTGTTGAAAATAACGGTTGTTTGGCAGTCAAACCAAAATCTATCAAATTAACATACGCCGAAACTGTTCGAGTAAAGAAAACTGCCGAAGCTCAGAACAACCTTCTAATAAGCAACGGTGGCGATCCGTCCAACCAATGAATGAAGTCAAAGTAGTCATTAAAAACAAATAATCCCGTTTTTGAATCGTCTCTTCAATAGACTTTATCAGAAGACCAAATCCTTTCCTGCTCAACATCCCAAAGGATATCCAACGTCTCAACAACACCAGATCAAGAGTGTGAAAAGGAACTGATTTCTAACAACTACCAGGAAGGTCGGTTTCTATCCATGGAATATGGGGTACTTTCTAGTAAAGTGTTTAGAGACGACTCAAAACCCTCCTATTGGGACTGATTTTCGCCGCTTAATAAGGTATATATAGTTTAAATCAGTAATCTTTGTGTATTATTATTATTATCCATGGAATATTTCAAAGACATTTACGGGGTAATTGCGTGTCACGGGACTGCTACATATTAATAAATGTGTAGTACGTGTACGTACCGCCGGTGAAACTTTCGGACGCAATCATGGAAAGTGATATTTTTAATGGTTTCATGTAAGCAGCTTCAAGCTGTCGCTTCACTGTCGCACTGTCTCTTCTACTTCTTCTTGAATCTTGAATAAGTAAATGTTATAAAAAGGCCCAGTCCTCCCGGTTAATCCGAATACAGTAGTCCTGTCCACAAGTAAAACAATGCACACGTTCGATGACGATGGAAACGCTTTTGAGAGTACTACTATTGACTCTCCTAATGATACCGGAGAGAAGTTAAGCAACAGAACAAGAAAGAATACTACTAATTCTTCTTTTTCCGGCAGCAGCGGTCGTGATTCTTGCCCCCCGTCGATGATGGCAACAACCCCCGGCCAGATGCAGAGAAAGGCATCGGCGTCAGCTGAGAATTCAGCGGACAGGTTGGATGGTGGGGACGTACAAGCAGTACTAGATCATCAAGCGGCGAGGAGTATCCGCGTTAGCGACGATGTCCACTCCTCGATGGTGAGAAGATTGGGAACATTGCGCACGACACCAGAAGCAACGGGCGGTCTTAATTACTACGATATCCCCGCAGTGTCAACAAATACTGACGTGTCAGCGACAAGTATTCCCCGGAGCCAAGAATTATCCTTTCACGATGCTATGTCACTTGGTACTAGTAATTATTCTGTCAATGGAGCAGGATCAGCTTCTGATGGATATGGAGGCTCAGGCATGGGAGTAGGACGGGATGAATTTCGTCAAGGAGGAGTTCTGGATCCTTCTTCCAATCTGTATGCCTCTCAGCCATTTAATGCCGGAACTATTCCCCACACGGATTTATCTGCTGCCTCTCTAACACTCTTCCAGCAACAGCAATACATGGATATGATTTCCCTTGCTGATCCTCATGCTGGTGTCTCTTCGCATGGCCATGGCCATCATATGCTGCAATACCCATCAGGCATGGGCACAGGAATGATGCCGCCTTTCCAAGACCATGCAAGTCAAATGGATCAAGATCCTTTGACGCCCGCCGCACATGCTGGAGCTGCGCATAATGAAGATTTTCAGCACGAACAAATAACCGGGCCCAAGAGGTCTCGCATGACTAGTACTGCGGATTTTATGATGCCGCATCATTTTCCTCATTATGAAAGTGCAGGCTCTACTCAGATGCCGCCTTTCCAAGATTCAATTCAAATGATGGATCAAGATCTTACAACGCCCGCTCATGCGTCCACAACTAATGAAGCTGAAGATTCTCAGCACGAAAAACCAACCGAATCCAAGAGGTCTCGCATGACTACTAGTACGGATTTAATGCAGTATTCGCCTTCTCCTTTTCCTGGTGTTGCGATGCCGAATCATTTTCCTCGTTATGATAGTTTACCTCTCCCTCACTTTACACATGCAGGGATGATGGCACGTGAATATTCTCCCATGCCACGTGAATATTCTCCGGCTTTGATGCTTGCCGCACAGCAGGAGGAGGAATGGCGTGTCGCCGAGGAGATCCTCACAAGGGAGCGCTTACTTTCTGCTCAGCACCAGCACCAGACCCAGACCCATTTCTTGCAAAATCAGCAACATCTGCCATTCGCGCAGCAAATGGAGATGAGGGGATTATCAGCTGCTGAACCTGGAAGCATGCAAACACTTGCCCAATATGAATATGCTACCCTACAGCAACAGCAACAAGAACACCATGCTGATCATTCGTCCATATCTGAGATGATGGCAGTTCACTCCGCCGGTGCCAGAAGCAGCACTACTCGCCCCAGTAACACAGAATACTTCACCATGCGCAATGTCAAGACACTAAAGACTGAAGGTGATTCCATCTGGCTCTCAGAGTTCCTATGCTTTCTCCGATCAGACTGTTGCGAAGTTTTCGAAGCCACAAGCCAACACGTATTGGAACGCAGAAAGTCCAAGCAAATCCGTCTCAATCAAGTTGGAATCCGTTGTCGCTTCTGTGCCCATTTGCCCCACGTGAGTAGAGCCGGTCGCTCGGCCTGTTATCCATCCTCCGTGGACCGTATATACCAGAGTGTCACCATGATGATTCGTGAGCATTTTCCAATTTGTGACGAATTTCCTGAGGAGGTTCGAAGCCGATATGTTGCCCTTAAAAAGCGTACACAGAAGGGAGAGATGGAATCAAAGACGCACTGGAAGAAAGCTGCGAGAGAACTTGGTATGACAGACACTGAGAAAGGGATCTATTTTAAGGATCGTGTTGCTGAAGAAGAATTAGAACGATCCGTTCTATAATGCGCGCAAAAGCTTTTGTGACTTTTCTTCTTGAACAAATCAGTGATTTTGAGTGGAAATAAATGGCAATTTCGAATGCAAGAGCATCATTTTGTATTTCATTTATAAAACATATTTTAGTAAAAGGCACCCGATCATCATAGTAGTGTACCACTTTTTTCCAATCAACATTTACTGCAGCCCTCACTCTTCCTCTGCCGTCATGAGAAAAAGGTGTTACGTTCACGAATGATCTTTCTCCACATATCGCTGTCTGGCTCTCTATGAAATAGTGACTTGAGTAGTCTCAAGCTGAGGAGTAAGACGAATATATGTTTTCTGAGTCTGTTTTCTGGGTACGTTTAAGTTCAAAGTGCCAAGGGTCAGTGAAGTCTGTTTTTCTGAGTGTCTGTTTTCTGAGGTGGCAATGGAATTGAAATTCAATTTTAATTTCTTTATAAAACTTTGAACTTGCTGTTTCAAATGTATTAATACCAATCCAATAGGGAGGGATCAAGCGAATCGAACGTTGAAATAAAAAATTGGATGAGGATGCCGCAAGAAAGAGGAAAGAAGTAAAGTGCGACAAAACTGACCACAACCAGCATAATACAACGATCAATAAATCACGAGGGACAGTCGAGGGAATCCATTGACCTCACTCATTACACAATCTAGATTGCAAGTAAGCCTAGGCTACTAGCTAGTATCAGTCACAAAGATGTATTCAAGATCAGGTCCAAATCCGTACCGCGGTGGCGGACAGGTGGTAAACTACCATTCCAACAATGCGTACGCGAACCAAGTGCCGATGGGAGCGCCCACAGCGCAGTGCTATCAGGTTAATTTCAACTCTGTGGCGGTTGGAAAAGTTGTGGCGATGAGTAAACGTCGAATCAGATGGTGAGAATTTTGTTTTATTTTGTGTTCCATGGTTTTATTTTCATTTGTGTTTTTTATCGGGTCAGTTTATTAATAATGTTGGGATCGGGTTTCGATTGATTTGTTTGAATTGTCATGAATTCGTTCATAACAAAACTGTATCGTATCATACAGTTAGTAGGCTTGAACTGATTGCTGATTGCATTTAAATCAATCTTTCCTTTCACTCACATTTTCCAACACAACTAACTGCACACGCACACAGGCGCTTCGGATTTCCCAACCAAGAAAGTCTAGACGCTGGAAAATCAGGCATCGACTGCAGAGGAGAAGAGCACGACGTCAATCTCGTTTGGTCCGTTACATCCGGGAAAAAAATGCTCATGTCCAACGGGCAACAACTTTACTCCGGCACTAACAAAGCTAGAATATTCGAATACTCGTGGAACAATAAGAATGGCTCACAATTGAGGATTGTCGTTCATTCCACTCTGCCCATGAGTAATACGCAGGGTGTAAGGCAGTATGATTTGTTCATTAATGGCAAGTCTTTTTTCACCATGCCGAAAGTTTACGAGATTGGGTTGAAGGGAAGTGCGAGTGCGGCAGATGCTCGTATACCGGGGGTGATTTCGGATTCTCAGCGTGGATTGTTGGAACAGAGCTCTCCTTCGAGAACACCTATGGATTATTCAGGAAGTGGGAGGGCGATGGTGGCGCCGGCTTCTGCGCAAGAGGTGCGTACGTGTATCATTCACTGTACATTGAATGATAATGATATGTCAATGTGTATTGTTGATGTCCAAAAATATTGTACAGCACATGTATTTGTTTGGAGATGAAATCAGGAAGATGGATTTGATTTGTATATGCATGGATGTCGGAGGAATGATATTTAGACTAATCCTTTTCATTGGCAATACTGTACATCAATCAGGAGGAACATGATTTGAAGAAAGCCATTGAGGAATCTCTGAGAGAATCTCGTGCGCATTTAGCAGCCAGGGGACGATTAGACGACCAATCAATTGCTGCATCAACTCTCACCTATACTATCGCAGAGCATCCTGCATCCCAAGCAGAACAGCCTTTGATAGACCTTCTTGGTGAATCTACGCCTGTACCTGCTTCAAATACTCAGGCATTAGTGTGAGTGCACTACAGAGTGATTGGAGATTATTTTGTTTATCAGGTATCCATTATTGCGCAAGTATCATATTTTCTGACATTTTCTGTTTCTGTTTCTGTTTGATTCAAGACCGGTTGCGGGTGGACACGCACAATATCAATTGAATGATCCTTTTGCATTTCAGCCACAGCCACAGCCACATTTCAACGCAGCTCCTCCCGTGCCGCCTTTTCCTGCACAAATGGATGAATTTGCACCCCAAGCGCCAAGTTACAATGACATTTCCAATCAGGTAACTTCCCACTTATTTATGTTTTGGTATACATGACTTTGCAAAATGGCTTGATCTCATTGTTTTTTATTCCTTTTGTAGATCTTGATGGGGTATTCTCCCACTGGGGTGCCAAATCCTGGTGCTGCTATTCCTCCTGAATTCCTTCCTACCAAAACATCTGTTGCATTCTCCAACCCATTTGATGACGCTGTAAGTAATAATTTATTTGGTGATGCACCTTTTTGTTCAAGCTATAGATAACTCGTTCTCATTTCTTTGTTTCCTGTTTTTTTAAATGAAAGCCGGCAACAACTTCCGCCTCCGCCAACCCATTTGACGCTGTAAGTAATATTGTATTTGGTATTTCCCCCTTTGCTTCATGCTTTATTAGACTCGTTCTAATATGTATCTTTCCTGTCTCTTGGTAGCCGGCAACAACCTCTGCCTATGGAGCTCCTGTTGGGTATGATGCTTTCCAACAGCCACAAATGCAACAAGCTCCGTACCAACAGCAGAATAATCCGAATACTGTTTACGGTGCAAATAGTGCGTATCCGCAGCAACAACAGCAGCAGCAGCAGCAAACGCATTATCAACAGCAAAGTTATGGGAATTATCATATGTAAAGATAAATCTATTGTTCAGTGGGAAAGAGCGTGCGTGAGCATAATTTTGAGGATTCTCGAAATTTATAGTATGCCTAAAAAATAACAAACGTAATTCTGCACAAAATTGTGGCTTAGGTCTTAGCATGCTTCCTCTACATTATAAATTCATAGGTCCAAAGTGAGTGAGAAATTTCATCATACCATTATGCACGTGAAGGAAGCTCTATGCGTGCTTGCGGGAAGCAAGTCTGTTCTCTGTTCATGCCTCCCCCCTCCTTGGAAAGTATGTCTTCGCTCTTCCTGCTTCTCTCTCGACTCTAGCTTGATAATCTTGTTCGGTACGAGCCATTTGCTTCTGGAGCAGGAATTGCTTTTGTTTTTCGAGACTCTCCTGCTGCAGCTTATCCTCCATTAGTTTCTTATTCCAAAGCATATTTTCCCTTTTTCGTTGCTTCTGTTTTTCTTCTTTATCTTGCTCGCATTGTCTCTCTTTTTCCCATAGCTTAATATTATTTTCCACTTCTATGGATTCATTCCGTTTCATCTCTTCAGCACGCCGGTTCTTCTCACGGATCTGTTCATCACGAGATGCATTAACTTCAAGCATCAGCTTATTCCGAGCGTCATTTTTGGCTTTCATATCTGCATCTCTCCTTTGCCAAATATTGTTCATAGCTTCATCTCTAACGCTTTCAACTTTATTCGTATCTTTTTCATCCTTAATCATTTGTTGCTGCAAAAATGTTCTATACTCTTCGGAGACACCCTTATGCTGTTGTCTTTGCTTATTTTCAGAGTCGATTTCTTTTCTTTCTTTCTCCAGCGCATAGTCCAGCATGATTGACTCCTCTTTGCGTTTCTGAGAGTCGGTCCTTTCGCGATCTCTCAGTCGTTCTTCGTTACTTTTCATTGTCTGCTCACCTCGAGCGTGTGCTTCTTTCAGTGCTTTCAATTTCTTCTCTTTTCCCATCTCATTTTCAAGATTCCATCTTTCTAATTGTTTGTCTTCCTCTTTTTGACGTTCCTTTAAAGTCCCCTCCTTCCTACACCTGTTGATTCTAACTTGTTCGTCTAATGCAAGTATTGTTTCTTTATTTTTCCTTTGCCTCTCGATTTCTTTTTCTTTTTCTTTTCTTTCGAATTCTTGTATAAGTTGATTCTTCTCGTCTTCCTTGTCGCCGTCAAAGTCGGATTGTTTTACGTCCAAAGCATGGTTCCTATCAAACACGAGTTTCTCTGTAATGGCCTTTGCGTTTAGAGCCCTAACGTCGTCACAACCATCTCTCCACTGTCGATCATAGCAGGTATTGACAAAATCCTCCTTCTCCTTGGCTCGTTTTTCTTGGAGTCTACTCGCCTTCTCACGGATAGCTTTGATACGATCCTCAATAGAAACGTATGTGCTTTCTTCCAGCTCCTTCTTCAATTGTAACTCTTCTCTTTCATACAATTCTTCTATTTTTATCTGCCGTTCTTGTAATTCTCTGGCATCATTCTCGGCCATTATCTTTGCTCTATTAATCAAGTCTTGCCTTTCGATTCGCGTTGAGGTTCGTTGCTCCCATCTTGCTACACATGTTGCATTGAACTCGTCTTTTAGGAATATTTCTCGCTCTCTCACTGTCCTTTCTTGTGCTCTTTTCCGAGCTAATGATGCTGCTGCCATGCTGATGCCCCTTTCAAATTCCAAGGATAACAAACAACGTTGTGTTCATTGTTTCACTAGTATGATTACTTTCTGACTGGTGTGACTGGATCTGAACTCAGGCATGTCACTTTATTCGTGATTCTAATATGAAGTATTCAGAGTGCTTTCTGCCTGGAGCACACTACTAGAACTTTTTTGCAGGTCGATGCGATAACATTGACCGGCTTTTGGTATAAAACATTTGGAAGAACATCGTTAGACAGCCAAGAAGAATGTAGAAATGCTGAGCATATTCATTATGTAGGTTCAATTATGACATTCAAAGCAGGAACATCGTTAGACAGCCAAGAAGAATGTAGAAATGCTGAGCATATTCATTATGTAGGTTCAATTATGATATTCAAAGCAGGAAGATATTTATTCGCTGTCGCTTTCATCAGATGAATCTTCACTTTCACTTTCTCCAACTGTCATAACCTCACTTTGTGATGCTGATTCGTCATCATCGTCGTTCTCCTTGAAACCAACAACCGTATTACCTCCGATCTGCACTCTTCCATCAATCACCTTTGGAGGAAGAACAAGCTTGCTATTCTTTTCCCATTCAAGATATTCTCCGCTGCTGCCTCCTTCAAGACTTCCCATGGACAAGAGAGCAAAATCAATAAGATACGAGTCTGCGTGCAATTTGTCAAGTCGTTCAAAATGCCTTTCAGCGTAAGGCGCTATTCCCGCTAGTATTTCTGGGAGCCCATCAACACATGCCAATTGATCCGCAGCGATGGTTGTGATAATTGCTTTTATAACGAGCATGCTAACATGTGAGTTGCGGGCGCGGGTATTCCATTCTCTACAGTATTTCACAATCTGAAGCACCCTTGTCATGTCCCAATTTGCAATGTGATTTTGCAAGGTTAAGAGTGGTTCTTTCCCACTAGCTAGATCATTTTCGGTAATAGCAACAATGACCTTCAATACTTGACGCGGTTTCTCCATGCCGAGAGCAATGTCTAAGGCTTGCTCATATTCCTTATGTCTCAGGTGATTTGCAAGCTTCTGTTCATTCCGGATATTCTGTTGTTCTTCCTCTCTATTTTGTTCGTCTAGCTCTTTCGTAGTGTCCTTAAACATCTTCAACCGTGAATCTGCACCACCGCTCACGAGCATGCCATCTTCAACGTCCAATGCCCAAATTCTATCATCGTGTGCATCCAGGGTGAACACACATTCGTTTGACTTAATATTCCATAAACGAATCAATCCCTCAGCGTCGCAAGAAATGAGTTGTAACCCCCCACTTAAAAATCTCACACGAAGAGCGCTTGTGGAATGTCCTTGGAACGTTCTAACACATGAATAATCTCCCAACGACCATAATTTGACAGATTTATCTCCACTACAAGTGGCTATAACACGATCATGCATTGAAAATTGACAATCCCATATACCTCTTTTGTGACCCTTAAGAGTCCCCTTCAATCCCAAGTCAGTAGAATTCCACAGTTTCACAGTCTTATCTTGTGATCCGGTGGCAATCAGCGAATCGTTGGGGGCGACTGCAACTATGTTAATGTCCTATAATGAATGTTTAAGGATGCCAATTAGCGAATTCAAAATACTGCTCGCATTCATCCTCATTGAGAGAGAAAAAGTTACTCAGTGGTGAAAACAAAACTTACCTTGTCATGAGCTCGAGTACTGGCAAATACATGAAGCTCTTCTGCATCTTGCTCTGTTGATGCAATCTCGCCAAGCACAAAGGACCCAGGCAAGTTCCATCTCTTCAAAGTTTTATCCTTACTTGCTGTAACAACAAAAGATCCACCACCATTTTTCGCGGCTTTTCCAGCAACATCAAATCTGCCGACTTTTCTAGATAAAGCAGCGGCACCAATAGCTTCAGTATGACCTGTTGCAACTGCGATGCACTTGCCTGTCTTTAAATCCCATAATCTCATTGTTTGATCCTTCCCAGCGGTGGCAAGGTATCTCCCGCAAGGTGACACATCAATACTCAAGACGGTGTCTTTGTGCCCATCTAGAACTTTACACGAATATGTTCCCAACTCGAAAAGTCGAACCTGCGCACTGTTTGTAGCCACAGCTACTCTCCTCACAATCCCCTCTTCATTACCAGCATTTCGATCAGGTATAATCTTCAAATCGAGAATTTCATCATTATGACCGATGATGGTGCGATTCGGATGCAAAAGCGATGGTCCGTCACCATCCTCAGAGTCGGCTAGATTCAAAAATGTAATATTATGCTCCGCATCGATAGCAATCAACTCCTCTCTACTAATACCAGACATAGTTGCATCTCCTGCATTGCTCAAATTGTGTTTATGAGATGTCAGCAAAAGACCTGTATAGCCTCCTCTTTCTTCTCCAAATATCAATGACGCATCCTGTTCTGCCAATAGCTTAAGTCCTGCAATAGCTCCAAATCCATCACCATCACCCTGTCTTCGAAAACTCTTCCAGACTTTAACAACACCCTTGCTTCCACCGGTTGCAAGCACAACATCATTCTTGGTAACACCTTCGGATTTTCCCCTGGAAGTAAAGTGAAAATTGGGAAGAATTTGCAACGCTTCCACATTTTCGTACACTGGCAATGTATGAACTCGCTTATATACTATTTTTGTGGAAGGTACTGAAAAAATCAAAGGCAAAAAATAGTTTGCTACAGAACCTGAACATTAAAAGCCACAATATATGCAATGAATCCGCAATCGCATGATCTTACCTTCGCCGCTACTAGATTTCTTCTTCTTCTTATTGTGAGACTTTTGATCACGTTCCTGCTCTTGAATAGCCCAAGTATTGACAACCATATCTCTCCCAGCAGTAAAGAATGTATCAAACTCATTCGATTTACCGTTCCCACTTGCCCAAACCATACGCGTGACAGCACCAACGTGGTCCGTCATTTCAATAATATCTTCCTCGTCGTCTTTCTTTCTCAAATCGTGTACACGAACCGATCCATCATCTCTCCCAATCCCCAGCCATAGATTGGTAACATCCGGGCACCAATTGAGACAAGTCACACTACCCCTCAATCCACCTCTACCCCCCATATTACTAGAATAGCCAGGGGCGTTGAACCTAAAAGAATGAGTAGCATAACCCCCTCGCAAATCCCAAACTTTGACATTACCATCAATACTACCAGTAGCGAAGAAAATCCCACTACAATGGAACTCAATACAACTAATTGGCAATTCATGACCTGATCTCCCCAGAACCTTTCTCACTTTAGCTCCACCCCTTCCATCCGCACCCGAGTAAGAATGCGAAGGAGATCCTGATATATCATAATGCCTGAGTATATTATTCCTGCTGGCGGTGATTAAATCGCAATCATTGGATGAGAGCGCGTACGTTACAATCGCATCGGTATCAAGACTCTCGTCTTCTTCCTCGTCTTCGTCGTCACCTCCAGGTCCGGAACAACCTTCCCGGATGGTCCTGGCCTTGACCCCCCTCACGGCATCAATCAGAGTTAAATCCCCCGCACAAGGTGAGAGAATGAAGGGAGTGGTGGTATTATCTTCCTTGGTGTCATCATTGTACCCATACAAGTGCCGTGTTCCCCGGGTGTTGCAGAGTGTGACCTTTCCGCCAGAGTAGGATGGAGCGTGGGCCGATTGTTCCGTCCAGGATTTGGAGAGGGTTGGTTTTGTGTTTTCGTTTTGGGGTTGTTCTTGTTGGATTGAAGTTTCGTCTTCAGGTATTAGCATTTCAACATCTTGGACAGGAAATGATTCGATGATTTTAACCATTGTAGGAGGTTTGGGATGTAGAATGTAACCTGGTAGTGTTGTGTTGTAATTGATGGCAATTCAGTTCAATTTTCTTTTCTTTTCGACATTATGAAAAATGAGTGGATACACATAAAACAGAACAAACAACAAGAAACATACCCCCCATCCAACTAGGTCATCGGAAATGAGCGCGAACAGCTTTTGAGAAAAAAACAAAGCTAAAATCTCATCTCGAAGAAGTAAGAAATACAAATTTTAATTTGCGAATTGAATTGCAACACTGACCGTAAATCATATCACCAGTCACAGTTGTAAGCAAAAGAGTCAATATCACTCCATGACCATGCCCATAACTATGCCCATGACATCAAAAGCGCCAGTAGAGGCTGATACTGATGAGGCATCAGATCCAGTGCACATAGCAGCGG
>Ga0115005_10003544_pt1 | contig 12465 bp, 11 predicted proteins | sample ArcOceMetagenome_FD_87163 | JGI IMG/M metagenome (GOLD analysis project Ga0115005, IMG submission 87163) | Marine eukaryotic phytoplankton communities from Arctic Ocean - Arctic Ocean - Greenland ARC118M Metagenome | ecosystem: Environmental > Aquatic > Marine > Oceanic | place: Arctic Ocean... | reverse complement strand
CGTGACCTCGATGACCCACATGGACCCTTTCCTCTTTTTTTTGCCAAAGACAAGGAAGTTATTCAGACTTGGTTGATCAAACGATTGGGACACGTTGTCATTGCTGCAGCAAAACCTGAAGAATGATTTGAAATTGTTTTAGAAACCTTTAGCTACGGTAGTCAGCATTGACTGAGATGTACTCATTTGTAAGGTCGCTACCATAGCAACAAGCTGATCCGTCTCCACTAACAAAGTCAATACTCATCTCAACACACTTCTGATGGCTTGGGAATTCTCCAATTTCGTCCTGTTCGGCATCCTTCATATGATTGCTCATTTGTTGTTCTACATCATCTCCTTCAAGCACAAACTGCCCCTTATTGAAAATAGTTTTGCCACCAAGAGTCATGATCATCTGACTGACATCCTCACTATCCTTGAATTTTCCCATGAATGATCCAACGGCTCCTGCCAAACGTCCGGTGTTGGGGTCATTGCCAGAAACGGCACATTTCAACAGAGGAGAATTGACTACATGCCTGCCCAAACGCCTAGCCTCATGATCAGATCCAGGGAAATTGCTAATTTTAACCCGCATCACGTGGCCTGTGCCTTCGCCGTTGCGCACCAAATCACTTGCTAATCCACGACAAATATCAGAAAGTGCTGATTTAAAGTTAGCAAGAATTTCATCACCTTCCATTTCAACTTTATTGGAGGAAATTATCACAGCGGTATCACTAGTAGATTCATCCCCATCGACAGATATTGAGTTGAAAGACACATCGACAGCATCTACAAGCATAGCTTGAAGGTCTGCTTTGGGAACATTTGCATCTGTCATAATGTAACTAAGCATCGTTGCCATGTTAGGCTCAATCATACCAGCTCCCTTGGCGATTCCAATAATTCTCGCTCCATTAGACAAAGTCTTACTCCTCAACTTTGGATACCGATCCGTCGTCATTATATCTCTAGCAGCATTGAAAGCACTGTCCTCTTGCAAACTTTTCACAGCTTCTGGAATCACATCTTCTGCAAGCTCTTTTGCAGGTAGCCTCCAACCAATCACTCCTGTACTGGATGGTAAAACGGATTCGGCTCCACTCGAAAGATTGAGTGCTTTCGCTACAGAGTCGCAAACAATTTCTGCACTGGCGATACCATCACCTCCGGCGCACACATTCGATATTTTGTTATTAATCACCAAAGTTTGAATTGGATTACCAGACGCCAAACGAGAACGACCAACTAGAATTGGCGACCCAGGGAACTGATATCCGAGTAAAGGGTAAATTGTGCTGGTGAGGAAAATGTATCTCAGGTTGATACGATCAAAACAATGTATCATACACGTACTCGATACCCACCTTATTTTTTGTAAAGACTGCGGCCCAATTGTCACTAGGACCATCTGTTAAATGAATAATAGTCCCTTTAATTGGCAAAGATCCCATCGAAGGAGCTTCCACAGGGACAAAACTTCCAGTAGCACTCCCGGTAGCAAATCCCTTGGGAAGTCCCGATGCCTCCATGAGATACTCTTCATATTCTTCTTTTGTCCCAAAGGAAGGAAGATCTGAGATTGTATCCTTATCGTATATCCATAATATTGTATTTGTTGCATATGTGCGAGGTGTCAACGAACCCAAAGGAGTGTTTTGTTTGATCCCATGATCGAGGTTCACATTCCTCAATGATTGTGGCGTGAAAGAAAAGGCTGGATCATATGCACACTGGAATGCAAAAGCAGAGATTGATGCTTTTCGTGAAAATTTCATTATGGCTTCGTATGAGTGGACCTGGTTATTGAAAAGTGTATGATATCATCGGCGCTTTCGCATAGAACGTTTCAATCAAGATGTCCAGATGATGGACGGAGTGAGGGGTGAATGAGTCGAAGTGTCGTTGGAGGCAGAAATCCTTGAGCGCGAAAATAGGGGGTGAAAAATAGTGTCTCTGCCCCATCCACGTCATTGAGGTGACTGGATCCAAAAAAGATGGGAAAAAAGAACCCACCCACCCTTTCAAAAGCAAGTGCTTGTATTGTCGACGTTTCTGTCAAGGCAGGAGGAGCGAGGAAGAAAGTGATCATGCTTCAATCTCCCATTGACATCAACCATAGAAGACACGTATCAAACACATCCCACTCATCACATTCAACAAATATATTTATATCAAAATGGCCCGCATTACCAGTACAATTCTTCTCCTCATTGCTGCTATCTCATCAGCAAGTGCTTTCTCAACAGCTTTCCTCGGTTCATCGCGCGTTGCACACAGTCGATCGGCTTTCTCCTCTGGTCTGACCATGCGCGTTGTGGACATCGATAGCGAGGCTGCGTTTGATAAAACAATTTCCTCTGCTGGAGCTTCCCTGGTTGTTGTTGATTATTCTACTACGTGGTGTGGACCATGCAAGGGTGAGTTTCACAATATTTCTTCAATGATGGTGTAAATAGTTTTTTTAATGTCTTCATCAAAGCAAAGACCGTCGACACCTCTCCATATCCACCCATGTGTTTTCCTAAACTAACGCAGTTTTTCTCGTCTCTCCATAGTTATTGCGCCAAAATTTGATGAACTCAGTGACAAGTACCCTGATGCTGTATTCCTCAAGGTAGGTCCTCTGTTTCCAACTACATGTGACAGTTGCCCATAAGTTTTCTGTCCACATCGCAATGCTGTGATGTGTTTGATGTAATCTATTTCCCTCAAATTTGACACAAATCTAATAAATTTACCATGAAATTTCATCGCAGGTAATTGGAGATGCTTCTCCTGATGCCTCGAAACTTATGAAGCGCGAGGGAGTAAGATCTGTTCCTTCTTTCCACTACTTTAAGGACGGCGAAAAGGTTGATGTTGTAAATGGTGCAAATGCCGAAGCAATCGAAGCTGCTATCACCAAAAATGCTTAAATATGTCGATGCTGTTTTCATGAAACTACATCCAGGTGGGGGAATGGGCGACGACGAGGGGGAGATTGAATGATCATCTCTTCCTTATGCCACTTTGTTTCCGTCGTCAGTCGAGTAATGTAATCAAATTAGTAATCAATAAGAAGGTCATTAGTACCCTTTTCTTGAATATTTCTGTAATGATGACACAATCTTGAAAACCTCAACGGAATTCCATCTCGGTAGCAAATACTTAACACGGGAATCCTAACGAAAGCGTACTGTAGTTCTATTTTATTTTTTATTCATTGCACAACTATGTGTAGACGAAATTGAAGAGCATGGTGATATTCATTTCTCAATTACTTTAGCTTTCATTATGGTACGTAGCATCCAATATGATGTGCAATGAACTGCATCTTGAACCTTGGTCAATTCATTGGCCAGTGTTACGGTTTTCAACGCTAAACTTGTAGAATACAGTACCGTACGGTACGGTACACACGTAGATGTTCAACTTTTGTTAAACTGTTGGTGGCGGTCCAACACTAGTCACATCGATCTTGTCCATGATGAAAGGGAATACAGCAAACAGTAAACTTGTCGCCACAATAATTGGGAATGCGATGTAAAGACCAATATCAAATCCATCGGTACCACCTCTTCCTGGTGTCATGCCACCCAAAGTAGCTGCCTTGATTTCTTCCTCAGATGCTTCCCAATTTGCCATTTTCTCTTCCAACGACAATTTCTTCTCCGTTGAATCATCAGATCCTTCCCCTTCGACAGCAGCAATTCTAGTTGACATTCCAGTGTAATGCTGGGCACCTGAGGTGAAGGTCTTGATAGACTTGTTTTGGGAAGAAAACGTGAATCCAGATGTGCTGCTGATGCAAGCAACAATTGCAGTGAAATACAAGAGGTATTTATTCATCTTCGTGTTCGATGTCAGCGTAAGAAATCAGTTTTTAGTCTACAATCTTATTTGTAACCTCGAAATTATTTAGTGGGATGAAGATTCCTTTGAAAGTTGGTTGATGATTGATGATGACTAAGATTTTATTGATGACAAGGAGTGATCAGATGAGGTAGTTGGTTGTTGTTCTAAAGAAACTGACGTGCATTTTTTACGTTTGATGCGTGCGGTGCTTGTAGATAGACCGTACCAGGTAGGTATTTGAGAAATTAAATTTGGAAATGAAAATCTTATTTTATTTTCAAATTTATTTACATGATATCCAGCCAGCAGAACCACACTTTTACAAACAAGTGATAGTATTAAAAAATCTGCTTATCTCGGCATATGATTTTATGTAAACGGGAAAGTCACTGCTCATATATTTTTATACATGCATCATCGAACCATCAAAGTGTTCTCCAATCTCATTTACTTCCTTTAGTACGCCGGCAAAGTGTGTTATTTTCCCATCATTGTTCCTCAAGGGTCTCACTCTCAAGCGGTTGTGGAATTTTCGACCTTCTTTTGTATAATTTGTGAGAAGAGTTCCGGCCTCTTCGCCTTTCAACATTTGAGCCATAAGTGCAGTGACGGCAAACTTATTCGTCTCCTCTCCCTGGAGACACTCGAGAGTCCTTCCGTTGACCTCATTTTGAGAGTACCCACAGAGATTCTCCCAGGAATGATTGACAGAGATGATGCGGAATGGCATCGCTGCTTCCGTAATAACAATAGCTCGAGAATCTTCTGGTAAACTTGCTTCTTGAAGATTATGAGGGAGAGGCTCCTCATGAAATATGTGGCGATCAAATAGAGGGGATTCGCGTTCTTCTTCAACCGGAGCATCACCATCGTGATCACTTGTGCAAGGGCTTAGTTCTCTTGGGTTCACATGTTCTGACAACGTTGAGGTTTGATGGAGAAGGCGAGTATTGTCGAGCTGGCTTTTCATGCGATCATCTAGGAGATCAATGAAGAACGGGTTGTCAAAATCATTTGCTATCGATGCATGAGAAAGACTATATGCAAAATCATTACGATGCTCTTCTTCTTTCTGGATATGATCAATGAATGCTTTCCTATTTTTTAGCGTCTCGACATCTTCAACTGGTGTGGGAGCTTGAAATGTGAAATCAGCTTCAGGAGAGGTGAACGAAATTGAATGAAACCAATTCCGAGCTTTGTCTCCGCGACCTTCTTCAGAAGAGGTGGCGAAAGCTCTCGTGATTAGCAAGTCATTCTCTGCCGCATTGCGGTTATCGTTGAAAGTGCCTGTTCCATTAGCAACAGTTCTAACTGTCGTTGATGTCTTATTCCTGCACGAGCGTACAGCCTTAACAAAAATACAACTTGGCCTTGCTATGCTGAAACTTGACATAATTGGATTAGTTCTTGTTAGTCTATGATTGATTGATTGATTTCTATTTCAATAGATGCTTTCTTTTGCGATGTTTGGAAGAATTATGAGGATGGTTCATTGGTTGACCAAGGTACATAGGTTGAACTTCCGGTTGAACCTCTTGAACTTCCGGACTGTTTCGTAAAAATGTTACTTGAAACCGCCGGAAATTCAAAATAGGATATTTCATCAACTTACTTCTTTTCCCCTTCTTATCTTTCTTATCTTACAGCAGTAACCCTTTTACCTTGGGATCCGGACGACGGTTTGACCTGTTTTTGGAGTCCACCCAACAACAAACAAAAGTTGAAAAATGCTTCTATCGATCGAATGATGAGTATGCAAAAATGCTTTACACTGAACTCATACCCTTCAACTAACTATCAGCATTACAATCAACAAGTAACGCAAACCAAACAAATCACGAAATAAACACCATGTTTTCTATTGCTTCCAGAACCGTTATGCGCACTGTGCAAACTGTGCAATTTGCGCATTTTAAGCCTGCTGCATCTGTCACCACATCCTTCCTATCACAGCTTCGTGCCTTTTCCGATGAAGCGGGAAGTGTGATTGGACATGTAAAGTGGTTTGATGTAAAGAAAGGATTTGGATTCATCGCCCTAGCAGATGGAGGCGAGGACGTTTTCGTTCATCAAACTGTCATTAATGCAGACGGTTTCAGATCGCTTGCTGTGAGTTTTTAGTTGCCGTTCACGAATTTCTTTTGAGATTTCTGGATGAAGAATAATGAACCCACGATCATCATCATGGTAGAGAATTAGAAACTCACTGCCTTATCATCTCTTGGCGTTTTGGTTTATAATTGTCTTCAAACTACTTTTACCAATAACACACCGCCTCTAACTTCTTCCTCTTTTTGAAAATACAGGATGGTGAGGAAGTTCGTTTCAATGTCGAAGTTGACGAAACAGGGCGTAAGCGCGCAACAGATGTAACTGGACCTGATGGCGGATTTGTGCAGGGTGCACCTAAAAATAATAATTTCGATGATTTCGATGACTATCGTTCCTAAAAAGCATTCTCGTGAGAATCAATCAGTGAGGGGTGGAATGATAATGAGGGTTGCTTTTAGGTCTCTCTTTGTTAACTCGGATTTTTAGAGTGATAGCAAGAGTAACAGAGATCATATAATTATGTAAGATTTGTTTGACAGAATGAATATTTTAGTGGTCTACGGGTACACACCTAGTGTAGGCAAAAGAAAAGAGCAATGCGGGACCTTCAGTTTTAGCAAAAGACTATATTCCATACCCCGTTTCGGTTGAAGAGTTATAGGGGTGAGGATTAATTTCCACCACAACATGTACCAGGTACGGGTTGTAGGAAATCTCCAGCAAGTCTCCAGCGTTGAAATCATTGTGTGTTTTGAATTTTTTTGTTTTTGTTTTGTTTGAAAGAAAACAAGGTCTCAATGCACCAGTGACACAATTGCATACGACGTGTCGCAGCATTATGCCAGTTACCATAGATACCACAACAGCAATATTATTAAAATGTGCAATGCAATGAGATCCAGTACTGTTACCAGATACCAGGCAGAAGACGGACGGTATCACTTACTACAGTGTCGCCCTACAGTATGATATTGAATATATTAACCAATGTACCCGGGCAGACGGAGTTCGGAGAATGGGCGTTGGTCCCTTGGTTTCGAGATTTCCGACCAAGGTTTTACACGACTCGCCTTCTTATTTATCTAAATTCAGAGTATCAAAAGATCAGTGATTGACTTTTGCGGGAAGGGATTTTGCGACATCATGCGCGTGATTTATGCTTGCAACAAGGTTTACTCCAACAAACTCAAGGTTAGACTCTGTTTATTTAACCAACTTGAATAGGTTTTACTCCCTCAACCTGCAGGTTAGTGTCTGGCAGCACCCAAATAGGTTGTGGGTGGGTTGCATTACGGATTATATGATGGGTATTTTTGAGTCACTAGTTGCGTCTTTTAGTCTCTAATCTTCTGAGTCCCGGGATAAAAATGTGTGGAATGAGGCGTTTGCTATTTATTTCGAGATCTGCAAATATAAAACGAAGTGGTGCGAACGATTGTGAGGAGGAGTCGTAACGCTGCTGCAAATTATTATCAACTGGGTCTAACTTCCACCGAACTCAGCCCGGAATTGTGCGAAACTTAGTTACAAGTAAACATGGAGGAGCTCCAGGACGCTCTCGAGGATGCTCAATACGTGAATGCCATCAATTTAGACGAGGGCCCACGTCCAATAACTGCGTGGGAGAAACCTTCGGATGAAGAAATGGAAAAATGGAAAAATAATCTGGTGAAGAAATGGAATGACAGCTCAAACAAGAGTACAGAACCTGAACCTTTCAGCTACGATTGGGTGCTAGCATTTCCGCTCGGATTTTATATGTTTTCTAGTTTTATCAAGCAAAACAGTGATGATTATGTTCAAGTTAATTTTATTGAAGAAATACTGCGATGGCGGTACCTGCGGGGAAAGAGTCGCGGTTCCAAAATCCGAAAAATATATGACAGATACCTGATGCCTGGTGACATTGACGAGGAAACGAAGGAGCGCAAGAAACCAAAGCTTTACCACATCGATGAAAACTATCTGGAGCATATATGCAGTGGCAGGAAGATACCCAGGGAAGAGCTTAGTCAACTTCTGACCAAACACACGGATGACACCTGCTGCAAAAATACGATCGGTATTGATGGTCCTTTTTATGACGAGGTTATGAAGAAAATACACGATTGCCTTGAAGATGATGTATCTACCTTAGCAACTGATGATGTGAGCACTTACAGCTCCTACTCCTCGCAGGACTCTACTGCCGATATCGATGCTGATGCCGATGCCGATGCTGTTTCTGATGCTGATGCTGATGCTGTTTCTGATGCTGATGATGCCGATGCTGATGCTGATGCTGATGCCGATGTCAATCCTGCTCAAGAATCCGCCAACGGCCCAGAGGAAGAAACAGCCCCGGTATCTCCAAAACGCGACAAAGCCGAACAGAAAGAAAATGCAATAAGATCCAAACATTTAGTAAAGGCTCCTAAGGATCTTTTTGACAATTTGGAGCAGGTTGTTTTGGAATCCATTCGTTTAAAACATTGGGACGCATTTAAGCAATCACCGGACTGGAACAAGCTCATTGAATACCTCTGGCACAGAGATAAGAAGGTTATCGATGAGGACTTTTTCCTCATGAGGGTATTAGGTCGTGGTGGATTTGGCCTTGTCACAGGTATGTCTATTTGCGCATTTTTAGTTTGCATTGTTACAAATCGTAATTGAAACTCACATGATTTTCTTTAAAGCTTGCAAAAAGGGCACCACTGGAACGCTATACGCTATGAAAGTTATGAACAAGAAACGAATCAAGGCCAAGAAATCTGAGCAGCTTGCACTGAATGAACGTTCGTGTCTCGCAGCTGTGGACAGTCCATTTGTTGTGAACTTAAAGTATTCATTTCAAACGAAGGATGACCTTTATCTGATTTTAGATCTCATGACAGGTGGAGATCTTAGTTTTCACCTGAGTCAAAAGGGTCGTTTCGAACCGGAGGAATGCCTGTATTACGCAGCAAGAATAATGCTCGGGTTACAAGCCTTACATGACCAAAACTATGTCTACAGGGATTTAAAGCCAGAGAATCTTCTGATAGCCGAGGATGGACGAGTAAAAATAACGGATTTGGGGCTTGCTACTCAGGTAACTCCTCGTCTGCACGGAGCAGCTGGCACTCGCGGTTACTGGGCTCCAGAAATGCTTAGACGAAATGAAAAGGGGAAACGCATGAACTATGACCACCGAGTTGATTGGTTTAGTTATGGTTGTGTTGTCGCTGAAATGATTTGTGGTTGTAATCCATTTAGATCCGAGAGTGCGTTAAAATTCGGACTCAGCAATGCGTCTTCAAAGGTAGGTCATGTACGGATAATGGCACATTTGCAATATGTTACAAGGTTACGTATCCTTCTAACATCATATCCCGTCTTTACAGGAAAAAGCACTAGACTATGCTACTTTGCAAATGGAACCTTCCTTTGAGTCGAGGAAATTTAATAATACATCAACAGATCTCTGCAAGAGGTTACTGGATAAAGACCCTAATACTCGCCTCGGAAGCAAGGGATGTGAAGATATCATGGCACACGCTTGGTTCAAGGCAATCAATTGGGAAATGATCATAAGTGACCGCCAAAAACCTCCATTCATACCTCTAAAGGATATCAACGCTGCGTCGCAAAGTGAAATTGGTACGTTTGCGGAAGATAGAAATGCAGCCAAATTGTCTGAAGAAGATCACGCGGTGTACGCGACTTGGGATTGGACCAGTCAGAAAGTATTTTCATCGGAAGTCATCGATATGCTCATTTACGAGCGAGAGACTGGCAGGCCACTTATTCCGCTAACAGTTGGCGGAACATGTTGCTGCACGGTCATGTGAACCAAGATGGTCTACATGCGCTTGTCCCTCGCTACTGATCAGTTGTTGTCAGGCGTTTGATGCTTCATCACATTTTGAAACATAAAATTATTTTTTCTTGAAGGAAGTTTATTTTTGTAGGGTGTACGCTATTTTGGGTCTAAATATAACGGTCTATTTTTAGACCACCGGGACTGAAACAGAATAAGCTCGTTTTTTTCAAAACAATTTCAAAATTAACGCATTATATTTAGCATGCATTATTTAGCAACGCTACCATTTCGTATTGGTCGTCGTCGTCATCGTGTCGTCGTTAGTTTCCAATGAGCTTGCCACATGGGTGAGTTATCGTGTTTCTATCTCGATTTGCTAAAACCACTTCTTTTTGTCTCGATTTGCTGGTATCGATTTGCTCACCACTTTCGTCAACCAGGGAGAAGGATAGCATTTGTCCTCGCCATTTCAACTACAACGGTTTCTCGTACCCACGAGGAAGAATGTCAACCAAAAGAACGTTTCATACGTGACAGCTGGAACATTTGTAATCAAGACGGCAGCTACAAGAAGTTTATGAATCGGACCAACAACGGACTTGAGCGTTATATCAAGCACTTCAATGGACTTTTCCCTAAGCACAACCCATCACTGATTGAATTTACTTTGCCGGTACTTTTGTCTCGTTTGAAATGCAATTTGGCTTTGCAATTCTTGCCACGTCGGCATCGACAAAGTATGAAACGTTCTTTTGGTTGACATTCTTCCTCGTGTACGAGAAACAGTTGTAGGTGATTTGGCGAGGACAAATGATATTCAAGCTCATTGGAAACTAACGACGACATGACGACGCCCAATACGAAATGGTAGCGTTCCTAAATAATGCGTGCTATAATGCGTTAATTTTGAAATTGAAATAGTTTTGAAATTGAAATAGTTTCAACACGAGCTTGTTATTCTGTTTCAGTCCCGGTGGTCTAAAAATAGACCGTTCTATATTTAGACCCGAATGTTGATGTATTGAAGTCACTACGTCACCATCATCTCGGAGATGATGGTGACGTAGTGGCTTCAATACTAATAACACCGAATTTGCATTTACCTTTTGTAGTACACGTAGTAAAAAACGCACTTTCTAACTTGAAACTAACTTTGAACTTGTGTTGCTTGTATCTCACAAGCTAAAATTAAATGTCTGTTCTGTTTATTAACAACAATTTCGAAATTGAAATTCTTTTTAAAAGTTTTACGTGCATACCTGCCTACCTCTCTACGTGTGTAGTAGGTTTGCAATGATTTTCATGATATCCAGGTACACGTATCATTGTCAGAGTAAACCATACCAAATAGGAACCCCTGATCCATTCACATAAACCTTGAAACCTACCGTACACCTTTGAATATTTTCTCAGGGGTTTTCGCTAGGTGTTGAAAATAACGGTTGTTTAGCAGTCAAACCAAAATCTATATCCAACGTCTCAACGACATTGGATCAAGAGTGCGAAAAGGAACTGATTTCTAACATTATTTGTTTTTAAAATTATCAGTTTATGAACATAACTGACCTTATTGCACAACTATCAGAACTGCAACTCGAACAGAATAAGATACTTGAGCAGAGAACCGGAGCCACCAAAACGGAATCTGAGGACACAATCCATATAGGTGATCACGTCTTACTACTAACAGGCGGCATAAGGTGCATCAAAGGCGACAAAGCTCAAGTCACGAAGGTTACTACTAAAACAGTTGTACACTTCACTGTACTACGTAATAAACACAATACGTACAAGAGACACAGAAACGTACAAAAGATACCATGAGCCCAACACCAGCAGCAACATCAGCGGTCCTGAGGAGGTCCCTGAGCGATAGCAGTCCTTCTTTGCCATTGTTGAATTCAGGGGTAGTAATAGTATCGTTGATAGACGGTACGGTATGCATATTGTGAGTTTATTAGTTAGAATATTTATATAAATGTCGTTGGGATAAATAGGAGTAGCCACTGGCGATCGGCTCAACGGCTCTCATAAAACCAAACTAGTAGGAAGCGTTAACGATCCGTTAACGGTTCGATTAGTTTGCACAAAAATACCTTATCAAAGCATCTATGGCATTCTTCTCGATTCTTGCCAAAGATTGCAGAGCTCGAAACATTAGGATCCAGCACTGAACAGAGAAGACATAACTTCCCAAAGTTCCTCAAGGCGATCCATCACCATGCTATAACCACCTTCAGAAATTCCAAGGACATCTCCAAAGCGATTCTCAAATTCACAGACCCATACGCAGAGCTAAGGCAAACTACGTCATCCCTTATCCAAATCAGAAGGGAATGCAGTCTAGATATCATTCTGACGAGACCGATGCAGCCAAATTCATGAGAGAAGCGGACAATGCGGACCGCAAAGATGAAGCAAAAGCATTGTGTATGGAGTCCATCTAAAATCGAACTCCGAACGTGAGAAAGATCTAACCCAAAACTTAACCATCCTGTGGGCTACGATCATGGGACAGTGCACCCCTGCACTCCAAGAGGAAGTACACGGTGAGCCAGATTACATGTCAAAATGTGCAGCTTTCGACAGTGTATGGCTTCTACAATCTCTTCAGAAGATTACAGCAGGAGTCAACAAGACCACGAACAAGTATTACTCGGTTTTCAAGGCAACAAAGAAGTTCAGGGTTCTCGGATCTCCGAGATCGGGACCGGATTCGGTCTCGCCGATCTTGGACTTCAGCCAAGACCCGATCTTTTGCCCGATCTTTTCTGGGTGTTTTCCTGGCCGTTGATCTAGATCTG
>Ga0115005_10003542_pt1 | contig 12469 bp, 14 predicted proteins | sample ArcOceMetagenome_FD_87163 | JGI IMG/M metagenome (GOLD analysis project Ga0115005, IMG submission 87163) | Marine eukaryotic phytoplankton communities from Arctic Ocean - Arctic Ocean - Greenland ARC118M Metagenome | ecosystem: Environmental > Aquatic > Marine > Oceanic | place: Arctic Ocean... | reverse complement strand
TTGATTTTATGAATGATATGAATGACCTAGTAAACAAACTTACAGCGATGGAAACAGAATTGGAACGTCGCGACGATAAGGTTGCAAAGCTTGAGCATGAATTGAGTTCAGCGTAAAGACAGGAAGGAGAGGTGAAAGAGATGAGATTATTTGCATTAGAATTTACATACATGTACTACATTATTTGACCTGAAGCGTGAGAAAAATATGTGCTGGTGTTGAGGTTGGGGAACTAAACTAAAAAACACCATTATTTTGTATAGTGTTATTTAAAAACCTTCCACTGTCAACGTTCTATCTGTTATGAATATTACTTTATGCCAGCAACGTATTCGTTTCGCAGATTATCGGTAGCGAGCAGCTGTTACATTCGAAGAGTTTGCCTTCTTCTTTCGTGACTTCTAACTACCGCGTGCACAGCTCTAGGCCTTTACCAGACAGGAATAACTTCAAGGAACCGATTGATTTTTCTTGAAAATTGCAATGGTCGTCCAGGAAGAAGGAAGAGAAAAAGAAGCCTCACCTCACGTCGTACCGGTAGCAAAACTAACTTAAACGTATCAATACTCTCTTATTTTCTGAAGTATTTTTTCAATTATACTTTTCACATTCTCCTTGTGACCAATGTGCAGTGGCTTCAACTTCTCCTTGACTGGTCGTCTTCATTAGTTCCCCTAACAGTTTGAAGTCATTCACCTCAGCTTGTCTTCTGTCTTTGCTCGTTCTTTCAACTCATATCTTAGCATCAACACCTTCAACTCTTTCAGCGTTTTCTTCTTCTGAACTTTCTTCGGTTCCCCATTCCGTAATTTCAAATTGTATTGACATACTATTAAAATATAGTCTATTTCCCGTGCCGAAAGCTCCTTCGGAAAGTAATCACGGTTCTTCACACAAAACAACTTGCTGACCTTGATTGTACTCTTTTGAGAATCAGGCAGATCCACTGGAATTAGCTCGCGTACTTTCCCTTTCACCAATGAGTTGCAAATGAACAGGCCGTCAGTATCCAATTCAGCTTTCTGATTTGCAGTAGCAGTAACGTCTCTTGAAATTGAGTTGAAGATTTTTCACAGTAAGCATCCCAGCATCAACCAAAATGGCGGTGACTTTGTCTCGTCCTATAGTTCCATGGGTTTATGGAGAGTCGCAGGGCCATCAGTTGACCTTTCAATAGGCCAGACTTGTATTTCCGTCATGTGTACGTACATACCTGCTGCGCGAGCAGCTTTGTGAGAGCGCGACGGCTGATATCTCGAGCAGTCATGCTTATCTCTTCTAAGCTTTTCAACTCCCTATACTGAAAGGGGGAATAGACAATTCTGTGAAAAACATATACGCTGTTCAGCACATTTACTCAATCACAGTAATGGATTAGTTGCAACAAGTGTTGCAATGATGAGGATGGTTTGCTGTATTTTTTCTTTGTTCCGTTGTCCTCCGTGGTGGACGTCTAGCTTTGAAAATTGCAAATGTGGGCGCGACCTTAAATTTAATTCTAACAAAGTGGCGAAAAATGCAAACTTCGAAAATAACTTTGGACATGTCGTTAAATTGAAATAACGGTTCTTCCGTTTTTTTCGCTTCTAAAAATTCAATTCTCCGGAAGCAAAACGAACCCTTCCTTCCCCTACAACCCAATAACTGGGGTACGTGAACCTTAAGTGACACTCTGATGCCTGCGGCGCTCAAAACCCTAACCCGACTCTCTGATTCTGATGCCTGCGACCCTAACCCTCTCAAACAACGAATTTCCTGTCCTGATTCCTGATATTGATAATGACTATTTTATACTAACTTAGTAAACGATCGAATTGGGAGTATTATTATGTAGTAGTCATTAATAATTGAAATTAATAACTTTTCAATCAAGTCTTTAATGCGTCCAAAATAGAAATAATGTCAATAGGGGAGTACGGTGATCATAGTTTTGTTTTTTATCATCTTGATTATACCTCTGATCATAGAATTAAAAGCTCCAAATCACATATTCATATCCCAACATTCGATATGAACATGATTGGCTTACAAAATATTGTCAAGGTATAGATATCTTTTGTACCATGTATTTATTGCTACAATCAATAATGGAAGAGGAGTCTCGTTCTCTTTATTTACTACTAGCTCACATCCTTCTTTGCTTGTTCTCATAATCATTTTCCAAGAACTGGGGCAAGATTCAGCTGCCTTGTCAGCAGAAAGCATCAACAACGAGTCCCAATGATAACAGTAGTCTAGAAAAAGACTTCTGCGAAACAAGCCATGTTTCTCTCCCTACCATTGATGAGAATGCCCCGTCTCTTGATCAAACTGACTCTGCCGACGACAGCGACGACGATGATTCCTTTGCGACCTTATCGACGATATCGTTTTCCAGTGGCCAACAGACCAATGTATACCTCGAGTTTGAAAAAGACGATACGTCTGCTGATATTTCCATGAGTACCATCGACTCGGACGCTCTCACACAAATCAAGGAGCTCAAACAGAAGTTGAAAGTGCAAGAGGATGCCAAAGCAGAACTCTTGCATCAGTGCCTCAAATTACACAAGAAGGATCATTCATTTGCAACATATTTGAAATCATTGAAAGATGAAAATCGGAAGTTAAAAAAGGCAAGCGCAACGATGGAACTTGATTTTATGAATGATATGAATGACCTAGTAAACAAACTTACAGCGATGGAGATAGAATTGAAACATCGCGACGATAAGGTTGCAAAGCTTGAGCGTGAATTGAGTTCAGCGTAAAGACAGGAAGGAGAGGTGAAAGAGATGAGATTATTTGCATTAGAATTTACATACATTTGTACTACATTATTTGAACTGAAGCGTGAGAAAAATATTGGTGGAGGTTGGGGAACTAAACTAAAAAACGCCATTATTTTTTATAGCTTTATTAAACCTTCCACTGTCAACGTTCTATCTGTTATCCCTTCATGCCAAGCTTGATGCCGAGTTCTTAGTTTTCAAAATCATGTTGTAAACATAGGACCTTTAACCTACAATAGCATTCCAGCGTTCAAATTATGTCAATATAGAATTCGGAATGATACTAATTCCACTACCTCGATGAATCCAATTTCAAATATACATCTCTACATTTCCACTTAGCCTCCCCCCAGCCTCAGTTTACTTGTCGAAATGTGTGTACATTTGGACAAGGCCACCACTATTACTGTGTAGAATTTCAAGTTGCAGAGAATTCAACGGATCTAGGTACTAGAACGCGACGGGTTCTTGCTAAATCAGATTTGAGATTGCAGTTTATGATTCAACCTCGGTCAAATGAATATGTTTCATATCAGGATTATTTCTTAATCGTATTGTCATCTTTTGATGATTCTATCAAGTGATACCGACACTTCTTGATTCTATCCATATTCAATATTCAATATTAGATACCGAAGTCCCTCATTATGGTCACATGACTTTTTTTAAAGGTTGAGGATATGGATGTCTTCACACGGAATTATGGTCCATTGTAGTAAGTACACTACTAACTGATTTCACCTTTAATTACCTATTCGTTCCGTGATTAAAGGCTTCAAAAATGTAGAAAAGCGGACCGGTCATGGTCATGCTGGTCATTGAAAAACAACACCATGTGCATTTATGCACGATGCTACTACATACAACAACCACAATAAACAATATGAGATTACCATCTACACTACTGCTACTACTCACCCCCGTCGTTTCTGCCAAAGTTCAGAACCTCAGGAATACCCAAGATGCTAGATCTATTCCAGAATCAGATGTTTTATCGAGAAGGCTCAACACTGAATTCTCATGCTTTGGCGACCATAACTTTGACCTATACTTCAAAGGAAAATGTACATACAATGAACTCGTTGCTCGCATGGATGTAATGGTACAAGAAAACTTATCTGCATGCAACCATACCGCTGCAGAGGAAGTAATGTTTCTATTAGGTAAGATATTGCCCTTTCGCCCAAAGTGACGATCAAAATATTTTCTTAAGTTCAATGTCCCCTGACACGATCGTTTCGTTTCTTCGAGTAGGTTACACCGATTACACTGACGTTTCACAAGAAGCTGATGCAAGGGAGGATGTAAAACAGCTGTGTAAAAATGCAATGGATCTTGCAGCAAATGACCCTGGTAAAATGGTTCCCTGGGAGGATATCAGTGGTTATGGTGCTAACTTTGATCAGAACTTTTTTGATGGGAAAACATTCTGGAATGAAGAAGTCCAGACCGACATTGATACTATTGTCCCAGGTCTAGCTTCCAACAGGCTTGACATCGATGCAGAACGCGTAGATGATTTTTATGAGACGGTTGCTGAGAGAGTGCCATTTGCTTGGCCTGAAACTGTCACAAGTCTTGAAAATTGTGAAATTCGTGCGGCAATGTGTTGTTGGGTGTCTGATCGCCAGGCCAATGATAACAATGGAAACTGCAGAACTCCCTATGATGAGAGGTGTGCCGATGCTGATCCAAGTGCTAACACTGAGCTGTGTGCAGTAGACCATGCTCGGCATGATTTTACTCCAAGCTCTAGTGCTAATGATGGACTTAGTCTCTTCCCTCTTAACAGTGAGGGTGCGGTACACTGCCATGGAATGGCATGGAGGTAAGTTGATTTGACACAATGATATGACGCGGATTGGAAGAATGTCAAACTAATAACCAACTACTGTCAAATCTTGATAGTAATGACGACATGGAGGCAGACGCGCGATACAGAGGAAATAATCTCTTTTACATCTCAATGTATGATCACATGTACAATAGAGGATATGTTCGCAATGTCCCCGGAGCTCCAATGTGCGGTTGTGTCGAGAATATGCCTGTAGTGGAACGCGCAGACTGTACAGAGATAAACGCTCTCGAAATCTGGAAGTTCGGTTGGGATGACAATAATGGATTCTCGGCATCTTTGGATAGAACTGAGATTGACTTCAATGCCTGTCGCAATAATGATCTTCGTACTCATTACAGTGATCTCAGGCAGGATGACCATGCAACCCTTGAAGAGGAATGGTTACTTGAGAGAACGGTTGTTGGAAGAAATCGTTGTAATGAAGCTACCAACGCGATGATGTTTGACAAAGGATATGATGAGCATTACCCTAATGTAGGATTTACCGATGCTAAAGGAGAGCTTTATTCCATCAAGGCATACAGCGGTACCAATTCTGGTATCAGCTATCTACACTCTACCGGAGGAGGAGCACTTCAACTGCAGGCGACTTATATCGATGACAAGTCCAAGTGGAGAATTGCCCTTGGTAAAGACGATAACATGTACAATATTAGGCCAAAACCTAATGCAGCAGGATTGCTTCCTGATAAGCAATATCTCGGAACTGACCACTATGGTCGTACCTTGATGACACAAATGAATACAGGAACTGGTAAGTGTGGCATTGTTATACAACATAGATGAATCTCTGTGTGCATCCATTTTCTCACTGGTTCCATTTCTTTGTGTGTGTTTGTAAACCTTGATTGAAAATAGGACGGGAAATGTGGCACTTCAGGCCTATAGTTGGACTTAAGGATACTTACAATATCATCGTTACTGGTGGAACTAGAATTGGAGAGACCTATTTGAGCACAAACTCCAATGGTGATAGCATCAGCCTATACCATGAAGATGATGAGTCTGGAAGGCAGCGATGGGTGATTGAGAAGTTGGCAGACTCATTCGACCTCGCTTCTCTTGTAGTAAGACGCAATGTTGCTTTAGGTAAGCCTGCCACTCAGAGCTCTGTTGGGTGGGGAGGATATCCTTGGAGAGCAGTTGACGGTAAAACAAGTGGAAACTGGCGTGATGGTTCGGTCACTCATACTATGAAGGACACTGCACCGTGGTGGAAAGTGGATCTTGGGAATTCTTTCAATATTGAGCAAATTTATGTATCGCTCCGTACAGACTGTTGTACAAGTCGTTCGAACGAATTCAGTGTCCAGGTTTTCAATGACGTCGGCGAAGCAAAATTCAATTTCACTCAAACTGGGATATTGTCTACTTCTACTTTGATCGACGTCGTTGGACCAGGTGGTGAGGTCATTGTAGGTAGCAAGGTGAAGGTCAGCATTCCTGGTTATGATTACTTGTCTCTTGCTGAAGTACAAGTGTATGCAGAAGATACGCTTTAAGATGGAGTATTGTTATTTTGCGCTTGTCTTCTCTTTGCCCTAGCAGTGCCCTACCTGGTTATATTGAAATAGATTATAAGTACAACCCTTGCCTTTTCTTATCGATTATACCAATGCATAATTAAGGAGCCGCGAACTTGCGTTCAAAATCTCTGTCTGACGAAAACAGGCCTTTGTTTTTGCCACCACCACAAGAACAACACATCACGCACACATCTCTACTGTACTGTACCTTAACCCTTGACAATAATACATAATACGAATATCATACATAATACACAATAGACTTACATTACCATTGTACGAATACTCGTACAAGTACAGTCATCGATCACGTCACCAAACACTCTTCCATGCAACACCTTCTCGTCGCCCTGTTCACTTTGCTCGCAGCAGTCAATGCATACTGCCCAGTAGTAATTTGTCCAGGATTTGGAAACGACAGCATTGATTACGACACACCCCTGGAGCAACCACAAGAAGTAGGCTTCAAATCTGTCCTTTCCAGACGTGGATTTGATCCTGATAGAATCTACACTGTCCCAATTCAAAGAAGTGACTGGATTCGAGTTGCAGGTGGCCTCCTTGATATTCCAAGTTTCTACACTGGAGACGCCCTTCCTACTGGCCGTGGGTATGGTTGGTATCTCCAGAGACTGAAGGAAACTGTCGATGCTGCACATGAAGAGAGTGGTGGAGAGAAAGTCCTTTTGGTGGCACATTCTGCTGGAGGATGGCTTGCTAGGGCTGCATTAGGCGATGGCATATGGTGTGATAAACAAGGAGTTCGGACTAATGAAAAAGTACGTGGCCTTGTGACCATGGGGGCGATTCATAGAGTGCCAGAAGATGAAGCAACGTGTGTGACCAGAGGAGCATTGAAGAATACTGATCTTAGATATCCAGGTGCATTCTTGAAGGACGAGGGAATTCGATACTTCTCTGTTGGCGGCGCTGCTGTTCTTGGAGAAATGGTGGATAAAGACTTGCAAGATTACAAGTCAAAGGCATCCAGAGTGGCTTACAACTCGTACGTCGCTGTTGCGGGAAGAGGAGAGATGTTTGGTGATGGAGTCGTTCCTTTTGAATGGACACAGCTGGATGGAGCGAAGCAATTCCGACTGGATGGTGTTGTGCATTCGATTAATGAAGCTGGGACAACTTTGCCAACTGACCGCTGGTATGGTTCAGAGAACGTCGTTGATCAGTGGTTGCCCGAAGTACTAGATGATCTGCAGTTGAGAAAGAATGTTTCTGCTAGTGGTGGCGTTGCAAGTGCGCTTGAATTTGAAGGAATCAAAGAATGGGTATCGAAACTGATGAATCCTTCTCCCGAGGTGTCAAGGTAAAGAAATTGAAAATATTGATGGCACTGTCCATGAGACTGTGATTTATTACATCACACCAGGTACTCATACAGTACAGTGATTTGAAGCGAATGTAAGCAATCAATTGTACACTAAAGCATTCTTATTGTTTTCTACTAAATAATAATTAGGAGGACTGCAGTCAAGGATGTCTTATCAGCTATTGCAGTAGGTGCACCATTGTTAGCTTCGAAAGAAGCAAAAGCCATGTACGAGAATGGTCCATCAGTTGACACGCCGAGAGTACTTCTTGGTTCTGGTGTTTCTACTCAAGATTTGAGGATTGGCGATGGAGAAGAAGTGAATCAAGGTAAAAGAGTCAACATCCAATGGTCACTAAAAAGGTCCAATGGGTACATCATTGATTCCTCTGCAAACAATGATGGTGTTCCGTTCATCTTTACTGTTGGAGATAAAGGGGGTCAGAGAGCTATTCAAGGGCTTGATGAAGGTATTCGTGGTATGAAGGTTGGAGGGATCCGTCGTATTGTCATTCCACCTTCGCTTTCATTTGTAGAGGGTCTGGAAGAAGGAAAATCGCCAGGACCTATTCCTCCGGGGTTCGGACCGAAGCAAAGAATCAAGAGGGTGATGGAGAATCGATTTGATGTTCCTGATGAAAGCTTCATGATTGATGTAAAGGCTACGCGGGTCCAATGATGTTTCTCGTCGAGGCGAATAATCTACTCGTAAAGAGATATTAATAAAGGGAACCTAATACAAGTACGTGAATAGAGGATGAACTGAACTACTAACACTATTATATAGTGTAAAAACTGATTTCGAATGGTGCCGTCGCATTTCTCAACCAAGCCACTCTTTGAAGAAATCATCCCCTTTATCATCAACGACGATGAAGGCAGGAAAGTCTTCCACATCAATTTTCCAAACTGCTTCCATTCCATCTTCTTCATTGTCCAATACCTCAACATTCTTGATACAATTCTTGGCAAGAATAGCCGCAGGACCTCCAATCGACCCAAGATAGAATCCTCCATGATTCTTGCATGCCTTTGTCACTGCTTTCGATCTGTTCCCCTTTGCCAAAGTGACAAAAGATCCACCATTTTCCATAAATTTGTCAACATATGCATCCATACGTCCGGCAGTGGTAGGACCAAAAGATCCACTCGCATATCCCTTTGGAGTTTTCGCAGGACCCGCATAATAAATAATATAATCCTTTGCATATTGAGGCAAACCTTCTCCAGAATCAATCTTATCCATCATTTTCGCATGGGCAATATCACGCGCCACCACAATTGTTCCTGTCAAACTCAACCTAGTCTTTACAGGAAATTCGGACAAATGTTTACGTAGTTCCGCCATGGACATGGAATTCAAGTCAATCTTGACAACAGGGGTGTCTGATAGAGCTGTTTCAGAGACTTCTGGCAAGTACTGTCCAACGTCTTCTTCCAATTTTTCAATAAACACACCATCCTTTGTGATTTTTCCCTTGACCTGTCTATCAGCGGAACAACTGACACCAATGCCAACAGGACAAGAAGCTCCATGTCGTGGCAATCTCACAACTCTCACATCATGACAAAAGTACTTTCCTCCAAATTGAGCACCAATGCCAAGATTACGAGTCATTTCCAAAATATGATTCTCCCACGCAACATCGCGGAACGCCCTTCCCGTCGCATCACCCGTAGTTGGAAGATCATCATAATACTTTGTACTAGCAAGTTTCACAGTCTTTAAGGTAAGTTCTGCCGATAAGCCACCAACGACAATGGCAAGATGGTAAGGAGGACAAGCACTTGTCCCAATCGTTTTGATATTCTGCTCCAAGAATGCCTCCAATGATCCAGGGTTCAAAAGTGCCTTGGTTTGCTGGTACAAAAATGTCTTGTTTGCACTCCCCCCTCCCTTGGCAATAAAGAGGAAATTGTATTCATTTCCATTTGTGGAAAAAATATCCACCTGAGCTGGTAAATTATTCCCTGTATTTTTTTCCTCAAACATATCCAAGGGTGCCACCTGACTGTACCTCAAATTCAGTTCTGTATAAGCATCAAATGCTCCACCTGACAAATGTTCATCGTCATTCCCTTCGGTTAAAACCATGTGTCCCTTTTTTCCCATGACGATGGCAGTTCCGGTATCCTGACACCCTGGTAGTATTCTGCCCGAGGCAATATTTGCATTCTTGAGCAATTCCAGTGCAACGAATTTATCATTGTCCGAAGCTTCCGGGTCATCTAAAATAGATCTGACTTGTTTCAAATGTGCAGGACGGAGTAAATGTGCCACATCTGCAAATGCCGTGGAGGATAAGGTGCGCATGGCCTCATTGGGGACGGTGAGGTATTCTTTTCCATTGATGAGGGTGGTGGATACGGCAGATGCAGGGAGGATTTGTTTGTATTCCGTGTGTTCTGAGGAGGGTATGTTGGAGGGATCTTTTTGGAAGAGGGGGGAGTAGGTGAATGTGGGTGATGCTTTGGTGGAGAATTGGAAGGCCTTTGACTTTCGAAAAGACGAGGATCCGATGGCTCTGATGATCCTATGGACGAGCATTCTAGTTCAGTTTGTTGACCGGATGATGTTGTCGATAAGAGTAGGTGAAGATGGATGTTCAACAAAATGAAGAAGTTCTGGAAGTTTCAAATCATCATCGGATCTACTGGCTGAAACATCAATCTACCTACACAAAGGGTATACAGTACGAGGAGGACCGACGGGATTCACAAATAATTGTCAAAATGGCCTTTTGCATAATAGCTTCATTTTTGGTTGAACACTTTGTTGAATGAATGCGCAATACAAATACAAATAGTAATGGTGTTGTTGTACTTCTTTAACAGAAAGTTCTTCTTTCATATAATTTCTGATTAGTAAGTAGCCTGAGGACATGTACGTGTAGCCAGGATACGTGTACTCTCTATTCGATTTCTGGGTCATCTGAGGTGCCTTCAGAGGGGATCTCTGAAGGTGCAGAAGAGAGGGAAGGGACAGGAGATGTGGATGGTATCTTTGAAGGTGAGGAAGAGAGTGAAGGGGCGAGAGACTTCGATGGTGTGGCAGAGGGAATTTCTGTGATAGAAGGAGCGGAAGATGCGGCCGTCGTTGATTCACTTGGAGGATCGGTGTCATTTAAAGAAGATGGAACGGGAGAAACTGATGGAGTGAGAGAGGGTACCGCCGTTTTGTAATAGTAATCAAATTTGGGTGCGTCGGTTCTTGAACCGTAATCTTTGACTGTTTTGGTTTTCTTATACATGAAAGCTTTGGCACTTTTGCCAGTTCCGTCCGTGGATGATTTTTGAGACTTGGAAGTAGATGGCATGTCATCCTCATCGCCATCAGGATAATATGCTTTGCCTGATTTTGGAGCTCCCGTTGCATTGTATGCTTTGCCTGATTTTGGAGGCCCCGTTACAGCATCTCCTGCATCATTGTTTGCTGCTGACTTTTGCGTCTTTCCGGAAGTCGGCATATCGCCCTCATCGGCGCCAGCATAGTATGCTTTGCCTGATTTTGGAGGCCCCGTTACTGCATCTTCTGCATCATTGTTTGCTGCTGACTTTTGCGTCTTTCCGGCAGTCGGCATATCGCCCTTATCGGCGCCAGCATAGTATGCTTTGCCCGATTTTGGAGGTCCTGTTACTGTATCTTCTGCATCATTGTTTGCTGCTGACTTTTGAGTCTTTCCGGAAGTCGGCATATCGCCAGCATAGTATGCTTTGCCTGATTTTGGAGGCCCCGTTACTGCATATCCTGCATCATTGTTTGCTGCTGACTTTTGAGTCTTTCCGGAAGTCGGTATATCGCCCTCATCAGCGCCAGCATAGTATGCTTTGCCCGATTTTGGAGTCCCCGTTACTGTATCTGCTGCATCATAAGATGCTGCTGACTTTTGTGTCTTTCCGGAAGTCGGCATATCGCCCTCATCGCCACCAGCATAGTATGCTTTGCCCGATTTTGCAGCTCCTGTTACTGTACCTACTGTATCCGTATTCGACTTAGGATGCTTTGCAGTAGAAGGAGCCATGGTGTTATGATTTGTATTTTCCATTTGGGCAGCTGTTTCCTCTAGGTCCACCAGTGCAGAAAACATCGACTTCGGTGTCTTTGCTGTTTGATTGGATGATTTCTTCGAAGCATTGCCTTGGATCGTTTGAGTTGCACCGGTTTCAATGTAAGTTATGTGGTCCTTTACAACCTTTGTTGTTTTCTTCAGTTTTCTCGATGATGGTGGGTTGTAATGTATTGTTTTATCTCTATTTGTTCTCTGTTTCTCCTTAAATGTTGATTTCCCAGCGACCATGGATGATGAGTCGAAGAGTATGGCAATTGGGATTATTGTTGATAATTTCATGATGACCGTCTTTCCCTTCATCCTTTTAATAGAAAAACGAAAGATGAAACGATAGATAATGAGTTATGGAAGATTCATGAAGAGAAGGCCCATTGAAACCCTTGAACAGTTCAGTTCACACGAGAGTATGCCATATCACCGTAGAAGCAGGATCGTGATATCAATATAAGTTATGCAACGCACCTTGAATGCAGTCGTATGCTGCCTTAAGTATAATTCTTCTTTCTTTTTAGTGTTGAGTAGCATCAGAAAGTGAGGTTAAAATTAAACCATCTAAAAATATCATGCGTTGGCGCACTTGAGACAGGTCCGGATGTCAAAAAATTAGATTTGCGCCAAAAACGTTTTCATTTTTGGCGGGCGTGGTAGGCCATTTTTGCAAGAACTTTCTGGCGCGTTTTAGAATAATGACATCTCATGCGTGATATTGAATATGATTCAAATACTCTCTATTCTGTATATTCCTCGTCCGTATCTGCAACGGCCTACTCGGTCACTGTGTCTTCTGTGGTGGAAGGAGAGGGAGACGTAGATGGTATATTCGAAGGCACCGAAGAATGGGACGGTGCTATAGAGGATCCATCAGTGGTAGAAGGAGCGGGAGACGTAGATGGTATATTCGAAGGCACCGAAGAATGGGA
>Ga0115005_10003540_pt1 | contig 12471 bp, 11 predicted proteins | sample ArcOceMetagenome_FD_87163 | JGI IMG/M metagenome (GOLD analysis project Ga0115005, IMG submission 87163) | Marine eukaryotic phytoplankton communities from Arctic Ocean - Arctic Ocean - Greenland ARC118M Metagenome | ecosystem: Environmental > Aquatic > Marine > Oceanic | place: Arctic Ocean... | reverse complement strand
TCGAAATGCTTCGGGCCGTGACCAATTTCTTTCTAGATACTGGGATGAGAAGTCACTGCTAATAGGGGAATCAAAAAATTATAAAAAGAAGTCCCTCGAAACTTTGAAAAAAGAATTAAAGGGGCTCTCTTTTGATGTGACTCAAAATGAGGCAACGGAGCCTCCCTTTAAAAATGAATATTGGGATAATAAAAAAGAAGGTATTTATGTCGATATTATTACAAAAGAGCCATTATTTAGTTCAAAAGATAAATATAAGTCTGGAACAGGTTGGCCTTCATTTACAAAACCAATTGATCCTTTTTATATTCTTAACTTTGAAGACTCAAAACTATTGCAGTCTAGAGTTGAGATCAAATCTAGATTTGGTATGTCTCATTTAGGTCATGTTTTTACTGATGGACCTGGCCCAACTGGCTTACGCTATTGTGTTAATTCTGCGGCATTAGAATTTATTCCTAAAGAGGATATGGCCAAGAAGGGCTATAAGAAATATTTATTTTAGAGTGGCCCTAATTTTTTCTACTCTTGATCTATTGGCACCTAAATCAGAATGCCCAACTCGAGATGAAGAGCGAAAATAAATAGTTGATTGATCTTCATTGTATAATAATTCTAGATCGTCAACGAACTGAAAAACGTGTGAAATACATTTAAAATATAAGTAATTCGGCTCACTTTGTACTGGAGTACAATTAAGATCAAGTACGGTTTTATTAATTAATTCGGTATTAAAAGTTTCAACTAATTGTGGCTCAATATAATGGGAATCTTTATTATCTTGGAATGAACTTACACAATTAGGCTTCTCTCCACATATCGCTAATGCGTTATCAGATAAAGTCGATTGGTCAGGCATTTCTGTACTCTGTTTTCCTTTTACAGAAAATAAAGCCAATAATAAAATAACAGCAAAACCAATCATAATAATAATTCTTTTAGGATTAAAAAACTTCATATGTTATATTTAAGAATAAAAAGAGTGATTTGACGAGACAATTATGCACATTAATGAAAAATTATTATCAGATACATTTTTAATCTTTGAAGACTCAAATATTCAAATTCGCTTATTAAATGAAGATATTCCATGGTTTGTTTTAATTCCAAAAATTGAGAATGCAATTGAATTAACTGATCTTCCTTTTGATAATCAAGTTGATATTTTAAAAACAATTAATAGACTGACAGTTAAAATTAAAGAGAATTTTAATTTTGATAAGCTAAATATTGCCACTCTCGGAAATATTGTTAATCAACTTCATATTCATATTATTGCAAGAAAAAAGTCTGATCGATTATGGCCTGGATCTCCTTTAGGTCAAAATAAAAAATCAAATAATATATCTGAACATATTAAATTTTGGAAAGAAATTTTTTTGGAATATTCCAATGAATAGTTATTTATTTTATATAGATAATATTAATTTGTTAACGAAAGCAAAAGCTTTGATAAAGCATTTTGACTCAGATGCCAAAATAGATATTTTTGAAGATAAAAATTTGATAAATCCAAGCATTGATAATCATTTATTCATTATAGACACTGACCTTGAGTATTTTCAAAAGAAATTTATTGGGGATAAAAAAAATAATTGTTTAATTATTATAAACGATATTATAGATGATCTTGAAGACTACCCAGTAGAAGTCTATATTAGTAAAAATAAAGTCGTTACTTCATTATCGGCAATTCTTTATGATATTAAAAACTCATTGAAATTTGATCAAAAACATTTCTCCGTCTCTATTGATCATATTATGACAGGAGTAAGTGCGCCCTGTGATCTTTATTTAAGGGTCGCAGAGAAATGTTTAAAAATTTTTCATCAAGATGATTTATTTGATGATGAGGCCGCTTTAAAATTTAAAAAGAAGTCACAATATATTTGGGTTAAAAAGGAAGATTTCTATCTTTTTGGAAACTTTCTGTATGGTAAAAAAGATTTAGAGCAATATGCGACTTCTACTTTCTCTATTGATAATTTAGCAAGTCTTGAATTAATTTATGAGATGGCAAAAACTTGCGGAATAAGTGCAAAAACAATAAGTGCAGTTAACGGATCAATCGACTGTCTTTTAGATGGTTCTAAGGGAGAGATTAAGGATCTTATTAAGAATTTTCAATCGATGAAAGGAAGTTTCTTATACTCTCACAGTTATTTTACTGCCCTGGTTTGCGTAGAAGTAGCCTCTCAAATGAGCTGGTTTAAAAGAGTTCATATTGATAAATTAGTCTTGGCGTCAATTTTTCATGATCTTGGTTATAAAGATATTAAAAACGCAATTTATGAAGGATTTACTAAGACAAAAGTGATGGAGTTAGAAGGGTTTGAAAGGGACGATGTTCTTAACCATGTGGATAATATTCTTGAAGTGTTATTGAAGAATAATGACTTTGATAATGATGTTATAAATATTATTAAAAAACACCACGGTGCAAGGGGACTTGAGTCTTACCCTACAAAATCTTATGCAACTGAAATTGACTCTCTGTCAGGTGTCTTTATTCTCTCGCACACTTTTACAAATTATTTCTATAAATCGTCATTTAACTTAGAAAAACTAGATGTTATTCTCAGTTTTATCGAACTTACCTACAATAAAGGTAATATGAGACAAATTTTAACTCAATTTTTAGATGTAGTTAAAAAAATGCTTAAATAAGTCTCTAAAATCATGTAAATTTATTAAATGCAAATTTCAAAATTATTTCAAGACAGACTTGATGCGTCATCTTTTTCATTAAGTGATATTGAAGGAAAGCTCCACTCAGAAAATGAGGTAAGAGAGAAATATATTAAAATAAAAAGTTATTTTAAATCTCATTTACATCCATCTGAGATTATCGCTATTAAAATCGTTAAAGATATTGATTATCTTCTGTGTATGCTTGCATCTATGGAGCTTGGAATTACTTATATCCCTATGAAAGATGATTATCCTCTCAATAGGGTTGAGCAAATTCAAAAACTGACAGAATTTAAATTATTAATTGACGGTGATAAATTAAATGAGATTTATTCTACAAATCATGAACAAGTAAATTGGAGTCCTATATTTTCTAATCCTTTGTACATTATTTTTACCTCTGGAAGTACTGGTGAGCCTAAGGGGGTCGTCATATCAAGAAAAGCAGCTGCGAACTATATAGATCAACTAAAATTACACTTTGATCATCTCTCAAGTGATGACAATCTCTTACAAATAACTCAATTTACTTTTGATATTTCCTTAAATGATGTCTTTTTGTTTTTATTAAAGAATTGTAAACTTTACTTCTCTAAATTCTCGACTGATATCTTCAATCTAGCCTATGAGATCGAAGAATATAAAATAAATTTTATCAATACTGTCCCTAATAATTTATCAATGTTACTAAATGAGCATATTATCTCAAGGTCAAATTATTCGAGTGTTCATACATGGATGATTGGTGGTGCTAGATTTTCAGCTGGTTTGCATACAGAATGTGTCAAACATTTAAAACTTTCTAAGATTTATAATGTATATGGGCCAACAGAATGTACGATTTATTCTCATTTTAAAAAATTAAATTTAGATCCAACTGATTTAATAGATGGAAATGTTTCTATTGGTAAACCATTGGAGAATATTAAGTCATGTATCTATGAGAGTGAAATCATAAAGAACTCTTTTGTTCGAGGAGAGCTCTTATTAGGTGGGCTTCAGTTAATGGATGAATATATAAAAAACCCAACAAAAACGAAAAGTGCTTTTCTTGAAATTGATAATGTTAAATATTACCGAACTGGAGATATATCCTATCAAACAGAGAGTGGAGAGTTTCATATCGTAGGAAGGCTTGATGATACAATTAAGTATCGAGGCTATAGGATTAACTTATTGGATATTGATTCTTATATTCAAAAATTAGACTATGTTCGAGATTGTGTCTCAATTGCTGTCGATGATGAATTATTAGAAAATAAAACGATTGCTTATATCATTTTAAAAGAAGAACGATTAGTTAAAGAAATTAAAAAAGACTTAATGTCAGTTTTACTTGATTATCAAATTCCCTCAAAAATAATAATTACACAAAGTTATCCTGTAAATACAAGTGGAAAAGTTTGTAAAAAAACGCTCAAAGAAAATTTTCTAGCAAAAGGTAAGTAAATGACTGAAGTTGAAGTTTTAAAAATACAAGAAGAAATAATAAGAGATTTATTTGATGACGATTCTATTGAAGTCACATTGTCTACAAATGCTGATGATGTGGATGACTGGGATTCATTGAGCCATATCCAACTGATCTCTAAAATTGAGACACACTTTAAGGTTCGATTTGCTCTGGGTGAGCTACAATCCTTAAAGAATGTTGGAGATATGACAAACTTAATTTTAAAAAAACTAGGTAGCTAAGTCTAAATGTTATTTAATTCATATTTGTTTATTTTTATATTTTTACCCGTAACACTAATAGGTTATTTTTTTATAAATTCAAAAATCAATCATACGATCGGTAAAAAGTGGCTTGTGATAAGTTCTCTGTTCTTTTATTCATACTGGAACATTAGTTATCTGCCTCTCATTTTATCTTCAATTTTAGTGAATTTTTACTCTTCAAGATGGATTTTGGCCGAACAAAGACAAAATCGAAAAAAAATGATTTTCCTTTTAGGTCTTGGGTTTAATTTATTTTTACTCGGTTACTTTAAATATAGAGATTTTTTTCTGGATAATATAAATTTTCTTTTTTCAAGTGATATAAACTTTGCAAGATTAGCGCTTCCCCTTGGAATTAGCTTTTTTACTTTGCAACAAATCGCTTATCTTGTGGATGCCTTTCAAGGGATTACAGAGAAGAAAAAGATGACTGACTATTCATTGTTTGTTGTCTTTTTTCCACAGCTGATAGCTGGACCCATTGTGCATTATCAAAATGTCATGGGGCAATTTAAAAATAATGAAAATAAGAAAATTAACCTAGATAATTTGAAATTAGGAATCTATATTTTTGTTTTAGGACTTTTTAAAAAAGTGATTTTAGCAGATACCTTCTCAGGCTGGGCCACAGAAGGATTTGACCATACAGACACATTACATTTTTTTCAAGCATGGGGCACAAGTCTTAGCTATACTTTTCAGCTCTATTTTGACTTTAGCGGTTATTCAGATATGGCCATAGGTATTGGGTATATGTTTAATATCTCCCTTCCAAAAAACTTTAATTCTCCACTGCAAGCACGTAATATTGTCGATTTTTGGTCCCGTTGGCATATCACTCTTACTCAATTTATTACGAGCTATGTTTTTACTCCTCTTGTTCGTTCATTTAAAGAAATTAATTTTAGAAATAGTATGATCGCTATGTTTATCGCAATGTCTATCTCAGGTTTGTGGCATGGAGCTGCTTGGACCTTCATTTTATATGGGGCCATTCATGGTCTTGCAATTATCGTAAATCATTCAATGAAAAAGAGAAAAATTAAATTACCAAAAACTCTCGCATGGTTTTTAGCATTTAATTTTATAAATATTGGATTTACGTTATTTAGAGCAACATCCTTATCTGATGCTTGGAAAGTTTATCAAGGAATGTTAGGGTTAACATTTTTTCAATTGCCGAAGGGAATTATTTCGAACTCTTTCATTAAAAGTTCAGGAATGACACTAGGTCAACATATGACAAATGATGATAATCTCTTTCTAGTTATGCTTATTTTGGGATTTATTATTGTTCTTAAACAAAAAAACACAATGGAGCTAATGGATAAATTTAAGGGATCTCACAAAGATGCAATAATAACGGCTTTTATGTTTATTTTTTGTATTTTTGGCTTAACAAGAGTTTCTGAGTTTATTTATTTTAATTTTTGATATGGATTTTTTAAAGCGCTTTTTTATTTATTGTATTTTATTATTTTTGATCATATCAGCTTTTATTTTAAGTATTGATCCCTATGATAAATACGGTATTAATGTCTTTGGCTTTAAGCATAAGGCCGTGATGCAATCAAGAGATTATAAATTTCAAATGCTTGAGACAAGTGATATTGATTATAAAGGTTTCATTCTAGGCTCATCTGCTGCTCATCGATTCCATACAGAGGACATTAAAGAGATTTTAAAAGTTGACGTTTTTAATTACTCTGTTCAACATACAACGACTGATGATTATAAAGCTCAAGTAAATCATTTACTAGAGCGCTATAATCCTAAATTTATTATTCTGAATATTGACTTTACCGCTCTTGATGAATCATTTGACACAGATAATAGGCTTTATAATTCTTCCTTAAAAAAATATCTATTTAATCAAAAAACTGAAACTCATTATTTTGATTCAGACTATCTGTCCCTAAGAGCAATAGCTGATTCCTTTAATGTCATTGGAGTTAACCTATGGGGAAAAGTTACTCATAAATATTTAGAGAATGGTAATTATATCAATGAAATTAATAAAACTAATCGTGTTAATTTAAAACAATCAAGTTATCCTCATTATAAAATCTCAAAAAAAAGAGTGAGTGATCTTCTCGGTATCAAAAAACGTTTAACTGAGAGAAATATTGATATATATGTACTCATCTCTCCTTTATCAATTGAGCATTTACGTAAAATTCTTGATAATCCTAACCTCTCTAAGATTCATAATCAGTTTAAACAGGAGTTATCGTCTATTTTTCCAAATGTATGGGATTTTGAAAATCTAGGGATTAGTGATTATTCAACGCCACAATATTTTATTGATTCAACACATCCCACGAGATCATTATTTAAAGTCATTTCAAAAAAAATATTTGACCATTCGTCTACTAACCTGGGAACAAGATTATAACAGACATTTAAAGGTTGAAATTTATTTGGCATAATGAAATTTTTAAGATATTAGTTAGGCATATCAAACAAAAGGATTGGACATGATACAAAGAATTTTAATGGCTTTAGTTTTACTAACAAGTACCTATGCAAGTGCACAAACAAATGCAGAATTAAATAAGAAATTGAATGCTCTAATTGAAGAAGTTCAATCATTAAAAAATAATAAAGATTCAACAAAGATAAACTTTGGGGGATACGGAGAAATTATTTATTCAAAATCAGAAGCTGGAGAAGATGATACTGTGGGGGGAGATCCTACTTTTGATAACAAAAGATTTATTTTATATGTTGGCTATGATTTTTCTTCAAAATTTAGACTCGTCTCAGAGATTGAAATTGAACATGCAGATGAAATTTATATGGAACAAGCTTATATAGAATATCTTATTGATGATAAATCATCTATTGCAGTGGGTACCCTTCTTATTCCTGTTGGCCTTACGAATTTAAAACATGAGCCTACAACATTTCTTAGTGCTCAACGTTCACAGACGGAGTCTAGAATTATACCGACGACATGGAGAGAGAATGGGATTCAATACTCAACTAAACTTAACGATCATTTAATCAAAGTTTTTGCAGTCAATGGTTTATTAGCTGAAAATGGTAGTAATAAATTTAATGCAAGTGGTGTTAGAAATGGAAGACAAAAAGCAAGTCAGGCAAATGCGAGAGACCTAGCGATTGGAGTAAGATATGATTATATGCTAAATCCAAGTGCCGTTATTGGAGGATCTCTTTATAATGCAAGCTTATCTTACGATGGGAGTAGTGAATCACCAGCGACTCATCGAATTGTAGAGCTACATTATGATCAAAAAGTTAATGCTTTCGATATTAAGGTTTTAATGGCACGTGGAATTGTTGATGGAGCAGAAGAGTTAAACACTGCAATTGGCTCAAATGTCGCATCTGAAATGAATGGTAGTTATATCGAATTAGGTTATGATTTAAATCATGGAAAGTCTGACGTACAAATTATTCCTTTTGTAAGGCTAGAGAAAATTAACACACATGCTGTTGTTGATGATAATATCACAGAAGATAAATCAAAAGATGAAACTCATTCTACATTTGGAGTTAATTACAAACCACTAGCTAATATTGTTTTCAAAGCTGATTATACTAAATCAAAAAATGAAGCGAAAACTGCTACTGATAGTTGGAATTTAGGACTTGGATGGAATTTTTAAAATTACTTATACCTTTTTTAATAATTTTTAGTTCATATGGGGAAGACTTTTTATCAAGTCTTCCTCTAACATATAAAGACTGCAATATTAAAAAAAATCATATCATTTTATCTAAAAATGATTTAGCGATAATGAAAAGTCATTTATCTCAGAGTATTTCATCCGGTATATTTAAAAAGTATGACTTATCTTGTGGTAAAACTAAGTACGATGGATATATTCTTAGTGATAAAATAAGAACTCATTATCAAACAATATTATTTCTCTTAGATAACAATAAAATTCAAGATCTTGTTTTACTCGATTTTACAGAACCAGTTCAGTATCGAGCACCATCAAAATGGTTAGAGAAATTTAAGCATATTGACTTTAAAAAGAATTATACAATCGATGCCTTAAGTGGAGCTACTTTAACAAGGCAGTCAACAATTAAACTGCTAAAACAGGCATTCTATCTTGAAAAAATTTGAAAAATACTTACTTCTAAGTTCTTCTTTTTTTATGGCCGTTTCAGGTTTATTTCTTTATGTCTTGATAAATTTTTTTCAAATAGAAACAGAGTATGGACTTAGATCAAATCCTATAATTGATGAAGTTAAGCTTATGCATAATTTATTTAATTTTCTCTTTGTTTTTTCAATTGGACTGATTTTTACTAATCATATTTTAAAAAAATTTATGGATAAATACTCAAAAAAGATTATTTCAGGGTATTTATTATCAATTTCAATCATTATGCTATTACCTTCAGGTATTCTACTTCTCTATATTTCTGATCTGGACCTGAGAGAGATATTTACTTCAATTCATTTTTATTTAGGAATAGGCTATATTGTAATTCAATTGATTCATATTACACCTAGAAAATTTAATCTCTAATATAAATAATATCATCGAGTGTATATTGAGAGTCAATCGTATGACCTGATTCTGCTGCTAACTCATTAGCTTTTTTATTGGCTATTTCGATCGATTTCTTAGCATACTCTTTCATCTCAGATATTTCTTTTTCTGTAAGATTTTGGGCGTGAGAGATTAGCACTTGAACTTTTCCTTTTGCTATATTTCTAGGCATTCGAATCGCAAATGTGATACCGCTACCTATTTCATTTGATAAATTACCAGGATTATGTCCAAAAGATATTTTTCGAATTTCCTTTTCAATAAGCTCCCCATGGGTTGCTAGAAGATTAATATCAGTAGAGGTTGAATTTGGTCTCACAAGACTTAATCTGATTCCATCAGGTGTAGAGTCTTTATTGATTGTTTTTAAAATTTCTTCTTGAATTTTTTTCAACTGTTCATCATCTAGTTTTTCTCTATTAAGTGGATACGCTATACAGTCATCTCCCGAACAAATCGTTTCAACTTTTATTCCATGTTTTGCATAGTTCTCTTCAACAACTTTTTTAAATAAATCTTTTTTTTCATTGAACATCGCTGTCACTTTCTGCTCTCCAGCTCTGACTAAATTTAATAAGTTTGAAGTCGATCCATCATATTCCAAAAAATCTTTGGCTATTTGTTCTAAGTTATAGGAACCCATACCTGTAAAATCTGCAGATAGTCCACCATATTTAGACCCTGTTAAACTCGCAACTTTTCTCGACTCAATCCAGAGGCCTGGTTCAAATTTTTTGATAGAATTAATATAGTTTTTTAAATCATAGAGATCACCATCTTTAATGATAACACCAAATTTTTGCTGTAAGACAATATAGAGATCTTTATTCTCTAAATCTAAATTCTTTCTCATGACTTCTATCAGCTCTCTTGAAGGTATTGTTTTATTACCAATAGTTTGTGTTAATGGGGGAGAAGCTTTATAGTTTATCAAGTTTCGTTCCAAAGCCTTCTGGTAGGTTAGGACATCGTCAATATTTCTCTTCATAATTTCAGCAAAATCATCAGCATTAAAATCTTTAATCTTTCCTTCACAAATAGTTTCTTCTCTGCATCTCGCCTCTCGGGCCGCAATCCCTGCTTCGTCAGCATTCTTTCCAAATCCACTAGCGAACCATTTATGAGGAAGTTCACCCTCTGGAAAGTTAAAGTGACCATTTTTAACCATTTTGATCACAAAATCATCCATCAGCTCTTCTGTCTCTACAAAAAGTTCACTTAAGCGACTCTTTAAATCATCTGGAATTTTACCGTTAAAGGAGAATCGAAGAGATTTGAAATCTGAGTACGTGTTTATATCAAGATCAGGAAAATCTTTTTTGAGTTTTTCCATTTCTTTTAAAAATATTTTTTTATGCATATTTGTTAGAGCTGTAACAACTTCTTTATCTCCTAAATCGTTAAGCCTTTTCATCCTACCATTCTCTATATCTAGAAACAGCTTTGCATCTCTATTAATGGCAGAATCGATCCATTCTCTTCTCATCAAATTTGCAGATGCTTCATCAGCACCAATATCATATCCTTCAAGCTCTTTTACAAATTGCTCTCGTGAATTTTGTCCCTTAATAAATTTTTCATAGTCTTTTAAGGTATTCTTTTTTGCGATATTCGTTTCCTGAATCTTTAAAACTGATTTCTCTGATTTTACAGCAACCTGACTAGGGTATCTGAAGGGAGTTACAACTTTTGTAATCGCAACAACATCTCCTGCTGCTCCTAAAAACTCTAAGGGGAGTAAAATCATCGCTGTTGAATAATCGCTTTGTGATTTTGCAAGTGTTAATATTTGTTTATTTTTGTCTTCATAGCTTGAGACAGCACTTATGATATGACTCTGTTTTTCTGCTGCTAATGTATTATTTCTTTGAGTGTTAAAGTCACTTACACCTGCACTCACACCGATGACCCCTGCAGCTCCAGCAACAATACACAGAGGCGCAAAGGTAATACAACCTACAGCAGCCGCAATCGTACCCGTAAAAATTCCTAGATGTGCCCATCCACTGAGAGTTTCATCTTCTTTTTGTATGTCACACGAACAAATATACTTTTGAACTTCATTTTTTGTGACTTGATTATCTACTTTGGCAATCAGATTTCCAATTGTATGTGGTGTTAAACTAAATATTTCACATGGTGATGCCTGACATATTTTCTTTAGTCCTTCAATATTACTTAAAAGGGTTTGATTCGCAAAACTTTCAATTTTTTTGTTGAGATTTTTATGAGAGAAATTCTTACAATTAATTTTATGTTGCATAAATTCATAAGGACTAACTTTGACAAGATTCATCTCTGTCGAACAATCTGTTTTTAAGTAGTGCCTTTTTGGTAATCTAAATTTTTTATCGGGAGGAAGTAGATCGGATGGATTGATAACTTTTGTTAAAAGTGAATCTTCTTTAGGAAGAGAGAGAAATTGATCAATATCAGGAAGTGTTGAATAAAGAGAGTAGTCATAATCTTCTCTATAGTATCCCGACTTAGTATCTAGCATCATTACTGCATATTGATTTAGGTATTCACCATCTTCAGTTACGTGGTGAAGTATGGGGTAATGTTTTCTAAGATTGTTTAAATCTCTCTTAAGTCTCTCAACAGTTGATTCACAGTACTGAATTTTTTGATTATACTTATGTCTATAGCTTTGATGCTCATTCATTTCAATCATACGCTTACATACATTACTATAGCGATCAATGAGTTTCGTTATTCTAAACTGCTCCATAACAGCAGTGTTGATTTTTGTTAAATATTCTTCTTTATTTTTTTTAAGTTTTTCATTTGAAATAGATGGCATCAGGGAGATAAGCTTAGAAAAATTTTCTTTTACATTTTTTTGTTCATCACAACCAATCTCAGTTAGAGTTAATTTTTTTTGGATATCTGAGAGGTCATTTCCGAGACCTCTCGCAACAATAAGATTATCATGAAAGCTTCGTGTAATATTTTGTGTAAGCTCGGCTTGAATTATTTTTTTTAGATATCCAATTGAGCCAATATTAAGTCCATAATCTTTTATACTATTTGAAAAACTTGCAAGCTCATTTACCTCTGAGCCTTGTGCTATAGAGAAGTCTTTTAAACAATCTGAATCAGCAAGATTTGATTTTTGTGAAAACTGGGAACAAATAGGTGAGTTATAGAGCAAACTATTATTGTCTGCATTATTTGCACTGGCCAGTTTTAACTGAAATATGCTAAAGAATAGTAAAAAATTAATAATTATTTTCACATATAATTATCGGTTTTTATTTTAATAATTTTAGATAATTAGAGTCTTTATGTCAGAAGAATTAAAAGAAAAATTAATAACAGAAATTGAGTTAGCGGACTGGAATATGTTGAGACCTCACCATGAAAAAAGTGTTGTTTTTATTATTTCAGAAAAGCTCGATTTAGCGAATGTGGGGGCAGTTATGGCACTCAATGATGCTGAAAAAGTTAAGCAATGGCTTGATGACGGCTCTTTAAAAAGACCTTCTGAGAGGCAAGTTATTGAATTTTCTAAAAATGAGTTTGA
>Ga0115005_10003538_pt1 | contig 12471 bp, 10 predicted proteins | sample ArcOceMetagenome_FD_87163 | JGI IMG/M metagenome (GOLD analysis project Ga0115005, IMG submission 87163) | Marine eukaryotic phytoplankton communities from Arctic Ocean - Arctic Ocean - Greenland ARC118M Metagenome | ecosystem: Environmental > Aquatic > Marine > Oceanic | place: Arctic Ocean... | reverse complement strand
TTCATTACTAGAATTCACGCCTCCCAGACTCCAAGCCCAGGCAACTATACTTCCTGCAGTTGAGGATGAGTTATCACAAAAGTTAACTTGAAGGGAACCACACCCTTCGGTTTGATCTGCTGTGAAATTAACTGTGATTTGCGCGGAAGATAAAAAGGATCCATAGCTAACAAAAAGAACCATCAACAATAGTCGAGTTATTGACATCTAAATATAAGGTTTATATAGATTAAAATAATAATACGTTTATTTAAGGAATATGACTGGGGATTAACTTCGTTACATCATTTCTTTTAAGAGAAAAATTTAAAGGGATTGTCGGTGAATTTAAAATTTAGTCTTTTATTAAACCCATAGCTCAGGGGGATGAGAAAAATTTTAATGGCATAATAATATTTTACGTTTGGGATGGGATTCTGGAAAATTGAAGAGTTTTGTGACAGTTTTTTATGTAGGTTTTGACAAAGAGAATTATTCATTTTTTTAAAAGGTTAAGTATTTTTCAGAATAGGTTTTATAACAAAGGCATTTTGCATAATGCAAATCGTGTATAAAAAGTTGGTTTACAACTTTTTATACATATTAAGTATTTGGTAGTGTAAAATAAGTAGACTTAAAGAGATCGAATTTTAAGTCGTGTTTAAGGTGAGTTTCTTTTTTTATAAAGGACAAAAGTAAACATTATAAAAGTATATATTATAAGTTTATTTAATGTTTATTTTGTTAAATTCCGAGAAAATATAAAAGTAGCCTTGACCTAATAAAGTTATAATCCTCAAATGAGAGAAGGTGAACCACTTTTCAATAGTAAAGAATAATTAATGAAGAGTCAGCCTTAAGGCTATTCGTTGCACTCTCGGTCAGGAGCCAGGGGCTTCTTGTTTTCTTTGCTGATTATTTCCCAACGTGTATTTACTATTATTTCAAAAGATGGGGAAAATACGAAGCCCCTGACTCCTGACTGAGGGCGCAAGTAATTAACCTCACTACTGACTTCTCAATTCGTAGTTCGTTTAATTTCAACAATCTCCACTCTTCTTTCCACCGAGGCTTCAACACTATAAATAGAATTTCTTTGATCATTCAAATCATCACTAATTCCTTGCGAAGCAGTTGTCTCTCCAAATGGTTTTTCCGAAATAATTAACTGACCCGATTTTAAAAATGGCTGAAAAATTCCATCCGCATAAGTTTTAAAATGATTCCGCACACATGAAATTCTTCGCTTCGATAAATATAAATTATAATCCGTTTTTGCTCGTGGACTAGTAAATCCTTTTAAGAAAATTTCCACTTGATCCCCATCATTTAATCTTTTTAATAAAATATTAGAAAACAAAAAGAGGTGATCAAAACCTTTTTGAACTTTGTGATCAAAGAAATTAATTAAGTCATTCTCTGCTTGGAATTTATTCTCTTCTGCCAATGGGTCGGTATATTCATCAATGAAGTCATATTTCCGACTGATGTATGGCAGGTAAGATTCTTCGTAAGATTTTTTAGTAGTTGACTTTCGAGTTCGCTTGTCTGGCTCATCATTATCGTAGTATAATGCCAAGGGTAAAAAGTCCTCCAGCGTCGTCGGAACTTGTGGTAATTCAGGTGTAATTGGATTAATTGGTTCTGATGGTTCTTCCACAATTAACAATGAATCAATCGGCGGCGGATCATCCGTCATCATTTCTTTTGGGAAATTTATTTTGTAAATATCATTGCAGCAAGTTTTATTTGCCTTGTTCAAATACATCGACCCAATTCGATTACTTGCCAAAAATGCAGCCGAAGTATCAGCGCTCAAAGTATAGTAAAGATCATTATAACTACTATTGGTAGGATATCCTAAATGCTCAGCATCAACCCAGCCTTCTTCCGTATGTTTACTTTTGTAAATATCAAAACCACCCAAACCTTTGTAGCCATCTGAGCTAAAATATAAAGTTTGTGAAGATTCGTGGAAGAAAGGAGTCAGGTCATTATATTTAGTATTGATGCTTTTAACGTTTACGGGGTCGGAGAATTTTTTCCCATTAATTTCACTTACCCAAATATCCAAACCACCTTTACCTCCAGGACGATTCGACACAAAATATAAAAGCTCCTTTTTAGTTTTTTGATCAAAACCAATTGCAGGGTGGGTAGCCGTAAAACCTTTTTGATTGATACTTTTGGGGAGCTTGATAATTTTCTTTTTCCAACGACCTTTTCTTTTGGTATCTTTTTCTTTATAACAAAGTGTACACGTGATTTCTACGCGACCTTTATTTTTACATTGTGTATAATAAATTCGTTTTTTATTTCGACTAAATGCAGTATGAGCGGTGTGTAATTTATCATCATTAAATCTGTATTTCATGGGGCGCCCTTTCGAGCCATTAATAGAATATAACACTTTCGTCATTTTTTTTTCAGGAACACTTTTGTCTTTTGTATTTCGAAATTTGAGACTAGAATAAAATAAAGTATCTCCTTTCATCATTGCTCCAAAATCTGAATATTTAGAATTGACTCTTTTATTTAATCGATTAATTTCAAGATCTTCAGGGACTGCGACTAAATCTACGGCCCATCTGCAAGCTTCGATTTCGGACTTTGCTTGCTTCATCATTTTCGTATTTTCATTTCCACTAGAATTATATTTTTCAAAAAAACGAATAGCTTCGGCATAAGCACCTTGATTCTTTTTCACTTTTCCTAACCAAAAATTAACCAAGGGGAAATTAGTAACTGCTTCATTTTGTAAAATCTTTTGGTAGTACTCTTCCGCTAATTCATAATTATGATAAAGTCGAGCGACTTCTGCAAATTTATAAATTAGCTCAGCTGATTCATTTTTTATTTCCAATGCATTTTGAAAATAAACCATCGCAGCATAGTAGTCTTTTTGCTGAGTAGCTTTGTCTCCAGCTTTGACGTACGCTTTGAAAGTTTGTGCGTGAATATTGGAAAAAGAAAAAAGGAAGAAAAGTAGAAGGAAAGGAATCTGATTTTTTTTTATCATCATGTATGTCGTTTGAGAAAATTGAGTTGTTTGGATTAGGCGATAAATTCAAGTTACCATCTAATTTTTTTCGGAAATTAGGGATCGGATTCCTCCATGGAATCCGATCCCTCGTTTAAAAAACAGGACAAGACTCAATTACCTTGACACATTCTTTTACATTGGTAATGGTATACATGGCTCCAATTTCGATTCCACCATTTCCATTGGTTGCCGCTTCGAAGGAGGATATGTTTACATCATAACTCACTCCGATTTTCCAAGCTGCATAATGTAATTCAAAAGTTGGAATTACTGCATCACCAATTCGGAAAGATGTTCCCATTTGAACAGCTATTTCTTTTCCACGAGCTTCACTAAGATGATATCTAGCTGCACCACCCACTAAAATTTGTTGATAAGGTCCTTGCAATTGACCCAAGACATGAATAACAATATCCCATTTTGGATGCACTTGAATTACTCCTCCTGAATAGATGGAAAATCTCATCGGCAACTGTGAATCTGGATCATCCTTAAAACTTTGAACTGGGCCAGTTAAATGGTATGCTCCAATTCCAGCAATAGCATGACTTCGATTATCCTCATTTTTTAGCATCCAACTTAATCCTGCATTGAGATCAACAAATGCTTTATTTTCATTGCTGAAATTTTCTTTGCTATCATTTGATGAAGAGTAAACATCTCCATCAAATTGATTATTGAATCGCAAACCGTTGATTGAAAATGACCTTTGAGAGGCTACCGATTGTACTCCAAGACTCAAGATATTCATTTCATTTATTTTATAATGAAGTGCACCGGTTACTCCAAATGAAGATAAGCTTAATTGAGCATCACCTGCTTGATCATAGTTAAAATGGACACCACCAGCGAGCGAAAGTTTATCATTGCCTTGCATCAAGTTGGGTAATTTCATATCAGCCGCTCCTGAAAAAGTCAAAAATGGAACTGGGACCGATTGCCATTGCGAACGATAACTTCCTATCATTCGAACATCTTCTGAAAACATACCTGCAAGCCCAGGACTTAAATTTAGCGGGGAAAAATGTGATTGCGAAAAGTGAATGTCTTGCCCCAACAACATAACTGCAAAAGTGGATGCAAAACAAGTCAAGGTTATTTTTTGTAAAATTGATTTTAACACTTGGTGAATTTTTGCTGTTGTGAAAAAAAAATATTTTCAATGTGTAAGCTAATTATTTTTAAATAATTTAACTATCTAATTACACGGATAAAAATCAGAAATGGTTGCTCTTTCCGTTCCTCAAATTAATAAATTCATTTTTATATAAAAAGAAAATTTTAATTTATCCGTTGACTTTGTTTATTTGTATTCATTTTGTAATAATTTCGCATTACTCATGCAGCGATTTTTTAAAATGACAATCAGGACGATAATCAAAAATCCAATCAAAATTAAAAATTGCTAAATTGAAATTTCATTATAATGGTTTTTGATTGACATTTTGATTGAATAGAGTTTTGATTTTAAAATTTTAATATGAAAAAAATAGGAATCACCGGTGGCATAGGTAGTGGCAAAACGACCGTTTGCAAAATATTTGAATCTTTAGGGATTCCAGTTTACTATGCTGATGATCGGGCGAAAGCATTGATGATTGAAAATAAAGAGTTGGTTGATGGAATAAAGAACTTACTTGGCGATGAAGCTTATTTTGACGATGGTTCATTGAATCGACAACACATCGCCAGCATTGTTTTTCAGGACAAAAGTAAATTGGAACAATTGAACGGTTTGGTTCACCCAGCGGTTGCGAAGGATGGCATCCTTTGGCAACAGTCTCAATCATTAGTTCCCTATACTTTGAAAGAAGCTGCCTTGCTGATTGAAAGTGGCAGTTTTCAAGCACTAGATTATTTGATTACGGTGTGGGCGCCGAAGGAAACTAGAATTCAAAGAGTGATCAAAAGAGATGGTACCACGCGGGAAGAAGTGGAGGCTAGAATTGACAAACAAATGTCGGAGTTTGAGAAATTAAAATTAGCGCAGTTTGTGATTATTAATGATGGGGAAAAGTCATTGGTGCAGCAGGTGCATAAGTTGCATTGTCGTTTCAAGTAGCGGGTCGCTTTAGCTGCCCGCCAAAAAAGAGCGCAGCGAATTTTTTGATAAAAAAAACAGTATTCATAAAAGATACAATTTAGCTTTTGTTTGATTTGAATTACAAAAAGTCACCAGGCTCCTTTTTGATAAAAAAGCAGTATTTGTGAAAGATACAATTTAGCTTTTGTTTGCTTTTTTATCAAAAAGTCGCTGCGCTCCTTTTTGGCGGGCAGCTAAAGCGACCAGCTACGTGTCAACTAAATCTGTTAATTCCTTCGGCAAGGTTTTATTTGTTTTGGCTCCTAATTCTTTAATCCGTTCTGCTCGCCCAATCAACGTATCCCCAAATTTTTTCGAATCCACCAATTTGTTCATCGCACCATCATACGCATTTTTTGCACCATCTATTCGATGACCGATACTTTTTAAGTCATCTACGAAATTGACAAATTTATCATACAATAAACCACTTTGTCGAGCAATCTCCATGACTGAACTTTTCTGTTTTTCTTGCTTCCAAATATAGGCAACTGTACGCATCGTCGCCAAAAGGGTAGAAGTAGTCACCATTACAATATTCCGATCTAAAGCTTCTAGAAACAATTTTTTATCCTCCCTCAGCGCCAAAGCAAAAGCAGATTCGATGGGTACAAACATCAATAAATAATCAGGCGAATTGATTTCATATAATTGCTGATAATTTTTTTTATTCAAATCTTTAATGTGTTGACGAGTGCTGTCGATATGGCGTTTGAGGTGTTTTGTTTTTTTCTCTTCGTCAGTTGCATTAAAATATTTTTCGTAAGCAGTCAGGGAAACTTTAGAGTCAATAATCAAATGTTTTCCTTCAGGCAAATTGATAATAAAGTCAGGTCGTTTTTCTCTACCATCATCATCTTTATAACTTGATTGAGTCACATAGTGAATGTCTTTTTGCAAGCCTGCTTTTTCCAAAATCATTTCCAATTGAAACTCACCCCAATCTCCTTGCGTTTTCGATTCTCCTTTGAGTGCGGAAGCTAAATTATTGGCATCCAAACTTAGTTGCATATTCAAATCTCGCAACTGTTCGATTTCTTTTTTCAAAGAAACTCGATCTCTCGTTTCTTCCAAAAATCGAGAATTGACCCCCGTTTCAAATTCTTGAATTTTTTCCTTTAAGGGATTTAAAATATGATTAAGTTGCAATTGATTTTGTTGAGAAAATTTTTGACTTTTTTCTTCCAATAATCGGTTGGCGATATTTTCAAATTCTGTTTGGAAACGTTGCTGAAGATTTTCAACTTCTGATTTTTGCGAAGCTAATTTTTCATTGATATTTAAAAGCTCATTTTCCTTGGCGGAAAGTTGACTACCTAATTTTCGTAATTCTTGCTCTTTGTCCAACAAATCATCTCGAAATAAATCAGCTTGATTTTGGATGGAATCGTGCACTTCTCTGAGTACATAATTTTTGTTCACTTCCACGAGAGAAATACTTTCACTTCGGCCTGTAAATTTATATTTGGCAATAAACCAAGCTGCAATCGCTCCAATCAATAATCCCACTCCTAAGAAAATTATTTCCATAAAATCCACCATAATTCAACCTTTTGTTTTGATCTCTTTTTGAAATGACCGTTTAGCAAACGAAAAATACAAATAATTGCGAAATATAAATAATATGTTTGAAACAATTTGTGTTTTTTCGAAATGAAAATTACCTGACAATTTGTTGTTTTTTCAGATAAAATAAATTGAATGTGAACTAGGTTACATTTCTGAGAAGTATAATTTTTTAGTTTTATGATATCAACTTTTGATTAGTAACCAAATTTTTAAAATCTATTTATATGAAAAATTTCCTTTTATTATTTGTGCTTTTGACCGTAGTTTCTTTTGGTTGTAAAGATGACGATGACGTTGTTGATGCTACACCTTATGCGGTTGAAATCACTATCGAAGAACCAACAGCTAATGCTGTGATGAATGTAAATGAGGCAATGGCTGTGAAAGTAAACTTTGGCAGAGGTACTGAAGAAGTGATTCACCATGTTAAAATTTTTGTGCTAGATATAGACGGAAATACCATCGATACTTTGCTCGAAGATCATGCTCATGTTGCGGGAAGTTATGATTATGATAATCCAGCTGCCTACACTCCAACTGCGGCAGGAACTTATAAAATTAAAGCAGTTTCACATGACATGGAAGGGGTACATGCTGATCCTTTGGAAGTGACATTTACTGTTGAATAATTGACTGGTAAAAATGACAAAAAAAATCGCGCTCAAATTCTGAGTGCGATTTTTTTTTGTAAAAATTAAAAAACTAGAATTTTATAATTGAAATCTTACCCCAACTTGGATTTGATGAAATCTAAATTTTTCAATCTATGATGCCCACCATAGAAAAGCCTTTCTAAGCGAATGGTTTAGAAAGGCTTCAAAATTTTTCAGCAATTTTTATTTTAAACTAAATAAATCCCATCTTTTTCGATGCGAATTATTTTTTGTTTGTACAATGCTCCGATGGATTTTTTAAAATTCTTTTTACTCATTTCCAATTGAGCATAAATTTCTCCTGGTGCACTTTTATCGGTCAATTTCAAATAACCTTTTCGCGCTCTTAACTCTTTTAAGATTTTGGTAGAAAATTCGCCGACCACATTTTGGTAACCTTGCTTTTGTAGGCTCACATCAATTTTTCCATCCTCTCTGATATTTTTCACATAACCAGTCACTCGATCACCTTTGCGGATTTCTCTAAAAATTTCGTTTTGGAAAATCAGCCCCATGTACAAATCGTCAATGATAACTTTGACGCCAAGATCAGTTCGATCAGCCACCAACAAATCTACCTCTTGATCTATTTCCAAATCAATGTCTTCCACCTCCACAAAATTCATCCATTTATTAGTTCCCACCAAGCGATCCGTTTCGCCATCGAGGTACATAAATATAATGTACCACTCACCAATTTCCAAACGGTTGCGTTGCTCCGAGAAGGGCACCAATAATTGCCGATCCAATCCCATATCCATAAAAGCACCAAAATTACTTGAATCAAAAACTTTTAGGTAACCAAAACTATCGAGTTCGATAGTCGGTTTTTGAGTCGTAGCAGTCGCTCGATCTTCAGAGTCATTGAAAATGAAAACTTCAATCTCTTGATCTTGTTCGATATCTTTTGGAACAAATTTATTGGGTAATAAAACTTCTTCCGATTGATCCTCGTCGGTCAAGTACCAACCATATTCGGTTTCTCGAAAAGCAATTAAACGATTATATCTTCCTAGTCTGATCATGTTATTTTTTTTTGGAAAAATGCAAAGGTAGTACTTTTTTTTGGCTGTTAGATAAGGCGATAACTGGAGGATACCGCCTTATCTAACAGCCAAAAAAAAGCCGTTGAGAAAAAAATCTCAACGACTTATTGTTCAAATATATGTATCGAAAATATTTGCGAATATTGAATAACGGTTGATTGTGAACGGTTAATGATTAACTTAGTTTCACGAGAATTAACAGTTCACCATTAAGCATTAACCGATAAAAGAAGTTTTGCGCGTTGCTCTTTTACGTTATCCGATTTTACATAATCAGTATAACTCATCAAGCTATCAATGATTCCATTTGGCGTAATTTCGATTACTCGATTAGCTACGGAATCTGTTAATTTAAAATCATGAGAAGTGAAAATCATATTTCCTTTAAATTCGGTCATCGCATTATTCAATGCAGTAATTGATTCCAAGTCCAAGTGATTCGTTGGCTCATCTAACAATAAGAAGTTAGGATGTTTCAACATGATTTTTGACAACATACATCTCACTTTTTCCCCTCCCGAAAGTACACTCGATTTTTTGTAAACTTCTTCGCCCGAGAATAACATTCTTCCTAAAAATCCACGGATAAATTGCTCATCTTTTTCGTCAGAAAATTGTCGCAACCAATCAATCAATTCTAAATCATTTTTGTTGGCAAAGAATGCTGTATTTTCATTGGGCAAATAATCATGCGTGATAGTTTGACCAAATTCAATCGTTCCAGAATCTGCTTCCTTTTCTCCAGAAAGCACATCGAAGAATGCATTGATCGCAGCAGAGTCTTTTCCAACCAAGGAAATTTTCTCACCACGATTCATCGTAAAGTCAACATTAGAAAAAAGGATTTCTCCATCTTCTTTTCTTTTGCTCAAGTTCGTTACTTTGAGAATTTGATCGCCCGGTTCTCGATCCGCCTGAAAATGGATAAATGGATATTTTCGAGTAGAAGGTTTGATGTCTTCTAAGTTCAATTTGTCCAAAGCTTTTTTACGAGAAGTCGCTTGTTTCGATTTCGAAGCGTTGGCAGAGAATCGTTGGATAAATTCCATCATCTCTTTTCGTTTCACTTCCGTCTTTTTGTTTTTGTTGGCCATCTGTGAAGCCATCAATTGACTACTCTCGTACCAGAAGGTATAGTTACCGGTGTAGATTTTGATTCGGTTAAAATCAATGTCCACCGTGTGCGTACATACCATATCCAAAAAATATCTATCATGCGAAACAACAATCACGGTGTTTTTAAATCCAGCTAAAAAGTCCGACAACCAAGTAATCGTGGTAGCGTCCAAATCATTGGTAGGCTCATCCAGTAATAAAATATCAGGATCACCAAACAACGCTTGCGCGATCAAAACTTTTACTTTTTGACCACCAGTCAATTCTTTCATTAATTTTTGGTGCAAATCTTCACTAACGCCAAGGTTACTCAACAAAGTTGCTGCATCACTTTCAGCTTCCCATCCGCCCATTTCACCATATTCATTTTCTAAATCTGCCGCACGCATTCCTTCTTTTTCCGTCGCATCTGGATTCATGTAGATAGCATCTTTTTCGATCATGATGTCGTACATTTTTTTATGTCCCATCATGACAGTATTCAATACCGCATCTTCCTCAAAGGCAAAGTGATTTTGAGATAAAACGGCCATCCGATTGCCCGGTTCCATATCTACGCTTCCATTATTGGGATCAATTTCGCCAGAAAGAATTTTAAGGAAAGTTGATTTACCAGCGCCATTTGCTCCGATAACACCGTAGCAATTTCCCTTCGTGAACTTAAGATTCACTTCGTCGAAGAGTACTCTTTTACCGTATTGGAGACCTACATCATTGGTTGAAAGCATAGTTGAATTATTCTGAATTATTTGAAAATGGCTGCAAAGGTATGAAAAAATCAGGAGGGGAGCATGAAATATAAGGTGAGTTTTGGAGAGATTTGCGGTTTTTTGTATGGAAATTTTATGAAAAAAAGGAGTTTTCGGAATTAATTGTGGTTTTAACAATTAGAAATCCCTTTTCCTTTTCTTTTTATATTTGTGGAATCAATAAAAATATAGATCTAAAACAATGAGAAAAAAAATTCTGATAATATTATTAATATATTCTTTTCCGACTTATGCGCAAGATACATTTAACCACATCGAGCTGAATAAAAGCGAAGGATTTAAGCTAACTAAAAAAGAATTTATCTTTCTTTTTCAACCAACTATAATAGCCGCCTCTACTAACTTCAAATACTTGACACATCTTTTTAACTGGAAATTCGTTAGCGTATTCCATTATAAATTAGAAAATTTCCTGTCGTTTTTTGAAAAAATGCCCACCGCTTTTTTTAATATATCTCGTTCTAATTCTGCCTCTCTTAATCGTTTTTCTAAATCATGAATTTTCCGTTCAGATTCTGTCATTTCTTTATTTCCTTTTCCCGGAAAAGCGGTTTCCTTATTCTTTAAATATTTGCTCCTCCAGTTGTAAATAGCTCCAGCACTAATTTCAAATCGTTTCGCTAAAGACTGGATAGATTGATCGTCATTTAAACTCAGTTTGACAACCTCTAATTTTTCTTCTTTCGTGTAACTCTTTCTTGGTTTTGACATCTGATAAGTTTTTAAGTGTAATGATAATTGTTTTTAATTTATCTTAGTGTCTTGTCTGATGAGGAACTCCAGATTGCCTTGTATATATTACGGAATCAAAATCTATTCAGTTGTTTCAACCAACCCATGCGCAATCTTCCTAAACAATTCCACCGAAACCAACTCATCAGAATAAATACTCGACGCATCCAAAAATCTCGGATTCGCCGAATTTTTTACAATAATAGTTTTCGTAGTTGGATTAATATAAATCAACTGATGAAAAACTCCAATCGCCATAAATTCACCTTCCGTTCCATTTGGAATCCACCATTGATAGCCATAGCCAAAGTTAGGTTTTGCTCCTTCAGAATTATCAGGCATCAAGTGTGGTGCATCAGGAGTGAGCGAAGCTTTAACCCAAGTCTTCGGAACAATTTGTTCGCCTTTCCATTTTCCTTCCTGCAAAAAGAGCTGCCCCAATTTTGCATAATCTCTCAACGTAGCATTTAATCCGCCCAGCGCCATTTCCATATCTTCATTATCTGACACCCAAAAAGCATTGTGTTCCATTCCAATTTTTTTCCAAATTTTTTCTTCGAGATACTCTGTCAAACTTTTGCCCGTTGCCTTGACGAGAATCATTCCGAGCACATGGGTATTGATACTTACATAATGATTTTGAGTTCCCGGTGGTATTTCATTGACAAGGGTTGCGGCAAATGCATCTTGCGAATCACCCAAGGCAAATGCTTGAAACCAGCGATTGATATCTGAATTTTGATCAGCATAATCTTCGTTAAATTTTACGCCACTTGACATTTGTAAAACGTCTTTGATCCGGACGCCTTCGTATCCCGATCCTTTTAACTCTGGTAAATATTCTTCCACCTTTTGTTCTATACTTTTGATATGACCTTCTTCTATCGCAATTCCAAATAAGGCTGAGATAAAAGATTTTGCCACCGACCAAGAGATGTGTCGAGTACCTTCTGTTTGTCCGTTGTGGTAATTTTCAAAAACTAAACTATCATTTTGTAAAATTATTAAACCTTGAGTTCCGGTGGAATCGAGGTAGGCTTCGGTATTGAAAACTCTTTTAGGAATGGAAAATTCCATAGGCAAGGGAATAGATTTTCCTCTTGGAAAAATATATGGATCGGCTGAGGCTTTAACTTCTTTATACAGAAAAAATTCATCCATATTCAAAAAAGTATAAGCAATATTATTTTGATCTAAAGCCCTGGTGATTTCCAATCCTCTTTGGTATTTTGGATAAATATAAATTCCACCGGCAATAAGCATTAGGAGGAAAATGAGAAGGAAATATTTAATAATTTTCATAAATATTATTTTTTTTGGAAATGAAATTTCGTCATAATTAAAGGTAATAAAAAACATCCCGAACTTTCAATTAGAAAATTTGGGATGTTTTTAAAAATGTCGCATTTTAATAAATTAGGGCTGTTAGCGTTCGATGCGCTAACAGCCCTTTTCAAAATTTAGGATGAATTATAGTTCT
>Ga0115005_10003537_pt1 | contig 12472 bp, 9 predicted proteins | sample ArcOceMetagenome_FD_87163 | JGI IMG/M metagenome (GOLD analysis project Ga0115005, IMG submission 87163) | Marine eukaryotic phytoplankton communities from Arctic Ocean - Arctic Ocean - Greenland ARC118M Metagenome | ecosystem: Environmental > Aquatic > Marine > Oceanic | place: Arctic Ocean... | reverse complement strand
CGAATTTCATCGACCGGTAAATTCTGGGTATCTATTTCCTGTAAATCTTCGATCGCCTCAAGATCAGGCAGTTGATCGAAAATATCAAAGATTTCGTCAAAGCTCATACTTTCTAGCGTTCTAAGAATGCTAGAGTTTTGACAAAAAACCTCAACGTTTAGCCCGTACTGTTCACGACAATGGAGCCCTAACTTGGCCAACAGACCAAGTGTTGTGCTGTCCAGCCCCTCTGCCTCAAGCATGTCGACAACAACACGCTTTACATTCTTAGTGCCAAAGATAGTCTCGATGTAACGACTTAATGTACCGCATAGTGTGACCCGTACATCACCAGTAAATTTTAGTAGATGATTACCAAGCTGATCAGAAACGAGTATTTTCCCAGAATTCAAGCTACATACCTCTGGCTAGCAAGCACATGGATACGTCATCTTGAGGATCTTCCAAAAAATCAACAGACAAAGCCGCTTTCAGAGATTCTAAATTATCAGAGCTGCGTGCAAGAAACCGTAGCAAGGTTTCTTCTTTATCAATTAGGTCTTTATCCGGCACCAAATCAAAAACGCCATCCGACAACAGCACCAACGCACAGCGCTCAGGTAGCACTATCTGCTCTACCTCCCATGATGCGCCTTCAAAGATCCCAACCGGCTTTCCTTTCCCCGGTAAATATTGAGCGCAGCCGTCAACAATTAGAATGGGGCGAGGCAGTTGGGCCCCAACCACATAGCGCAAGGTACTGTTTTCGGTGTCTAGGCAACCGGCTACAATGGTTAGATGTTTTCCTAACCCCGTTGCTAGAACTTGCTTGTTTACATGTTCTAAAAGGCCCTCAGGGGCCGCTTTAAGCGCCGCATGGTCATTTTCAGCAACATGCCGCTGTATGACTCGGCCAATCATAAACCTCAGCAGAACGGTCACAAATGCGGATGAAGCACCATGTCCAGAGACGTCAGCAAAATAAACCACCAAATAACGATCCAGTACAAAGTTATATCCCACAAAATCACCGCTAAGATACAGTGATGGAGTAACAGAATGAGATATTTCATAGCCCGCAAAGCTTAGCGGGCTCTCAGGCATTAGACTTTTTTGAACTTCAAGCCCAGCTAGCTGATCCTGCTTAAGCATATGCAAGCTATCTTGAAGCTCCAAATTAGCCGTTTCTAGTCGTTGGCCATAGGTCACTCTTTGCAGCCGCAAGTCTGCAAATTCTTGAAGTCGAGTAAAGGATTCTTCGAGTTGCAGGCTAGACATATCTTCAAACCAGACATCAGCAATGCCAAGTCGAAAGAAATCTATAGCTTTTGAGTAGGAAAACTCATCAAGTATGACTGTTAGTAGATGCTTTGCAGCGTACTCTTTCAATAACGTGCTACTCGACAAATCTTCGATCATGTCTGGCGATGGAGAGAATGCCACTATCTGAGAAAAGTCATCTTCACAAACAGCAGACAAGTCATTGAGATCGGAGAGGTACCGGCAATAGTGGCCACCCCCTTCGATTCGTAACATTAATCGCTCAAGCTCGGCGTTTTTCTCACCAACCAGAAAAACTGCGCTTTTAACTTCACCCATGAAAACTCGACTTAGTAGTATCTTATAATTATTGTTCTAGCAAAAAGATAGTCTATAAAAACACAAATAAAACTTGGTCCATCTAATAATCATCTAAATCATCAAAATTATCTTCAATAGCACCATCACTTATAACATACTCTCTATTCTGCAGATAAACATCCCTTATGAATAAATATTCATCGCCACTGATAACATCATCAATACCCAATAAATCAGCCCGTAACGCAATTAAATCAATTCCCTTTATGGCTACCCGGACAGATAGCTGATTATTATAACTAAACGGATCGAACAGACTATCAACGAAGTTTGATGGTGCATCCCGTAACGTTGACGGACCAAAAAATGGCAACATTAAATATGGCCCAGCCGGTATACCCCAGACCGCAAGAGTTTGGCCAAAGTCTTCATCCTCCCCTGGTTGCAGGCCTGCTTTTTTCGCAACATCAAAAAAACCACCTAAACCAATGGTCGTATTTATCAGAAAACGTCCTGCATTATTGCCGGCTTGCCCAAGCTTACCTTGCAGGGCGTTGTTAACTAGACTGGGAACTTCATCCAAGTTGGAAAAGAAATTCCTCAGTACTCGCCGCACTGGCTTCGGCGTAGTCTGATCATAAATAATGGCAATAGGTTTGATAATCACTGGATCTAGTAAATTAAAATTGAGCTCATAAAAAACGCGGTTAATACCCTCCAACGGATCAACTTTCTGGATCTCTTCACTAATCGTAAAATGGGCGGAAGCTAGAAGCAGCAATACTATAAGGGTTTTAAACATTTTTATTTCAACTCATCTCTCTAATAATAATCTGTACGCAAAGTATACTCTACAGCTATTCAATAGTGTTCATTTGTTCACGCGTCAAACAATTTTTTTCCAAGGACTCACTAAAAAACCACGGTTAATCCGGCAAAACTCGCCTTAGCTGATCACTCAAATCTAGCCATCTTGTGGCTAAACGTTTTTCGGAAACAGGCCTGCGCGTTTTCAATTGCTGAGCAAACAGTGAGACTCGAAATTCCTCTATTAGCCATCGAAATTCGCGTAAAGACTGAGTAAGCTCAGGCGAAATTAGGTACTTTTTTACCTCAAACTGGTCTAAAGGTGCGACAAAAGATTCGATAGTTTTTGTGTACTCATAATCTTTTTGAACGTGCGATAAAACTTTTTCAATTCTAAAATCTATCGCTCGAACATATCTTGAATATTGTAAGGTATCTTCTACCGATGCCTGGCCCAGCGTTTGAACTGAAAACAACCAGGTTATTTGGGCCAAAATATCCTCTTTTGCGGTCTGCTCAGTCACTGACATTGACCTTATGCGTTGCTGCTGAATATGCAGTGATGCTAATACTGATTCAATGGCATCACCATGCCGCCGAGCAAGTTCTACAACCTGCCCTATACCGGACTTGAAAACATCATCAAATTTAATCTGATCCCTAACCACAAGGTTATTTGGGAAAATAGCTTGCTTAAAGCTTGCCATAATAAGGGCCGACACAATGGCGTCACGAGAAATCAAACCAGCCGCCTTTAACTGCAGTTCTTTTCCCCGTAACAAATCTTTACTAAGATATTTACATTGATCTTTTCCTCGCAATACCGCGAGACGCAGTTGACCGTCCATTGAAATAGATTCGGCGATAGCAGGATTATCGACGAGCTCAATAGCAACCGAATGTTGATGATCTCGCAATGCTGGCCACGCCTTAATATTCATATTCCCGCGCGGCAAAACCACCTCAATTGGGAGCTCACCGAAATCCCATTCAGTGATGTTATTTCGCGCAATAGTCTTCTCAGCTGATTCAGCTAAACTATTGTCGATACGTTGTTTGAAATCTTTACGCAATTGACTGAGATCTCTGGCCATACCAATTAGCTGACCTTGATCATCCTGCAAAATAAAGTTCATCCGATACCACGAATCAAGATTATCGTGATTCCAGCTATCCCTCGATATTTTTTGCCCCGTTAATTTTTGTAACTGTTCGCCCAAGACCTCAGTGATAGGACGATCTTGGGCACTAATATTCAGTAATACCTTATCAACATAATCAGGTACAGGGACAAATGTACGGCGAATATTTTTCGGTAACCCCTTAACTAGTGCAATACATTTGTCACGCAACATCCCAGGCACTAACCAGTCAAAAAAGTAGCGTGGTGATTGATGTAACAATGCTAAAGGCAAAATTAGGCTGACACCATCTTCGGCATGGCCCGGTTGAAAGTGGTATTGAAGGCTATATTCAAAGTCATCTATCAGTAATTGCTGAGGAAATTGTGCTTCTTCACTTGCCCCCAAGTTGCGTAATAAGAGCGAATTTTTGCTCATGTATAACAACTGAGAATCTTCTGACTCAGCCGTCTTACGCCATTTTTCGAAATCAGGCAAGTTATAGACAGTGGATGGAACACGCTGATCATAATGGTCATAAATAACCATCTGCTCAGCCAACAAATCTCGGCGTCGAAAGCGGTCTTCTAGAGCTTGTAGCTCAGTGACTAGGCCTTGATTATGCGTATAAAATTGACCTTTACCACGATAACCATCTTCTACCAGAGCCTGCTGTATAAAAATCTTCCTAGCATCAATTGGAGCAATCTTGCCATAGACTACTCGTTTACCTTCAACAATACTCAGACCGAACAGCGTCTGGCGCTCCTTGGCCATTACTTGACCAGACTTATGATGATAAAAAGGTTCGCTATGACTCTTTTTTACTAAATGTGACGCCAGTGATTCTAGCCACTCAGGATCAATCTTCGCCACATTTAGCGCATACTGCTTAGTGGTCTCCATCAAAGAACCCGCCATAACCCACTTTGGTGGTTTTTTACTCAGACCGGATGAAGGAAAGATAAAAAACTTACGGTTCCTGGTTCCTAAAAACTCCCATTTATCCTCGCGAATACCGACCTGCCCTAATAAACCTGACAATAGAGATTGATGAATTGCCGCGTACTCAGCAGTTCTCTCACCATCCTTAAGCTTAAGCGTTCTACACGCAGTATGCAGTTGCCGATGCAGATCTCTCCATTCACGCATACGCAGGTAGGAAACAAACTGTGACCTGCAATACTTACTGAACTGATTAGTTGACAAACTTTGTCGTTTTTCCTCAAAGTGAGTCCAAAGGTTGAGTAGCGATATAAAATCGGACTCGCTGTCCTGCCATTGTTTATGGGCTAGATCTGCAGCCTGCTGCTTTTCACCGGGACGCTCTCTGGGGTCCTGAATACTTAAACCGCTAGCAATAATAATTAACTCGTTGAGTGAGCCATTATTACTTGATTCTAAAATCATCCTCGCCAACCTGGGATCAACAGGCAATAAGACAAGCTTTTTGCCTAAAAGAGTCATCTTTCCTGCGCTATTAACCGCCTGGAGCTCTTCCAGAAGCTTATAACCGTCACTGATTAATCGACTATCGGGCGGATCAATAAATGGAAAATCACGAATATCACCGATCCGTAAATGAAGCATTTGCAAGATCACCGACCCTAAATTAGTCCTCACAATCTCTGGGTCAGTAAATGCTTGCCGAGTCTCAAAATCCTCCGCCTGATATAAACGATAACAAACGCCATCAGCAACTCGACCACAACGCCCCGCTCTCTGGTTTGCACTAGCCTGAGAAATCGACTCAATCGGTAATCTTTGTACCTTAGTCCGAAAACTATAGCGCGACACACGCGCCCTGCCGGTATCAATAACGTACCGAATACCCGGAACGGTAAGCGAGGTCTCAGCAACATTGGTACTAAGAATAACGCGACGACCCTTATGAGGAGAAAAGATTTTACTCTGCTCCGCTAGACTAAGCCGAGCGTAAAGAGGAACTATTTCAGTGTGCGACAGTTGCGCTCGGCGAAGTGCCAAACTAGCCTCACGAATTTCTCTCTCCCCACTTAAAAAAACCAACACATCGCCTGGTTTTTGATTTTGCTCAATATCCTCTAAGCAATCGACAATCGCTTGATTGCGGTCTCTATCGACAATATCCGGTCCACTGTAAATAATCTCTACAGGAAATGTTCGACCCGAGACCTCTATCACCGGTGCCTTATCAAAATGCGTAGAGAATTTTTCGATATCAATGGTTGCCGAAGTGATGATCAGCTTTAGCTCAGGCCGCTTATTTAACAAGTCCTTAAGGTACCCAAGAAGAAAGTCGATATTGAGACTGCGTTCATGCGCCTCATCGACAATAATCGTATCGTATTTACTTAGATACCTATCACGCTGAATCTCAGCTAATAAAATACCATCAGTCATCAGCTTGATAAAACTATTGGGTGATGTTTGGTCCGAAAATCTAACCTGATAACCCACCGCATCACCCAAGGGTGACTTCAATTCTTGAGCGATTCTCTCCGCAACTGTGCGCGCGGCAATTCTGCGGGGCTGTGTATGCCCAATAAGGCCTCTGACTCCACGTCCTGCTTGCAAACATATTTTGGGTATTTGCGTGGTCTTACCGGATCCTGTCTCGCCCGCAATAATGACTACCTGATTGTTCTCTATTTCGTGTCTAATTTCCTCTGCACGAGCACTTACGGGCAAATCAGGATACTCAATTGATGGAAGCCTAAGTCTCCTAGCCTCTGCAGCATCCTGGGATTTAGTCACGGCTGCACAGAGCTTCAGCCATTTTTTTGAGTTGTCTTTGGAATCTGAACTAGAGTTTTTAAAGGTCAGCAAGGACCGAGTCAAACCGAACAGATCAGTACTCAAGACTCTATGCACCAACTCTAGGGTAAGCCGATCTATTTGAACGGACGTGTTGGGAGCGTTATTGGTAGGATCAAAACTATCGGTATGAGACATAAAAAGCGCTACTCGCCTGTCTCCTGCCAGACGCAGAATCCACTGGACGTCTTGATGGCTGCGAGCTTTTGTTCATGACAAAGTAATTCCTCAGCACTCGCCCGAACAATAGGTAGAGGTATCCTGTTACTCGGCAAGCGCCTAATGGATGTCGCAGCATTTATTTCACCACTGTCCGAATCAGACTGTTGATTAATATTTAAATTAACTTGACCGCCAGTCATCAATAAATAGACGTCTGCGAGGATTTCAGCATCCAATAGCGCACCGTGGAGGTCTCGCTGCGAATTGTCTACGCCATAACGTTTACATAGCGCGTCAAGATTGTTTTTTTGACCAGGATGTTTTTGCCGAGCCAGCGCAAGTGTATCTATGATTTTACAACTAGAACCCAAAGGTGTCTGTTTACCACTGAGTTTTTTTAATTCATGATTAATAAAGCCAACATCAAAAGGTGCGTTGTGAATCACCAATTCAGCGCCATCCAAAAATTGCAGAAAATCTGAGTTAATAGCGGCGAAAACAGGCTTATCCTCAAGAAACTGATCAGTAATACCATGTACCTCCATCGCCCCTTCATCTACTTTGCGCTGAGGGTTAATGTATTGATGATAGTGACGTCCAGTCAGCTTACGATTAACCATTTCCACGCAACCAATCTCAACAATTCGGTGGTCTTGGGAGGTCTCTAAGCCGGTAGTCTCTGTGTCTAAAACGATCTGTCGCATCTTTATCTACTATATTTAGTATGAATGGTATTCAGCTTTAATCGGTGGCTCTAAAGCTCATCTATTCCTCGATTAGCTAAATCATCAGCAATCTCGTTCTCCCTATGCCCGCTGTGCCCTTTGACCCACTGCCAGTCTATACTATGCACCCCGATCAACGCATCGAGTTTCTGCCATAGATCGACATTTTTAACGGGCTTTCTACTGGCTGTTTTCCAACCTCTTTTTTTCCAATTTGGCATCCATTCCTGAATCCCTTTAAGGACATAGGTAGAGTCTGATGTTACTTTTACGTCGCAAGGTCGCTTTAAGGCGGCTAAGGCTTCAATAACGGCAGTCAGCTCCATCCGGTTATTGGTGGTCTCAGGTTCACCACCAAAAAGTTCCTTTTCCTCTGCCCCAAACCGCAGCAAAGCACCCCAGCCCCCGGGCCCAGGATTACCTCGACAAGCGCCATCAGTAAAAATCTCTACACTACTCATTATTTATCTCTGTTACTAAAATTAATGCTCCGCAGAGCCTTTATCTATAACTTTTTTTGAACCCACAGATTGACTAGCTGATACCGTTAATCGCTCACGTGCAGTGGCCTTCCAGCTTCGCGATGAATTAGAAATAACTCGGCTCACTCGCTTGACTGCATGGATCATATAAAAATTACCCAACGGTAAGCCAACTTTTTTACACCCAAGGTCCCACCTGCGCCCCAATTTAAACTTTTCATCGCTTTCTGCTATTCCAGATGAGTCGGATCTATATCCAAAAGGCCACTGATGAGCGCCATGATGAGTACAGTCTACCTCAAAGTTCAGTAGCGTTAACCAATCTATTAGACGTCCCATACGAAGACTATGAAACCGATATTGAGGACTTTTAGACAACAGCTGCATAGGCAGTTTAGCCAGCCCCATAGGTCCAAATGGATCTAAAGCACAGACTACAAGATGGCCGCCCGGCGCTATTACTCGGCATACCTCTGCAAGTACTGATTGTGGAGATGCTGAAAACTCAAGCATATGTTGAAGTAAGACAACATCTACTACATCTGACGGTAAAGGTAGCTCATTCAAATCAACTACCGCTGAGACATTGGTACTGCGGTCCGGAGCATGGGTTTGAAAATTAAACCTATGTATCTGAGAAAACTCATTGGCAGACTGTGTATCAGCGGCTAGTCCGAGATACATGAACCGATACCCAGGTAACGCTGAATATTTTTCTGCGATAAGATCGCGTTCGGTAGCCAAAACATAGCTCCCAAAATCACTCTTAGACCATCGTGCAAGATGTTCAGCCGTGAATTCGAGCTCTTTTATCGAAAATCGTTTTAACACTTGTTTTTTATTCTCAACATTGACTTAGTGGACGCAGTAACTATACGCCCTTCAGAAGCAATAGTATGAAGGTTGAACAATCTAAAAACCACCGCAGTAGCTTCCACTTCAATGGCACGACATACTAGAACCTCAATATACTGAATGTCCGTATAGGCATCAATAATCGATATTTTTAGTGACTCTTGATGTAATCGGTTAATTGTTTGTCTAATGCCGATAACCTCGCTACACTCGGCGCCTAAAAATCCCTGTGAGATCTCTGTGAAGTCAGCCCCTGAACTAATTTGTTGCAGCACTACGCTATGGCTCCTTTTGTCCCTGTCAGGCTGCACAGCTACACCGTTAGAAATAGAAGAAAAAGATGTGCCTGCAGCGCCCGTTGAGCTGCTTCAAGTGGCCGATACTTTACCGCAAAGTGCTGATCAGGCCATAGAGTTACAAAAAGACATCACAACTACGACGGTGCCGATCTTACCTGACATAAGTATCGAATCAACCGAACTGCAAGTAGACCTTTGGCACCGTATTCGTGCCGGTTACCAACTAAATCTTGAAAACTATCCTGCCAGTGTATTGGAACAGCGTGACTGGTACATTAAACACCCTCGGTATATATCAACTGTGATCAACCGAGCTAACCCGTTTATTCACTATGTCACCGAACAGTTGTCGGATGCTGGTTTGCCTTTGGAGCTAGTTTTACTACCCATAATAGAGAGTACCTATGATGCTTATGCCTATAGTCCCAGTCATGCAGCGGGACTATGGCAATTTATTCCAGCAACAGCGCGTAGGTTTGGTTTAAAACGAGATCGTTGGTATGACGGGCGCAGAGATGTCGTTGCATCAACCAACGCAGCCATTGCATACCTCTCCTATCTAAATCAACGTTTTGACAATGATTGGTTGCTTGCACTGGCTGCTTACAATGCTGGAGAAGGAACGGTTGGAAAGGCGATCAGAGCTAATAGAAAACTTGGAAAGCCGACTGATTTTTGGCACCTCAAATTGCCCAAAGAGACTCGCAATTATGTGCCAAAGCTGCTGGCATTAGCATCGGTTATTCGAGATTCAGAGTCTTTAAACATAACTCTTCCTGATGTAAAAAACCAAGCCTACTTTGATATTGTTAACATCGAAAAACAGATTTCACTCTCTAAAGTGATGGAAATTACTGACGCAGACTATTGGCTATTTACTCAACTTAATGCAGGATATCGACGCTCAATAACTCCTCCACAGGGTTCCTATCGCCTATTAATACCTACTAATAAGTCAGCTTCGTTCTTGGAATTTCTTAAAACGAACGACCCAAAAAACTGGATTCCACATACAGAATATATTGTTGTCAACGGCGACTCTCTGTCTCAAATTGCTGCGCGGTTTAATTCTCACACTGACACCATTAAAAACAGTAACAACTTAACCAGTGACCAGATTCGTATAGGGCAGTTACTCACCATACCCAATAGCAACTCCGAGGTCGCTGCGTCAGATACAACCGGTAGATATCAATTATCGCGTCACGAAGTTGTTTCTGGGGATTCTCTGTCATCGCTGGCAAAAAAGTATGGTACTTCTGTTAAGGAGCTGCGGATGCTGAATGCTCTCGGAGGGGAACTTATTAAAATTGGTCAAGTGCTTGAAATACGCTCACCCAATCGAGCAAACAAGGCTGTGTCATTAAGAAAAATTTCTTACAAAGTGAGGCGTGGGGACTCTCTCTACAATATTGCGAAAAACTTTGCACTATCCATTGCTGATATCACCAATTGGAACGGTATAAACAAGAAAAGTTACCTACAGCCAGGTCAACGATTGACGCTATATATTAACCCAAGAAATATTTAAGCTTTTATCATAGACAAAAATAAAGGCGGATTACCCGCCTTTATTTTGCATGTCAAACCACCAAGTTACTGCACAACATCAGCCTTCTCTCTCAGCGTCTCCTGGTAGGCCAAGACATCTCGACCAGCCTTTATTGATAGAATAGCTGCGGCTAGAGATCCTCTGGCTTCGTTACCTAACGCACCAAGATCCCCCGAAACGACTCTCGTCAACTCTGCCACTACATAGTCGCCATTACTCATGTAAAACCCATCAATCACGTTCTTCGAATCAGGAATCGGGAAGGCAAACACTCTTGATCTAACCTCAGCATTAACATCCGTACCGCGACGATTTACGGAATTACCGACCTGCCAGGCAAGACCCCTGTCTTTAGCAACCCTTTCAACAGAACTTCCAGCGACTATCTCGGCCAGCAACACCGCGCCTTTCTCCGCGAGCATGCTCGCTGACTCACTAGCGGTAAGGGCCGACACGACAGAACTTCTAACTTCAGAAAGTTCTTTCTGACGCTCGCTAATAAATTGATTAAGTTTCAAAACAACATATCGATCATCGCCCAGATCAATAACTTCACTAGCATACTTGTCCTCAACTACCTCAGAACTAAACGCTGCGGCACTTACTTTGGCAAGACCCGTAATGCCCTGCCCACCAGACCGAGAAAATGCCCCTGAGGTTGTAAGCTCTAAACCTACGTCTTCAGAAACTTCTTTGAGTGACTCTGCGTTGTAACTTAGCTCTTTAAGAAGCTCTACTTTAGCAATAAGCTGGTCGGTAGTTGCTTCTCTCATCAGTTCACGCTCTATTCGAGAAGATTGATCTGCCAGTACGTAAGTGTCCTGCTGGATATCCAACAATTTTATGAAATGAACACCTGCGTCCGTAGTGACGGGGCTAGAAACCTCGCCCAACTCAAGCGCTGCCAATGCAGTCTCAAATGCTTCAGGAAAGGTATCCCCGGAGGTATAACCAAGATCTCCACCGGTCTCTGCAGATGCAAAGTCTTCAGAATACTCTCGAGCTAGCTCACCAAATAGACCTCCAGCCACAATTTTACCCTGGATTTCTGCAATTAAATCATCACTGGGATCTTCCAATAAGATGTGTGCGACTTGGCGAGATTCAGACAAATCCAACGTAGTAAGTTCCTCTTCAAAGCGCGCCAAAATTTGGTCACTCGACACTAATGCTGGATCGGCAAGTTTTGCCGGGCTCAATTCTATGTAGTCGACTATTACTTGAGCTTCAGTCTCATAAGAAGATAGATTTTCCTGATAATACTGAGTTATTTGCTCCTCCGTGAGGACAATCGAGGCCTCGATCGGCGCAACTGGGAGAGTAAGATAATAAAAATCTCGTTTCTGTTCAGTGACAGCAGCTAAAGCCGACAATTCAAGTTCTGTAACAAAACCAGTACCTGTAATACCCGTTACAAGTTGCTGGACAGTCATATCATTAACGAGCATTTCCTTAAAACTAGCACTGGTATAACCCTGCTGCTGGAGAGCAAATCGATATCGATCTTGGTCAAAGCTACCGTCAGACTGGAATGCCTCATTATTGACAATATATTCATTAATTGTCTGATCAGACATACTCATTCGCTGGCGCTGAGACGCCTGCGACAAAAGTTCTCTGCCTATTAGCTGCTCTACCACACTGGGGCGAATCAACTCATCATCAAGCAAGGACGCGTCCAGACCAGCATTTTCATTCAAAATTCTTTGTTTCTGGGAGGAAATAGCGCGTGCTACCTCTAATTCAGTAATCGTTGTGCCGTTGACGACCAAAGCAGCATCAGCTCCGCTCCCGCTAAGCAATGCTGTGCCGGTACCAGACAACACGAATATAGCACCGATCACGATTGTAATACCGAGCGCAAACCCTTTCATATTGGTTCTAAAACTATCTAACATTCTACCTTCCCTAATTGTAAAAAAGGCGCATCAAAGATGCGCCTTTAAAGTCCGAGAAAATCCGTAAGGATCCCCCAGGCAATTATTAATTCACTGCGTCTTTCAATGCCTTACCAGCTTTGAAGCTAGGAACATTAGCAGCCTTAATCTGGATTTCAGCACCAGTTTGAGGATTACGTCCAGCACGCGCTGCGCGATGCTTAACTGAGTATGTT
>Ga0115005_10003535_pt1 | contig 12478 bp, 7 predicted proteins | sample ArcOceMetagenome_FD_87163 | JGI IMG/M metagenome (GOLD analysis project Ga0115005, IMG submission 87163) | Marine eukaryotic phytoplankton communities from Arctic Ocean - Arctic Ocean - Greenland ARC118M Metagenome | ecosystem: Environmental > Aquatic > Marine > Oceanic | place: Arctic Ocean... | reverse complement strand
CTCCTAAGATCACGTTTCTCAATGTACGTATTGAGACTATCTTTGGGTAAACACTTACGAGTGGCATAAAAATCGAACAGATTATTTTCCCCTCCAATCACTTCCCCACGAGGTGGAACTGCCCCGTCCTTTCGTCATGCTTGATTGAAAGAAGATGCTTGATGCTTGCTTTCTTGACAGTTCCAAAAATTATGGTGATAATAGTCAAAGTGGCGATGACTATTTTCCCAAATCTTTTACAGACTGTTTTCTCAATTTACTGTAAAATAAAACAGTCCTGTCAAATCGAACCTTCTTCCCGATGAATGAGGGTAAACACTTATCCCTCTTCTTTCACCTTTCTTTCCCCGACACTACGACTGACTCACTCATTATTGTACATACCGCCTTATAAAGACCCTCGCTCACAAAGCAAAAATCAATAACCCAACGATGATGATGAAAGACCAGACAGAACCCATCATTATCATCTCAGCAGTCATTGATTTGGATGGATAACTGCCTCAGCAATGATGGACGTGTAGATGATGACGATGAATCTGAATTGTTCGTCGGATAGTAGCTTGCAAGCTCGTCACGTGCGTACTACAGTATTCCAAGTATTCTGGTGATGAATGAAATAAGAAAAGACACACCAATCAAGAAATAGAGATTGTCCAAAGATGAAAACGGTGTGCCGCACAAGCAAGTTGTATGAATAGTCAACACATCTTTTATAATATGATATTAGAAATAGTGATATCATATGCCACGTGCCATCTGGCATTGGCGGGGACCTGTGTTTATGAGTGAGTCCGTACATACAAATCAATCTCTGAAATGAACGACTGACTCTCCACAGCACTCGACATGCCCCTCTTCATATGAATTCGGGTCTATTCTCTCAGCATTCGCGAGAATAGACTATCTCCACCGGTGCTGAATTTGATGACGAGTTTGAAGTCTCGGAGGTCGTTTTTTTCTGATAGCTTCATGTATAATTCTTGATATTTTTGGTTGTTCCAAAAGGTCGTGTGATCTGGTGGTGTATTGAATCGGATTTGATGTGTTCGTGACCATCCCCGACGAAAGAATTGGGCCTTAAGAATTGCCGAAAAGCTGAGAATTCATGTTGGACTACGTGTACGTGTGTACGTCCTCTGCTTTCTTTTCTTCATGACTAGAATCGCTTATAGCACGAGTAATGATAGTTGAGAGGGATCGTCTCAAGTCTTTTGTTTGTTGGGGGTGCTGTTCCGGGGTTTTTGTGCGAGTCTTTCTGCCTGAAGCAAAATCAGCTGACAGTGTCGTCAAGTCTGACACCGGCGTAGCAGGGGTTACAAGAATTGTTCTGCGGGTACTTTCCAACTCTTTCGCCTACACGTACTATTTCATTCCGATAGCTCCTGGTTTCAACTCAATATTTTGTGTCGAATGAATCGAATGAATCAACCTTCAACCTGTGTAGCCTTCAATCAAATTCTGGTGCGTGCGAAGAAGGTACCAGCACAAGTTCAACGCATCCATCAATCGTGTTCTTTTCATTCTTTTTCTGTACCGGGTACGTGGTGTATCGACGCACATTCTAATAATAAGACGCTATTAAACTGATTGGGTCATCTCGAATATTATCGGAAGAACTTGCTGGAAAATTCTGAACCCTGTTTGCTATCTAAAACCGTGACATAGACAAGATGCTGAGGGCCTGCTCTCTAAATTATTTTTCAGAATGGTTGTATGAACAAGCACACATTTGGCTCATGTGAACGCGTAAGACACCCACACAATTGCATTCCTAACGTTTAGGCTTTAAAATTTGACGTTCGCATCGTGAGTTGAAAAGTACCAAGTTCAAAGTACCCTCTCTGATTACAGTAACTGTCATGTCGTGCACTGTTCGTGGTGTAAAAGTTGTTCCACAAAAAAAGAGTGTGAAACAGATTTCGAGATTGTGACAGTAATTTCATAATTGCCCCTGGCCCGTTCGCGGTTCTTTCTCGGTCCAAAATGTCACAATGCTATCGCCCAACTTTGGATAAAATAGTTTTGAGAAATGAATTTATAATAATGAATTGAATAATTTATTCTTCAACCTACTACTGTAGACTACTATGTACTGTAGGAATCGAATGCAGATGTATTAATTATTGATAGAATGCAACATGATTGGTAATAGGCACAACAAAAGCATCACCATTGCCAATCCTGAAAGCACTATCTTCAAAGTATCCCATACAATGGGGCCTGAAGAGATAAGCACTGCCTCAACGGACGAGGTCACCGCATCAATTTCGCATGTTGTCATACTCGGGGAAATTGTTGGAGCAACTAACCTCGTGGCTGCTCTGCGAGAAGAGAAACAGGAAGCTGGGTCGACACCGTCACCATCACCGTCATCGTCACCGTCGTCGTCACATCAGCCAAAGGCTGAATTTGTAAATGCATTTTGTAATATTTACTTTGGTGATACCTTGATACATCGTACCAAAACTATTTCCAAAAAGTAAGTGAGAATGGGCAGTAATGGAATGGAATGGGTGGCGGCGTATGTTGGTATGTATGCATGTACTCGTTCTGACTTATCGTTATCCTAATCATATCGCACTTGCACTTTCCAAACTACGTTCCATCACTTCCAGTAACAACCCGATATGGGCATGTGATACAGGGTCTCTATTCAAAATTGAATTCGACATTGTTGATGACGATGATGAAACTCGAAAAGACCTAAAGATTGAAGTACTCGATCACGTGGGAAAGAATAAAACGGTTCCCTTGGGCGTCGCTGTTATCCCGAGATATAGTCTCATCACAGGTGAGATATGCAACGAGAAACGGATGCAATTTGAACTGCACAAAGACAGAGTTAATGTGCTAAAGCATATGAAAAGTGATAAGAAATTGTCGGATGTTTGGGAAAGTATTGGATCGTTTACCCCGACATTGGGAATGTTGTGGCCAGTGAAGGAGGAAACCTTGCCAGAATCAGAAGATGAAGTCGACGAAGATGATAGTATATATGGAGGGAAATCGGTTGCAACATTTGATCCATCTGATGACTTTATTTTTGGACAAAAGGGAACAATAGCATTGAGATTTCGTATTGCAACGAAGGAAGATGTTGGCTTTTTAAAGGCTGTGGCAACCTACAACGATGGCTTTCGATATGCTCGAAAAAAGAATAAGCAGGCCCTGGCTAAGGTGAAGAACATTCTGGATAGTAATATGCAACGTGTAGCTCAAATGAAAGCTCAAATAGTATCTGAGGGCAGCTCGGTGTACACTGAAGTGTTGAATTGTGGAATGGTAAACGAGATGATTGATTACAGAATATATGGGAACCTCATCGATGAAATTGGTGTCAATCGCTTACGCGTGAAACCCAGCCCTGACCCCAATAGACCCATATCGGAAACTAAATTTCTTACTGAAGCAGAAATGTTAGAGAAGTGCCATGAGGGGTCTCACAGCTGGATGGAAGCCGGTTCTGGCAGTATTGGACAGGTAAGAGTGGAGATCTTATCATGTGAAGGTTTGCCCAATAAAGATTTTGGGCGAATGTTTGGAAATAAATCAGATCCATTCGCCTGCATTGTGTATGAGGATTGTCTGGTTCAGACGGATATGATCTCAGATTGCTTGAATCCGATGTGGATGCCATGGTCACAGAGAGCATTTGTATTTAATCGTATGCACGAGCTTTCGAGTATACACATTGGGGTGTTCAATCACAAGTTTGGTCCAATCCGTCACAATGGTTGCGGACGAGTTACCATTGATTTGAAAGAATTCAAAGTAAGTGAATGAATCAAATTATGATTGATATGGTACATTCGAGTTGTGAAATATCTGATACATCGCTTCATTTTATACCTATACACGTGTACCAAATATAGCCAAACACGGTTTACACGCTCAAGTATGAGCTCTTTTCTTCTCCTATACTGACCAACAGAAAAGTAAGTTTGATCAAAGTGAATGAAGCTCGTGAAGCTTGACATGATATGTCCTACGTGTACGTTTCTAACTCAAATCATTTTGATGCGTGCACAAACTTAGTCAAAAGGTACAATCACCATTCGTCTGCAACTTACTGACAACGATGCCGAAAAGAAAAATTCAAAGTCAATCCAATCAATAGTAAGCCCTCCTATAGTCCATGTCAACGTGAAGAGAAGGAAAACATTGGATATTGCCAGATACACATGTTATGGCAAATATCGAGAAGATGTGTACAATATGAAAATTTTAAGATCGTATGTCGATGAAATTTTGGAGAATATAGAGTTCGCTTCATTTGAATTGAAAATGGGTCTGAAATCATTGATATTTTGGCAAGGTCAAGTCAGATTTGGAAGAGTCAATCTTCCCTTGCACTCCTTCCTTGCATTCGTCAGCGCAACTTACGTCATTGAACAACCTCATCTGATTCCGGCATACATTTTCTTTTGCGCAGCATGGTGTATGCTATTCTTGATGTGTCGTCAGAATAGAGACCCATACCCATGGTCCCAGACGGGTTCCTTTTCCCATCATCTCAAGAGCTTCGTACCGTATTTACCAACTGAAAGATCCCACGGAGAATCCATTTACGAAGGCCAAGGTTTCAAAGAAAAGCAGGAACAAGATGAAGAACGAAAGAAAATCATGGAGGAGGATAAAATGCTACATTCCAAAATAGCAAGAGTGAGACGTGAGTTGGAACAAATTCTTGCCGCTGTGAGTGAAGTCAACTTAGATACGTACGAAGGTGTGGGTGGATTGAATCCTTTGAGTAGGCTTTTGCCAGTCCAACTGATATTACGAGGTGCGTTATTTCTGATATTTATGACAATTACCTACACCACCACGTACGTGTGTACCTGTCTTTCTCAATACTTTGCTCATTTTCCACAAAACTTCCGATCTTCAGATGTCATTTATTACGTCCGATGGATCAAGAAAATCATATGTTGCAAAGATAGTCAACTATCGTTTCTTCTCACAATGGTATGCATTTTTGTTGGTATGATCCTTTTTTTCTTGCCCATTACGAAAATGGTACACTGGATATGCAAAATTATTATATGGGTTTTCCTTGGGCCTTGGATGAGACTGGCCGATATGGCATACAAGCGGAAAAGTTCAATAGAGGTGAACAGTCATCTCAAAAGGGTAATGCATGAGATTCAGGAGCGTGAGCAAAAGAGATTCAACGAAGCAAGAATCTTGAGAGAAGAAGCTATGAAATTGAAAGCAGCAAGAATATTACGCTTTGGACGCTTCGCGGTCAAGGTTCCATCGGTAAATGTGACTCGCTTTTATGACTATCCTCTTACAGAATCGACAGCTAGACCTACTAATGGTAATGATAACGGTACAATTACTGAGAGGATCTCGAAGTATGTTCCAGGGCAAAAAGATTACGGAGTGATGATCCCAGAACTGACGAAACCATCTAAGATGAGGAACGATGAGAAAAAGGTCAGAGAAGCTAGACTCAAAAAGTTGAAAACAACTTATAAGAAGAAGCGAGACGACACGAGAGGAAATGGACGTTCGAAACCATTCTTCAAAGGTGAGATTGATCTTGGCTCATCAAATAGAGGTAAAGCGAATTCGAAAATCATGCCTTTCAATGTTGAGCCGAGAGAAGCGTTCGAATTCAATTCTCAATCGCGACAAGTAACCGCAGAAGGATTCGAGTTGATTGCAACCCAAGACTTAGCAAGAATCCGTGTTGACTGCGAATGTGATGCCCACAAAAGTGAGGTCCCAACAAAACCACCTCCCGAAGAAAGAGAACAACAACACAGCGAAACGAAAGTTGTATCGGATGAACGAGAAACCAATTGCATGGAGGTTGGCACATGTGGGGAGATAGACGTTCTTCGTCCTCAAGAAAGTGCTACAGTGCAAATCCAGGGCATAATGTCTGATCTCACCTTTGATATATAGTTCCTAGCCTAACCCCAATTTCAATTAGCTAAAAATAGAGAACAGTACACCACGTACTGTAGACAGCTGATTGTGAATCTTTTTAAGTATTATATCATAGCATAACCAACCATCTTCAAGTCTAATACAAGATATGCCATAGATATCTAAGATATCTATGGCTTAACTTCTTGCAGTCCCCCCATTTCATTTTCGTCGGATTTCTTGGTAGCTGCATCATCACCCTCAGTCTCACCGTCGGCTTCTGTCGCATCGTCTGCATCCTCATCATCTCCTTGCAAATCAACAGTCATAGCTTCTATTACCTCTGCAACCATCGATATCTTCTCTGCCTCGGCCGGTGCGTCTGTCGACGACATCTCGTCCGGCTTCTCTTCTATCTTTTTCTTCTTCTTCTCGCTGGTGGTTTCTATTCCAAGCTGCGCCAGCACCATCTGCTGTTCTTCACCCGCCTTATTTCCTCGCCCGGAAAGAATTTCTTTTCGAGTCGTCTCCAAAATGGCGTTGACCTCTTCCTGAGCAGCACCCAAACTCCTAAGTACTGCACCGCCGAAAGGAAGCGTGAGGAGAATACTGTCTTCGGGAACGACCGGAACCATTGCAATAACATCCAATGTTCGCTGAAGACGCTCGGCGTGATCCGCATCCACTGCACGTGCGAAAATCTTCTTATCAGGGAAGTTACGTCTCAAGGAAATAACAGCACGATTGATCTCGTCCTTGTCTGAAATGGTTAATATAACGGCCTTCGCCTTTTCAACACCAAAGGCTTCAGCGACCTCTGGTCTTCCAATATCACCATAGAAAACAGGAAGTCCCTTATTACGAGCCTCGATTGCCCTGTTGGGATCGGTGTCAAGTCCTACATATTTGTACAGCTTGTTATCTAGAAGATCACAAATGAGTTTTCCGACCTTTCCGTATCCGACGACAATGGCGAAATCGTTACTCTCTCTGATTTCGCTTGCATCACTATCTTGCCCGAGGTAGTGTGTGAAATCACTATCTTCTTCCATCTTCTGTGCAATCATTCCGCCGAGCGAAGAGAGGGTGGGGGTCACCGCCATTGTCAAAGCAACACTTGTAAGTAACAACTTGGTGGTTGCAGGGTCAAGGATTCCAAGACTTCTAGCCAACCCAAATGTCACAAACGCAAATTCTCCTCCCTGACTCAAAAGCAACCCGGTTTGAAGGGACGTGGACAAACTGAGGCCAAACGCTCTGCCCAAGACAGTAAGTACAGAAGTCTTGATAAAAAGGATTGCCGCGACTATACTGCTCACAAGGGGCAAATTCGACGCAATCAGCCCCAAATCAATTTCAAAACCAACCGTGATAAAGAACAACCCAAGGAGAATTCCACGGAAGGGAGCAATATCGGCCTCGATTTGATAACGGTATTTGGTTTCTGATAACAAGACGCCCGCCAAAAAAGCTCCAAGTGTGTTTGACAAACCGAGACCTTCCGTCATGAACGACATACTCAAAACAGTCAGAAGGACAACTCCCAAGAAAGCCTCTTGAGACTTGGACTGCGCCACAGTCTTGAACAGAGGATTCAAAATAACTCTCCCCGTAAACGCAATGGCAGTCAGAGCCATACCAGCCTTCACCACAGCAGATCCAAGAGCCGAAGCCAGCCCTTGTCCGCCACCTGCAAGAATGGGCGTCACTACCAAAAGTGGCACCACCGCCAAATCCTGAAAGAGCAATACTCCAAAACTGGCCTTCCCAAATCTGGTCGCAAGCTGATTATTATCCTTCAACAGCTGCAACACAAATGCAGAACTGCTCAAGGCCAAACCACCACCAAGAACCACCAAAGCATTCGCAGGAAGATTGAGAAACCTTCCAGCGAAGGCAATCGCCACAGCTGTGGTAGCGAACTGACTCAATCCAAGCCCGAACACATCCTTCTTCATACTCAAGAGACGTTCTACACTCAACTCAATCCCCATCTCGAACAAAAAGAAGACAATCCCCAATTCTGCCAATGTTTCAGTCGTGTGGATTCCACTAATAAGTCCAAGCGCATTAGGACCAAGCGCCATACCAGCAGCAAGGAAACCGATAATGGGCGAAGTCCCAAGGATCTTACAGAGCGGGGTGATGAGGGAGGTTGCGAGCAGCAGCACCAATGTATCGGATTTAGGACCCTGCATGTATGCGTGCAAGTCTTCCAATGCCATTCGGAACGTTTTGGTCGTTGCCGAAGTGACCATCTCGGAAGATGTGGCGACCGAGTTCTTCTCCTTTCCCCCACCGGTTACGGTTCGACTGAGAATGTTTCTCATGGCTTGTGTGGGGGAAGCAGATGAAATTTCACTTCTTCCACCACGGGATGCGAGCTGATTCCGGAGGTTGTTTTGGTTGGAAGCTACCTGTCGAACTACGGATGTACCCGTACCCTGCTGTTGCTGCATTTCAGTTTGAAAGTCTGCATTTTCCATGTTCATGTGGTTGAAGGATAGGATGGTGGAGAAGAAAACGAGTGCTGTTGTAAGGGATTTGGCACGCTGTTGTTTGGTCCACATGTGGAATGCTGAGAACTTGGATTTGGTTTTGCGAACTACTTGTTTCGTTGCATGTTTCTAATGAGTGAATGAATGTTGGATGATGGAGAAACATTAACATTAACATTGACGATGTCGTATTGTATGTTTCAGTGAGAAGAGAAAAAGTGAGCGACAAAGAAAAATAATGAGATATCACTTCCTATGGAAACAAAATTGTCCTGGAGAATAGAATGATGTTGCAATTCACCAATGATGCTCGTGCATCAATGTTCCAACCAAATTCAAAACTAATTCCTAGTATAATCAAGTACCTTGACAAAAACTCACCAAATTTGCAAACCGACTGGGTTCCGAAGCACCATCATTCACAGCCATTCCAAGAGACGACACGTGCTGGTGCTGTCCGACACTCTTGCCCACGCCACAATAGCTGTACCCGGCACCACAACTTCTTCTTTGGTCACCAAGACCAGCAGCGAGTCCGATAGCTCCATGACGACGAGTGGAGACTCTCAAGGAGGACACTCTAGCGTTGATGTTACTATTCGTTTGAAATCCATGTGTCAAAGTGATGGCTAATGCAAGTGCAACCAAGATGGTTGGCAACTTCAACTTGAATGAACATGGGATGGAGCGAATTGATTTCATTTTGGAAAGGCAGGACACAGCACTTTGAAATTTCTCTACGTGTAGCTTTTTTTTGAGAATGAATCTTCTGTCAAAAGATGAATGAAAGCACCGAGCACTGAGCACAAAAGAAAACTTGAGCCTTGTGAATACAGTAATACGACAGTGTAGTAAAGCTTGCTACTGTTCTGTATTGTTCTGTACGGTATGTATCAATCAATGTATAGATATATATATATATATAAATTCACAACAGCCTTTGCACTTGAAGATGAAGAGATTTCGTAGACAATCAAGGAAGTGTCGAGATTTATTCGTCGGTCGTCATCGCATCGGAGTAGCAACTGGAAAGCGAGCGCTCCAAACGCCGAGAGAAAGAAGGTATGTACCGGCCGGTACGGTAGGTAAAAAAGAAACCCATCACTGCGATACCGGAGCTTTCTCGATGTTTTGGAAATGCGTCAAACACGTACTTTCAAGAATCCCGATAAAAGGTAAAAAGGAGAATGAAAGGGGAAGTGAGCTATTGACAACCAATGGATCTTCGCGCCAAAACCAAACGAACACATCAGACGTCACAAGAAAAACGAAAAGAACAAATTTCAATAATAAAACTACCGACAAGCATACCATTCATTATGTACCTACCTACCAGCCAGATAGACAGATGCTAAACATACCGTCAACCGTTGCTTTTTGAACATTATTGCAAGTCGCAAAGTTGGAAGTGAAGACAAGGAAGCATCCATTTTCCCGCAATACAATACAATACAATACAGTGCACGTAAACATACATACGTATAGGGTCTGGTACACTACACGACAAGTATATTATATGATACCATGAACTTGAATTTGAAGTTCTTCAACAATTGGACAGTCTTGTGGACCATGGCATACTTATATCTACTAGGAGGTGCAGGACGACGACAAGGAGGAGGAAGAGTGTTCGCTCTCAATCTCTCGAGAACGTGTAGCAGTACAAGAACTCGTCTGTACAGCAGCATTGGTAGCAGTGGCAGCAATTCAGTACCAGTACGTGTAGTTCCCAAAACAAAAACAGAATCCTACCATGAGAAACAATCCCAGCTTCTCCAATCGACGCCCCTGTCCCTGGCACCAATGATGGAATACACCGATCGTCACTTTCGGCACATGGTCCGACTCATATCCTCCAACACCCTACTCTACACCGAAATGGTCACGGCCAACGCCATCGTCCACGAACGAAAAGAAGCCATCCAACGAAACCTCGACGACAATCCGGTACGAACGAAATCCCTCCCTCCCAAAGACAGTCTCTTAGAATCCCAAGTCCACGAGGACCTCCATCAATTCGGATACGACATGACGTACCTTCGTCGATTCTTCGGACAGGGTCACGGAGGAATCATGCCGGAAGGACCCTCCGTCCTCCAACTGGGGGGATCGGATCCTCATCTCCTGGAACAAGCGTGCGATGCTCTCATGGATCTCACTCAGAGGGGATATTGCGATTATACAGCCGTCAATCTCAACTGTGGATGTCCATCGCCCAAAGTTGCGGGGAAGGGATGTTTTGGCGCGGCTCTTATGGACGAACCGGACTTGGTGAAAGATTTGGTGGTGGCGATGCACAATGGGTGTCGGGGGGATATGCCCATTACGGTCAAGTGTAGGATTGGGACCGATCAGCAGATGGTCAATAATCATGGTAATAGCAATGATGGTAATGGCAATGATGCCAATGCCCGTTTCACTAGAACCGGATACGACGACATTGACGAACAGCAGGAGTATTCCAACCTATGCAGGTTCATAGAGACGGTGGCTTCCTCGGGCGTCGTGACAGATTTTCAAGTCCATGCGCGGATTGCAGTGCTTTCCAAAAGCTTTTCGCCCTCGGACAATCGCAAGATCCCCAAACTGAAGTATGAATACGTCAAACGATTGGTCGAGGATTATCCCGAACTGACGTTTAGTTTGAATGGGGGTGTGAATAATATTGTCGATGCGAGGCAGGAACTGGACCGATGTGATAATTTGAAGGGGGTCATGATTGGGAGGGCCTGGGCTGCCGATCCCTGGAGTTTCGCCATGGCGGATGATCTCCTGTACAACAATCATAATCCTTCGGATTCCATCAATAGCTCGATCTCGAGGCCCAAAAATAGACTCGAGGTGTTGCAAGCCTATGGAAAACACGCGGATGCCGAAGAATTGCTCTGGGATCCTGTCAAAATCCGGCGATTCATTGTCAAAGCTGCCACCCCCTTGTTTGCGGGAGAACCAAATGGGAAGAAATATCGCATAGCTCTGGATGAAATTGCTGGCATGCCCAAGAAATTAATGCAGCAGGGAAAATCGATGGAGGGACAACCGGCAATTTCGGAATTGATCATGAATGCTGCCCTGGATAATATCAGCGAGGAGGTTTTGTTGAGGTCTCCGGAAGAGAGTTACGAGAGGTTGTATGGATATGGGAATGCAGGAGTTGGATCGACAGCATCCTCCTCGCAAGTGATACGAGATTGGCAAAATGATCGAAAGGTTGAGGAACAACAAGGAGTTTGAAGTTGCTAACAATTAATAATTAGAATTTAGTTGGTGACTGTACTGCTGTACACGTACCCACATATTATGTAGTGAACATACAGTACACGTAAGTGTATGTTGTTTGTTGCGCAGTGATATTCATATTATTTCCTTCACTCGCGATGGTGTTCACCAGCAGCAGCAGCAGCAGCAGTGGTGCATTCAGATGAAACATCGCTGTCAAAGTTTTGATTTAAATTGACAGAATGTGGTGTGATTTGAAATGTTGGCAAGAATCCCTGAGGAAGGATCATAAAACTATTAATACACCACCAGTGCTACTAGTGATGTTGCTGCCGTCGGTGATACTGAACCGAGTACACGTACTTGTACTTTTATCACAAGAGATCTAATTGATTCTTTTTTTGAGCTTTCAATGTTGAAAGAGGGTTTTATGAGGGAGCTCTTAAACTCGAACCACACGTGGTCCGCCGAGCTAAAGGATTTGAGGGAACAGACCCTGAAATGGCTAGTATGATTTACACCTGCGTTGTGAGAGCACATTTCTTGAAAATCGGATCAAACCGAGCAAGATGGCGCACGAGAAATCAATTGATTCATTATCTGGAACGATCTTTTGCAGAGTACATGATTGATACATCATAATGAGATAGATTGAAGATAATCATACAAAATGTGATGGCGAGAGATCGCATCGTTTCGCGGACTTTTAAAAAGTACGGAAGAACATGCCTTGCACATAATAATGACCTCAAATTCAAATGACTCTTTTTCTATTTTTAGAAGAAGATCCGAAGTTGAAAGTGCATCTTTCGTCTATTTCTTGTTATAAAGTGAGGAAGGCATCATCATCGGAACTTGAGGAGACAATTCAAAATTCCGTT
>Ga0115005_10003534_pt1 | contig 12479 bp, 10 predicted proteins | sample ArcOceMetagenome_FD_87163 | JGI IMG/M metagenome (GOLD analysis project Ga0115005, IMG submission 87163) | Marine eukaryotic phytoplankton communities from Arctic Ocean - Arctic Ocean - Greenland ARC118M Metagenome | ecosystem: Environmental > Aquatic > Marine > Oceanic | place: Arctic Ocean... | reverse complement strand
TCACTATCACCATACGGGCTACAGCGAAAGGGATGCCTCAATCGGTTATGGATAAAATATTTGATCCATTTTATACCACCAAAGGGGTCAATGAAGGTACGGGGTTAGGTTTGTCGATTTCACACGGTATTATCGAAAAGCATGGCGGCAAAATCTCAGTGGAGTCTGAAGAAGGCGTTGGCACTTGTTTTACGATTGAACTGCCCTTTACCGAGGCGCAAGATTAACCCTGCTTTTCTATCTCTGAGCGAATTAAAGCCCCTAACTGTTCATAGTCCTTAATGCGCTTTATGGACTCAAAAAAGTCCACAGCGCCAGTGTGCTGCATTTTAAAAAAGGCGAGCCATTGTTTCATACGATCGGCTGCAAACTTGATATTGCCTGATTGCACCGTGGTATCGAGCATCCATTGTAAATCGGTTAGTTGCTCTTTCCAGGTGTCCGCTTCATATTCCTCACCCAATTGGCGCTGCTTAATCTGTAACGCTAAATCTGGGGTTGCGACGGCTCCGCGCCCTAGCATGATGTCATCGCACCCACTCACTTGTCTGCATGTATCGAAGTCTTTGATGGTCCATATTTCACCATTGGCCATAATGGGTATGGTTACCTGCTCTTTGACTTTGGCAATCCATTCCCAATGGGCAGGCGGTTTGTAGCCCTCTACTTTTGTGCGTGCATGAATACACAACATGCTGGCGCCAGCTGCTTCCACCGCTTGTGCGTTTTCAATGGCTAATGATTTATCCTCAAACCCCAAGCGCATTTTGGCCGTCAGGGGAATATGATCCGGCATGGCCTGACGCATGGCATAGAGGACGCGATATAGATTGTTTGGGTCTTTTAGTAAAATTGAGCCACCGACACTGTTGCAGACAAATTTTGATGGACAACCAAAGTTCACATCAATCACCGGAGCGCCTAGTTCCACACCTCGACAAGCGTTTTCTGCCATGGGTTGAGGCTCGCCTCCGAGTAGCTGCAAATGCACAGGGGTGCCGGAGGGCGTTTGCCAGTTATTCAATGCTTCTGGGCAAAGACGCGTGAAGACGCGCTCAGGCAATAACTGGTTAGTGATACGCAAGAACTCAGTGACGCAGTAATCAAATGCACGGTTGCGAGTGAGCAAGGTGCGCATGTGCACGTCAACTAAGCCCTCCATGGGGGCAAGCGCCAATTTCATAAGGATTCATCTGTATAAAGAGGCGCGTATTCTAGCAAAAAATCAGACTTTTTATGCGACAAATCAACTGCTTATATTGCGTTCAATATTTGCCTAAAGTGGTTATATACAGTACATTAGCGCGATATTTTGCCTGCTTTGTCCCGCATTCGGGCAGGATAAATCGCTTTAGTGAAGGCATATGAGAAATTTAATACCTTCTCATGGGCCATAATTAAAAAAAGATCTGCATAAGCAGACCCGATCAGTACTAATGAGGAGTGGATGATATGTCCCCAATCGTAGCTGACGGCCTAGGCCTGATGGGATTTGGCATGGGTACGGTGTTTATATTTTTAATCGTACTTATCTTTGCCACAACCATCATGTCCAAGTTGGTAACTAAATACTTTCCAGAAGCCGCACCGGCCCCTGCAAAAGTGAAGAAAGCACCAGCTCAAGGCGTCGACCCGCAGTTACTAAAAGTGTTAACTGCAGCCGTAAAAGAGCACCGTTCTCGCCAAAAGTGAGAAACCACGCGCTTAAAAAACGAATAACGATAATTAACAAAGGCCATTACAAATGACCGATATTAAAAAACCATTAGGCATAACGGACGTCGTTCTACGCGACGCTCACCAATCATTATTTGCGACCCGCATGCGTATTGACGACATGCTACCGATCGCTGAAAAATTAGACCAAGTAGGTTACTGGTCTTTAGAATCTTGGGGTGGTGCTACCTTCGATTCATGTATTCGTTTTTTAGGTGAAGACCCTTGGGATCGTATCCGTGCTTTCAAAAAGGCGATGCCAAATACTAAACAGCAAATGTTGCTTCGTGGCCAAAACTTACTGGGTTACCGCCATTATGCTGATGACGTGGTAAATAAATTCGTTGAGCGTGCTGCCACGAACGGTGTTGACGTTTTCCGTGTTTTCGACGCCATGAATGACCCTCGTAACCTTGAGACAGCGATTAAAGCGGTTAAGGCAAACGGCAAGCATGCACAAGGCACCCTTTCTTACACCACATCACCTGTACACAATTTAGAAGCTTGGTTGTCTTTGGCTAAGCAAATTGAAGATCTGGGCGCTGACTCGATCGCCATTAAAGATATGGCCGGTATTATCAACCCTTATCAAGCATTTGAATTGGTTTCTCGTCTTAAGAAAGAAACTGATCTTGAAGTGCAATTACACTGCCACGCAACGGCGGGTATGTCTGACATGGCAATCTTAAAAGCCATCGAAGCGGGTGTTGACCGTGTTGATACGGCGATTTCTTCTATGTCAGGTACGTACGGTCACTCAGCCACTGAAACCGTGGTTGCGGCTATGCAAGGCACAGATCGTGATACGGGTATTGATCTTCTGCTACTAGAAGAAATTGCAGCTTACTTCCGTGATGTACGTAAAAAATATGCGAAATTTGAAGGTGCACTTCGTGGTACCGATTCTCGTATTCTAGTGGCGCAAGTCCCTGGTGGCATGTTAACCAACATGGAAAACCAGTTACGTGAGCAAGGCGCGACGGATAAGTTTGATGAAGTATTAAAAGAGATTCCACGTGTTCGTGAAGATCTTGGCCATATTCCTCTTGTAACACCAACCTCGCAAATCGTCGGTACCCAAGCAGTACTGAACGTATTAACTGGTGAGCGTTACAAATCTATCTCTAAAGAGACACAAGGTATTCTTAAAGGTGAATACGGTGCAGCGCCTGCGCCAATGAACGCAGAGCTTCAAGCACGAGTGTTAGACGGTGCCGAGGTGATTACTTGTCGTCCAGCTGACCTATTAGACAATGAGCTAGATAAGATCATTGCTGACGTTGATGCCCTTGCAGCTGAAAAGGGCATTACCCTTGCGGCAGACAAAATTGATGATGCATTAACTTACGCCTTGTTTCCTCAGGTTGCACCTAAGTTCCTTGAGAACCGTGGTAACCCTGATGCCTTTGAACCAGCACCAAAAGGAGATGCTGAAGACACCTTCACCATTACCGTTGACGGTAACCAATATGTGGTGAAAGTAGATGAGGGCGGTGACGTTACTCAGCTTGGTGCACTGAACGGCGCACCAACTAGCATGGGTGGTGCTGCGGCGCCGGCAGCTGGTGGTGCGGTGCCTGCGGCTGGTGGTGAAGCAATGAAAGCCCCTCTTTCTGGCAACATCTGGAAAGTTGAAGTAGCAGCGGGTGAATACGTTGAAGAAGGCGATGTAATCGTGATTCTTGAAGCCATGAAAATGGAAACCGAAGTACGTGCAAGCAAGTCTGGCACAGTGGGTTCTGTTAGCGTGAAAGAAGGCGATTCAGTTTCTGTTGGCGATACATTGCTAACAATCGCTTAAGGGGGATTTCATGGAAACGTTATTAAAATTTTGGCACGACACGGGCTTTTATGCCTTTGAGCCAGGCCAATTCGCAATGATGCTGGTTGCTTTCGGTATGTTATTCCTAGCAATCAAAAAAGGCTTTGAGCCACTGCTACTGCTTCCTATTGCGGTAGGTACATTGTTGGTAAATATTCCTAATGCCGGCTTAGGTTGGTCTGCGGCTGAACAGGCTATTCGTACTGGTAGCCCTGAAGTTGTGGATCAATTCCGTGCGTTATTAGGATTGGCGGCTAATGCGGATACCGCATCTTTACTGGATGCTTATCACCATGCTGAAACCATTTTATATAAGCAAGCCGTAGCACTAGGCGGCAGCTTAGGTTTTGAAAACGGTATGTTGTATACCTTTTACTCTATGACGATTGCTAGCGGTGTTGCACCACTTTTAATCTTCATGGGTGTGGGCGCCATGACGGATTTTGGTCCATTACTGGCTAACCCAAAAACCTTGCTATTAGGTGCAGCGGCTCAGTTTGGTATTTTTGGTACTGTACTTGGTGCTGTTGTGCTGACGCATTTTGGCATTATGGATTTCACCATAGAGCAAGCAGCAGCGATCGGTATCATTGGTGGTGCAGACGGTCCTACGTCAATTTTCATCGCATCCAAACTTGCCCCTGAGCTATTAGGTGCCATTGCGGTAGCGGCTTATTCTTACATGGCTCTTGTGCCAATGATCCAGCCGCCGATTATGAAAGCACTGACTACAGAAGCTGAGCGTTCTATTAAAATGGAACAGCTACGTGTGGTATCTAAGCTTGAGAAAATCATGTTCCCAATCGCCGTATTGGTACTGGTTGCCTTGATCTTGCCATCAGCTGCGCCTCTTCTTGGTATGTTCTGCTTTGGTAACTTGATGAAAGAGTCTGGTGTGGTTGAGCGTCTAAGCGATACTGCGCAAAATGCTCTGATCAACGTGGTGACTATTTTCTTAGGTCTATCGGTTGGTTATAAAATGAGTTCTGATGCGTTCTTGAACTGGGAAACCATTGCAATTATCGGTCTAGGTTTAGCTGCATTCTGTGTGGGTACTGGTGCTGGTGTATTGATGGCTAAGTTTATGAACTTGTTCTCTAAAACACCGATTAACCCGTTGATAGGTTCAGCTGGTGTATCTGCTGTACCAATGGCTGCTCGTGTATCAAACAAAGTAGGTTTAGAGGCTAACCCTCATAACTTCTTGTTAATGCACGCCATGGGCCCGAACGTAGCCGGTGTTATCGGTTCTGCGGTAGCGGCAGGTGTGATGCTGTCTTACCTAGGCTAGGCTTAGCTGACAGTGAGTTTGATAAAAAAGCGCCTTCGGGCGCTTTTTTTGTGCGCAAAATGATATGCAATGTATCAAAAGCTATACGCGTTTTAACTAGGTGTAACTGAATAAGCGCTGGAATCTGTCAAACTCTTCTATTAGCTCCTTTGAGACCCCAGCATGCAGCACATTAAACACTTCACGGATGTCAGTCATTCTATTTACGCCAGTATCAGTGTCGATACGCATGCCCGTTTGATGCTGTGTATGTGGCGCGGTGAGCGTGTGGATGATAAACAAGTATTAGACGTTTTGAAGTATTGCTGCGAACAGGTTCGTCACTATCAATTAAGGCACTGGCTCAATGACGTCAGTCGTTTGGATGGCGACTCCCCCATATTTGCTCAGGACAAACACTTGCTGGTGGATTTACAAAATACAGACTTGGAGCGCTTTGCGTTTGTCAGTAAACGAGCCTCTCATTGGGTGCCTGTGGCGTGGGAACATGTTCTGAAATCCTGCCAGGTGAAGATTCAGGCATTTTCCCATTTTGCGGCTGCCATTGAATGGCTCATATTGCCGCAAATAGATGATGCCATCTGGGATCAATCAAAAACCATTTCCTTCTAAAAAGCAGGTGCAATTTAACCTTGCACCTATCTCAATGTGCTTAAATCAAAATGTTCTCGACCACATAAAGCCAGTGTCACGTTATTTCTAAGAGTAATGACGGTCAATTCTCTTAGATCGTCAGTTTATTTGAGGGCTGGGAGCTGCCCATGTTTAAGGCGATATGCCGGCGTTTATTGCCGAGTTAGATGAAATACACCTTAAAAGGCCGCATCATTAGGAATATAAAATCTTTTGTATGACAGCTTAGACAGCTTAATCTGTTTATACAGGTTAGCGGATGTTGATCATGAAACTCTTTCAAATCGTATGCGCCTTTTTACTGGTGATCTCGGTATCGGTCGGTATTTGGTTTATAGGCTCCAGTTACTCCAAGGTACATATTTACCTCATTAATGATAATGCAGCACCTGAGTTGATGGCGTTCGCCAAAGATCAGCTTGAGAACATGGTGGACGAACAACCACAGTTTAGTTACTCCCTCATAGATGACCCAAGCAATACAGCCGCCATGCAGGATCATATTCAGCAAACCACAGATGACACTGATGTGATGATTTTAGGGTGCTTTACAGAAGCCTGTAAGCTGAATGTCATCACCGCATTAGGCCAAGACAATACCATTCCCTTTTTATTCACTGGCCGCTCGAACGGCTTAATATCCGAAAGTTATTTGTGGCATTTTGGCCCAGTATTCAATCAAAGTATTCAGCCAATCTTAGGGGTCATTGATCAATTGGATTATGAACACCCTGTTTTAGTGAGCGATGAATCGGTCAGCGCTTATTTAACCAGTAATATTCTAAAAGACCTTATGGCCGCAAAAGGATGGACTGAATCACGCTATATTAATATCGAGCAAGACTTAGAACTTACCTTACTGGATGAACTCATTTCTGCCAGTGTCAAACAAATGGTGATTAATACCGTTTGCCAATCAAAAGGGGAGCGTGTATTGGAAAAATTGGCATCTGCCAAGGTCGTGGTTTTCAATACCTGTTTGCCCTATAGGAAAACGTTTAATCAAAGTTACTTTTCCACTGTGCTGAATGATGTGAGCCATGCAGAGAGTGAGGCGAAATATATTTTTAATTTAGCTCTGTATTTTGTTCAGTTATACATTACGAATGATGCTTTTAAATTTAACAAGTTAGTGAATTTAGAGTTTCCAATTGATAATCAAACCGTAGTTATGGATTACAAAAATAGGCACATCTGGCACCAAGTACTGTTCATAGGTAATCAAGACAATCAGATAGACATATTATATAAAAGTGACGCTCTTATAAGACCTGTTGTCTATCATCAATTAAGGCAGCCCTCTGAGTGGGAGTTGATGGTTCAACTATATTGGCGTAACCATAATGGGTCTTGGGGGATGTAAATGTGAAAAAATTCCTCTTTAAAACACTCGGTATGAAGATACTATCCTTTAGTATGGTGCTGGGTTTAGTCCCTTTATTCATTGTAGGTATAACACTTAATTGGTTATTTGAAATAAGCCGATATGATGATGTGAAACAAAGACTGAATAATCACGCACAAGAAATATCGTTAGAGATTGAATCACTGATTAATAATAAAAGAAATGAATTGGAATCCATGGCGCTAATGCCTGCTTTTCAATCTGCTTATCAGGAATTTTCTACGACCTTCAACGATGGCGGCATTTACACATCATCCTATCAAGATGTTGAAGACCGCTATATTGATTTCATTGGTAAGATAACCGAGCGAAACGGATTTGATGATATTTTCTTGGTGTCTAATAATGGCTTTGTTGTTTTCTCTCTGCTTTATGGTAAATATCACGGAAAAAACTTGCTCAGAGAGCCATTTGTCAGTGACTACATGGGGAGTCTGCTTAAAAAAACACGTTATCGTTTACAAAGCCAGGTGATGATTTCAGATGCGAATCAGCCTGATGAGCCACGATTTATATATTTCTCTTCGCCCATATATCGTGATGGCAAGTATCTCTCAACCCTCATTTCAAGAGTCCCACTATCAAGAATTCATAAAACATTGGAGCGCTCTGGTTTATTAGAAAGCCATAGCTCAATTAGTTTAAGTGAAAGAAAATCAGATAGTTGGAGTTCACTTATGTTTGACGAGAACAGCTCAGATATGAGCCAAGATCAAGCGAGTCAACTTTGGCAAGATGAGTCTTCAAATTTTATACCGGATGATAAGGTTTTAGTGGTCGCCTCTATTATCCCTTCTATTGCCAGTGTCATGAGATTGGAATATCCAGAGTCCTATATATTAGCACCCATTTTTAGAACAAGATGGGTAGTGATGATGTTTATGATTGCCATGGCGATGATTATTGCGTTGGCTTCTTCCAATATATCTAGGAGCATTACACGTCCGATCAAACAGCTCAGAAAAAGTTTTAAAGCCCTAGCAGATGGTGAGAAAAATGTACTGGTGAGATCTTCAAGCAAAGATGAAATAGGCGTGTTATTGGTTCAGTTTAATGCCATGGTAAAAAAACTATGCAGTACAGAAAATAAACTGATCGAAACTGAGAAACTAGTCTCTATTGGTAATCTTGCCGCTGGTGTGGCCCATGAAATTAACAATCCTATGGCAATTGTCACATCGAATGTTTCATCCCTAAAAGATTACACAAAAGAGTTAGTTGAGCACCTTGCACAAGTGGATAAAGTTTTAATTCATAACGAGTTGTATGACAACAATACATCAATATCTTTGAATCAAAATGATGTGTCAGGTCTTGCATCTGAAGTTGAATTAATTATTGATGAAACCGGTCAGTCATTAACTCGTGTCAAAGATATTGTCGCTAGCATGCAGGTTTTCAGTGAAGTAGATAAAGAAGACTTTCAAACATTTGTTATTAATGATCTGTTAGATGAGATCATTGAAGAAGTGAAGAAGAGCAATAGCAAAATTAATATCGACAATAATTTCGTGAAATCCATTTCGGTTTATGGGCGCAAAAAGCAACTTAAGATGATGTTCTCACGTTTGATTGATAATGCCATCAAGGCAAGCGATAAGAAAAACCACATAGTGCAAGTTCATGTTGGGGGGAGTGCGGATCAAGCCATTGTTTGTGTCGATGATAATGGTTGTGGTATCGACCAAAAACATAGAGATAAGATATTTGACCCATTCTTCACAACCAGAGAGGTGGGGCAGGGAATTGGCCTAGGTTTGGCTATCGCCTATACCATAGTCGGCTCCCATAATGGCACCATATCTGTGCAAAGCGTTGTGGGTAAGGGCAGTCGATTCAAGGTAGTCTTGCCACAAACCTCAGTAAAGTCTGCCAAAACCGCTTAATTTCTCAGAAGCTTAGTTAAAGTGCGCCGTATTGATTAAGATTACAGGGCACAGTGCATATCCCTAGTCTAAGCTATAGCAATACAAGCGTGTATTAGACCAGAATAATATTTGCTCATGGCAGTCGATAAATGAGCCTTATGGATAAGGATTATGCTCGAGCAGCTTCTTCAGTTTTCGCCTTGGACACTAGTCCTCATTGGCATCATCGTTTTTCTAACGGTGTACTTTCAGTTTTTCCGTTACAGCTCTCGTACTGCAGAAGCTGCCCCTACCATATTAACCAGTATTGGCATCTTCGGTACTTTCTTGGGTGTGGCGCTGGGCTTGAGTGACTTTGATACCGATCACCTGCAAGAGAGTGTTCCTCAATTACTCAGTGGTTTGAAAACTGCGTTTTGGTCGTCCATTGCTGGTTTGTTAGGGGCGCTTACGATTAAATTTCGTGCCGTGATGGATGCCACTCATGGTGAAGAGCACCACCAGCGTACCACCAGTATTGATGATCTCAACGACTCCATGCAGGCCATTCTTAAATCCTTAAGTCAGGACGATAACGACACCACTTATCAACAGATATCATTAATGAGAGCTGAACAGCAGCGTCAAAGTGATGATCTTATTGTTGCCATGCAGCACTACCAAGAAAAAATGGTAGAAGCCAATACCCAGGCATTAATTGAAGCCCTCGCCGTGGTCATGCGTGACTTTAATACCAAAATTGATGAGCAGTATGGTGAGAACTTCAAACGCCTCAATGAAAGCGTGGGCAGCATGTTGCAATGGCAAAAAGAATATAAGCAGCAACTGGTTGAGTTGGCCGATAATCAACAGCGAATTGGCAACTCAATGATTCAAGCCACGGATGCATTTGAAAATATGGTGCACCATGCTGAGTCGTTTAATGGTATCAGTGAGAGTTTGGGTAATATGCTGCAGGGGTTAAATACTCAAAGAGATGTGTTAGATAAACACCTAACAGGGTTAGCCACTTTGGTTAGTGAAGCAGGCCAAGGCCTGCCACAATTAGAAGAGCGCATAACCTTTTTAACCACAGGTCTTGCATCAACCTTAGAGCAATATAATACGCGCATGGAAAACATGCTCAGTAGCACCACACAAAGCATGGCTCAAACCACAGGTAAATTAGGCGAGCAGCTTCAACAGTCTTATTCGCAGGCTTTTGAAAAACTCGATAACCAAATTATGCAAAGCTTAACGCAAAGTGATAAAAAAATTGCCAAGCTTGATGCGGCCCTTGAACAAGAATTGAATAAATCCCTGAAAACCATGGGCCAGCAATTGGGTGCCCTAAGTGAAAAATTCGTACAGGATTATGGCCCGCTCACAGAGCGCTTACATGAGCTTGTTAAGTTAGCTGAAAACAAAGGGTAATACATGCTAACCGATGAGGAAAAACTTGGGGGAATTAGAGAGCAAGAAGGGCATTGGGTCGCTGTAAGTGACCTAATGGCGGGTTTGATGATGGTGTTTTTGCTGATATCCATCGTCTTTATGATTAATGTCGAATTACAGCAAAAGAAAATAACCGACGTCGCTATTTTGTATGACCATCTCCGCACTCAGCTCTATCAGGACCTGCTTACCGAGTTTGAGCCTGACTTAAACAATTGGGGCGCTGAATTACAAGAAGACTTAACCTTTCGCTTTAATAAAACAGAGCTACTGTTTGCCAATGGCGAATCTGATTTGAATCCTGAGTTTCAGACGATTCTGGCTGATTTCTTTCCGCGTTATTTGGGGATTATCACGGCTGATAAGTACCGAAACGATATTTTAGAAGTACGGATTGAAGGTCATACCTCCAGTGGCTGGTATGGCGCCATGAGCGATGATGATGCTTATATTTATAATATGGCCTTGTCTCAAGCAAGAACCCGTTCCACCTTAGCCTATTTACTTAACTTACCGGCTGTGACCAATGAAAAGTCTTGGTTGAAAACCTATTTAACCGCCAATGGTTTATCTTCTGCAAAAGTTGTGATGAATGATGCAGGCGTTGAAGATGGTGAGCGCTCTCGCCGAGTTGAATTTAAGGTGCGTACCGATGCCGAGGGCAAGATTGCAACTATTTTAGAAGATGTATTGCCATGAAGTTGATTGACTTCAAAGAAGACGAGCAGCTCAATATATTACGACAACGCATGGGAGCTGGTAAGTTAGGTAGTTTTGAATTATTTGATCCAGACCTGCATTTAAGTTGGCAGGACCGCCAGCTATTGGCCAAACAATGGCTGAGTATTAATGGTAATACATTACACACGACCGATGGCTTACTGTATTTTAAAAACAGCCCTGTAGTGGCCAAAATAGACGACAGGTTTCATTTTGCACTATGTGATGATATTAAAAAACGCATCAGTAATGGCTTGTTACCTCAAGCAGACATCACAACCGACACGCGTTTGTTAACTGGCGCTGCTAACTGTCCCTATTGTTTACATGCCGTGGGTTATGAAGGGTTTGATGTCTATCGACATCGTCATCAGCAGTACAACGATAAAATCCTCAAGGACTTCCAGTTAAGTCAGTATATTTTCTCAAAATCCTCTGTTTTTAAAGCCTAATGCATTGGCCGAAATGGCCTTTCTCTTCGTATTTAGGTTATGACACACTTGTCTCATTATAAAAATAAATAGGAAAGAAAATGGCTCAGTTCATCAAAAGGGGCAGCGCAGTTGTGCTGTTGATCATCCTTAGTGTCTTCATATACGGCTATATCATATTGCATCAAAGCTTACCGCTATTGGAAGGCGTATTGCCCTATGATCAGCTTGATTCACGCGTCACCATTGATCGAGACACGCAAGGTATCCCTACTATTAAAGCAAGTAGCCGGGCGGATACAGCCTTTGCATTGGGGTTTTTACATGCACAGGAACGTTTATTTCAAATGGATCTATTACGTAAAAATAGTGCAGGGGAATTAAGCGAACTATTTGGTGAGCTGGCACTAAAATTTGACAGTAAGATGCGTCTGCATCAGTTTCGAAAACGTGCTCAGTTAGCAGTGGATAACTTGCCATCCAATCACAAAGCGATTCTGGCGGCTTATACAAACGGGGTGAATGCTGGCGCTGAGCAACTCTCAGCTAAGCCATTTGAATATCAAATACTAAACACAACCCCAGCTCCGTGGCAGCATTCGGATAGTGCACTGGTACTGATTAGTATGTATATCGATTTACAACCGCAGTGGAGTGAAAGTGAGCGATCACTTGGGGTGATGAAAGATGAGCTTCCAGCGGATTGGTTTGCGTTCTTAACCAGTCAGGGCGGTTATTGGGACTCGCCGCTTCAAGGTGAAAACTTATCAGAAAATACAACCATACCGCAAAAGCCTTTGGCTTCATTTTCATTGGCGCAAGATGCACAACTACAAGTGAGTGATTATCAATTCTTTGACCAAATTCATTATGGCTCTAATAATTGGTCAGTCTCTGGTGCATTGACCGAACATGGTGCGGCCATGGTGGCTGACGACATGCACTTGAAGTTACGGGTTCCGAATATTTGGTATCGCGCCAGTTGGTACCTAGAGGATGGCCGTCGCATGACAGGGGCCAGCTTGCCAGGCACACCTGCCATCGTGGTGGGCAGTAACGAACACATCGCTTGGGGATTCACCAACAGTCAGGGGGATTACCATGATGTGATTGTGTTAAAAACCAATGCAGATAAAACTCAATACTTAACCCCAGAGGG
>Ga0115005_10003533_pt1 | contig 12479 bp, 9 predicted proteins | sample ArcOceMetagenome_FD_87163 | JGI IMG/M metagenome (GOLD analysis project Ga0115005, IMG submission 87163) | Marine eukaryotic phytoplankton communities from Arctic Ocean - Arctic Ocean - Greenland ARC118M Metagenome | ecosystem: Environmental > Aquatic > Marine > Oceanic | place: Arctic Ocean... | reverse complement strand
CATACCATAACAAATTCCCAATACAGGCACGCCTGCTTGATACACATATTCAGGTGCTCTTGGTGAATTTTCAGCATGCACAGACTCTGGACCACCAGATAAAATAATACCGTTGGGGTTAAACTCGCGGATCTGCTCTTCGCTGACATCCCATGCCCAAAGCTCACAATAAACGCCAATTTCTCTGACACGGCGGGCAATCAACTGGGTATATTGCGATCCAAAATCGAGGATCAAAATACGTTGGTCATGGATATCTAAGCTCATTTGGGTACTCTTTTAAAAAATAGAATATGAACGCTACCTGATTCACAAACAACGTTCATTGGAAATAACAGAAACTAACCTAACCGATAATTTGGTGCTTCTTTAGTGATACTCACATCATGCACATGGGACTCTCCCATACCAGCAGATGTCACTTTTACAAACTGAGGTTTAGTTCGCAACTCTTCAATTGTAGCGCAACCTGTTAATCCCATTGCTGAACGTAAACCACCCATCTGTTGGTGAATAATATTTGAGATAGGTCCTTTGTAAGCAACACGGCCTTCAATACCTTCAGGCACTAATTTTTCTGCACTCTTACTATCCTGAAAATACCTATCAGAAGAGCCATTATTTTGGTCCATAGCACCTAAAGAACCCATACCACGGTAGGATTTGTAATAACGACCTTGATATAATTCAACTTCGCCAGGCGCTTCTTCTGTTCCTGCCAGCAAACTACCGACCATCACTGAACTAGCTCCTGCGGCTAAAGCTTTTGCAATATCACCAGAAAAACGAATACCACCATCAGCAATAACTGGCACATCGGTGCCTTTAAGAGCCTCAACCGCATCTGATACCGCAGTAATTTGCGGAACGCCACATCCTGTAACAATACGGGTGGTACAAATTGACCCAGGGCCAATTCCAACTTTAACCGCATCTACACCCGCATCAGCTAAGGCTTTGGCACCCTCACCTGTAGCAACATTACCAGCAATTAGCTGTACGTCTGGGTAATCTTGACGGACCTTTCTGACTCGATCGATGACACCTTGTGAATGGCCGTGGGAAGTATCAATCAGTAATACGTCAACACCTGCTTCAATTAAAGCCTTTATGCGTTCATCTGTTCCAGGTCCCACACTCACCGCAGCACCTACTCGTAGACGGCCTAATTCGTCTTTACAAGCGTTAGGTTTGCTTTCTGCTTTTTGGAAATCTTTAACGGTAATCATGCCTTTCAATTTGAAAGAATCGTCTACCACAAGAATTTTTTCTATTCGGGAGTCATGCATCAACTCAAGCACTTGATCAGAGGGGGCTCCCTCTTTAACTGTAACCAAGTCATTTTTCTTAGTCATAACAATAGAAATAGGTTGCTCTAAGCTTTTTTCAAAACGTAAATCACGACCAGTCACTATACCGATTAAGTTGTTGTCTTTATCTACAACTGGAAAACCAGAAAAACCATGCCTTTTACTCAAGGCATTAATTTCAGCAATCGTAGCTGTGGGTAAAACTGTAACGGGATCAGACACCACACCACTTTCGTATTTTTTGACAGTGCGAACATGTTCAGCCTGTTGTTGTGGCGTCATGTTTTTATGAATAAATCCAATACCGCCTTCTTGTGCCAACGCAATAGCTAAACGCGCTTCAGAAACGGTGTCCATTGCGGCAGAAACCAGAGGTATATTTAAGCTAACACCGCGAGTTAATCTTGTTTTAAGATTGGCGGTATGGGGGAGAACAGTTGAGTGCCCGGGTACTAACAAAACATCATCAAACGTAAGGGCTTCTTTAGCGATCCTTAACATGCAATATCACCTATAAATGCGGATTTAACTGCGGCATAATTCTAGCGGTTTTAGGCATATCAGTCTAGATATATATCAGAATTGGCAGTAAATCAGGTAAACTTATTAATAATGTTTTATTAGAGAACCCTGCAAACAATGTTTACTGTCCAAACCTCAGCAAAAAACATCCTTACTGTTAGCAAACTCAATCGCTTAGCACGCTCGATTTTAGAATCTGAAATTGGTCAAATTTGGCTTTCAGCTGAAATTTCAAATTTTGTTGCGGCTAGTTCCGGTCATTGGTATTTCACTCTGAAAGATGAACGTGCGCAAGTTAAAGGAGCAATGTTTAAAGGTGCAAACCGCAAAGTGCATCAAAAGCCTAAAGAAGGTGACAAGGTTTTAGTAAAAGCAAACATCAGCTTGTATGAGCCCAGAGGTGATTACCAAATCATCGTTGAACATATGGAGCCAGAAGGAGAAGGGCAACTTAAACAACAATTCGAAATGTTGAAACGGCAATTGGCCTCAGAAGGTATATTTGCACAAGATTATAAAAAGCCAATACCCGAAACTGTACTAAAGGTAGGTATCGTCACCTCACACACGGGCGCCGCTTTACATGATATTTTGACCGTTCTACAACGCCGTAATCCTGCCATAGAGGTGATTATTTATCCTAGTCAAGTCCAAGGTGATAGCGCAGTCTCTCTTATTTGTGCGGCGATTACTCAAGCTAACATCAGGAAAGAGGTAGATGTATTAATTGTTGGCAGAGGTGGCGGCTCTTTAGAAGATCTCTGGTGCTTTAACAGTGAACAGGTGGCCAGAACAATATTCGCCTCTTCAATTCCCATAATCAGTGCTGTGGGTCACGAAATAGATGTGAGCATTGCTGACTTTGTAGCAGACATGCGTGCCCCAACACCTTCAGCTGCAGCCGAACTAGTGAGCCAAGACCAATCTACTTTGTACGATAAAACTTTAGTCCTACAAGATAGGTTACTCAGAGCATTTAGCCAATTGAAACAAGAACTAGTTCATCATCAACATGCTGTAAAACAACGACTACTCCAAAGCCACCCGCAAAAGCAGTTAGAGCAAAAGAGTCAGTATGTCGATCAATTACAAACCTCTTTGCAATCAGCAATCAAACAAATCTTAACACAGGCAAAACATCAGCAGGAGCATACACATAGTCGACTCTCTTTATCCTCACCACAGAAACTGCTGCAACGTCACCAACAAAAATTGCAGGAATTACAGTCTAAACTTAAAAGGGGTTGCCAACAGTTAGTAGACAATAAACAACAAAAATTACTTAATTACATGCATCTTTTAGATACTGTAAGCCCATTATCCACATTAGCACGAGGTTATAGCATTAGTTTTAAACAAGGAAACATAGTCAAAAATACCCAACAGGTTCAGGTTGGCGACTTATTAGTAACACGTTTAGAAGATGGAGAAGTACACAGTGAAATTAATCAGATAAAGAGATAGTCAATCAACTTAAGAATGCTAATTTTATGGGTTATATAATTAGCTTGGAACTATGTTTAGCATGACAAAAGTAGATATGAATATTTGATATTTAAAAACGGATTTTACTGTGGAAATGACTCCATTTGAAGTCTTAAAAATAAAAACTTAATCAGAGTCTTAGATAAGAACCTTGCGAAAAAAAATAATCTGGTGATATAAAATCGACGAGCTACTATATCAACTAAAGTAGCCCATAACCCAGGATGTCATTATATATATCAAACGGATTAAAAAGTATTTTCACATTTTAATTAAGGTTTGTTATGTTACTTATTGTTTTTATGTAACCGCATAAGCTGCCTGCGTTTACGACGTTGTGTATCATTTAAGCTGCTGTGGTCTGTTTGAAAAGGGTTTGCGCTCTCTCTGAATTCGATTTTGATTGGCGTACCCATGACTTTTAATGATTTACGGAAATAATTCATTAAATAACGTTTATATGAATCTGGTAAATCTTTTAATTGATTCCCATGGATAACGATAAGAGGAGGATTGTATCCGCCAGCATGAGCATATTTCATTTTAACACGACGACCACGCACCACAGGCGGCTGGTGATCCTCTTGGGCCATATCCATGATACGCGTCAACATAGAAGTATTGACACGTTTGGTTGCTGAGGCATAAGCTTCTTGCACCGATTCAAATAGGTGTCCAACTCCCGTTCCATGTAAAGCTGAAATAAAGTGCAGACGGGCAAAATCTATAAAACCCAAACGTCTGTCTAACTCACGTTTGATTTCTTCTTTAATAGTTTTATCGAGGCCATCCCACTTATTAACAGCCACGACTAACGATCGTCCGGCATGAAGAATAAAACCTAATAAGCTCAAATCTTGATCCGTAATTCCTTCTTGAGCGTCGACCACAAATAGCACCACATTTGATTCTTCAATGGCTTGCAATGTTTTTACAATAGAAAACTTTTCTACCGCTTCTGAAATATTTCGGCGTCTTCTTACCCCTGCTGTATCAATCAGAATATATTCCCTTTCGTCACGCTCCATAGGAATAAAAATACTGTCACGTGTCGTACCAGGTTCGTCATAGACCACCACTCGTTCTTCACCTAAAATACGATTAGTAAGAGTAGACTTACCCACATTAGGTTTACCCACAATAGCTAACTTTATGGGTAGGGCTTGTAATCTGGCTAGTTGCTCATCGGCATCTTCCTCTTGAAGCTCTTCATCGCTTTCTTCAGGAATGTGCATATCGGGGAATTGCGCAGCAATGGGCGTAAGAGAATTTTGCAGTAGTTGTGTTACACCTCTACCGTGGGCAGCAGCAATTTGGTTCACATCACCCAAACCTAAGGCAAAGAAATCGGCACTTTCACTATCGCCATCAATCCCATCAACTTTATTAGCGACCACATAAACAGGCTTTTCTTGCTTACGCAAGTGCTCAGCAATACCTTGATCTGCTGCGGTCATACCAGACCGAGCATCAACTAAAAACAACACCACGTCAGCTTCTAAAATAGCCAACAGAGATTGTTCGGCCATAACCACATCAATGCCTTGTTCGTCACCACTAATGCCACCAGTATCGACCACAATAAATTGTAATCCTTCATATTTAGCTTGCCCGTATTTTCTATCACGAGTTAAGCCAGGAAAATCAGCAACCAACGCATCTCTTGTGCGTGTTAGACGATTAAATAAGGTAGATTTTCCAACATTTGGGCGGCCAACTAAGGCAACAACGGGTAACATAAATACTTATCCTATAGACAAAAACGGCTTAGAAAAATTCCAAGCCGTAAAAAATTATTAGTGTGATCTATTAGTAAAATCACGCAAAACCGTGTTTTATGGCGTTTTAATAGCCACTAATTTACCATCTCGAGTTTGAGTGTATAATGTATCTCCATCTACTACTGGAGAGTGATAAATACCTTCATCTTCATCATCACCACCCACCTCTAACCGAGCAACAACTTTACCATCAGCTTGATCAAACCAATGTAAATAGCCAAATTTATCACCTGCTACTAAATAGTTTCCTACAGGTGACACCCCTGTCAACAAACGTTCTTTAAGTGCGCCTTGACTCCACAACTCAACACCATTACGACTGTCTAATGCGTACACGTTACTATTTACATCAACTAAATATAGTGTACTACCCGACAATGACAAACGTCTAAATGAATTGTATTCACGTTTCCAAATAATACGCCCAGTGCGCAGTTCAACAGCCGCAAGTGCTCCATTATAAGAAATGACGTAAACATTACCACCTGCCACTAAAGGCTCACTGTCAATATCAACAATTCGCTCTAACTCTGTCACGCCTGTAGCAGCTGAAATGACTTGCTCCCAAGCAGTCTGCCCAGTTTCAAGAATATTCACTATTAGTTTGCCAGTTGCAGTACCTCTAATGGCACCGCCGTTAACCGCAGCTGGGGAAGATACGCCACGCAATGACAAAGGTGGTACATCAGACTCAGACGACCAAACTTCTTCTCCATTATCTGCGTTTAGGGCAAATATGAATCCAGACCCAGTGTTGATCAATACAATGCCCGCATCAATTGCAGGTGAAGCTAATACTTCGCCCTTTACTGTTGTAATCCACTTTTCTTCGCCAGTGTTGGCATTCAGTGCAACAACTTCACCGTTCTCAGTACCAAAAAAGACTGTTTCATATGCGACACTAATACCACCAGCTATTTTAGCTGACAAACCATTCGACCAGAATTTTGTTAATCCTGAAGTTAAACCTTTTTCGTCATAAATCGCAAAATTTCTGGACCAGACCTTTTTACCTGTAGCTTGATCGAAAGCATTTACTTGACCTTGGCGATTTGCAGCAAATACCTTGCCATATGCCACTGCAGGCCTAAGTTTTGAATAAAACTGTCCAATCCCAACACCTAGATCTACTGACCAAGATTCCGTTGGAGTAAATTGAGCTTCAATAGGATTGAGCCTACGAACTTCCAATTCTTCTTCATCGTAGAACCAATTACTAATTGTTGTACAGCTTGATAACAAAACAGAACTGATTAACAGTATGAATAAAAAAGATTGTTTCACTATTTTCACCTTAACCATTTGCTGCAATAGCCAAATTATCTAATTTCATTTTCAAAACTTGGTCACGATTATTATTTTGCAAAGCAGCGCTATAAGCAGCCTTGGCTTTATCAAATAACTGCTGAGCAAGGTATACATCACCTTTAATCTCTTGGATTTGGGCTTTAAATGCTTGGTCTGATACTTTACCTGCACTTACTAGGGCTTGCTCGAATTCACCTTGTTCTATTTGAATGCGAGCTAAACGAAGTTGTGCTACTGATTGAACAGCTGTTAATTCAGCATTGCTGGCGACAAACTCAAGCTGTATGCTCGCTTCAACTAGGTCTTTGCGCTCGATAGCTTGCTGTGTCATTTCTAATGCCATTAAAATGGCATAACCTGTGTCACTATAATTATCGATAAAGGATTTGGCTTGACCAAAGCCCGCCTCACCTTTTATTAATTCTTCAGAGGCTTTCTCATAAGCAAAGGAAGCTTGCTCTTTTGCTTCAATTTGGGAGTCGTTATAATAACGCCATCCTAAGAGGCCACCCAAGCCCAACAGCGCACCAATGACTAGAGATAAACCATTTTCTTTCCAAAAGCGTTTAATGGCTTCAACTTGTTGTTCTTCTGTTTCATACTGTTCCATTATCCATCCCTATTACTGCTTGGCCATCTAAAATTTCATGGCACATAATGTTAATTCAAAAATTCACACTCTTAGACATTAAATAGTTTTGTGTAAAGTGAGTTAATTCGTTAATTGAAAGTGTTTTTTGGGGTTTCTTTTCTCGTAAGTATTTAATTGAAACTTGCTGTGACGCCATCTCATCCTGACCTATGATAAAGGCGATACTGGCACCACTTTGATCAGCTCGTTTCATTTGCTTCTTAAAATTTCCACCACCACAATGATTCATTAATTTTATTTGTGGTAAAGCGTCTCTTAACGTCTCACTGATCTGCCTAGCATATAGTTCGACGGATTCATCCATAGCTGTAACGTAAATATCGACTACCGATACTAAATTTTTATCTAATTCCAATGTTTGTAACATTAACACTAAGCGTTCTAATCCCATGGCGAAACCTACCCCTTGAGTAGCTTTACCGCCGAGTTGTTCAACTAAACCATCATACCGACCGCCAGCACAGACTGTTCCTTGAGAGCCTAAACTATCTGTGACCCATTCAAATACTGTACGATTATAATAATCAAGTCCACGCACCAAAGCAGGGTTAACCCGATATTGGATACCTAAGTTGTCTAAACGTTCACACAATCCTTGAAAGTGTTTAGCTGACTCCTCATCGAGGCAATCAATCAGTTTCGGAGCATCTTTTACTGCGTTTTGCACTTGTGGGTTTTTACTATCAAGCACCCGCAATGGGTTAGTTTGTAAGCGTCTTAAACTATCTTCATCTAACTCAGACTCACGAGTTTTCAAAAATGTAACTAATTTTTGTTTATAGGATGCTCTAGCCTCAGTAGAACCAAGGGAATTGATCTCTAAAGTGACGTTTTGACTGATCCCAAACTTTTCCCATAATCTTGCACTAAGCAATATCACTTCAGCATCAATATCTGGTCCAGCTAAACCAAATACTTCTATACCAAACTGATGAAATTGCCTGTATCGACCTTTTTGTGGGCGTTCATGGCGGAACATTGGGCCTATATACCAGAGACGTTGTTGTTGGTTATATAGTAGACCATGCTCATTACCAGCCCTCACCACACAGGCAGTACCTTCTGGTCGTAACGTGAGACTGTCTGAGTTGCGATCTGCGAAGGTGTACATTTCTTTCTCAACTATATCAGTCACTTCACCAATAGAGCGCTTAAATAAATCAGTACTTTCAACAACAGGCGTGCGGATTTCTTGGTATCCGTAACTGGCTACCACTTGGCGAATAGTAGATTCAACATATTGCCAAAGCCCTGATTCGCTAGGCAAACAGTCGTTCATTCCTCGAATAGCCTGAATTTGTTTGGACACTAAAAATAATCTCTTATCTAATAATTAAAAAAGTCAGGTAGTATAGGGGCTTTATAGATAAACGTAAAATAATGAAGCTAAAAAATGTATAAAATTAATGAGAATTTAGCCAGGATAATTTGTTAATCAACTAACCTAACTGTTTTATCTCTATCTTACGGCTTTTATCAAGCTGGGAGGCCTTTGCACGAATACGTTTTTCAAGTTGGTCTACTAAGTCATCATTAGATAAACGTTCTTTTTGACGTATACCATCCAAATAAAAACCACTCATATTCCGTGCCCCGGTTAAACCTAAATCTGAGATTTCTGCTTCACCCGGTCCATTCACCACACAACCAATAATAGATACATCCATCGGAGTAATTATGTCTTCCAGTCGCTGCTCTAATGCATTCACTGTACTTATCACATCAAATTCTTGGCGAGAGCAACTTGGGCAAGCAATAAGATTGATACCTCTAGAACGAATACGTAATGACTTTAATATGTCAAATCCAACTTTTATCTCTTCTATAGGATCTGCCGCCAAAGAAATTCGTATCGTATCGCCAATACCTTCAGCTAATAACATGCCTAAACCTACCGAACTTTTAACTGCACCTGCCCGAATGCCACCTGCTTCTGTGATACCTAAATGTAATGGCTGATCAATTTGTTTAGCTAATAGTCGATAAGATCCCACAGCCAAAAACACATCTGATGCTTTGACACTAACCTTAAATTGATCAAAATTGAGCTTATCTAAAATGTCCACATGACGCATTGCCGATTCAACTAACGCTTCAGCTGTAGGCTCACCATATTTTTCTTGTATATCTTTTTCTAGAGAACCACCGTTGACACCGATGCGAATAGGAATGCCATTATCTTTGGCACAATCCACTACTGAACGTACACGGTCCATACTTCCAATATTGCCAGGATTAATTCTCAAGCAATCCACTCCGTACTCTGCCACTTTCAAGGCAATACGATAATCAAAATGAATGTCCGCGATCAATGGCACCGTAACTCTTTGTTTAATTAATTTAAACGCCTCAGCTGCATCCATTGTAGGTACAGACACTCTGACTAAATCACCTCCTACAGCTTGAATGCGCTTAATTTGCGCCACCGTTGCGTCTACATCTGTGGTTAAAGTATTGGTCATAGACTGCACAGCAATGGGCGCACCATCACCTATAGGTACATTACCTACATAGATACGTTTGGAAGCTCGGCGATTAATAGGTGAATCAGAAAACATAATGGTAATTTAACTCTAGTTATTCGGTCATTTATTCAGACAGGGGTAAATTAAAATTTGCAATGCGCCCAGAAGGTAAGAAAGACATGTCTATGGACTCGCCTGCATAGCGAATTTTCACTACTTCTGGAGCGCCCAAGGTCACCACAAAAGGAGGAATACCAGTGACGGGCATAACCCTACCTTTGACTTTGACCCCATAAGCTATTTTTTCACCTGTAGCATCAGTCAGATTCAACCAGCAATCCCCGGAAAATTCAAATATCAACTTAACTGGCGCGGCAGTCTCGATGGCGGTTGTTTCTGTAGCTTCGGTTTGTACAGCAAAGTTATTCGGATCGTTTACATTTTCTAGATTAATAGATTTAGTTTCAGCTACTAGCTCTTCAGTAACAGAGGCATCACCTTTAGATTCATTTTCATTAATCTGAGGGGATGATAATGTCGGGATATCCAAGGTTAATACTTCTTCAAGTGGCAGTAGTTCTTGGGAAATAGTATCTTTGTTGACAGCTTCTGGGTATTCAACCGCGTCTATTACTGTGATGTCCGTTGAGCTTTGTTGAAACGAGTAAATAACTACTAAAGCAATAATCGCGGCTAATATTAAATACGTGACCAACATCAGTTTGTCATCATTGGACTGATTAGTAACTCTGCGTGAAAAACTTTGAAGTTTGGCAGGTTCCTTTTTTTGAATACCCAGATTTTCAAAAGCACTAAGGACTTCTGCTGCTTCAACATGTACATGTTTTGCGTAAAGCTTTAAATATCCCCTAAGAAATATTAACGAAATATCAACGTCGAAATGGTCTCGTTCAATATCCTCAATAAGGGCCTTTTTTAATTTCATCTTATCAGCAATGTCTTGGGTCGATAGTTTGACACGTTCACGGGCCTGTCTTAATATCTGGCCCGGTCCTTGAACAATCGGTTCTGGTTGTTGTATATATTCATTATCAATCATATTTTAGCTTTACTCTACAGCGCTTGGGGCAACTAAAAACAACTTCTTACCATCGAAGATAGCCGACGCATCGACTAAACTATTCCATTCTATCAGACGTTGCATTTTGATGTTGTAAAGAAGTGAAATCCGATACAAATTCTCCCCCTTGTTAACGATATGAAACTCTGATGCATTTAAAGTTTCTGACTTTACTTGAGTCACTGGCTCCAATTGTTGACTTACAGCCTCTTCACTTGTTTGAGTAATGCCACCTGTACCTACTTTATCGTCTTTTCCATTTCTCAATAAATTAATATTTATTGAATTAATTATTTCACTATCAAAAGACTTTTCAGCTAGTTGTGATTCAATCAACTTTGATGGAGTCTCTGTTTTCTTAGCTAATACGGGAAGTTTTGGTATTTTACTCAACCCAAGAGACTTCTGTTGATCAACTAACATTGTTCTTGTTATCGCATTGTCAGGATATATCCTTGATAACATTTCTGAATAATACTTTGCCGCATCTTTGTTACCTGTGCCTGTCTCTATCTTCATTGCCATCAACAAACTTTTAGGGCTTATCTGCGCAACATTTTCATAACGTCTGAGAATGGTTCTGGCTTCTTCCCAATATTGTACCTCAACCAATGAACGGGCAAGTAAAAACAAGCTATTTGCTCTTTCTGGTTGATGATTGATTGCATTACGTAAATATTGAATTGCGTCTTCAGGTTGGCCTTGACTTTGACTACACAGGGCTAAATTTTCATATGTTTCAGCAGTGGAGATATAATTACTGGTATTCACAGCTTTCAGAAAATACTTTTTAGCCTTTTCATATTCACCATTCTGGCATAAAAAAGCTCCATAGCTATTAGCAATATTGGGATTTTTTGGTTCAAGCTTCATAGCAAATTGATAAGCATTTTCAGCTTGCTCTAACTCATTCACACTTTGATAATAATAAGCCATAGCAAAATTAGCATCTGCTGACCGTGGTGCAAACTCTAACGCCTTGTCTAAATTAAACTTTGCTAGACTAAAGTTACCATTTTTAAGATAAGTCAAACCTAGAGAAACACGTATTTTAGCCGCCTTTACATGATCAAAATTTTGACCATAACTTTGGCTACTTTGACTGATACATCCGTTAAGTAGCATAAGCAAAATAAAAACAAAACTGATAATTTTTAGCATGGTGTTCATCAAGACCTCTTAGAAATATTGGCGATCTAAAATCTACTGTGTCATTTTGACTGAAATATTCTCGCCCTTTAGCTGTTTTTTCAACATTCTTTTGGTACGGTCCATCACTTCACCTACTAACTGCCCACAGGCGGCATCGATATCATCCCCTCTAGTACGGCGAACTACAACTATAAACCCGTATTCCATGAGGACTTTAGCAAAACGATCAATTCTCGAGTTACTAGAACAAGTGTAAGGTGAGCCTGGATATGGATTAAACGGAATAAGATTTATTTTACATGGTGTATCAGCCAATACTTTTGAAAGTGCATGGGCTTGATCAGTGCTATCGTTAATCCCATTTAACATCACGTATTCAACTGTTACTTTACCTTGGTTGGCGTTTGACTTAGCCAAATACCTTTTCACGCTGGCTAAAAAAACATCAATTGGATATTTTTTATTAACTGGCACAAGCACATCACGTAATGCATTATCAGGCGCATGTAACGATATAGCCAACGCTACATCTATTTGGTCACCCAACATATCAAGTGCAGGAACCACGCCTGAAGTACTTAAAGTCACTCTACGTTTGGATAAGCCAAAAGCAAGGTCATCCAACATTAGCTGCATTGCAGGCACCACATTTTTAACATTTAATAACGGCTCACCCATCCCCATCATCACTACATTTGTGATGGGACGTTTAGCAGTATCATT
>Ga0115005_10003530_pt1 | contig 12483 bp, 12 predicted proteins | sample ArcOceMetagenome_FD_87163 | JGI IMG/M metagenome (GOLD analysis project Ga0115005, IMG submission 87163) | Marine eukaryotic phytoplankton communities from Arctic Ocean - Arctic Ocean - Greenland ARC118M Metagenome | ecosystem: Environmental > Aquatic > Marine > Oceanic | place: Arctic Ocean... | reverse complement strand
CGGTCTCCATAAAATTATCAATCAATGCACATGTGCCACGGGTGCTTGTGTTTTGACCCCATGCGAAACTGGTTTCGACCTGGGTATACAGTGCGTACGAAGGAGGTAATGGGGATCCAAATGTATATGTCACGTTCAATGGTGTACGCCACGAATGGGACATGTTGTGAGCCTGCCAGATCTGTTGTGCACTTGCCATTGTGTTGACGGTTTCGTCAAAGAGATTGACAAGGATACCGATTTCAGGTTCATTGCCCATTGCTTCATGGAACCCATGGACAAAGTCGGTAATACTTACACCTTTGACCATTGCTTGTGTCTTGCCCAGCAATGGGATCCAGTACAATGGGATTTTCAATGCGGTCCATTGGTGCATCATTGCAACAGATGACGTATGTTGGTAGTACACCATTGTCGCAACAGCACCACTGTACATCATCTCAAATTTTCTCTTCCAGTTGTAAATCATGTCCACAGGCAATTCGACGCCCATAATTGAACTGATCTTGGCAGCCAGAGCCCGTTGATCGATGCATTCGGCGACCATAATCTGCTCCACAGGTCGCATGTCCCCCCATTTGTAATGCTTGTACTGGTGCATCATGTAATCACATTCACTGTCGCCGTCCCACCCCATATTGAACATATCAATCATCACTTTGTGTGGCATATCTTGCGGTGCACCGTAATCGTCCAAGGATGAGCACGACGACATGTCAATTTCGATGCCCAAAAAATCCACCGCCTTCTCGATGACAGTACAGACGGAACCCATAATTTTGGTAATGAGTTGTCCCCATGGACCCAACATTTTGAGGACACTTGCCAGAATTTGAATGGAGACCTTTGCCAGCAATGTACATGTTTTGACGAACAATGATACGATCCTGTCCAACATACCCGTCGGAATGTTTCCAGACCCTGCAAAGTCCAGCAAGTCCACGAACAGTTGCAATATCATCCCAATCAAATCAATCAACGGTTGTGAGAGTATGTTCTTGACAGTGACCAACATGTTTTGCAGACCCCTGAAGAACACCCCTGACCCCGTCTGTACGTCCTCGAACATGTCCGCCATTGCACCCATCATTGTGATGAAATAGCCAAACAACACTTGGATCTCTACGGCTACCAGCTTCAAAATTTTACCAACGAAAGAGCTCTCACCGGAGAAGTCAATGGAGTCACACCCGTCGCAGGGGATGGTGCGCATCCTCGCTGACCAATCGATTTGGTCTTTGGTCAGATCCATAACAAAGTCCATGATGTACTGCTGACTACGAAACAGTTCGACCGGTGCTCTTGCCAGTGCGTAGATGGAGTTCATGATTTTCTCTTTATGTGTTGGGAACGGCAACACCCCAAGTACACCATAGATGGCATTGTCCAATTCACACAAGCGTGCTTCTATTCTGTGATGGTTGTTGCGGAACCCAAACACTGTCACCATCACATTGGCATACAATTGGCGAATTGCATTCATTGGTATACGTATGGCTCTGGTTATCGTAAGTGTTGTGGCACAGAGCATTTTGGTGCTGCTGGTGACATACCCGCTCGGGCATGCTTCGTTAAACTTGATGACATCGCAGATCTCTGGTCGTATCTGTTGCATCAGGTTAACTACACCCTCTTGCAACTGATCGACTTCGTACAGGAAGAATTCATACAACAGGGAGTTGCACCATTTTGTATGGCTGTTGTAGAATGTATCCAGGTACGCCGGCATGACGTCGTCCGGAAACACGAACATACATTCACAATTATCCATGGAGAACTTGGGATTACATTCACAGTCACCACCATTCCGACCACAGGGATCCGCCCCGGTATAGGGTTTCCCAATGTTTGTCAAATTGAGACCGTAGTTGTAATCTATCGGGTGGTCGAAGAACTTCCCTGCGACGATCTGGTCCCCTGCCAGTAACAACCGGACCCCGATGCGGACGACCTGAATTGCAGACAGAAAGGAATGTTTCAGAGGTGCGAACACGGACGGGATGAACTCAAAAAACGATTCCACAAGTTGTCTGGATGTGAAGAAGACATGTTTGTTCAGGGTTGGACGCCCCCTCATGCTGAATTCCTCGTCCCACACCCCGTCAAACGATTGTAACGTTTTGATGATGTTCTGCTCGTTGCTGAAGAACGACTTCCACGCCAACTCGTTCAACAACCCCAGAGCGACGTTGGGTACTCCCAGCACTGCCCGGATGGTCCAACGGATGACATTGCCAGCCGCTCTCGATTGGACATCGGTCAAAACCACCACACCCTCCTGCGAGGAGAGGGACCGAGTCACTGTGTTCAGGAGCCAGGTCATGATCCCCCCCGCACCATCCGCCATGTAGTCCAACTCCGCAAATGCATACTTCATTGAAGTCACTTCAATCATGTAGGTCGAGTTGCTGAGTTTGATTGGTATTGCAACGTGGGCGACAGTGGAGACAACCACCGCAGCTGCTTCAATGCCACCATTGACCGCGTGCGAAAGGGTCCTGAACAAGAATGGGCGTGGTGCGTTCAGGGGCTGTTTCATGATGATCTCCGCAGACTTGATCATTACATCATCAATCAGTACAGCAAAGTGAGTAAATACGTCACGGGAGTACTTGAATGTCCTGTAGAAGTCAGGGATCACCCCGTACGGTGGCAAGGCGGACACCCCTTGCTGCACCACCGACAACGGTACATTCAGCATCGCGTTGATCCCTCTGGCAAGTGATGGAGATTTAACCACTTGGAAGGCGATTTCAAACGGATCACTCAATGTTTCACACATACATTTGGCAGTGTCGCTCTGTATGGCAACCGCCTGTTGCAGGTTCCAAACCGGTTCGGTAATGTTGAGTTCTCGAGTCCATCGGTTGTCGGTGACACTGGTGTCCACCGCCCATTGTGTGGACACTGCTAAGAAACCAACTATACCACGCGTACCCAGCTGTGCACCGGAGACCACGTTGCCAACACTGCACTTGCCAGCCATTTTCAGAGTGCCTGTGTAGGACTGTGTGTACAGAACGATCCACATGTTGTAGAGTGGGGCAAATGTACCATATACGAACTTGAACACCATCAGCAGGTCCAGTACTCCGATCTTCATCGCCGGGTACACAACACGTCTCCACAAGGAATCCAACGCATACAGCAGGGTTGTTGGTGACTGGTGTACCATCAACGCCAAAATTACCAACACCGCGATCCGGATCATCCATAACCATGGCAAGTTCAGGAGAATGTACAAAGGTACTGCCACTGCATCCAATGCTACAGATGCTACATCAGTAATGTGTTCAATGAGCGATAACAAACTCTTAAGGACGATCCGATCGTTGGCACTGGACGTTAAGTATGCAACAATGACACCAAGGACCCATACTGTAACAACGAGCAAATAATCAAGTATCATTTGTTTAGATGTACACTCTTTATATAGATGCAATTAATCAACTGTGTAATGCCTTTCGCCGACAAATTGGATATGGTATGTACATCATGGCACAACCAGTTCGGTTCTGGATCTAGTCGCTCCCCAACCCGCACAACTACCGGTGAGATTGTAGAAGATTTGCACCACTGAGACCAACAATCCACAAGCTCGCTCTGTGTCTTGCATAACATCAACACCAGGTCACATTTGATTACATGGTTGGTTTCCACTAACACAATTGGACGGTGCCTCATTGTGATCTTATGGATCTCTGTATAGTGTGTGGGAAAATATTGGAGAGTGAAAGCACCGGTCTTGATGCGACTGATTAGAGAACTTTTTCCAACTTGCGAAGGACCAGTGACAGCGATAATCATTGCATATTGCACAGCATACGAGAGGGTTTATACATTAATGACATATATCAAAAATCAACATTTAAACTGAAGACTTGCTCCTTTGCATCTACACCTACACCTGCTTTGGAATACTCAGACACTCGTCGTTCAAAGAAATTTGTTTTACCGGTCAAACTAATGGTATTCATCCATGCAAACGGGTTTGGTACGTTGAACAATTTGGTACAGTTTAACTGAACACAAAGAAAGTCTGCCACAAACTTAACGTACTCAATCATTAAATCTGCGTTCATACCAATTAACTTTGTCTGCAAGGATTGGCGCACAAAGTATGATTCTACTTCGACAGCTTCACTCATAATGCCATGGATCGTTTGGTCCGACAATGGTGCCCCCTTTCTGTACTTGGCACACGCAAACCGTGTATGCAGACCCTCGTCACGCGAAATCAATTCATTGGAGAAGCTGAGACCATGCATCAAGTTGCGTTTCTTGAGCCAAAACACACTACAAAAACTAGCACTGAAGAACACACCCTCCACGATGGCAAACGCCACCAATCTTTCCTGAAAGCTGCGCTCTCTGTCAGTGTATTTGAGACACCATTCTGATTTTTGTTTAATGCTGGGGTCGTACTCAATGCCATTAAGCATCTTCGTTCGCTCATTGACGTCTTCCTCATATGTCTCAATCAGGAGACTGTACATCTCTGCATGTATGTTTTCAATTGCAATTTGGAACCCGTAAAAACACTGTGAGGCACTGTCGTCAACTTCATTGGCAAAATTCATCAACAGGTTAGCATTGACAATACCATCACTGATGGCAAAGAAACTTAAAATGTTTTTTATGAATTGTTTCTCTCCCGGTTGCAACTGTTGCCAATTTGCTTTGTCTTGGCTGAGATCAACCTCCTCGACCGTCCAGAACGATGCTACAGCCTGTTTGTACAGATCCCATAGGTCGTCGTGGACAATGGGGAACAAAGCGTACTGGCTCATGATTGGTATATTTATATCTAGTGCAACGAACTCTCGCCATATATACGACTGAAATTGGTCCTGTAGTTTTGTATTTTTTTTGTATTCTGTACTGGTGTCTTTACTTGCATGTGTAAATGGATCAGAAATTGAGGTCGGTAAGAATCATATTCAATGCTTCGTTGTAACCACCAATGAAGACTCTGTTGTTGAAAATCATTGGGAAAGTACGATAACCACCGGTGTATTTGTCCATTTGTTCAAGAAAACAATCACGGTCCATCAACCACTCATCACAAGATACAAACATTGCATCAGCAAAAACCCGTTTGGCATGTGTGCACCATTTGCAACCAGATTTGGTGTAGATTGTATATCCAGTTTGACTTGGTGGAATCATTTTACTCATTGTATGTATTCATATTCAAATCTCGCCACATATATAAATACTTTTTTGGACAGTACAACCATCAACAAATATAGTTTTCTGTACAACGTGGCATTCATTTTTTCACAACAAAAAATTATTCTACATTCACACCATGCATCAAAAAATACCTCAATATAATCGGAGCTTTTTTTTCTTGGATTTGGTGGGTTCTTTGGTGGGTTCTTGATTTATATTTCTATCTATGCAGGTTTGCCAGCTGTCTTCCTCTTCTTTTTCTCTTCGTCGTCTTTTGTCTGCTTTTTCCTGTCTTGCTATGGCTTTCTGTTCCCTTTCTATCGCTTCCGCTCTGGCTTTGACTCTCTGTTTCCTTTGTTCTGTCGCTTCCTTTTTCTTACTCATTGTTGTATATGTGGAATCCTTTTTATATGTGATCCAATTTAACATCTGATGTTATTAATATACTGACCATTGTCACAATGGACAAACATCTGTTGACGGTTAACGATAAATGGGAGACACCGATGTACGCTATCAGGGACCTGTTGCATTGGGATGGGTGGCAGTTTGCAACCGTCCTTGATATTTACGAACCTTTCGTAGGGTCTGGTCATTCGGTAAACTGTTTCCAGAAGTTGGGACATTTAGTACATGCGCCCGGTGGTGATTTCTTCAAACACAATAAACCACCGCCACACTGGTTCCTTATTACCAACCCGCCCTTTACCACCAAACAGGCTGTTCTACAGCGTATAGTGGTTGAATGGAACCACCCACATTTTGCAATTTTGTTGCCCGCACCAGTCCTGCAAACCGACTACTTTAGAAACATGATTGAAGATGTTGAAGGACTTGATATCATGGTACCTACCGCACGGGTCAAGTTTCTTAAAAACGGCGTAATGGCTAAGAAAAGCTCTGGGTTCAGCGTTGTATGGGTCTGTAGAGGATTTCCATTAAAAAGAGGATTACGGATGCATTATCTGGGTCACACAGGTGCCAAAGATGCCTGATGACACCTGCATTGTGTGGCGAGGATGTTACGTACAACATTGATCAAAAATGCTTCTGTATCAAGCCGTCCATGCACAGATGATTAGTAACCAAACAATTATCGATACAAACAAACAAATGTTGGCACAAACCCAACAGATGCTCACCACACTTGTACAACTGCAATCAAGTAATACAAAAGCAAACAAAAGGTACCCCAAAGTAACCAAAAAAAAACTGAAAATGTAGTTTCACTTGTATATACTATGAAACATTTTAATCAAATGTATTGCATCTCTTTTCTCAGTTACAAAGTACTCTTCTACTCTTGTGATACCTTTGCCGTAGTTCGCAGCATGTCCAAACAAACCACTGCCCTTGTAATGGAACATAGTATCGGCAAATGTCTCCTCATGAGAAGCATCTTCTCCCATCAGTATGTAATGCCCTCTGTGGAAACAATGACAAATGTCGTCCCACTGATCCAAACAGAACTGCAACTTCCGCCTGATGTCGTACCCTTGTCGACCAGGTTCACACGGAGTAAGTTGTATTGGTTCACCCGGAGTAAAGTGCATCAGCCCCTTTGAACTGTACTTGGTGGCGGAGAACAATGGGACATCATCACAGACTTCATTGTGGTAGTTCATAGTGACTGCAAAATGGTTGACTTTGCATTTTTTCTTCAACAACTCCAACAACCGGTAATACTCTCTGGTCCAACCATGCTCAACCCTTTTGTGGTTAGACCCCTTCCATCGGAACAACTTTTGTGGTCCCTTGATGAACCTTCCAACCAGTATTTGTGTGGGTGGGTCCTCCAAAATACTTGTAAGTTGTTGACATAACCTAAAAGTACAACATGATCCGATTTTGATCATGTCTACAATACAATACAATACAGTACAAACATAAACAAGCATCGCCATACTATCTTGTTATTTCATTGTATACTATTTTTATTTGCTCCTGCAAGTCCATTGGACGGTGTTTACGAATTACTTTGAGTATTAAATTTTTAGTATGAGTGAACTGTGCCTTGTGAATACCGTAAAGGTCCAATGTACTGGCTTCCGGTAGTGCATGGTCCAACGGGGGACACTGTGCAATGACATAGACACCGTCCACACGGACACCACTTCGCATCAAATACATACAGGACGGGATGAACTGTGTGAAGGAGATATTTCCCAGCAACACTTTCCAGTACGACACCAGTGTGTACGTATATTGAGACAATATGTTGTGGTCTATGCAGTTTTGAGTACGGAAGAAGTTTGGCTGTTTGAATACCGTATTGATGTACAAAGTACACATAGTACTGACATTGACCGGTATACCAGAATATTGACAATGTTTTGAATATTTGTTGATACGTTTTTGCCCCATGCTACTGCCTTCAATGTACTTGGCAAACTCCGACTGTTTCCGGATTTGTGAAAACAACATGGCGTTTAGTAGAGTGTGTACTTCCAACTTACAAGCCTGCATGGTCAAATTCTGACTACCGGCAATAACACTACCATTGACATCCCTACAGTTTCTATTGGGATCACTTTTAATCGTTGTAATGGTTGGTAAACATTTTGCAGTATTTTTCCATGACCTGGTTCGTTCAGTGTCGTTGTTCCATTGGATGCCAGAAATTGGGCAAATCAAACAATGTTCATCGTTCATTATCTTGTGCGGACAGTTGACAGTACATAGATGAACCTTTTTAGATGATTTACATACATACATATTATTGATGCGTCGCACGAGAACGTCCCCAAGTTGGGTACTATCCCATTCCCACAACACTTTGTCCATACCACCACGTTTAACAATGCTGGCGTAAGGATTGTCCACACAACAATGCACAGTGCACACATGGTTAGGTTTACATGTCATCATGTTCTGCAACTGTATGGCAGCATCCTCTTCGTCTTCCATTTCCACACATCACCATTACTATATAGTTCGCCATACAAGTATACATAAACAACATTTTTACAGTATATACATTTACAATATCTGAGTACATGCTATAAACTATTGCATTGCTTTGATAATTGATGTTGGTCGGGGTGACAGTCGGCATTATCTACGCAATTGTTGGTTTCAGAGGTCAGGGCAACCCCCCTCGTCTGGCTTGTACGTGTGGACCCTTTAAGGAGGGCATGCTCTATTACAGGGGCATGCATATTCACCACTGGATGATCTACTCACCAATTAGTCTACTGGCTCTACTCCTACGGGTGTGGGACGTAGCGGCGTTCTGCACAATTATGACCATGCAGGGGCTCACGTACTCTGACGCTTTTGAAATCCAAGGAAACCAAGGAAACCAAGAGAACCAAGAGAACCAAGAGAACCAAGAGAACCAAGAGAACCAAGAGAACCAAGAGAACCAAGAGAACCAAGAGGAAACAGACCCAGAGTCATTTGATCTGGTCATATGACGTCCAACATTTCAGATGCTCTTACGTCTGTATAGTCAAGTACTCAATTCTATTCAACATTATGTAATCGTCAACTGCTTGTATCTTCGTTTGTTTCACCCAATACAGTAATTTATTGTACGCAACTACCTCTGAACACGTAGTTGCGTTGGCTCTCTTCAGCAACCGGCATGCCTCGTTCAAAAAATGGCGGTTACCGTTCACCAACATGGCAGTGAATATATTACACTGAATCAAAGTTTTATCCATTTTTTCTAAGATACATTGTAGATGTTCTCTCGCCATACAATTGTTCTGGAAGCAACCGACTCTGCAAAATCAGGAAGAGTATACTTCTGTTCCAACCAGATACCTAACATTATACCAAGTAAAATAAAAAAAAACATTTATATACCAGTCGCATGTTTAAGTACAGTGACTACGACATGTACACTGCCAACTTGTCCTTCAGGTCAAAACGACGCATTGGACGGAAAGTCAACTTGCACATCTGCACCATCCAAATGCACGGGTAACAACAAACATCCCCGTTGCTACAAGTCTCCGTCACCATTCCACACAAGTACTCTTCCAATGCACGGGCATGGTGCGTATGCGAGGGGTCAAACAATGGGTTCACAATACGACCGTTGCGAGATTTTTGAAACACAAACCCCCTGCGACGAGCCGCGTTGCGCACCCGGTCTTGGTGTGTTTTACCCACTTTGTCAATAGGTGTACTCTTCACCTCAATACGACGACCGTCGGACAATACCAAATCCACACGACTGCGTTTGTCACGCTTGAAACACGCCTCTGTACCCAATCGGCGTGCCACTGCTTCTTCCGCACAGCGTGCGTTCACCAACTGTTCTATACGCCCATGTCGACCACCGCCGTGTACTTTATGCCCCTTGCCGTCCTGTTCTGCCCAAAAATTCAACCCACGTACATCCTTGCACGTCTTCCGGATCTCTTGTACACGGGCAGATGTGATACGAATCATTTTGTCGGTGTGCAACCAGATTCCATACGATGTGCTCGCCATACATTATATCAGATTGCAGGGGGGGTATCCGTCGTATCCGTGACCTCTGCGACAGCCGGTGTGTCCTGTACAACTGACCCAGCAGACCCGGCAGACCCAGCCCAAGGTCTGTGTCCAAACTGCACCACGGATATTCCAATGTCGATTGCCAAGGCAATGAAAGCCGGAATGCCTCCAAAGTACGCAACACCCCAACACGCTGCATGGACCAACTTTACGGGCTTGCGTTCCATCACGAACGAGGCAACCATGCCTACCGCCACTACAATGTATATGTATGAAAACCAAGCCAAATACGCCCCGACCGCAAAGAACAGCCTTGCCGGCAAACAAACCGTGTACCAACTTGGTTGCATTCTATCATTGACCAAGATGCTTATAGGACAGTATTCAGAAAATCATTTATCTCGTCCTGCATTGGCAGTGCCCGCTCCACCGATTTCTTGCAGGCATGGCATGTCAGGCGAACAGGAAAACCAAGTTTCAACACAAAAAAAATATTGTTGTGCCTGTGTATACGATTGACAAATGGACAGACCGGTTTGTCCAGGTGTCCCCAGAAGGTCCAGGACAACGAGTTGCGGAATTGGTAATTGTTCTTGGCACCGATCCATTCCATGGCTCGTACCGCACACGGAGGGTGGTTGTTGCCAAAACTCCGCACGCTCTGAACCTGCATGGGTGCCCATTCTTTAAACACTTCCAACGCAACGTCGGGCTGCACCAACGTGTTGACCCAATGCTGCTTGGTCCACTTGCCTTTCAACATCCGTTTAGAACCAAATTTCGAACTACCTAACATCCGGAAACATCTGTTGCGTGTGTAAATGGTACAGTCGATTGTAGACAAATCAATGTCATCGTCTTTGATTTTGAGTGCACAGAGAAAGTATGGGATTTGTGTGGGCGACCCTACTAGAAACTTGTTGCATATTGTTACAACATGCAAAGACTGTTTGGTGTTGTTGCTGGAGTCCAGTAGCACATGGGTGTAGTCCAAGTTGAATTCGTCCAATAGTTTGTTCAGGAACGGTTCAATCTGAGCCCGTGCCGCATGTACGTCCCCCTCGTCAAAATCAAAGAACAGATGGCACGGTGCATCTTTGACCACTTCGGAATAGTTCCTGGGACCTGCCTGCATTCGTGTCCACATCTCATCATATGTCGCAGCGAAGAATCGTTTGCTACCAGTTTTGGTCACACATTGAGCGTAAATTTTTTGACCAGTCCGACAAACTACCCTGTTCAACATGTTGTACAGATCGTAGGTAACTACACCTCGCCATACATATTCTGCATACACATACATACTCTGTTTGTTATTAAAAAAACTAACCTCTTTTTCTTTTTTTAGTTGTGTATACTATTTTCTCTTCGGTGTTTTGTACAATGTAATCGTTGATGTTCACCATACCGTCAACCGCACACGCCAGTAGTTGTGTTTTGGACCATGCACACCTTGATCTGGTTTGTTTCTGGAACAAATATTGTCCTACTGCAAACGTTTCCAGTTCGTTATCGTCCATATGTTTGAAGACGGTGTCCTTGTATTCTTGGAGCGCATTGGCTTTTTCTTTCATTTCACATCGGATTGCTTTCAGTTCTTCCAACTGGTGGGTGTAGGCATCGGTGTCCATTTGGAAATCCATGTTTTGAAACAACCTAAACAATTCAGATCACTCGCCATACATACATACATCTTACAACCCCCTCGACCTCTTCCTTTTCATTCCCAGGAGTCCCAGAGTCAACCAGATGTCCCCAGAATGGGTCCCAATGCATATTCTTTTCTGTTCCCCCCTTTCCCACCGCTGTTGTATGGCTTCTAACAACTTGACACAGTGTGCCATGTCTTTGACTTTGTAGCGTCCTATCTTATCAATGATGTTGTATTCAGCATCGACTTCCAGATTGTTGACGTAGGATCGGGGTTGCACATGTGAGATGACGATCAACTCCTGCATGCACTTGGTTCGTTTCAAGATTTCTACCGTTGCAACTACCTTGTCAGCGGGCATGCTCCCACTCACAAGCAGGGTCTTGCTGAGTGTTTGCAGTGTGATGGGTCCCAGAGTATATGTTTTGATAGGGTTCCATTCCTTGTAGTTGTCCACAACTTTGTAATCGATTGGTTCCGGTGTCACTCTCACGGACATCGGTTTTTTGCGTGTGATTGCCAGAGTGATGTTGCCAGGGTTGAGACCCATGATGAACTCCGTGTTGTTCATGGTGATCTTGGACCCGCGGGTATCGTCGTGGATGAGCCCGAACCGGTCCAATTCCCATGACTGGTTGTCGGAGGTGACACTGTGCAACACATCCCCTTTCCTGAGCATCGTGCACGGCGACCCATCTTCCACTTCCTTGACCACCGCACCGGTTCGCGTCACCCCAAACTCCGCCGCAAAGGCATCCGTCATGGGCATCAGTTCAATGCCCCATTGTGGAAACCTACCAAACGGTTCGATGTAAAATTTCTTGAAGTACTCCACGACACTGTATATTGGCACCGCGAAAGCAATCGCTTCGGATTCGTTGAGCGTGGCAGTGCAAATGCCAATCACCTTGCCGGATTTGTCAAACAATGGACCACCGGAGTTGCCACTGTTGATGGAAATGTTCAGTTGCAACATGTCCATGTCGTCCGACCCTCTTCCTGCCAACCATCCGGACGACAGTTGTTCCTCCAACCCCTGGGGGAACCCAATCGTGCTGACCTTCTGTGTCTTGGTGGTGATCCGTGTCAGTTTCAACGGAGCTATTGTAATTTTTCTGATCCAATCTTCCGGATCATCGTCCAGGAACCATTTGTCGTGAGTGTCCCTCAGACTGATGACGGCACAGTCCAACACCGGTACGACTGCT
>Ga0115005_10003528_pt1 | contig 12484 bp, 11 predicted proteins | sample ArcOceMetagenome_FD_87163 | JGI IMG/M metagenome (GOLD analysis project Ga0115005, IMG submission 87163) | Marine eukaryotic phytoplankton communities from Arctic Ocean - Arctic Ocean - Greenland ARC118M Metagenome | ecosystem: Environmental > Aquatic > Marine > Oceanic | place: Arctic Ocean... | reverse complement strand
TATTGCTGATCTTACAATGAGGCATTGCATTGCAGTTCCAATCTTGTGTGAGGCTTGGCAGAAGCAATACTTTACTACGTGTAATTTACTGTACTACATTATGATTGCTGCACTATGAAGACACTGCTGCACTAATTGAATGCATTTATTACTCGACGACACACACACAACAATCACTAATTATAATCAATCAACCACCTACTCAACTCAACTATCAAATAGATGCTGCAATCCGTAATCAGGCAGAACAGGCACTTGCAGCTGCCGAAACGAACAACTACCCAGAATTCGCACTAGCACTCGCCAACGAACTTGTTACCGAGGGCAAAGACCTCACCGTCCGTCAGCTCGCTGGTATTCACTTCAAAAATCTTCTCGTTGCAAAGGAAGAAGGACTCCAAATTGCAAAGCACAAGGCATGGAAAGAAATGGACGCACAAGCCAGGTCCAGTGTCAAAGCCGCACTCCTAGCCTCCATCCGCTCTCCTCAGCCCATTGCCAGGCATACGGCAGCGCAGGCATGTGCAGAAGTCGCAGCTGTTGAACTTCCATTTAACGAATGGCCGGAATTCCTACCCACTCTCATGGAAAATGTGACTTCTCCAGAACACGCTGATCCCGTCAAAATATCGACTCTCGAATGTCTAGGATTCTCATGTGAGCGCATTGCAACCATGGATGTGGAAATTGATACTGCTACCACGGATGGTATGCTCACCGCTATTGTCGATGGAATTAGGGCGGACAGACCTGACCCTATTCGTCTTTCGGCTGCCACTGCACTTCGTAACTCTCTTCTTTTCACCAGGAAAAATATGGATAATTTGGATGAGAGGAATATGATCTTGACTGCCATTTGTGAAGCGACGCAGTCCAAGGATTCTTCTGTGCGTGCTGCTGCCTATGAGTGTATTGTTCAGATTGCATACCAGTATTATGATAAATTGCAAGATTACATGGTGACGCTATTTGGACTTACCACCGCTGCCATTGAAGGTGATGAAGAAAAGGTTGCTCTTCAAGGGATTGAGTTCTGGAGTACGGTCTGCGAGGAAGAAATTGATTTGATTGATGAAGCACATCATTGTCAAATGAATGGGGTTCCAGTTACCAGGCAATGTATGAATTATGTCAAGGGGGCATTGGAGAGGCTTGGACCGCTCTTGACCAATACCTTGACCAAGCAGGATGAGGAATATACTTCTGATGATGGGATTTGGAATCTGAGTATGGCTGCTGCGACTTGTCTCGGTCTTGTCGCGAACACAGTGGAGGATGCAATTGTCGCCGTGGTTGCTCCGTTTGTACAGCAACACATCAAGAGTCAGAATTGGAGGTTCCGTGAAGCTGCTACCATGGCGTTCAGTAGTATTCTGGAAGGTCCTAGTTCGGAAACGATTGGACCATATGTGAACCAGAGCATTCCCATTCTTTTGTTGGCGTTGTCTGATGAGCATGATATGGTCAAGGATACCACTGCATGGACAATTGGAAGAATTTGTGAACTTCACGTTCGGTCGATTCCTCAGGAAACATTCCCCACGCTTGTCAATGGACTTATGGCCAAGCTCTTGACAGAAAATCCTTCTGTTGCAAGTCAGTCGTGTTATGCACTCCATAACCTTGCTTCCGCATTTGCAGAAGATGATGCAGCTGATTTGAATGGAACCAATGCTCTTTCTCCATACATGAGACCTTTGCTTACAACTTTGTTGCAGGTGACGGATCGCGAAGATTCGGATGAGAATAACTTGAGAGTTGCTGCTTTTGAGGCTGTTTCCGCCTTGATTCAGAATGGTGCTCCGGATTGTTTGGTCTTGTTCCAGGAATTGCTTCCGGTTATTGTTGGACGTCTTCAGGCTTCTTTTTCTGTTTCGGTTCTGACCAAGGAGGATAAGGAACGGAAGGAAGGTGTTCAGGGTCTGCTTTGTGGTTTGATCCAGGTACTTGTGCTAAAGGTTGAGCCACAATATGTCATACCGCATGCGGACAGTATTATGCAGAATCTCTTGCAGGTATTGCAATCTAAAAATGCGACCTGTCACGAAGAAGCATTCAGTGCAACGTCTGCTGTATGCGACAAGACGGAGGCGGCGTTTGAGGTGAGTTTTGGAGAGAGATAGAGAAGGACTGATGGAGAATGCAATGTGTTTTTGTCGTGACGCTGGATGTGCTAACTTTTTCGTGATTGTTCATTTTTGAAAGAAATACTTGTCTGCGCTTGCACCCTTCTTGGTCATGGGTCTCAAGAATTTCCAGGCTTATCATGTATGTGCCATCGCTGTTGGGCTTGTAGGTGATATCGCACGAAGTGTCGAAGGACAAATTCAACCGTACTGTAATGATATCATGACAGCCCTGGTTGAATCTCTCCAGAACCAGGCTATTCATCGTAGTGTAAAGCCCCCGGTATTGTCCTCTTTCGGAGATATCGCAATGGCACTCGAGGGCCAATTTGAGCCATACCTCCAGGTATCCATGATGATGCTCATGCAGGCATCTCGAACTAAGATGCCGGACGATGACGATGAGGAAATTATTGACTTCATTAATCAGCTTCGCGAAGGAGTTTTGGAAGCATTTACTGGTATTATTCAAGGAATGAATGATGGTGGACGCATAGATCTCATTACCGTTTTCGTTGAACCAATTATGCAATTCCTACAAGTCCTTTCGGCAGAGGAAAATAAAGATTATGAAGTCCTCAGCAAGGCTGCTGGACTCTTGGGGTAAGTTTTCATGTTTACGCACTGGATTGATAAAAACATGTTTATGGGTATCTAACGTTGTTCAATATTTTCATCGCAGTGATATTGCGAGTGCATTGGGCCCAACTGTCAAGGATCAGCTCGCGCACCCATTCGTCCTTGCACTCTTGGCGGAGGCATATACTCACGGAGACTCTGGCACTCAAGAGACCTGTAATTGGGCTAGAGGACTTATCCAGGGTGCGACACAATAATAGGTTCCCAACTAGGACAATAAAAGGGTGGAACACACAATACAAGCAATCATTGGTACTGGCGCAACTGCACGGCTCATCTTTCTTTCGCAGACATTATCACAGTCTTTTATAGCGGCAGGTCTTGGTACTAACAAAAGTCAGTAGAATTGACTTTTGGTATAGCAACACCTCCGCACTCCAACACACTTCAAACAATTTCACACAAGGAGAAAAGACATGATGCGTGATGATTTGTTCACATTGACAAACATGGCGTCTCATCCCTTTGCTCCTTGGTGGACAGCTTTTAAGCTTGCTAATGCCTGGATCTGGCAAATACTATAAAACAACTTTTATCTCAATATCGATTTTCATTTCCCTTTACAATTAGCAATTACGTGGTGAAGTAATAAATGCCGGCATTTCCAATTTGTTTCGAGTGCATTCCAAATCAGTTTTTTGAATATTGCGATCCTCACGCAGTTCAAAGTTCTAAACGTGAGATCTCCGATTAACACTGGATGCTTCGCTTTTTTCGTAATGTTTCAAATGTTCAGAAATATCATCCGAAGAAATTAGCTAAAGCCGGGTCTTCATAACAAATGATCTTTTCTATTGGGCGAAAATTGTACGTTGAAGGATACGTAACAAGTGTACACAAATACATCCCATTCCATCTCCAGCTGTCAACGTTCCTGATGATTCTTCTTCCTCTCTTTGTTCTTTCAGAACTCGGAACACGGAACTCTCATAAATTCGCAAAAAGAACAAAACCTGATTCCCACCAACACTAAACTCCTTATTCCCAACAAAATGCATATGCGAAGCAGATCTGGATCCATAACACCCACTTACAGCACTGACCGTGACGTCCTCACGTCCCATTATCCCACCGCACGCACGGTATCTTCGGTCGAAGAAGCCAAAACTGCCGTATCAAAGCTAGCAATCTACGATGACACTACCTTCAAGCAAAGAGTCCCCCTCGAGACTGATGCAGACTGGTCCGAATTCATCAGTTCCTGCCGTGATGAGAATGCTCCAGAGAGCTACAATCTAGAATTGATACTTAAGAAGTGTTATGCTTCTGCATACAGTTTCCCTTCTCCCCCCTCTAGTCAAATAAGGGCACAGGGAAGCAAGGACGCCGCCTCTCCTTCTGCTTTGGCCATTTAAGGCAAAGCGGAAATTGCTTCTCTCTGTCAAGGTCTCTTTATGTCCGTGTTTTGAACCATAAAAATCGGCTGGTGTGTCGCTTGCTGCGACCGATCATTCGGTTACCGGCTGGTATTATCTGAATCTTCGGGGGGCTACTGAAATTCAATGCAATCACACCTATTTGTGATATCTGAAGCAGGACCCTGAATGTGTAAGTTATAGTGAATGTTGCGACCTGTCAGACATGCGTGATGTGGGATGAAATGCCAAACATGATGTGATCTTGATCATTGAGAATGCGAAATGAAGTATAGAATCAAACAAAAACTATTAAATTTAATCAACTAAGTTTTCATTACAACAAACACACTGGTGAATTATACTTTGCAAATGTCATATTATTGTTACATTCCATCTCTTGGATGTTGCGTGTTATGTTGCACAAGACTCATGATTCTTCATGTCTCATGTCAAAGAAAGTTCCATAGATAGTAGGGTTTGACACTTCAACTTTGCTTTAAAAGCAGGCGACTATCTACAGTATGGAACCAGAACTTCAGTCACTTTCATTCCTGCACCTACAAACAGCTTGAGGCGCCATTATTAGGCAAAATAGATGCAATATTACGTGTGGACTATTTACAAGCAATCAATCTACTATCATACTACCGTATTGAAACAAGCAAGAGATACAATACCACCACCAGCTTGTCATTCTTACAAAAAAGAAGAAGAGATGTCAGATGATGTCAGATGACATAAATTGGAACATGATATTTGAAGAAGAAAGAACAGAAAGGGTAGAGAAAGAACAGAAAAGGTTCAGCCGCGCAATCAGCTCAAGACCACGAAAGAAAATTCTAGAGAGGAAAGAGGAAGGCGAAAGACAACCAAGTCATCAGCATCGGTAGTACATAGGGTATCTACAGTTGTAGTATGTAGTATCAACAAGCATCTATGCTGGGAGGAAGCACTTTGACCTTGTATCTACAACAGTACTTCCGAAACATCCAAGCAACAAACCTAACATAAAACCATGAGCAACATACCAAATACTAGACGGGCACTTGACCCTGTGATATGGAAACGATTGGTGCAAAGACAATCGAACTGTACGAATATCACTCCTGAAAAAACTCAATATACTAAATGCCAGAATCGCAATCGCAATCGCAATTTGTCGAATGGGAGAATATGGAATCGCCTAAACTTTCAAAGTACACGCACTTGTAATCCATTCAGATTTTTTTCCAGCGTATCTGATTCTGATACTACACAGGGATCCAATCATACAAAAGAAGATGAGAAAGAACCACAACCACAACCCCTGAACGTGAACAAACAAAACATTGTCGTCATGAACGATTTTCCGTACCAAGATGATACTGGAGATGATGGCGACGAAAACATGGATAGCGATGACGAAGATGACATGGAGACGGAAGAACTTGCGCAATCGGCACCGCAGCATCTACAGTCCTATATGGAGAAGCAGGAAGCTCTGATTACAAAGTACGTGAACATTTCTTCGCACCTTGGAAACTATGTCATTGATGTCCACGAAGCAGAAGAAATACGATCCTGCATCAAATTCTTGGAGGCGAGAGCTAAAAGAAGAAGACAGTCTAGGGCAGAAGTTGAAAGGGCATTTCGTGATGCTAGTGATGCGGAGAAGCTTTTGGATCTACTCCTGCATTCTTCGACGTCGCAACATGGGATCCAAACAAGTTTCGTAACAGTCATGGACTTCAACAAAGTTTTGAACACTTGGCGCTTTTCAACGCTTGATCTTAGGATTTATCTAAAATCCAAAAAGGGAAAAAATATGAAGGAGCACTTTGAGCAAATGCTTCGGTATCAACGGAGAATTGCGTGTAGGTGTATATATGCTAGTCAGTGTGCGCAGCGGCTACTTGATCAAATGGAGGATTTAACTAGCAACGGATATTCATTTCTTAGACCAACACAATATTCATATGAAACTGTACTGGGAAGTTGGTCGTTTTCCTCGAGGGCGCTCAACTTTGTACTCAGAGGTGAAGGGAAAGCAATAGGTGCCCTTAGAAAAATCCCTCCTCGAAATACACTCAACGACAATGAGCCAGGCCTAGCTCATAATCCGTGGGATGATCCGACGCTACTTGATGGATACACTTTACTTGATCCAGCAAAGAAAGCAGATGAATTACTGCAAAGGCTTGTTGCCATGGAAGAATTGGATGGTAGCGAATTTAAAGTTTCTCCTTGGGCGATTAAACAGACTATTTCTTCATGGGTGCAAGTAAAGACTAGACCTCGACGTTTCATGAAGTTGGACAATGTTGGCCAAAGTAAAGGCGATGATGAGGAATTTTCCAAACAATTCAATGAGGAATTGAGAGTACCTGCACGAGCTGAAGAACTACTTTGGCAGCTTGTTGCGGTGTCAAATGCTGAAGAATTAGACGGTGGTACGGTCACGATAGGGAATGGTTTATTTCGTGGGATCATATCATCGTGGTCTCACAGTAATCATCCCGATGGACAGTAAGTTCCTTTTGTTTTGATTTGTTTTGTCATGTCTTTGTTTAAACTGAAAGTGAAAGTTAAAGTGAAAGTGAATAACTCATTTGCTTGTCTGATATTTGGTTACGAGTAGCCTCAACGCCGAAAGGATTCTCACAAAAATGGGAGAATTGTATGAAGTTGGCACACTCAACACTATGCCGTCTCCGGACCTATTCAATGCGGTCATCGGATCGTGGGCTAGAAGGTCGCAATCGATGCCATTTGATGCACCTGCTCGGTGCACTGCTATTATAAAACATATGGAAGGAATAGCAGATAATAATTTAATTGTACATGCAGAGGAAGGTCAAGATAACTCGGAGCTCTCTGTCAAATGGAGTAAATTTCACGTTGATGAAAAGTCTTATCTCATTACTTTTGGGGCATTCAAAAGCTCGTTGCATTGCAGAGAGTTGACCGAATCTGAAGATGCATTTATCATTGCAGCGCAAGCGGATGAAATGCTGCAGCATATGATTAATCGAGTAAAATGCGGAAAAGATGAAGCCAGACCTACAGGCGAGATCTATGCGACAGTTGCTGCGTGCTATGGAAAAGCAATTGAATTTCTTTCAGAAGAACTATCAAGAGAGCACGATGTCTTGAAAGAAGCTGGGGTCGACTTTATTGGTGTTGAAGGCCATACTAAGCTTACTTCTGCATTAGTGAGGCTACACTCTCTTCTGGAAGAGATGGAATCTGGACTTGGGCGACATGATGCGAATCCGGATCTTAGCATAAATGCTTATACGGAGGTTTTAAGAGCTTGGAACAATGTAACATTGCACCCGGATTCTCAAGAAGAAGTGCTGCGCATAGTTACCAGGGTCATCGATTTGTATGAGAATGGAAATCAACATCTTTCACCTACCTCTGATATGTTTGATATGGCCATAAACACACTGCTTCGTAATGGGTCGCCAGCAAATACCTTTGAAGCATTTGAGCTATTGCAGGAACAAGAGCGTTTACACTTGGAAGGGAATCCGTCGTGTAAGCCGAGTATCCAAAACTACAGATCCATACTTTCAGCATTTGACGATAAACCACAAGAAGTGGCAAGAGTCTTGAAACGAATGACAGTTCTTTATGAATCTAATGTCGTAGACGAATTGCACGCGGAAAGAGGTAACACAAGTCTTGGCTTTCATGAGCTATTGGAATTGTGGCAAAATGTAGACAAGTCTGGAGGTGATGCTGCATCTTGGGCAGAATCAATGTTGTTAAGAGTTGCCAAGGATGTTCATGAATCCAACTCTAGGTGCTCTGATTCGACCAAGCTGCTTAGAACAAAGAACTTCAACGCCGTTATAAAAGCCTGGCTAGAAGCTGGAGAGATACATCGAGCAGCGAACTTGTTCGATGAGATGGATGAACTCGGAAAACATCCACTTTTAAGCGATGTGAAACCAGATCATTTGAGGTGAGTCGAGGTCTATTTGAGGTTATTTGAAAGGAAATATATGCAAACACTATACAACCATACTCAGGTATTCCTTCCAAGTTTTCATCTTCTCATAAAAGGTTGGACGGACAGCAGATCACTGTTTGTCGGAGAGAAAACAGTGAGCCTTCTAGAGCGGATGAGGGCAAATAATAAAAATCCCAGCCTTGTTACGTTCCGACTTGTTCTCGAAGCACTAGTGCATACCTCAAAGGACAGATGCCCAGGTGTTGCACAGGCCGAACTAATTTTGAGAAATATAGATTCGAAAGCTGTTGGTAGGGAACATAGTCTTAGGCCCAACGCAAAACTAGCGAATATGGTGCTTCAAGGTAAGCACTTCTTTACAGGACGATACTACGTGTTGGTAATCCGGCATCAAAACTCATTCTGTTAAATTATTTAGGTTGGGCGCAGAGCAAAGAGAGAAAGAAAGGAATTAGAGCCCGAGCTTTGCTAGACTGGATGCTTAACGAAAACAGAAGTGGAAACCCGTTTATTAAACCCAATTTTCCGTCCTACAACTCAGTGATGAGTGCATGCGTCAGGACTTCCAAACATCTTGATCCCAGAGAGAAGAGGAGAAATTTTGATATCGTGCTAAGAACCTTTGAGGATCTTACAAAGGCTGATCATTTAAAGCCCGGCTCTGTGTCGTATAGAATTATGCTTAGTGCGTGTCATGCTTTACTTCCGCCAGGGTCTGAGCAACAGAATCGTGTTAAAGCGATATTTCAACATTGCTGCCGTGTTGGTGTCGTTGATGAGTACTTATATGCTATCTTTCTTGAATCTTCTGACAAAGATACGTTCAAAGAAATTATGGAAAAGGATCATGATGTTTCTTATGCTGTCTTGCCAAAGGAATGGAAAAGGAATTGCAAGATCCCTTTGTGATAACGATGTGCATGATGCAAATAACCGAAGATAAAACAACTACACAGTATTTGCATGCATCTCATTTAGAACCTATTCATTTGATAACATATGTTTTAACATTCCTTATATGCAACCACTGCGATTTCGATATCTTCTTTTGGATCTCTGCACTCCCATTGGTAATCATTTCCGTGATAAGGCAAGCTCACGAGAACTTAAAGTATCATTCATGAGACGCTCGGTGCGAGAAAGCCCGTTTGAAGAATCTACGAACTCTCCAGATAGAGAATTGCATATTTGATGGAATGAGGGACGACCGTTAGGGTCAGGAGCCCATGCTCTCTTAACTACATTTTTTATGAGAACCGGCCAATCTTTCTTGACATCCGGGCGTTTATTCTTTTGCACCACCAATTGTGCATGTTTCTCGTAGTCGTAGGATTTGAAGGGTTGACTAAGAGCGAGCATTTCCCAAAGGAGGATGGAAAACGAAAATACGTCAGCCGGTTTCCCATAGTATTTACACAAGACTACCTCTGGAGCCACTATTTGAATAGAATTGAGAATTGGAGTGAGAATTATGTCTAAATTGGTTTGAGATGCATACTGTGATTGTAAACTTACTGTATCTTCTGGTCCCTGTGCGACCGGATGCGTTGTATTGATCCTTTTCAATTTTATCCTCCTCCCTCAACTCTTTTGCTAGACCGAAGTCGAACAATTTTGCGTTACCACGGACATCAAACCCAATATTTTCAGGTTTCTAGTATGTTAGGAGTAAAATGTCAAGTAAGAAAATGTGTTCACAGTAATCAAACCATTAGCACAGAGTTGTGTGTTCAAAGTATACTTACCAAATCTCTATAAATGATATCGCGTTCGTGAAGATACTTTATGGCTCTGGCAATGTCATATCCGGCAAGAAGTCTATCGTTCCATAGCAGATTTAATTGCGCTTTGTGCTTTTTAAAGATGCCCTTGTATTCAGACTCTTTTTCTTTCCAGAATTTGATCTTGACATCAAGGGTGTCGTAAAGCCTGTCGAGTACGATAAATGATCTTGGATGACCACGAGTTCCACCAAGCCCGCACAGTTTGATAATGTTTGGGTGGCTTAACACGCTAAGAAACTTTGCCTCGATAGCAAGGTCAATGGCTCCATCTGCGCGTTTTGTTCCTGTCAATGTACTCTTCAACTGTTTGATTGCATAACGAGCAGAACCATTCCTAAGACAATGATGTTTCATGAAACCCTTGCTTGCGACGTCTTCCATGTCTTCCTCTTGATGATCATCCTGAAATCCAGCCGTATCTAGATCGCTTACATCACCATCCGCGCTGATTGACATGCTGAAATTTTCTATCCCCATGTCATTGTCAGATTTCGGAGGTTCGGGCAATTTCAATACCTTTTTTCCCCCATCTCGGTCGCCATTTTCGTTGGGAGATTCACTTGCCTGCATATTGCGGTCAGAATCTTTGAATTGATGAAGCACACATATCAGACAAAGGTCATTAACATTAAAATCCTTTGCTTCTTTCACAATAGAGAATTCCCCCTCCCCTAAGTAAGATCCAAATTCAATCTCTTCAAGAAGAAAGTGAGGAATTCGTTTTGCCTTGTGCTTTGAGAAAAAGGGGGAATTGGATAATTTATCCAATATTATTTGGGTTTGTTCGTAAATGAATCCAGATTCTTTACGGCACACAGAAGCATTTAGAGAACCATGGGAACCACCATGATCAGTTCCCTCGCCGTTTTTTCTAGTGTTAATAGTATTGGTGGTACCATCAATCTCGCGCAAGGAATTCATCATTTTCTGAGCCTTTCGGATAAATCCGTCCATTGCATTACCATCGAGAAATGGTTTATCCCTCAATAGCTCCTCTAGTTTCGTCTCCCTTAGATGACTAAACGTCCTCTTGTCGTACCTGTAAATTCACAAGATGTTCAGACTATGAAACATTTCAAGTGCACCAGCAGAGCCTTTGGTCTTGACTTACTTTTTCAGGATTTTAGAGCAGGCGGTGTAGTTGATAGAGAGAAACTCTCTCACATACTCTAGTTCAGTGTTGGCGTCGGCAACTTGCTTCATCAGATCATCTCCTGTGATATTGGATGAAAGTGTAGATCCTGGGAGTTTTGAAAGACGGTATTTCTGCACCTTGCTTTCTAGAGTGTTGATCTCTCCTTTCGCCGAACCTGATTTTTCTTCGTAAAACAGGGTAATCGCGGCTAAGGACTCATTATATAACTTCCAGTATTGTGGATAGGCATCCTCCGGAATACTATCATGCTTGCTAGGACCTTGTGCTAAGAATAGTTCGTCATCATCTTTTGGCAGGGCCTGTTTCATAGCCTTGTAGTCCACTGCATACTCCTTCCAGTCATCTCTTACTTTCTCGCTTAGTGATTTACCGAATTTCATTGGGCTCTATGGCCGAGGCAAATGTTTAATACTACCGTATGTACAATGTACACGCAATGAATGAGAGTGAAACTGAAGTACACACTACTGCTTGCTTGGTACCGCACCATACTACTAAACTGTTGTACGTTGTACGTATGTCTATTGCTGATTTCTGTTATTGATCGGGCTAATTTCCACTTATCCCTGATGGCTTAGGAAAATATACTAACGGTCATTTATCGGAAATGATTTCTCACCACAAAGCTCATAAATTAGTAAACACAAATCACTCACAGATCTACCTATCTCTGCACTTATATGTTTACCAAGTGTGGGTGAAATTCATGTTTTGTCTTTCCGTGATCCGAGTTGAGTTCCAAGAGGACCAGTGCCGTTACGGGTTCCTCAATCAAAAAGATTCGAAACAATCCGTTGATCTACGCGCGTGGAAAAGTGAGCCGCTCACTTAATTATAAGCAGAGATCTAGTAGTTAAGATAGATGCTTAGTGATAGGTGATTAGATTGTAAGGCTATACGAGCGATGTGATCGCCAATGAGTCCTGAGGGTACTCATAACCTCTCAATCCTATAGGGATAAGAGATCTCCGTGTAACATCCTCCCGTGATAAGAACTGTAAGGAATCCAATGACGAAGCATTCTTATCATAGAGAAGTCTAAAACTTAGATCTCCACGCTCATATGCGTAGGCTGGTACGACTCGACCCATGATGAAATTCATGTGGCGATAGAACAGAGTGCGACCCACATTCTTAGTCAGAGCGTCAGCATAATTGTCGGCTGTAGCGATTCGTTTTAAACATAGTAAATCACTTTGTACCCAATCTTGCAAACCAAAGGTTTTAATATCCATATGACGCGTGCGTTTTGTGGGTCATTGAGCATTTGTCATGAGGAGTGCTCCTTGATTATCTTCGAATAAAACTGTGGCATCCTCCTGTAAAAGTCCAATTTCCTCAAGAAGGCTGCGGAGATACAGCAGGATGTATTTTCCGGCATCGGCTGCAGCAGTGAATTCAGCCTCAGTAGAACTTTGGGCAATGGTTGCTTGATAAGCCGTTTTATATAAGACAGCGCCACC